>CXWL01000606.1_pt1 | contig 30608 bp, 31 predicted proteins | sample 590931 | NCBI WGS metagenome assembly CXWL01 (sample SAMEA3498368, study PRJEB10139) | groundwater metagenome | biome: water well; material: biofilm material | place: Germany | collected 2015-04-27 | reverse complement strand
GACACAGACGGAACTTGCGATAATAAGCGCGCGGACGCCCGGTCAGCTCGCAACGGTTGCGGACCCGCGTCGGATTGCCGTTCCGCGGAACTTCCGCAAGCTTCAGACGGGCCATCAGGCGATCGCCATCGTCCTGGGTCTTGTCGTTGGCAATCGCCTTCAATCGCGCGTAGCGGCCGGCGTATTTCTTGACCAGCTTCTTGCGCTTTTCATTCTTGTTGATGGAACTCACTTTAGCCATGTCAAGCCGCCTGCTTTTCTTGAGTTTCCTCAATGGGGAAAGGGAAGCCGAAGAGACGGAGCAGCTCGCGCGCCTCGTCGTCGGTATTCGCCGTGGTGGTGACGATCACGTCCATCCCACGCACCTTGTCGATCTGGTCATAGCTGATTTCCGGGAAAACCAGCTGTTCCTTCAGGCCCATCGCATAATTGCCACGGCCATCGAACGACTTTGGATTGACGCCGCGAAAATCGCGGACGCGCGGCAGCGCGATTGTGATCAGGCGGTCGAGGAATTCGTACATCCGCTCACGACGCAGCGTGACCTTGCAGCCGATCGGCATGCCTTCGCGCAGCTTGAACTGGGCGACGGACTTCTTGGCCTTGATGATCACGGGCTTCTGGCCCGCAATCTGCTGCATTTCGCCGGCGGCAATATCGACCTTCTTCTTGTCCTGGGTCGCTTCGCCCACGCCCATGTTGATGACGATCTTTTCAAGACGCGGGACCTGGAGCGCGTTCGTGTAACCGAACTTCTCTGTCATCGCCTTGACGATTGTCGCCTCATAGATGCCTTGCATCCGGGCCTTGTATTTGGTGTCAGCCATTGATCACTTCTCCGGACTTCACGGCCACACGGACCTTCTTGCCGTCCTTGATGTCGAAACGGACGCGCGTCGGCTTGCCCGTCTTGGGATCCTCGATCGCGACCTTCGAGATGTGAAGCGGGGCTTCACGGCGTTCAAGGCCACCCTGGGGATTGGCCTGGGTCGGCTTCTTGTGGCGGGTGGCGATATTCACGCCCGAAACCACGACCTTGCCGTCCTTGGGCATGGCTAGCACGACTTCGCCATGCTTGCCCTTGTCCTTGCCACTGAGGACGACAACCTTGTCACCCTTTTTGATCTTTGCTGCCGACATCACAGCACCTCCGGCGCGAGCGAAATGATTTTCATATAATTCTTCGCGCGCAGCTCGCGGACCACCGGGCCAAAGATGCGGGTGCCAATCGGCTCCTCATTCTTGTTGACCAGAACGGCGGCGTTGGTGTCGAACCGGATGGTCGAACCGTCGGCGCGATGAATGTCCTTGGCGGTGCGAACGATGACGGCGCGGTGCACATCACCCTTCTTCACCTTGCCGCGCGGCTGGGCTTCCTTGATCGAAACGACGATCACATCGCCTACGCCGGCAAAACGGCGCTTCGATCCGCCGAGCACCTTGATGCACTGGACGCGCTTTGCGCCCGAGTTATCGGCAACCTCAAGATTGGACTGCATTTGGATCATTGGGTCAGCCCTCCAGCTCGGCCGGGGTGGCCACGCCGCCGCCGTCGATCACGCGCCAGGATTTCAGCTTCGAAATCGGGGCACACTCCTCGATCCGCACGATCTGGCCTTCCTTGAAGCTATTGGCCTCATCATGCGCGTGATATTTTTTCGAGCGGCGGATGATCTTGCCGTAAAGCGGGTGCTTCACCTTGCGCTCGACCTTCACCACGACGGTCTTGTCGGTCTTGTCGGACACGACGGTTCCGGTCAGGATACGTTTGGGCATCGTGTCTTCCTTATGCCTTGGCCGCAGCGCTGCTGCGCTGGGACTGGAGCGTCTTGATACGGGCGATCGTGCGACGCACCACGCGCACGCGGGCCGGCTTTTCGAGCTGGTTGGTCGCGGCCTGGAAACGCAGGTTGAAGGCCTCGCGCTTCAGCTCCACGAGCTGCTCGACGAGCTGGTCGTCGGTTTTTACCGTCAGTTCTGTGATCTTCGTCATCCCTCAAGCTCCCAGATGCGAGGTGTCACCCAGACGGGCAACCACCTTGACCTTGATCGGCAGCTTCATCGCCGCGCGCTGGAAGGCGACAGCCGCCAGCGGGCCGGGAACGCCGTCCAGTTCAAAAAGGATACGGCCGGGCTTGACCCGCGCGACCCAGAATTCGGGAGCGCCCTTGCCCTTGCCCATGCGGACTTCAGCAGGCTTCGATGAGACCGGCACGTCCGGAAAGATCCGGATCCACAAGCGTCCCTGGCGCTTGATGTGGCGCGTGATCGCACGACGGGCGGCCTCGATCTGGCGGGCCGTGATCCGGTCAGGCGCCATCGCCTTCAGGCCATAGGAGCCAAAGTTCAGCGTGGTGCCACCGGCAGCATCGCCGTGGATGCGGCCCTTGTGCGCCTTGCGGAATTTGGTGCGTTTTGGTTGCAGCATTGCTCTATCCTAACCTTTAACGCGCAGGCCGGACGCCGGACGTTTGCGCGTCCATCATCAGCCGATCGGTTGCCATCGGGTCATGACCCAGGATTTCGCCCTTGAAGATCCAGACCTTGATCCCGCACACGCCATAGGCGGTGTGCGCAGTCGCTTCGGCATAATCGACGTTCGCGCGCAGCGTATGGAGCGGCACACGGCCTTCGCGATACCATTCGGTGCGGGCGATTTCAGCACCGCCGAGACGGCCACCGCAGGTGATCTTGATTCCTTCGGCGCCAAGACGCAGCGCCGATTGGACCGCACGCTTCATGGCGCGACGGAAAGCAATGCGACGCTCAAGCTGATCGGCAACGCCCTGCGCTACGAGTCTGGCATCGACTTCGGGCTTGCGGATTTCAACGATGTTGAGCGAGACGTCCGAAGAGGTCATTGCGCCTATCGTCTTGCGCAGCTTTTCGATGTCGGTGCCCTTCTTGCCGATGATCACGCCGGGGCGCGCGGCATAGATCGACACACGGCACAGCTTGGCCGGGCGTTCGATCACCACCTTGGAGATCGCGGCCTGGGGCAGCGTCTTCATGATGAATTTGCGGATCGCGAGATCTTCGAGCAGCAGGCGGCCATAGTCCGCCCCTTCTGCATACCAGCGGCTGTCCCAGGTGCGGTTGATCTGGAGACGAAGCCCGATCGGATTTGATTTCTGACCCATATCAGGCGTCCTCTTCTTCGACTTCGCGGACAACCACGCGCAGGCGGCTGAACGGCTTCACGATCTGCGATGAACGACCACGTGCGCGGGTCGCGAAACGCTTCATCGAGAGCGCCTTGCCGACGCTGGCCTCATGAACGACGAGCGCATCGACATCGAGATTGTGGTTGTTCTCGGCATTGGCGATGGCACTTGCGAGCACCTTCTTCACGTCAACAGCCATCGCGCGCTTCGAGAACGACAGGATGTTGAGCGCATCGCCGACCTTGCGGTTGCGGATGAGCGCGGCGACCAGATTGAGCTTCTGAGCGGAGCCACGAATGGTCGTGCCAACCGCCAGCGCCTCTTTCTCGCCGACCCTGCGGGGGGAGACCGATTTGGACATCAGCGCTTGCCCTTCTTGTCAGAGGCGTGGCCGGGGAAATAGCGCGTAGGCGCAAATTCACCGAGCTTCATGCCGACCATGTCTTCGTTCACCGAAACCGGAACGAACTTGCGGCCGTTATAGACGTTGAACGTGAGGCCAACGAACTGCGGCAGGATCGTCGAACGGCGCGACCAGGTCTTGATCGGCGCACGGCCACCAGCTTCCTGCGTGGTTTCGGCCTTTTTCAGGAGATGAAGGTCTACGAAGGGACCTTTCCAGACGGAACGGGCCATGACTACCTCTTCTTCTTCGCGTGACGTGACCGGATGATCATCTTGTCAGTCGATTTGTTGGAACGGGTACGGGCGCCCTTGGTCGGCTTGCCCCACGGAGTGACCGGATGACGGCCGCCCGAAGTCCGGCCTTCACCACCACCATGAGGGTGATCGACCGGGTTCTTGGCGACACCGCGGGTCAGCGGGCGGATGCCCTTCCACCGGTTGCGGCCAGCTTTCGCCAGGTTGGTGTTGCCATTGTCGGGGTTCGACACGGCACCGACGGTCGCCATGCAATCCGAACGGATATAGCGCTGCTCACCTGAGTTCAGGCGAACGATGACCATCCCGCGATCGCGGCCGACGACCTGCACATAGGTACCGGCGGAACGGGCGATCTGGCCGCCCTTGCCCGGCTTCATCTCCACATTGTGGACGATGGTGCCAACAGGCATCTGGCCGAGTTCCATGGCATTGCCCGGTTTCACATCGGTTTTCTTGCCGGCAACAACCTTGTCGCCCGGCGCCAGACGCTGCGGCGCCAGAATGTAAGCCAGTTCCTCGTCCGGATATTTCACCAGCGCGATGAAGGCGGTGCGGTTGGGATCATATTCCAGCCGTTCGACTGTGGCTTCCACGTCCCATTTGCGACGCTTGAAGTCGATGATCCGGTAACGCTGCTTGTGACCGCCAGCGATGCCGCGCGAAGTGACATGGCCCTTGTTGTTACGGCCGCCGGTCTTGCGCTTGCCTTCGGTCAGCGCCTTGACGGGCTTGCCTTTGTGGAGCGCCGAGCGATCCACCAGGATCAGGCCGCGGCGTGCCGGGCTGGTCGGGTTGTAATGTTTGAGTGCCATGGCGCCTAAATCCCCGTGGTCACATCGATCGACTGGCCTTCAGCCAGGCGAACGATTGCTTTCTTGAAGTCGGACCGTGTGTAGGGCGTGCCCTTCCACTTCTTGGTCTTGCCCTTTTGAACGATCGTATTGACCGTCAGCACCTTCACGCTGAACAACGCTTCCACAGCCGCCTTGATCTGCGGCTTGGTCGCATCGTTGGCGACGCGGAACACAACCGCGTTGTGCTCGCTGGCCATCGTTGCCTTTTCAGTGATGTGGGGCCCTCGCACCACATCATAGTGGCGGATGTCGACCGCCGTCGCGGTTTGCTTTTTAGCCATTGAACCGTGCCTCCAGCTTTTCGACCGCTGCACGGGTCAGAACCAGCGTTTCGTGCTTCAGAATGTCATAGACATTGGCACCGGCCGCCGGGAGGACGTTGACGCCCACCAGGTTGGACGATGCATTGACGAAGCTCGTTTCGACCGCATCGCCATCAATGACGAGCGCCGTCTTGCCAAAGCCCAGCTTCGACCATGCGCCGAACAGCGCCTTGGTCTTGCCGTCCTTGACGGTGAGGCTTTCCATGACGATCAGCGTGCCGGCCTTCGCCTTGGACGAAAGCGCCATTTTCAGGCCGAGCGCCCGGATCTTCTTGTTGAGCGACGGGTTGAAGTCACGAACGCGCGGTCCGTGGGCCTTGCCGCCGCCAACGAAGATTGGCGAACGCCGGTTGCCGTGACGGGCAGTACCGCCACCCTTCTGGTTGCCGAACTTCTTGCCGGTGCGGGCAACGTCCGAACGCTCACGGGCGCCACGGGCTGTGCCGCGGGCCTTTTCAAGCTGCCATGTAACAACGCGATGAAGAATGTCTGCGCGCGGCTCAACGCCAAACACGTCATCGGACAATTCGATATCGCCCTTACCCTTGGCGTCGAGAGTCTGAACCTTGAGTTTCATGCTCAGCCCTCCTTGGTTTCATCAGCTTCGGGAGCGACGGGCGCTTCCTCGACCGCTGCTTCGACTACAGCAGGCGCGTCGGCGACTGCTTCGACGGGCGCTTCAGTTGCGGTCTCGACCGCAACTTCTTCGACCGTCACGATTTCCTCAACGACCGGAGCGGCATCGCTCTTGATCGAGGCGGGATAAGGCGCATCGACGGGACGGTCGATCTTCACCGCATCGCTGACCATCAGCCAGGTGCCCTTCGATCCGGGAACAGAACCCTTCACGAAGATCAGGCCGCGCTCGACATCCGTCAGGACGATTTCCAGATTCTGCTGGGTGCGCTGGCGGTCGCCCATATGGCCGGCCATCTTCTTGTTCTTGAAGACCTTGCCCGGATCTTGGCGCTGCCCGGTCGAACCGTGCGAACGGTGAGAGACCGAGACGCCGTGGGTTGCGCGCAGGCCGCCAAAGTTCCAGCGCTTCATAGCACCGGCAAAGCCCTTGCCCTGCGTGTGACCGGCGATGTCGACATATTGGCCGGGAATGAAATGGTCGGCGGAGATTTCCGCGCCCACATCGACCAGAGCATCGTCCGACACGCGAAATTCGACGAGGCGCAGCTTCGGCTCCACTTCGGCCTTGCCGAAATGGCCGCGCTGCGGCTTTGCTACATTCTTGGCCTTGGCCGCTCCGGCACCGAGCTGAAGCGCGACATAACCGTCACGTTCCTGCGTCCGCTGCGACACGACCTGGCAATTTTCAAGCGAAAGAACAGTAACAGGCACGTGGCGCCCATCATCCTTGAACAGGCGCGTCATGCCCATCTTCTTCGCGATCACGCCAGTACGCATGATCCATTCTCCTCAAACACAGAGGCCTGCGGAAACCCATTCCCCGCAGGCTTGTCAGCCCAAATGTAATGCATCGCCCCGTCCGGGCTGGTTTTCCGCTATCTCAAGCGGAAAAGACGGGGGACGCAGCCCGGGCAAGCCCGGCGGTATCCCTTTGAAGATCAGCGCCGTTAGGCCAGTTTGATCTCAACATCAACCCCGGCAGCGAGATCGAGCTTCATCAGCGCGTCCACGGTCTGCGGGGTGGGCTGCAGGATGTCCAGCAGCCGCTTGTAAGTACGAACCTCGAACTGCTCGCGCGACTTCTTGTCGACGTGCGGCCCGCGGTTCACGGTGAATTTCTCGATCCTCGTCGGAAGCGGAATGGGGCCACGGATCAAGGCGCCGGTGCGCTTTGCCGTATCTGCGATATCGCCCGTGGCCTGATCAAGCACACGATGATCGAACGCCTTGAGGCGAATGCGGATATTTTGCGTTTCCATGTCCACTACCGATGAGAAAGAGCCGAATTCAAAAAGAGCAAACGCCCGATCCTCTTGCGGAGAATCGGGCGGTTGCCGCGCCTATATTACTTGGAGATCGAAGCTACAACCCCTGAACCGACCGTGCGGCCGCCTTCACGGATCGAAAAGCGCAGACCCTGCTCCATAGCGATCGGTGCGATCAGCTTGACGCCAAGTTGCACGTTATCGCCAGGCATGACCATTTCGGTGCCGGCAGGAAGGATCACTTCGCCCGTCACGTCAGTGGTGCGGAAGTAGAATTGCGGACGATAGTTCGCAAAGAACGGCGTGTGACGCCCCCCCTCGTCCTTCGACAGGACATAGACTTCCGAGGTGAATTCGGTGTGCGGCGTGATCGAGCCGGGCTTGCAGAGAACCTGCCCGCGCTCGACTTCTTCACGGCCAACGCCACGGATCAGCGCGCCGATGTTATCGCCAGCCTGGCCCTGATCGAGCAGCTTGCGGAACATTTCAACGCCGGTCACGACCGTCTTCTTGGTGTCCTTGATGCCGACGATTTCGACTTCTTCGCCAACCTTGACGATGCCGGTCTCGACGCGACCCGTAACAACCGTGCCGCGACCCGAGATCGAGAACACATCTTCGATCGGCATCAGGAACGGCTTGTCGAGCGGACGCGCAGGCTGCGGAATGAAGGAATCGACTGCTGCCATCAACTTGAGCACGGCTTCGCGGCCAAGCTCAGGGTTGGTATCATTCAGCGCACATGTCGCCGAGCCCTGGATGACCGGAATGTTGTCGCCATCGAAATCATATTTCGAGAGCAGTTCGCGGATTTCCATTTCGACGAGTTCGATGATTTCGGGATCGTCAACGAGATCGCACTTGTTCATGAACACGACGAGCTGGGGAACGCCAACCTGACGCGCAAGCAGGATGTGCTCGCGGGTCTGGGGCATTGGGCCGTCGGTTGCGGAAACAACGAGGATGCCGCCGTCCATTTGCGCGGCGCCAGTGATCATGTTCTTCACATAATCGGCGTGGCCCGGGCAATCGACGTGCGCATAGTGGCGCGCTTCGGTTTCATATTCGACGTGCGCCGTCGAAATGGTGATGCCGCGCTCGCGCTCTTCGGGAGCCTTGTCGATGTTATCATAGCTCGTGAAGGTCGCGCCGCCGGTTTCAGCAAGGATCTTGGTGATCGCTGCGGTCAGCGAGGTCTTGCCATGGTCGACGTGACCGATGGTGCCGATGTTGCAGTGCGGCTTCGTCCGCTCAAATTTAGCCTTGGCCATTGTATAACCCTCGTTCTTCGATTGGTTTGCTGTTTTCAAGATTGCTGGCGCGTGCCTGCGAAATCAGGCGCGGCCCTTAGTCTGTCTTTCCCTATCAGGCAAGTTTTGCCTTAACCTCTTCGGCCACGTTCGCAGGCACCTCGTCATAATGCGAGAACTGCATCGAATATTGCGCCCTTCCTTGCGTGAAAGAACGCAGCTGGTTCACATAACCGAACATGTTGGCGAGCGGCACCATGGCCTCGACAACCTGGGCATTGCCGCGGCTGTCGGTGCCCTGGATCTGCCCACGACGCGAGTTCATATCACCGATGACGTCGCCCAGATAATCGTCCGGGGTCACAACCTCGACCTTCATGATCGGCTCGAGCAGCTTGATGCCCGCCTTCTGGGCCGCCTCACGCATGGCTGCGCGCGCGCAGATTTCAAAAGCGAGCGCCGACGAATCGACGTCGTGATATGCACCGTCATAGAGCGAAATCTCAAAATCGATGATGGGAAAGCCGATGAGCGAGCCGGTTGCAGCCGTTTCACGCATGCCCTTTTCAACACTAGGGATATATTCCTTGGGAATATTACCGCCCTTGATCTCATCCTTGAAGACGACGCCCGTCCCGCGCTCGCCCGGCGTCACCGTGAACTTCACGCGACCGAACTGGCCCGAGCCGCCGGACTGTTTCTTGTGGGTATAGTCGATATCGACCTTTTTCGCGAGATATTCACGGTAAGCCACTTGCGGTGCGCCCACATTGGCTTCGACCTTGAATTCGCGCTTCATGCGATCGACGAGGATTTCGAGGTGAAGTTCACCCATGCCCTTGATGATCGTCTGGCCCGATTCGTGATCCGAGGTGACACGGAATGAAGGATCCTCGCGCGCAAGGCGATTGAGCGCGACGCCCATCTTTTCCTGGTCGGCCTTGGTCTTGGGTTCGACCGCAACCTCGATGACGGGATCGGGAAATTCCATGCGCTCAAGAATGATCGGCGCGTTGATCGCGCACAGCGTGTCGCCCGTCGTAGTGTCCTTGAGGCCCGCAAGCGCAACGATGTCGCCAGCATAGGCTTCCTGGATGTCTTCGCGGCTGTTGGCATGCATGAGGAGCATGCGGCCAACCTTTTCCTTCTTGTCCTTGACCGAGTTGGTCACCTGCGATGCCGTTTCGAGCTTGCCCGAATAGATGCGCGCAAAGGTCAACGTGCCGACGAACGGATCGTTCATGATCTTGAAGGCGAGCGCGGAGAAGGGCGCATCGTCCGATGCCGCCCGCGTTTCCGGCGTGACGCCGTCGAGCTTCAGCCCTTCAACCGGCGGGATGTCGAGCGGCGAAGGCAGATAGTCGACCACAGCATCGAGCAGCGGCTGGACGCCCTTGTTCTTGAATGCCGAACCACACAGCACAGGAACGAAGGAGAAGTTGAGTGTGCCCTTGCGGATCAGTTTCTTGATCGTGGCAACATCGGGTGCATTGCCCTCGAAATAGGCTTCCATCGCGGCATCATCCTGCTCGACGATGGTTTCGATCAGCGCGGCTCGCATCGCAGCAGCCTTGTCCACCAGATCGGCCGGAATGTCCTGATATTCGAACTTCGCGCCCAGCGACTCGTCGAGCCAGATGATCGCGCGGTTTTCGACCAGATCGACCAGCCCCTTGAGGCCGCCTTCGATGCCCACCGGAATATAAAGCACGAGCGGATTTGCGCCCAGACGATCGCGGATCATATCCACGCACATCTCGAAGTTCGCGCCCGTGCGATCGAGCTTGTTGACGAAGCACATCCGCGGAACCTTGTACTTTTCAGCCTGGCGCCAAACGGTTTCGGACTGCGGCTCAACGCCCGCTACACCGTCAAAACACGCAACCGCACCGTCGAGAACGCGCAGCGAACGCTCGACTTCGATCGTGAAGTCGACGTGCCCGGGCGTGTCGATGATGTTGATCCGGTGATCGTCCCAAAAGCAAGTGGTGGCCGCAGACGTGATCGTGATGCCACGCTCCTGTTCCTGCTCCATCCAGTCCATCGTCGCGGTGCCTTCATGCACTTCGCCGATCTTGTAGGACTTGCCCGTATAATAAAGGATGCGCTCGGTCGTCGTGGTCTTACCCGCGTCGATGTGCGCCATGATCCCGATATTGCGGTATTTGTCGAGTGGATGGCTGCGTGCCATGTCAGATACTCCGAGAGTGTATTGGCGCTACCAGCGCCAGAATTACCAGCGATAGTGCGAGAAGGCGCGGTTGGCTTCGGCCATGCGGTGCGTGTCTTCGCGCTTCTTGACCGCGTTGCCACGGTTGCTGGAAGCGTCAAGCAATTCGCCCGACAGGCGCGCCGACATGGTGTTCTCGCTGCGATTGCGCGCAGCAGTGATCAGCCAGCGGATGGCCAGCGCCTGGGCGCGTTCCGCCCGCACTTCGACCGGCACCTGATAGGTTGCACCACCAACACGACGCGAACGGACTTCGATGCCCGGCTTCACATTGTTGAGCGCATCATGGAAAACCTGGATCGGATCCTTCTTGGCTTTCGCCTCGACGGTTTCCAACGCGGTATAGACAATGCCTTCTGCGGTGGACTTCTTGCCATCCAGCATCACGCTGTTCATGAATTTCGAAAGAACCTCATCCCCGAACTTGGGATCAGGCAGGATGACCCGCTTTTCGGGACGACGACGACGTGCCATTTCAGAATATCCTTACTTGGGACGCTTCGCGCCGTATTTCGAGCGCGATTGCTTGCGGTCCTTGACGCCCTGGGTATCCAGAACGCCGCGAAGTACGTGATAACGCACACCGGGAAGATCGCGGACGCGGCCCCCACGGATCAGAACCACCGAGTGCTCCTGAAGATTATGCCCTTCACCCGGGATATAGCTGATGACTTCGCGCTGGTTGGTCAGGCGGATCTTCGCCACCTTGCGCAGAGCCGAGTTCGGCTTTTTCGGAGTCGTTGTGTAAACACGGGTGCAGACGCCGCGCTTTTGCGGGTTCTGCTCCATTGCGGGAACCTTGGATTTAGCCTTCTGAGGGTCCCGGCCCTTGCGGACCAGCTGATTAATCGTTGGCATGAAGCCCTTCACCTTTTTGAAGTTACTCTGTTGCGCAAGGCGGCGTTTCGAGAAACGCAAAAGGCCCGAGAGAATCACATGATGATCCCCAGGCCTTCACCCACACAAGCATCGTTCAAGCGCTATGTAGTGCCCGATGTTCCCGGAAATTGCGGGGCTAACCCCACGTACCAATCCCTTCAGGCGAGGGCGCCCTTAGGCTCGTCGTGACGCAGCGTCAATGGGCAGCGGCATATTTGCTAAGGTTTCAGGCGGCCATGCAAAAAACTGTTCACGGTCAGGCGGCCCGACGCCGGCGCTGCGGACAGCGCCATGCCAGCCGGAATATCCGCGCAGTGCAGCGTATTGCCGCGATAGAGTATCGCGCGGTTGAAGACCGCGTCGAAGTGCGCGACCTGTTCAAACAGGGGCGTATCGCCCGAGATATAGCCCGCAGGTGGCAAGCCATGCTGCGCGATGTCAGACTCGATATGAGCGGAGTAATTTGGAAGCCGATCATCCGACAGTGACTCATAACCCGTTTTCCGGTGCCGGAAGAACGCCGTGCCGCCAGTTTCGCTCCGCGACAGATAATGAAGCAGCGCAATCCGGCCCGGATCGGTGCTGTCGAAATGCGGCAGCCGTTGGTTCGGGCGCAAGGTTTCGGGCGCGGCCGTTACCAACGAATACCAGCAATCGATCCGGTCGGGTGGCATGGCCAGATCGAACACCTCCTCGAGCAGCGGATCGAGCCCTTCCATGAAACGCGAGACCAGCGCAGGATGGACGACCGCGCGCACCCCGGGATAATGCTCACCCATTGGCTGATAGGCCAGCATCGCAGCATCCTCGATCAGCATGTCGGGGTCGGCCACGAAATCGTCGATGACGATGACCGGTTGTCGTTCAATGCCTTGATAGATGATGTCGGGATTGATCGGGCGGGTCACAATATGTCCGATTGTAACGAGCTCACGCACGATATCAACATCGTGCCTGCGCCGCGCAAATGCAGTTGTTTGTGGGGTTGCCTCAAAAAAAATTTTGTCCTATCGCGGGACATACGGTCGCCAAGAATAGCTGATGCCCATCTGGTTAGTGTTCGTACTGAGTTGCGTACAGTATCAAGATAGTAATGGCATGGTATTCGGTTGGATGTGAAGATGTTGTTGCCGTTCTGGCACCTTTTCACTGTTTTTTGTAGTATTTTCCGTGCGTATCGTCCTAAATTTATACCCCCAAGGAGGTGGTTCGTGAGCATATTTTCTTCGGCTAAGCAAAAGCTATTGTCCTCGGCGCTTCTGAATGTGCCGTTGTTGATGTTTCCAACTGCGGCATTTGCTGACTGTTTGCCGAACGCGAGCGGAACGATTGTCGCTTGTAACGCCAACGACCCTGACGGGTTTATCGCGGGCGATGCCGTCACGATCAATGTCAATCCGGCGGCAACCGTCGATGGCCCGCTGACCGTAGGCGTTGCCGGACGAGTCAATAACGAAGGCATTATCGGCAATACCGGCAATTCGACAGTCACCACAGGTGGCAACAGCACGGTTGCCAATACCCGCGTCGCTACGCTTAACGGCGCAGTCGTCATGGGTTCGACCGCTGCCGGGCAGGTCAATACAATTGACAACCGTGGCGCGTTCAACGCGACAATCACTTCGGCGGGCGCGCTCAACCTGACCAACACGTTTTCCGGCCTGGATATTGGCATAATCAACGGCGCGATCACCTCCACCGGCGCGACAAGCATTGCCAATGTCGGCGCTTCCAGCCAGATCAACGGGGCGATCACGCTCGGGGCGGGTAACGACAGTATTTCGAATGACGGCACGATCGTCGGAGCCATTGCGTTCGGCGCCGGGACGACGACGCTGACCAATGCTGCGACCGGCACAATCACCGGGGCGATCAGCGCAAGCGGTGACACCACCATCACGAACGGCGGCACAATCACGGGCAACATTACGCTGGGTGCCGGTAACGACCTCATCACGACGACCGGGACGATCACCGGCAACATCAACATGGGCGGCGGGAACAACACCATCGGCTTCGGATCCACGGCTGCCTTGCCGTCGGGTACGCTGACGGCCGATGCGGCGGGCCTCAACACCATCAACCTTTTCGGCTCGGCCGCCGATACCCTCAACATTGCGGTGACCAACTTCGACGTCCTGAACAAGAACGGCACGGGCAGCTGGGCATTGACGCAGCCGGTGCTCCTGGCCGACCGCATCAACATCAATGCCGGGACGCTCATCACCAATGACGCAGACTGGCTGGCTGGCAATCGCATCGTCAACAACGCGACGCTCAACTTCGCCAATGTTGCCGACGGCACCTATTCGGGCGTGCTCGAAGGTGCTGGCGCCGTCACCGTGGGTGGGGGCGGTGCCGCCATCACGACATTCTCCGGCGCGAACATCTATACCGGCGCAACCACGATCACGCAGGGTACGCTTCGTCTCGTCGGGAGTGCAGCGATCCTCGATACAGGCAACGTGACAGTCACGACGCCTGGCATCCTTGACGTTGGTGCAGCAGAAGCCATTGGCGGATTGCTTGGCACGGGCTCGGTGACGCTTTCCGGCGGCAACCTTACAGTTGGCAACGGCAATTTCACCGGTGTGATTTCGGGCGCCAATGGCTTGATCAAGAATACGACGGGCACGCTGACGCTGGGCGGCGCCAACACATATACCGGCACGACGACGGTGACCAACGGAACCCTGGCTCTCGCTGGCAGTGCGGCGATTGCCGACACTGGTGCAGTCATCGTCAACGCAGCGGCAGGCCCGCCTGCGACGGCTGGCACGTTGAGCGTGACGGCGGCAGAGACGATTGGCAGCCTTGCCGGTAATGGCGGGTCTGTCGTGCTTGGCGCGGCGCTTACGACAGGCGACGCCACATCCACCAGCTATGCAGGTGTCATTTCGGGCACTGGCAGCCTCGTGAAGCAAGGCACGGGCGTGTTCACGCTGACCGGCGCGAACACCTATTCGGGTGGCACGACGGTCAATGCCGGGACGCTTGCTGGCACCGCAGGACCGCTGCAGGGCGCAATCCTCGTCAACGCGGCGGGCACGGTCCGTTTCGACCAGGCCGTTGACGGCAACTTCACCGGTGCCCTGTCGGGTGCGGGCATCGTCAACAAAGAAGGTGCAGGCGTCCTGACCCTGTCGGGCAACAACAGTGCGCACACGGGGCCGCTCAACGTCAACGCCGGTGTGGTATCCATTGGCGCGGCGACGAACATTGGCACGGGCACCGTTACGCTTGCAGGCACCACGCTTCGCACGACCGGTGCGGCAACGCTCGGCAATGCGTTTACGCTTACCGGCAGCGGCATCTTCGATGCACAGGCAGCAACGACGCTTTCGGGCATCATTTCCGGGGGTGCCCTCACCAAGATCGGTAGCGGTACGCTCACATTGTCGGGCGCGAACACCTATACTGGTGTGACGACGATCAATGCCGGCGTGCTTGCCGTAACGGGCGGTGCCGCAATTGGCGATGCAAATGCGGTTGTTGTCAATGCGCCGGGCGGGTTCACCGTTTCGGGTGCCGAAACGATCGGCAGCATCAATGGCAATGGCGCCCTCGTCCTCAACGGCGCGGCACTGACCACGGGCGGTGCCAACGCCAACGACACCTATGCTGGGATAATCTCCGGCACTGGCAGCCTCGTCAAGCAAGGCACGGGCGTGTTCACGCTGACCGGCGCGAACACCTATTCGGGTGGCACGACGGTCAATGCCGGGACGCTCGCCGGTGCGGCGGGGCCGTTGCAGGGTGCGATCCTCGTCAATGCCGCTGGCACGGTTCGTTTCGATCAGGCCGCCGCCGGCACCTTCACAGGAGCATTGTCGGGTGCGGGCATCGTCAACAAGGAAGGTGCGGGCGTCCTGACCCTTTCAGGCAATAACAGCGCGCACACAGGTGCTTTCAACATCAATGGCGGCACGGTCTCCATTGGAGCCGCGACAAATATCGGGACGGGCACGATAAGCCTGACCGGCACGACGCTGCAAACCACGGGTGCACTCACCCTCGCCAACGCAATCACGTTGAATGCGCCTGGCGGGACGATGCTGACCGGTGGCGATACGATCTTGTCGGGCGTCATCTCGGGTACGGCCTCGCTGACCAAGACGGGCAGCGCGAGCCTGACCCTGGCGGGTGCCAACACCTACGCTGGCGGTACAACGGTCAGCGCCGGTACACTCATCGGCACAACGACGTCGTTGCAGGGCAATATTGTCAACAATGCCGCGCTGGTCTTCAACCAGGCTGCGGGCGGCACTTATGCGGGCAATATCTCCGGCACGGGCACTGTGAGCACGGCTGGGGCGGGTCCTGTGACGCTTGGCGGCACAAATACGTATAGCGGCGCGACCAACGTCAATGTCGGCACGCTGGTTGCCGGAGGCACTGGCATCGGCGATGCGTCTGCGGTCACGGTGGCGTCGGGTGCGACGTTGCAGCTTGCCGGAAACGAAACCGTTGGCAGCCTTGCTGGCGCTGGTGCGCTTGCTACGGCTGGCTTCACTCTGACGGCTGGTGGAAACAACGGCTCAACGGCCTTCTCGGGCGCGACAACCGGCACCGGCCTCACCAAGGTTGGCACGGGCACGATGACCGTGACCGGCACTGGCACGCTTACGGGCGCGCTGACAGCTGGCGGCGGCGGCCTGACGGTTGGAACCGGCGGGAACTACACAGCCGGTTCGGCAGCGGCAAATGCCGGTACGCTGACAGTTGGCGGCACGCTTACCGCGCCGACGACGGTTGCTTCGGCGGCCACGCTTGATGTTCTGACCGGCGGTACGCTGGTCGGATCGGTCACGGGTGCGGCGGGTTCGACGACCAAGGTCAACGGCATCGTAACGGGTGCAGTGGCCAACGCGGGTACGCTGAGCGGCGCTGGTACCATCAACGGCACCTTGACCAACAGCGGCAACCTGCGGCCGGGCAACAGCCCGGGCATCATCACCGTTAACGGTGCTTTTGTTCAAACCGCTGCAGGTACGCTCAATGCCGAGCTGACCCCTGTTGCAACTGCAGGCACCGGCTATGACCAGGTTCGCGTCATCGGCGCTCCCGGTACTGCAACCCTTGCTGGCACACTGGCTCTGGCTCCTTCGACGGGCCTCTATACCTCAGGCTCGATCTACAATGTCGTGCTCGCGGATGGAGGCATTACGGGGGCGTTCAGCACCATCACCGGCAATGTCATCTCGCCGTTCCTCAGCTTCGCCAATACCGGCATCGTGACAGTGCTTGGCGCCCAACAGGCTTATCGCCTGACGGTCACCCGCACCAACTATGCAGCGGGACTGGGTGCAGGGGCGACGCCGAACCAGGTCGCGACGGCCAATGGCTTCCAGGCCGTTGTTGCCGGTGCGACAGGGGACGCGGCGGCGCTGGTGACATCGGTTGACAACATGACTGCCGCGCAGGCGCAGAGCTTCTTCGATCAGGCCAGCCCTGAGTCGTACGGTGCTTATGCGACGGCCATGCAGGATCAGGGTGAACTCTTCACCCGCCAGGTTGCGCTTCGGTCAACCGGTGCAGACCCCATGTCAGCGGGAACGGGCATCTGGGGCCGTGCCTATGGCCAATGGGGCAGCGGCGACAATAGCGGTTTCCGCTTTGGCAGCGATCAGGACATTGTCGGCGGGGCGATGGGTGTCGATTTCAAGGCTGGTGACCTCATCGTCGGCGGCGCGTTCGGCTACTCCAAGGCGGACATCGACTATAGCCTTGGCAATGCCAGCGGTGACAGCAAGAGCTGGCAAGCGGGCGTCTATGGCTCCTATAATTGGGGCAAGGTCGGTGCCGCTCTTCAGGTCGCCTATGTGGACGGAGATTTCTCCTCGACCAAGACGATTGTCGCAGGAACGGTCAACCGCGTTGCGGCTGCCAGTTTCAGCGGCAACCTCCTGAAGGTCCTCGGCACCATTGGCTACAATGCAGGCGGTGAAAATACGACCATCCGGCCGTTCGTCGGCTTCGATTTCACCAGTGGCAAGGTGAAGAGCTTTACGGAAACGGGTGCCGGTGCTGCCAGCCTGTCAGTCGCACAAATCGATGCAGACGATACCGACCTGCTGGTTGGCGTTCGTCTGGCGGCCAAGACGGGCGGTTTCACGCCTTATGGCCGTCTGGCCTATCGTTACCAGCTCGACAGCCAGAGCCGCGGGATCACAGGCCTGTTCAACGGCAATGCGGGAAGCGCATTCACGGTGAGCGGTGTCGATCCTTCCAAATCGCAGTTCGATGTCGATGCCGGCATCAGCGTTGCGCTGGGTGAAAGGGCGTCGTTCAGTGCGGGTTACCAAGGCTCGTTCCGTGGTGACCTCACCCGTCATGGCGGAACAGTGGGCGTCCGCTTCGGCTTCTAAAGCGCCAACTTGGTCACAAGAAAGGGGGCGCCTTGCGGTGCCCCCTTTTTTTGTCACGCCGCTGGAAGCTCGATCCTATTTGCCCTGACTGCGCCAGCGCTTGACGACGCGGCCGACGATTTCTTCCTCGCCGCCGGTTTGCTGCCAGAGCTCGGAGAAGAGCGGGTCGCTCGAAGCGGGGCGCTTGTGTTCGTCCAGATCGTCCATCGCCACGCGCACCGGGATCGAGACGCCTTCGCCGCAGATGATGCATTCGCGGTTGCGGAGCGCCGGGATCGTATCGAGGAAACCGCGTGCGCCTTCGGGCATCGCGGCCTTCACGAACGCCTGATCGCGATCGTTGTTGAGGCGCATCGCGATGATCGTGCCGCATTGGGAGAGCACACCTTCGGCCAAATCGGAAGGGCGTTGCGTGATAAGGCCAAGCGAAACACCATATTTCCGGCCTTCCTTGGCGATCCTGCCGAGAATTTTGCCGACCGAGCTCATATGGGCGTCGCGCTCGGCCGGAACATAGCGGTGGGCTTCCTCGCAGACGAGGAGGATCGGCCGTTGCGGCTCGTTGCGCGACCAGATGGCATAATCGAACACCATCCGGCTGAGCACGGCGACGACCACCGACGTAATGTCCGAAGGCACGCCGGAAACGTCGATGATCGAAATCGGCTTGCCGTCGCCGGGCAGGCGGAAGATGCGGGCGAGGAAATCGGCCATCGTGTCGGCGACCATCATGCCCGAGAACATGAAGGTGTAGCGCGGATCGGCCTTGATCTCGTCGATCTTGGTCTTGAGGCGCATATACGGGGCGTTTTCGCCCGCCTTGTCGAGCTTGCCCATTTCGGCCTGGATCAGCGCGCCGAGATCCGACAGCAAATAGGGGATCGGCGAATCCACCGTCAGCTTGGAAATCCCTTCGGCTACACGGCTCTTGGAACGGGCCGCCAGAAGGCATTTGGAGAGGATATCGGCATCGACCTGGCGTTCGTCGCCCTGCGTCGTGAGGAAGACTTCGCAATGTTCCTCAAAATTCATCAGCCAATAGGGCATCGCAAGGTTCGACACGTCGAACAGCGCGCCGTTGGTTTTGAAGGCAGCCGAATATTCGCCGTGAGGATCGATCATCACGATATGGCCCTGCGGCGCAAGTTCGCAAATGCGGTGCAGGATCAACGCCGCCGTGGTCGATTTGCCGGTACCGGTCGAGCCGAGCAGCGCGAAATGCTTGCCAAGCATCGCATCGACATAAAGCGCACCGCGAATATCGCTGGTCGGATAGACCGTCCCGATTTCGATATTGGCGCGATCGTCCGCCGCGTAAAGCTGGCGCATATCTTCCGACGAGGCGGGGAAAACGGGCGCACCTGGAAACGGGTAGCGCGTAACACCGCGGCGGAAATTGTAGATCTTGCCCGTCAGCCGTTCCTCGTCGCCTTCCCCGAGGAAATCGATCATACCGATCACCTTGCCTTCGACATCGGGATGCTTGGTCAGGGTTCGGACGTTGGCGACGAGCCATGTTGCCCCGACCTTGACCTTGATCTGGCAGCCGACCTGCCCGGCGGTGGCAAGGCTCGGATCAGCCTGGCCCGCAAGCGACTGGATTGCCGCCACATCGAGCACGATCCGCGAAGAAGAGCCGGAAATATCAAGAACCGCACCGATCTGCGTCTCGCCCCCGCGCAATACCCGCGGGGTTGGAGCCGGTGTCGCGTCCTGACCAGCTTGAAATGCACCTGATGACGCCTGGAAATCCATGAATTCTGCCCCTTGAATCGAGGGCATAGGTTTAGCAGCGGTTCGTTAAGAAAGCGGAAAGCGGGGGTTTCGGTTACAAGCGCCGGAACACAGCGCTGGCGAGCCAGCCGAGCGCCAGCGAGAGCATGATGGCGCTCAGGCCGTAGAGAAAAGGCGATGAGTCCGCCGCCACCGCCACGAACCGCTCGAACCCCGATTTGCGGATGACGATGTCGCGCGTTGCGGCCGCAAGGATGCGCCCGTCGCGGATCAGGAAGGTTTCCGCGGTATAGTGCCCTGTCGGCACGCGCGCAGGGATCGACAGGCGGGCGCGGTACAATACGCCTCTGGTGATTTCGACTGCGCCGGGGCGATCGACGAACAGGTCGGTCTTGCGTCGCAGGTTGACCAGGCCGTTTTCGAACCGTTGCTGTTTTTCGGGGGAGCCCGCATCGGCGGGGGAAAGCTGGATATTGCCAAGGCCGAGCTCATAGATGGCCGAGGTTCGCTCATCGACCAGCTTGTCGAGCGGGCGCGAGGTCGCAACCGCATAGAAGCCCGGTGCCGACTGGAAGCGCGCGCTATCGGCGTTGGCCCAGATCGTGCCGAGAAGCCGTCGCTTTTCACGCACGAGAATGGGCTGGCTGGGGCCCTTGAGCACGACGGCGATGTCGGCATCGCGCTGCGGAAAGCGGCCATCAGGGTAGAGGATCGCACCGAACAGAAGCAATTCCGCACCCGTGAAGCTGTAAACGATATCGATGTTGCGCTGCGACACGTCGGGGACGAGGACAGGTTCGCGCGCGGCCATGCTCAGGCTTGCAAACAGCAGCAGGATCAGGGCGCGGATCATCCGAGAAGCTCGATCAGATAAAGTTCGGGCGGGCGATAAATAAGCCCGAGGACCATGCGGAACGCCACGAGGAGGACGATGCCCGCAAGCGCCATGCGCAGCTTTTGCGGCGGCAGTTTCACCGCGAGGCGCGCNNGTGGTGAGCGAATGCACCATTGTCGTGAAGGCCGTCACAAGGATGATCTGGAGCAGCGATGTGCCGACCACGACCCGCGCCGACATGCCCAGCAGGTAGATCATCGCCGGCACGACAACAAAGCCGCCGCCAACTCCCAGCAACACCGTCAGGATACCCGTCACGAAACCAAGCGCGAGCGGGGCCAAAGGCGAAATGAAAATGCCCGATTTGTAAAAGCGCCAGCGAAAGGGCAGGCTGGCAATCAGCGGGTGATGATGGACTTTTCGCGCCGCAACGGGCTCTCCCGAGCGCTCTGCCTGGATGTCGCGCCAGGCATCGCGCGCCATCAGCCAGCCGATCGAGCCCAGCATCACGACATAAAGAATGTTGATCGCCGTATCGATCTGGCCCAGTCCGCGCAGCGCTTCGAACAGCCAGGCTCCGAACACCGCGCCGACGACGCCCCCNNCCCGAAACGCTGGCCCCCGTGACTTGGGTCGCCGCCGATGCCGCGGCCACGGTCGGCGGGATGCCGTAGAATATCAGCAGCGGCGTCGTAAGGAACCCGCCACCAACGCCGAACATGCCCGATAACAGCCCGACCATCCCGCCAAGCAGGATCATCGCGAGGATGTTGACCGACATATTGGCTATGGGAAGGTAGATTTGCATGGGCTTGCCGCCACCCTAACGCTGTGCAACGGCTGGGCCAAGCAGGCATTGGGAATGGCGGGGAACAAGTAGTGACAGGGCGTGAGTGGGGATTGATTGGCACGCTATCCTTGCTGTGGGGCGGCGCGTTCTTCTTCATTGCGCTCGGGCTTGAGGGCTTTCCGCCCAACACGCTGGTGCTGGTGCGCATGGCAATTGCCTCGCTGCCGCTGCTATTGCTCGTCCGCCTGACGGGGGAGCGCCTGCCGCGCGATGCGGCGAGTTGGGCAAGCCTTGCCCTTCTCGGCTTCCTCAACGTGGCCCTGCCCTTCATCCTGTTTACCTGGGGACAAACGCGGATCAGCAGCGGCCTTGCCTCGGTACTGAATGCGACGACCCCGCTCTGGGGCGTGCTGGCCGCCCATTTCCTGACGCATGACGAACGGGCAACGCCTGCACGGGTGGCGGGGGCGCTGCTCGGCTTTGCGGGCGTCGGCGTGATGATCGGCACCGATTTGTCGGGCGGGTTCAGCGGTAGCCTGTTGGCGCAGATTGCCTGCCTGGTCGCGACTCTCTGCTTTGCACTCGCCGTCATCTATGCCCGGCGCTTTGACAAAAGCGGCATGAGTCCGGTGGTTGTTGCCACCGGGCAGGTGGTGACGGCGGCGATCATCATGTTGCCCATCGCCCTGATTACCGACGCCCCCTGGCAACTTCCGATGCCGGGAAACCGTGCGATTTTGGGAACCGTTGCGCTCGCGCTGCTTTCAACCAGCCTGTCCTATGTGCTCTTCTTTCGCCTGCTCAAAAGCGCGGGCGTGAACAATACGCTGCTCATCGCGTTCCTGATGCCGATCGTGGCAATCGCTCTGGGGGCGGCATTTCTGGGCGAAGTCATGGCGCCGCGCCATTTCGCGGGTATTGCCCTGATCGCGCTGGGCCTTGCCGTGATCGACGGACGGCCCTTTCGTGCGCTTGCCCGCACGCTCAATGTTCCCTAATCGTTCAATGTCATGAATATCCCCGCCCAGACGATCGACCCGCCCTATCTCAAGGGCCTCAACCCGCCGCAGCGCGAGGCGGTACTGACGACCGAAGGGCCGGTGCTGATGCTTGCAGGCGCGGGCACTGGCAAGACTGCGGCGCTGACCGCGCGGCTCGCGCACCTCATCGCCACGCGCAAGGCATGGCCGTCCGAAATCCTTGCCGTCACCTTCACCAACAAGGCCGCGCGCGAAATGAAGGAGCGGGTCGGGCGGATCATTGGCGACGCGGTCGAAGGGATGCCGTGGCTGGGCACGTTCCACGCAATCGGCGCCAAGATGCTGCGCCGCCATGCCGAACTTGTCGGCTTGCAGAGCAATTTCACGATCCTCGATACCGACGACCAGATACGGTTGCTGAAACAAGTGATCCAGCTTGCCGATCTCGATGAGAAACGCTGGCCCGCACGGCAATTGGGCGGGCTGATCGACCAGTGGAAGAACAAGGGACTGACACCCAAGGACGTGGACGCAGGCGAAAGCGAACGCTTCGGCAACGGCCGGGGCGGAGAACTCTACCAGATCTACCAGGATCGGCTGAAGGCGCTCAACGCCTGCGATTTCGGCGACCTGCTGCTCCACGTCCTGACGATCCTCAAGGGCTATCGCGACGTGCTCGAAGCCTATCAGCAGCGTTTCAAATACATATTGGTCGACGAATATCAGGACACCAACGCCGTCCAGTATCTCTGGCTCCGCCTCCTTGCCCAGACCCGCAAGAATATCTGCTGCGTCGGGGATGACGATCAGTCGATCTATTCGTGGCGCGGGGCGGAAGTGACCAACATCCTGCGCTTCGAGAAGGATTTCCCGGGCGCGGCGATCATCCGGCTGGAGCAGAATTACCGGTCGACCCCGCACATCCTTGCCGCCGCCTCGGGCCTGATCGGCCATAATGGCGGGCGGCTGGGCAAGACGCTCTGGACCGCGGTCAATGACGGCGAGAAGGTCGATGTCATCGGCGTCTGGGACGGCCCCGAAGAAGCCCGCCGCGTCGGCGAAATGATCGAGACGCACCAGCGCAGCGGCGGTTCGCTCGACGACGCCGCGATCCTCGTCCGCGCCCAGTTCCAGACGCGCGAGTTCGAAGACCGCTTCATCGCCATCGGCCTGCCCTATCGCATCATCGGGGGTTTCCGCTTTTATGAGCGCGCCGAAATCAGGGATGCGCTCGCCTATCTCCGCCTCGTCAACCAGCCCGCCGACGATCTCGCGTTCGAGCGGATCGTCAACCAGCCCAAGCGCGGTCTGGGCGACAAGGCGATTGCCAAGCTGCAGATGCTCGCCCGCGCCGAGGGGATGCCGCTCAGCCATGCCGCCACGCGGATCATCGATACTGACGAACTGACCCCGCAGGCCCGGCGCGCGCTGGGTGGGTTCGTGGGCGATCTGGCAAGCTGGCGCGACCGCGCGCGCGACCTGCCGCATCCCGAACTGGCGCGCGCGATCCTTGATGAGAGCGGCTACACCGCGATGCTCCAGGCCGACAAATCGGCCGAAAGCGCAGGGCGCCTTGAAAACCTGAGCGAGCTTGCCCGCGCGATGGAAGACTATGAAACGCTCGGTGCGTTCCTCGAACATGTCAGCCTCGTCATGGAAAACGACGCGGCGGCTGGCGAGGCAAAGGTCACGATCATGACGATCCATGCCGCCAAGGGGCTGGAGTTCGATCGCACCTTCCTGGTCGGGTGGGAAGAAGGCGTGTTCCCGTCGCAGCGATCGCTCGACGAAGGGGGGCTCAAAAGCCTCGAGGAGGAGCGCCGCCTCGCCTATGTGGCGATCACGCGCGCACGGGCGCGCTGCACGATCATCCACGCCGCCAACCGGCGCATCTATGGCCAGTGGACGTCGAGCATCCCGTCGCGCTTCATCGCCGAATTGCCCGAGGCGCATATCGCGAGCGAAACGACGATGAGCGGCGGCGAAAGCTTGTGGCGCGCCAACTGGTCGGAGCAGTCCGACCCCTTTGCCCATCTCCAGCGCGGTACGGGGCGGGGCCCGGGCTGGCAGCGGGCCGCCTCGGGCGGCTATTCATCGCAGCCGACCCGCATCGTCGAGGCACGCGGCAGCGCGGTCAGCCTTGGCAACAAAGGGCGCAGCGACGTCTCGGTGGGCCTGCGCATCTTCCACACCAAGTTCGGATACGGCACGATTGCCGGGATCGAAGGCAACAAACTTGAAATTGATTTCGAGGTGGCGGGGAGGAAGCGGGTGCTGGACAGCTTTGTCAGCCTTGCCTGAAATCGCTCAACTCGCCTCACCGATCAGCGTTTCGAAATCCTGCCCGCCATAGAATATGCCGAGGACAATCACCTCCGAGCCCTCGATAAGGTATGCGATCACCACGCGCCGACGAAATGCAATCGTCCTGAGACCGGGCGTGATGTCACCACGTGGCGTTCCNNGCTGGTGAGGATGCTTGCGCAATGTGCCGCTGAAGACCGAGAATCTGTGCTTCAGCCTCTGGCGCGAAGCGAACCGCATATCGCTTCATCAGCCATCATGGGCCTTTGCCAGCGCCCTGCGAACGTCATCGGCAGAGCGGGCGAACGCCGGATCGGCTTTCCAGTTTTCATAGGCGCTGACGACATCCGAGCGCAGCCAGTCTTCGACCGCCCGCTCGCGCGCCATCAAGGCACGCAACCCGTCACGAATGACTTCGCTTTCGCTGGCATACTCGCCCGACGACACCCGCGCACGCACAGCCGCCGCAAGTTCATGGGGCAAGGTTACGCTGAATTGCTGTGTTGTTCTCAATACTTGGCTCCGTCAGTACGACATAATCCTATCAACGATTGCTAACAAGATATTTGTGCCCCGCTGCAAAGCCTTTCTCGACAGTTTCGTGAGCCTTGCCTAAGCGCAGCGCATGACCAGTGTTTCAGAGGCCGTCCAAACTGTCGCGCATTCGGGCGGCGTCATGGCGATCGTTGCCAAATATGAAGCCGTGAAGATCGCGGTCGCCACCTGGATAGGCATTGATGATTGGTTGATCCACGCCCAGTTCGGCATGATCATCTTCGTTTTGGCGGCGATCCTGTGGCGCAAGCCGCTTGGCGCGTTCCTGCCCGTCACGCTGGTCATCATTGGTGAAGCGATCAATGAAACGATGGATCGGCTGAACTATGGCGCCTGGCGCTGGCCGGACACCAGCCGCGACCTGATCTTCACACTCGGCTGGCCCCTGATCCTGTTCCTGTGCGCCCGAACCGGCCTGTTCCGGCGATATTGAATGGCCAAGGCGCGTTCGCCCCTTTCGTTCCGCGATTACCGGCTGTTCTGGATTGCGCGTTTCGCAGGGGTTCTGGCGCAGGTCGGGATGGTCGTCGTCATTGGCTGGCAGGTCTATGACATTGCCCGCACCGATTACGGCATGGATCCCAAGGCCGCGGCCTTCCAGCTCGGCCTGATCGGGATTGCGCAGTTTGTGCCGCTCCTCCTCCTCATGCCGGTCGCGGGCTGGATGGCCGACCGGTTCGACCGGCGGATCGTTTCGGTCGCCGCCATCTCGCTCGATATCGCGAACGCTCTGGCGCTGGGCTGGATGACGGCGCACGATACGCTGACGCTGCCCGCACTGTTCGCAATCGCCGCCCTTCATGGCGTCGTGCGCACCTTCAACGGGCCTTCGTTGAGCGCGCTCGGCCCCAACCTCGTTCCTGCCGCGTCGCTCCCCAAGGCGATCGCGATGAGCAGCATTGCATGGCAGACCGGTGCGATCCTCGGCCCCGCATTTGGCGGACTTGCCTATGCCGCCAGTCCGGCCCTGCCCTATTGGATAGCTGCATCCCTGCTGGCCATCGCCGCCGTGTCGGTCATTTCGATCCGGCCGTTTGCCCGCATCTCGATCAAGGGAGAATCGCACCCAATACGCCAGATGATCGACGGGCTTGCCTATGTGCGCGGGCATCGATTCCTGCTGGGCGCGATCACGCTCGACCTGTTTGCCGTCCTTCTGGCGGGGGCGACGGCGCTGCTTCCGGTCTATGCGCGCGACATATTGAAGGTTGGCCCGGAAGGGTTGGGCTGGCTGCGCGGCGCGCCGGCCTTGGGCGCCACGGTGATGGCATTGTGGTTTTCGTTCCGCCCCTTGTCGCACAATGTGGGGGCAAAGATGCTGGGTGCGGTCATCGTCTTTGGCGCAGCCACAATCGTCTTTGGCTATTCTACAAAAATGTGGCTCTCACTCGCCATGCTGGTCATCCTGGGCGCAGCCGACATGCTTTCGGTCTATGTCCGATCCTCGCTGACGCAGCTTTACACACCCGACGAGATGCGCGGCCGCGTCAATGCCGTGTCGCAACTGGCCATATCGGGCTCGAACGAGCTTGGCGAAGCGCAATCGGGCCTTGCCGCCGCCCTGATCGGGCCGGTGGGCGCGGTCGTGGTGGGCGGTGCGGGTGCAATTGCAGTGACCCTGATCTGGGCCTATATTTTCCCCGAGCTTCGCCGCGCGAAAACTTTCGATCCGCCCAAGGAGTTGTTGACATGAAAGCAGCCAATATCCTCGAAACCATTGGCAACACCCCGCATATCCGCGTCGCGCGGCTGTTCCCGGATGCCGAAGTCTGGATCAAGTCCGAACGCGCCAATCCCGGCGGGTCGATCAAGGATCGGATCGGCCTCGCCATGATCGAGGACGCCGAACAGTCCGGCGCGCTCACGCCCGGCGGGACGATAGTCGAGCCCACCTCTGGCAATACCGGCATCGGCCTTGCGATGGTTGCCGCCGTCAAGGGCTACAAACTGATCCTCGTCATGCCCGAAAGCATGTCGATCGAGCGCCGCCGGCTGATGCTGGCCTATGGCGCGAGTTTCGACCTGACGCCCCGCGAAAAAGGCATGAAGGGCGCAATCGAACGCGCCATCGAGATCGTCGAAACCACGCCGGGCGCATGGATGCCGCAGCAATTCGAAAACCCGGCCAATATCGATGTCCATGTCCGCACTACGGCCCCTGAAATCCTCGCCGATTTCAAGGACGCGCCGCTCGATGCGATCATCACCGGCGTTGGCACGGGCGGGCATATTACCGGCGTTGCGCAGGTGCTGAAAAAAGTCTGGCCCAACCTCAAGGTCTTCGCAGTCGAGCCAACGCTTTCGCCCGTCATCAGTGGCGGCGCCCCGGGCCCGCATCCGATCCAGGGGATCGGCGCAGGCTTCATCCCGGCCAACCTCCACACCCAGTTGCTCGACGGCGTCATTCAGGTCGATCCCGCAGACGCCAAGGCAATGGCGAGGCGCTCGGCGACCGAGGAAGGGATGCTGGTCGGCATCTCCTCGGGCGCGACATTGGCGGCGATTGCACAGAAACTGCCCGACCTGCCAAAGAACGCGCGGGTGCTGGGTTTCAACTACGATACCGGCGAGCGTTATCTGAGCGTGCCGGACTTCCTGCCGGAATAATGCCCCCTCGTGTCGTTCCCGCTTTTGCAGGAATGACAGGTCAGGGCGGGGGGCTAACCCTTCGCTGCAAATCCGGCCTTGGCAAAATTCTCCGGCAGCGGCGCTGTCGCCTCCACGGGCGGCTTGCCCGTACGCGGCACCGACAAAAAGGCGCTGTGGAGGAGCATCGGGGCATCGGCCCGTCCGTAAACCGGATCGCCGACGATCGGGAAGCCGAGCCCTTCGGCTGCATGAACCCTGATCTGGTGCGTACGTCCTGTTTCGGGGATGAAGCGGATCAGCGCGCGGCCTTCATGTTCGGCGACGATTTCCCATGCCGTGACCGCGCTCTTACCTTTTTTGGCATCGACCACGATCCGCCAGCCCGCCTCGGCGGTGCTGCGCTTGGCGAGCGGCAGATCGATTATGCCCGAACGCGCTTCCGGTACGCCCTCCACCACAGCCAGATAATGTTTCACCACGCTCTTCGCCTCGAACGCCTGCTGGAACCGGGCATGTGCCTTGGGATTGCGCGCGAGGAGGAGGCAGCCGCTGGTATCGCGGTCAAGCCGGTGAACCGCCGTCGGCCAGCGTTTGAAGCCGAACATCAGCGCCTGGAGATGGTTCTCAAGGCTCAGCGAACCGTCGCGCGGCGGATCCACCGGCAGGCCGGAGGGCTTGTCAACGATGATGGCCTCACCATCGAGGAACAGGACGTGGTCTGCAAGCATGGCGCGGGCCATAGACTGTCATTGGTGCGCCGCCAACAACATGCTTGCAATTGCCCCCACCCCCACCCCATCATGCCCCCGTGCTCAGGCAATACGAACTTGTGGAACGGGTCAAATCCTATGATCCGGACGCCGATGAAGCGCTCATCAACCGTGCCTATGTGTTTTCAATGCAGAAGCACGGATCGCAGAAGCGGGCATCGGGCGATCCCTATTACAGCCACCCGATCGAAGTGGCGGGCATCCTGACCGAATTGCGGCTCGACGACCAGACGATCACCACCGCCATGCTCCACGACACGATCGAGGATACGCTGACCACGCATGAGGAGATCGAGGCCAAGTTCGGCCCCGATATTGCCCGGCTGGTCGATGGCGTCACCAAGCTCTCCAAGATCGAGGCGATGACCGACAATGAGCGGGCGGCGGAAAACCTGCGCAAGTTCCTGCTCGCCACATCGGACGATATTCGCGTCCTCCTCGTCAAGCTCGCCGACCGGCTCCACAACATGCGTACGCTGCATTTCATCGAGGATGTCGCCAAGCGGCGGCGGATCGCGCGCGAGACGATGGATATCTATGCACCGCTCGCAGAACGCATCGGCATGTACGAGTTCATGAACGAGATGCAGACTTTGGCCTTCCGTGAGCTTGAACCCGACGCCTGGGCCTCGATCGCCAAGCGGCTCGAACAGCTGAACGAAGGCGGCGGAGACAAGATCGCCCGGATCGGTTCCGGCATCAAGTTGCTGCTCTCGCGTTCGGGCATCGAGGCCAATGTCTATGGCCGCGAAAAGCATCCCTATTCGATCTGGCGCAAGATGGCGGAACGCCACATCAGCTTCGAGCAGCTTTCGGACGTCATGGCGTTTCGCGCGATCGTTCCTGATGTCGATGCCTGTTATCAGGCGCTGGGCATCATCCACCGGAAATGGCCAATGGTGCCGGGGCGGTTCAAGGACTATATCTCGACCCCCAAGCGCAACGGATATCGCTCGCTCCACACCTCGGTGATCCATTCGGAAAAGATGCGGATCGAAATCCAGATCCGCTCGATCGACATGCACATGCAGGCCGAAAGGGGCGTCGCGGCGCACTGGTCCTACAAGCAGAATGGCGAAGCACCCGATGCGCAGATCGGCTGGTTGCAAGATCTGATGGAAATCCTTGATCATGCCGACAGCCCCGAAGAGCTGCTCGAACATACGCGTATGGCGATGTACCAGGATCGGATTTTTGCTTTTACGCCGAAGGGCGAGCTGATCCAGCTCCCCAAGGGCGCAACTCCGGTCGATTTTGCCTATGCCGTCCACACGACCTTGGGCGACACGGCGGTGGGGGCGAAGGTCAATGGCCGGGTCGTTCCGCTGCGCACGCCGATAGAGAATGGTGACCAGGTCCAGATCCTCAAGTCCAAGGCGCAAGAGCCGCAGCCGCAATGGCTGGGCTTTGCCGTGACGGGCAAGGCGCGTGCTGCGATCCGCCGTTTTGTAAGGCATAAGGAGCGGGGCGAATCGATTGCGCTTGGGCACAAGATCTATGACGATATTGCCAAGCGCCTTCCCGCCCAGCTTGGCAAGGATGCGCTGAAGCAAGCATTCAAGCGGCTGAAAATGCCTGACGAGAACGAACTGATGATTGCGATCGCGCGACAGCTGGTCAGCGACGCGCAATTGCTTGAGGCGCTGATGCCGGGTTCGACCTCGGAAGAGACGCTTGCCGTCCTCCCGCAGCGCGAGGCGATTTCGATCCGCGGCCTGACGCCGGGCGTTGCCTATACCCTTGCCCCGTGCTGCCATCCCGTACCGGGGGATCGCATCGTTGGCCTGCGTCGTCCCGACGAAGCCATCGAAGTGCACACAATCGATTGCAACAGCCTTGCCGATGGCGTCGATGCCGACTGGCTCGATCTCGCCTGGGGAGACGGTTCGGACGGGGGCACCGCGCGACTGACCGTGATTGTGAAGAACGAGCCTGGCTCGCTTGCGGTGGTTGCCGGCATTTTCGGCAGCCACAAGGCGAACATCCTCAACATCCGCCTCGACGCGCGCGACACGGCATTCCACACCAATATCGTCGATCTCGAAGTGCATGACCTGCACCATTTGATGCGCATCCTCGCGGCGCTGAGGGCGGCGGACGCTGTGATCCAGGCGGAGCGGTCATGAGCAGTAGCGCCCAGTTCAAGACACCCGATTTCTCCCGCCAGTTGCGCGATCCGCAATTGCTGGATGCCGCTCTCGCGCTCCACGACAACCGGCTGAACGAGGCCGAGCCGCTGCTCCGCGCCCATCTGAAGGCCAATCCGTTCGACGCTGCGGCGATCCGGATGCTGGCCGAACTGGCCGGGCGGATCGGAAGGCTGCCCGATGCCGAAACCTTGCTGCGTCGCGCCGTCGAGATCGCGCCCAATTTTCTTGCCGCGCGCTCCAACCTTGCGACCGTGCTCTACCGGCAG
>CXWL01007793.1_pt1 | contig 30610 bp, 26 predicted proteins | sample 590931 | NCBI WGS metagenome assembly CXWL01 (sample SAMEA3498368, study PRJEB10139) | groundwater metagenome | biome: water well; material: biofilm material | place: Germany | collected 2015-04-27 | reverse complement strand
GTTTTCCCCTCGGGATTGGTCCAATAGGCATCGACGCCGGTGGTGCGGTTGATCTCGCGGCAGATCTCCCCGTCCTCGTGCTGGCGCGCGTAGAAATTGTCGAGCGAACCGATGCCCGGGACGAGGGCATGCCCGTAGTTGCAGAACAGCGTCATGAACACGGTGTCCCAGAGGAAGATGTTGTCGTTGAAGGCGGCGTCGATGAACTGCGAGACGTAGGGGCTGCCCGGCGCCGGTTCGTGAAAATTCCGGAACGCCAGCTCCCACGTCTTCCAATACATCCGCACCCACCCGGGATGCTCGGCGCACACGGGCGCGGGCAGCCGATCGCGGGTGTCCGCCCAGCGCGGCAGCGGCTGCGGCTGATACTGCTTCTTCGCGAAGTAAAGCCCTTGCGGCGGCACGTGTGGAGGAGTGGCCGCATCGGCCGGTTCATGGATGAGGCCCAGCATGATCGCGGCCACGAAGCAGGAACGGGGCATGCTCATGGGCACTCATTGTCATATCCGGGAATATGGGGTCGAGCCATTTCACGGCCGGACAAAAAAAGCCCCGGCTGTTCGCCGGGGCTTTGAGAGGGAGATCGTTCGCGGTTATTTCCTGGCGTCCGCGATGGCCGCTTGCGCTGCAGCCAACCGAGCAACGGGCACCCGATACGGAGAGCAACTAACGTAGGACAGACCCAGCTTGTGGCAGAACTTCACCGAATCCGGGTCGCCGCCGTGTTCGCCGCAGATGCCGAGCTTGATGTCGGGACGGGTCTGCCGGCCCTTCGCGATGGCGATCTGCATCAGCTGGCCGACGCCGGTCTGGTCGATGGAGGCGAAAGGGTTCTTCTTCATGATCTCGGACTCCTGGTAGGCGCCGAGGAAGGAGCCGGAGTCGTCGCGCGACATGCCGAGGCAGGTCTGCGTGAGGTCATTGGTGCCGAAGCTGAAGAACTCGGCCGTGGACGCGATCTCGTCGGCGGTGAGGGCACCGCGCGGAATCTCGATCATGGTGCCGACGCTGTAATTGATCTTCACCTTCTTCTCGGCCTGGACCTGGGCGGCGACCTCGTGGACAAGCGCGACCTGGAGGTCGAGCTCGCGCTTGAAGCCGACGAGCGGGATCATGATCTCGGGCCGGGCCTTGAAGCCGGCCTTCGTCGCATCGGCGGCGGCCTCGAGGACGGCGCGGGCCTGCATGGCGGTGATCTCGGGATACTTGATGCCGAGGCGGCAGCCGCGGAAGCCGAGCATCGGGTTGAACTCATGGAGTTCGTGCACACGGTGCATGATTTTCTCGACCGGGATGTTGAGTTTCCGGGCGAGATCCATCTGCGACTCCTTGGAGTTCGGCAGGAACTCATGCAGCGGCGGATCGAGGAAGCGGATGGTCGCCGGGAAGCCCTTGAGGGCTTTGAAGATCCCGTAGAAGTCACCGCGCTGGTAGGGCAGGAGCTTGGCCAGGGCGGCCTCGCGGGCCCCGAGGCTGTCGGCGAGGATCATCTCGCGCATGGCGTCGATGCGGTCGCCCTCGAAGAACATGTGCTCCGTGCGGGTGAGGCCGATGCCGACGGCGCCGAAGGCGATGGCCTGGGCGGCTTGCTCGGGCGTGTCGGCGTTGGTGCGGACGGCGAGCTTGGTGGCCTGGGCGCACCACTTCATGAGCTGGACGTAGCTCTTGAACTTCTCGGTGGCCTGGGCGGCCTTGTCGCCGTGGAGCAGGCCGGAGATGATCTCCGACGGGGCCGTCTTGATCTGGCCGGCGTAGACCGTGCCGGCGGTGCCGTCGATGGAGAGGAAGTCACCTTCCTTGTAGGTGGCGCCGGAAACGGTGACAGTCTTCTTGTCGTAGTCGACCTGCAGGGCGGCGGCGCCGCACACGCAGACCTTGCCCATCTGGCGGGCGACGAGCGCGGCGTGCGAGGAGACACCGCCGCGGGCGGTGAGGATGCCCTCGGCCGCGATCATGCCGCGGAGATCCTCGGGGGAGGTCTCGACGCGGACAAGGAGGACCTTCTCGCCCTTCTCCGCGGCGACGACGGCGCGATCGGCGTTGAAGTAAATCTTGCCGGTGGCGGCGCCGGGGCCGGCGGGCAGGCCGGTGGCGATGACCTTGGCCTTCCTGACCTCGGCGAGGTCGAAGATCGGGGCGAGGAGCTGCTCAAGCTGGTCGGCCGGATTGCGCGTGACGGCGGTCTGCCAGTTGATGAGCTTCTCCTTCACCATATCGATGGAGAACTTGAGCGCGGCGGCGGCGGTGCGCTTGCCGTTGCGCGTCTGGAGCATGAACAGCTTGCCTTCCTGGATCGTAAATTCGATGTCCTGTACGTCCTTGAAGTGTTTCTCGAGGGTCGCGCGGACCTTCAGGAGCTCGGCGTAGGACTTGGGCATCTGGTCCCTCAGCTTGAGGACGGGCTCGGGCGTGCGGACGCCGGCGACGACGTCCTCGCCCTGGGCGTTGATGAGGAACTCGCCGTAGAATTCGTTGGTGCCGTTGGCGGGGTTGCGGGTGAACGCGACGCCGGAGCCGGAGGTGTCGCCGGTGTTGCCGAACACCATGGCCTGCACGTTGACGGCGGTGCCCCACTCGGTGGGAATGTTGTATTTGCGGCGGTAGACGATGGCGCGGTCGTTCATCCACGAGCCGAAGACGGCGCCGGCGGCGCCGCGGAGCTGGTCCCACGGGTCGTTGGGGAACACATGGCCGGTGCGCTCCAGCACGAGGGCCTTGAAGCGCCTGACGAGGTCCTGCTGGTCGGCCGCGGTCAGTTCGGAGTCGACGAGGTTGCGGTGGTATTTCTCGTGCTTGTAGTTCTCGATGACGGTCTCGAACGGCTCGTGGTCCTCGCCTTCCTTCTTCTGCACGCCGAGGACGACGTCGCCATACATCTGGATGAAGCGGCGGTAGCAGTCCCAGGCGAAGCGTTCGTTCTGGGTGGCGCGAACGAGGGCGACGACGGTCTGGTCGTTGAGGCCGAGGTTGAGGATGGTGTCCATCATGCCCGGCATGGAATCGCGGGCGCCCGAGCGGACGGCGACGAGGAGCGGCATGCCGTCGGTCGCGCCGAACTTTGTGCCCATGATCTTCTCCATGTTGGCGACGCCGGCCTGCATCTGGGCCGAGAGTTCCTTCGGATAGGTCTTCTTGTGGGCGTAGAAATAGGTGCAGACCTCGGTGGTGATGGTGAAACCGGGGGGCACGGGCAGGCCGATGCGGGTCATCTCGGCGAGATTGGCGCCCTTGCCGCCGAGCAGGGCCTTCATGGAGCCGTTGCCGTCCGCTTTGTTGGCACCCCACGTGTAGACGCATTTGAGGGCGCGGGTGGTGGGTTTCCTGGAGGAAGTCGCCTTGCGGGCGGGTTTTCTGGCGGTGAATTTCTTGGCCATGGGAGTTGGTTATGAGTGAACGATAGGAGCGTTTAGCGCACAACAGGCACCAAGCGGTGTCAACGGCGGAGGCTGACACCGGGTTGATATTTTCAAATTTGGCCGGGTTCAGCTGTGCATATCTTGCCGAAAGCCAGTCATGCGGCGGCCGGGAGGGAACCCCAATCCAGGCACCACCAAAGACAGGCCTTGCGAGGCCCGCCGAAAGTTGCTTCTAGGTCAGGACTTGAGCGAACAACCCCCAGCGGAAGTTCACGATGATGGCGGTCCCGGCGCACCGGCCGGCCCGCCGTCCGGCAAGCCCATGGGATTCCTCGACCACCTAGAGGATCTGCGGGTCACGTTGATCAAGTGCGCGGTCGTCTTCGCGGTTTTCGTGGTCGTGATCGCCTATCAATTGCAGGCGACCTCGGACATCCTGATGCGGCCGCTGCATCAGGTGCTGGCGGACTACCCGCAGATCAAGGCCGGCCTGGTGACCAACAGCCCGATGGGCGTTTTTTCGGTCATCATCAGCATGTGTCTGATCGGCGGGCTGCTGCTCGCGCTGCCGTTCTGGCTGTTTTTCATCGGGCAGTTCGTGGCCCCGGCGCTGACCAGGCGCGAAATGAAGGTGCTCGCGCCGACGGCGCTGGTGGCCTTCCTGCTATTTCTCAGCGGGGCGGCGTTCGGATATTTTCTGCTCACGCCGAGCACCATCCGGGTGTCGCTGGAGCTGAACGTCGCCCTGGGCTACGAGGTGCTGTGGACCGCGGACAAGTATTACAGCCTGCTGATGTGGATCGTGCTGGGCATGGGCGCGGCTTTCGAATTCCCGCTGCTCGTCGTGCTGGCCGTCTACATGGGGCTCGTGGAGGTGGCGACGCTGCGCCGCTACCGCCGGCATGCCATCGTGGTCATCTTTATCCTCGCGGCGGTCATCACGCCGACGCCCGATCCGTTCAACCAGGCCCTGTTCGCCCTGCCGCTGATCGTGCTGTATGAGGCCGCGATCCTCGTGGCTTCATTTCTCGGCCAGCGTCGGACGGACGTGACCAACGTGTAGGCAAACCCGCCGTTGCCGGCCGGGTGCCTAAGTAAACTATTAGTTGACATCAGCGCCCACGCTCACGTGTCAGCTGATAGTTGCGCAAGTCGGGGACTGGTGGACCCGGAGGGCCCGAAAACGCGGAGGCCGGCCGGGTGGTGAAACAACAAGGGGCGCAGCGGACCGCGCCCCGGGGATGGATCCAGGCGGATGGGCCGGTTATTTCCGCGAGTCGCGCTGGAAAATAAAGACCACCTTCAGCATCTGCCAGGCGAGCCAGAACACGCCGGCCATGCAACCCGCGGCAAGGCCGCCCCAGAGCCGGATCATCGCCGGGTCGCGGGAGGGCACATGGGAGTTCACGAGCCAGTAAAAGATGCCAAACGCCGCCGCAGTGAGCGCCAGATCGATAACGAGGGTAACGACAGAAAAGGGTTTTTTCTCGGGCAAAGCCATGTCCGAAACACAAGGAGCTGGCGCGGGATTGTCGAACCGAAAGTGGGTCGAGGGGCGGGCAGCAGACCGGCCCGGCGCCAATCCCACGCCGCCAGATGGGCAATTTGTGCCCAGCCCTTGGCAAGGCCTGCGGAGCGGTGCGGCGGACCGGGGTATAGCTTGGGTCACCATGAAAACCATCCTAGTGCCCGTTGACCTCTCGGTTGCCACCACCCGCGTTTGTCAGGCGGCCTGCGATCTCGCCCGGCTGATCGAGGGGCGGATCATCCTCTTCCATTCCGTGCCCCCGCTGCCCGTCATGATGAACGATTACTACGCGTTCGACACCGGCCACATGGCACAGGCCATGGCGGCCGTGGAGAAAAATGCCACGCAAAAACTCCGCGCGCTGGCCCGGCGTTATGCCCGGCGCTGCCCCGTGCAGACGGTGCAGCTCACCGGCCATCCGGTGTCGTCCATCCTCGCGAAGGCCGCCGCCACCAAGGCCGTCTACATCGTCCTGGGTTCGCACGGTCACGGTGCGGTTTACGACTTGATCCTAGGCAGCACAACCCACGGCGTATTGCGGCGGGCGCGTTGCCCGGTGCTGGTCGTCCCCATCCGCGGCCGTTGAGCCAGCCGCAGGGAGGGATAGCTGCCGGTTTCCACCGAAGGGTCTGACCGGCAAATCCGCGCACATCGTCGTTACGATGGGCCGGCCGGCCTTCTGGTATTGTTGTTTTCTGCGGGCGTCTGGCGTGCGCAGACTGGAACGGAGCATCCCCGGCTTCTGCGGCATCCAGCCGGTGCAGGAAACGCTCACCGGGCTCATCGAGGCGACAGGCGGTTCGACGCGAAAAAATGGCTGGTGCAGGTGGAACACCTTGGCCACAAAGGGTCACGACTGGTCGGATCCTGCAAAATATGCCCAGCCTTGCGCAATCGGTGCCGAGCCGGCGCGCCGGGTTCCGGGCAAGATACACACCATGAATACTCCACGCAATATTCTCCCCGCGTTTGTGCTGGCCACTCTCGTGCTGGCCGCCGCTTTGCTCACCACCACCATCATCAAGGCCGCGGAAGGCCCGGCCGACGCCAAGGGCCCGGTCATCCTCCCGCTGGAGGTGACCAACCTGCCCGTCGAGCAGGCCATCCTCACCGCGCCGCCGCGGGTGCCGCCACCGATCAACCGCAAGTATCCGGCGCGCGTTATCGTCAACCTCGAGGTGCGCGAGGTCGTCGCGAAACTCGCCGACGGCGTCGAATACACCTTCTGGACCTATGGCGGGAGCGTGCCCGGCTCGTTCATCCGCATCCGCGAGGGCGACGTGGTGGAGTTCCACCTCAACAACCACCCGTCCTCCAAGCTCCCGCACAACATCGATCTGCACGCCGTCACCGGCCCCGGTGGCGGCGCGACGTCGACCTTCACGGCGCCGGGCCACAGCTCGCAGTTCACTTTCCAGGCGTTGAACGCCGGCCTCTACGTCTACCACTGTGCCACCGCGCCCGTGCCGATGCACATCGGCAACGGCATGTATGGCCTCATCCTGGTCGAACCCAAGGGCGGGATGCCCAAAGTGGACAAGGAATACTACGTCATGCAGGGCGAGTTCTACACCACCGGCAAATACGGCGAGGAGGGTCTGCAATCCTTCGACATGGCCAAGGCCATCGACGAACGGCCGCCCTACATAGTGTTCAACGGCGCCGTCGGGTCCCTCGTCGGGGACAAGGCGATCACCGCCAATGTGGGCGAGCATGTGCGCCTCTATTTCGGTGTCGGCGGGCCCAACGTCACCTCGTCCTTCCACGTCATCGGCGAAATCTTTGACAAGGTCTGGCCCGAGGGTGGCACGAAATGGATCCAGGAAAACGTGCAGACCACGCTCGTGCCCTCCGGCGGCGCCACCCTCGTCGAGTTCAAGGTCGATGTGCCCGGCACCTTCATCCTCGTCGACCACTCGCTCACCCGGGCGTTCAACAAGGGGGCGCTCGGCATGCTCAAGGTCAACGGCGCGGAGGACCGCGTCATCTACTCCGGCAAGGAGATTGACGCCGTCTATATCGGCGCGCAGGCCGAATCGGGCTCCGATTCCGCGAAGCGCGAGGCCGAGCTGAAGGAGCTGTTCACCATCGAGCTCAAGACCAATCCCAAGCTCGCCGGNNTGGCCGCCTCCGACTACATGCTGGCCGACCGCGATCGCGCCATCCGCACCGTCCTCAAGGGTCTCAGCGGTCCCATCACGGTCAACGGGGTGACCATCAACAGCGTCATGCCGCCGCAGGAGGCGGTGCTGACCGACGCCCAGATCGCGGATGTGCTCACCTATGTGTTCAACGCCTGGGGCAACAAGGGCGACGCGTTCACCACGGACCAGGTGAAAGCCATCCGCAACGAGCGGCACTAGAATGACCCGGCTTGGCCCCAAACGCCCCGGCCGCCGCGCCGGATGGGCGCTGGCCGGGATGCTGCTGGCCGGTTCCCTGCTGGGGCAGGCGCCCGCCGGGATGGTTGTCATCCCGGCCGGCGATTATGTGCCGTTGCAGCGCACGACGAAGGAAGCTGCGGAGGTGGCGGTCCGTTCGTTCCTGCTCGACGAACGGCCGGTCACCAACGCGGAGTTTCTGGCGTTCGTTACGGACCATGCGCATTGGCGCCGCTCGCAGGTAAGCAGGCTTTTTGCCGACTCCTCCTACCTTGAGCATTGGGCCGGCGATCTCGAGCTGGGACCGCAGGCGCCGCCCGCCGCGCCCGTCGTCCGCGTTTCGTGGTTTGCGGCGCGCGCCTACGCCCGCTGGGCCGGCCGGCGTCTGCCGACCACCGCCGAGTGGGAGCTCGCGGCCGCCGCCGGCTACTCCCGGCCCGACGGCAAGAACGATACCGAGCTGAAACGCGACCTCTACGCCTGGCTCGCGCGCCCGGTGCCCGCGGTGCATGCTGCGGCCGCCGCCGCCCGGCCCGACTTTCACGGCGTGCGCGGCCTGCACGGCCTCGTCTGGGAGTGGGTCGACGATTTCAACACCGCCATGGTCACCGGCGAATCGCGCGGCGATTCCGGCCTCGAGCGCGACCTCTTCTGCGGGGCCGGCTCGGTCGGGGCCAAGGATCCGGCGGACTACGCCGCCTTCATGCGCGCCGCGCTGCGCTCCTCGCTCAAGGCCAACAACACCACAACCTCGCTCGGCTTCCGCTGCGCCCAAGACGCCCCCCTCCCATGAATATCACCACCGCCAAGCTCCGTCCGGAAAAGTGTAATACAATACGTTACACATTTCCGGTTCTCCTCGGGACTTTGATCCTGACCGGGTTGCTGGCCGGCACCGGCGTCTTCGCCGCCGAACCGGCCGCCAAACCCGACGCCTGTTGCACGCCGATCGCCGCCGCCGCGTTCACGCGAAACTCCCTCTACCAGCTGGGCGTGACCTTCACGGATGACACGGGCAAATCCGTCGCGCTCGGCGCGCTGCGCGGCCGGCCCGTCGTGCTCAACATGTTTTTCGCTTCATGCGGCTACGCTTGCCCGCTGACCGTCACCGACCTGCGCGCCATCCAGGACCGGTTGCCGGCCGAACTGCGCACCGAGGCCGTCTTTGTCCTCGTCTCCTTTGATGTTGCCCGGGATACCACCGAGGTGCTGGCGAAATATCGCACGCAGCGCGGACTCAACGGCCAGTGGATGCTGCTCCGCGGTGACGACGACTCCGTGCGCGAACTCGCGGCCCTCCTCGGGGTGAAATACAAGCAGGAAGCCGACGGCATGTTTGCCCACTCGAACCTCGTCACCATCCTCAACCGCGAGGGTGAGATCGTCCACCAGCGTCAGGGACTGAAGGGCGGTCTCGACGAGGCTGTCACCGCGCTCGTCGCGCTGGGCCGATAAGGATTGGCGTCTGACCGCCAGCGGGGTCTTCCCCGCCACGCCGGACGCGGGGAGGGCGTCTTTCCGTGGTCCGCCCGAGCGTCAGGGGAAGATCCGCTGCGACGTCCACCCGTCCTTGGTCCGGGTGTAGCGGACGCGTTCGTGCAGGCGGAAAGGTTTTTCGTGCCAGAACTCGATGTGCCCCGGGACGACGCGGTAGCCGGACCAGTGGGGCGGGCGGGGCACGGCGCCGAGGCCGTAGCGCAGCGCGGTCGCCGCGCAGTTGCGTTCCAATTCGAACTGGTCGGCCATCGGGCGCGATTGGTGCGACGCCCAGGCGCCGATCTGGCTGAGCCGCGGCCGCGTGGCGAAATAGGCATCGGCCTCGGCGTCGGTCACGCGTTCCACCCGGCCGGAGACGCGGACCTGGCGCTTGAGCGTAGGCCAATGGAAGCAGAGCGCGACCACGGGGTTGGCCGCCAGCTCGACGGCCTTCGGGCTGGCGAGGTTGGTGTAGAAGACAAACCCGCGCTCATCGGCGCCCTTCAGCAGCAGCATGCGCACATTGGGAACCCCGTCAGCACCGGCCGTCGCCACGGCCATGGCCGTCGGTTCGGGTGCGCCGATTTTCACCGCCTCACCGAGCCACGCCACAAACTGTGCGATCGGATCCTGCGGGGCGGAGGGAGCGGAACTCATGCTCCGGTCGACATGCGGGAGCGGCTTTGCCGCTTCTGGGTGGTGGCCGGCTTGGGGGTATGACCCCTGCGCCGCGGCTTGGCGGTTTGCTGACTGATGGCGCCCCACGCTTCGATTTCGCGCTGCGTCAGGTTGTTGATCACCTGCTTCAAGCTGCCAAAAGTGGTGTCGCGGGTCGCCGGATCCAGCGAGTCTATCCCGGCCTGCAGCAGGACGAGACTTTCCAGCAGGGCCTGCTCGCCGGCGCGGAAGTAGGCTCGCCACGGACTGGGCCCATCAGACCGGGCCGAACCCACGTCGGGTTTGTGGGGCAGGGGTTGGCCCAAGGCGGTGAAGATCTCGTCGAGGGATTGATCCAAGGCGAACACCAAGGTGTCAGGGTTCGCCAGCGGGGTGGTCACCTTCTCGATGCGGAGCAGGGCTTCCCAGCGCGCGCGGATCTGGGCCCGGCGCTGCTGCAGCCCCTTGATGATTCTCTCATACATGTCGGGACTACTATGCCTCCGCTAGGCCCGGGCGGCTGCGCAGTTTTTGTGAACCACTTCGCGTTGGTTGCCGTTTTGGGCCGGGTCAGGCCAGTTCGCACGCCCCGCCGGCGCAGGCGGCGACATCCTTGAGCGCCGTCTCGTCGGTCTGCTCCTCGAGCCGGGTGTAGTCGACCGACTGGTATTTCAACCGGTTCCAGCGCGCCACGTCTTCTTCGCTCTCAACCGCCTCGCGTGGTGCCTGCGGGTAGCGCTTGGCACCGTCATGGGCGAAGAGGGCGACTCCGGTGAAGCCTTCGCGATGGCGCCAGATGTAATCCGCGACCGCCTCCCACTGATCCGCCGGCACGGTGCAGGTGTGGGAGACGTTGTGGTGCAGCCCGGGCGAGTGGGTTCGCTCTGCCTCTCCGGCCAGTACCCAGTGCTGCTGGACGAGCTGCACAAAATGCAGGAAATCCACCGCACCGATCTCGTCGCGCAGGATGGCATGGGCCGGCGCCTCGACCGGGAACGTGAGGACGTCGTCGGTGTCCGGCCGGTAGACCGAGGTCTCGGTCATGTGCGGGTTGGTCGCGTGAAAATGCCGGTAGACGGGATCGCGGCGGCTGGCCTGCACGCGGCGGAAATAGTGCCGCGCATGGTGCGGGTGGATGCCGGAGGCCGCGCCGAGCAGCAGGGAAGCCGTGCCCTCCGGTTTGACGCAGGTCACGCGCGCCGCCGGCCGGATGCCGAGGCATTCGGCGACGATCTGGTTGACCGCCCGGGTCAGGCGCGCCCCGCGCTCCAGCACGCTGGGGTTGAACAGGATCTCCGGATTGTCCATGAAACCGCAGATGGAGACGCCGAGCAGCGCATCGCGCTCGTTGAGGTAACGGGTCACCGGCCCCAGATAGGGGATGTCGGAGTAGGCGGCCTGCAGCGTGCCGATGACCGCGGCGTCGATACAGGCGGCGAGGAATTCGTCCGCGTCATGCAAGGCTGCACCGTTGATCGTGCTCAGGTTGCACATCTGCCAGCCGCTGAGCCGCGTCCCGGGCTCCACCGGGCCGGTGTAGCCACAGGCCCGCAGCCGGGCGACTTCGGCCTCGTCGTCCAGCTCGCCGCCGACGACGGGATGTAGGCCGATCTCGCAGCAGGGGTTGCAGCCGTAGTCGGGGTGGTCGGCGAAATAGAATCCGGGCTCGCCGAACTCCTTCTGGGCGGCGAAGAGCCGGCGGAAAAGCGTGTCGTCGGCCGCAGCGCGGGGGAGCACGGCGGAGTTGTTCGAGGCGGAGCGCTGCGGGTGTTTTTCAAACCAGAGGCCGGTCTTCGCGCCCATCATCTCCGCATCGTCGGGGGAGAACAGGCAGATGGTGGCCGAGCGGCGGATGCCGCCGCTGAGCACCGAGCGGGCGGCGAACATGCAGATGTCGTAGACCTCGATGGGGCGGAGCTTGCGGCCGCCGGCACCGGTGAGTACGGCCTCGATGTCGAGCAGCGCCTGCTTGAGCGGCAGGTGGCCGGGCGCCTTGCCGCCCGAGGTCCGCAGCGCGCTGCCGCGCGAGCGGACCTGCGAGAAATTGAACTCGGCCTTGAAGCGCTCCAGGTGGCTGCGCAGGAGCAGGTGCAGCGCGTCGCCCCAGCCCTCGATCGTGTCGCTCACGGCGTGGTGCACGACGGGCAGTTCCAGCTCCTCGCCGCGCACCGGCAGCGGCGGCAGCCGGTCGACGTGGTGGCGCTGCACCGAGAAGCCGCAGCCCGTGCCCGCCAGCAGCAGGAAAAGGTATTCCCGAAAAAAATCGAGGCGGTCCACCGGGCTGAAGGAGCAGTTGAAGAGCCGGGCGTGGTGGCGGAGGATGGCCTCGCCGCCGAACTGCAGCGAGCGCATCGAGGGGAGCACGCGCCGGGCGGACACGGCGGCGAACGCCCGGTCGAGGGCCGAGCCCAGCGTGGCGCCGGTCAGCCACTTGGCGAGCCGCTCCCGGTCCTCCGGGCGTACGGGCGAGTCGTAGCGGGGGGCCGGCAGCGGCCGGTCGAGCCGGGCGGCGAAGAACTGGCGGTGCATCCCGCGCACGCGTTCCGCGGCCTCGGAGAACAGCTCGCGGCGGCCGAGCTCGGAGCGGTAGCGGGCGTATTTGGCGGTGGCGATATAGTCGGACAGCCCGTTTTCGTCGTAATGATTAAGCCGACGCGTGGCCTTGCGCGCGCGGAAGATGATGTAGGCGCGCGCGACCGTCCACTCGCCCTCGGCGGCGATGGCCTTCTCGACGTTATCCTGGATCTGCTCGATGGTCGGGTGCCGGCCGGCGCGGTAGCACAGCTCCGTCATGTGCGCGACCCGCGCGGCGATGCGCTGCGCCTTGCGGAAGGTGGCGGGATCAACTCCGTAGCGGGCCGCCGCATCGTCGCGCGCGGGATTGTCGGAGTGGTCGTGCTCCACCTCCCGGAAGGCGAGGGCGATGGCGCGCGTGATCTTGGCGAGATCCCAGGGCACCGTGGTGCCGTCGCGCTTGAACACGCAGCGGTCGGCGGGGGCGATGGCGAGGCTGGGGGCGGAACGGGGGTTGAAGCGGGCGGGCTGGGAAGCGGCGGAGTGGGTCATGGCGGCGGAAAGTGGATACAATATCGGGGAAAATTTTTTCCCGCTAACCATTCCTTGCGAAAAGAAATTAATTTTTGCGCATAAATTGTTTTTGGACTTCCCGGGGGTTACCTCTGCGGGCGTCTCGGCCTGACCTTCCCGTGGACCGCCTCGCTCCGGGTGGGAGGCGAACCGGCCCGGCCGTCTACGGGCGCGGGCTCCCGCCGCCGTCCGCGCCGGATGAAAATTTAATTGGCTGCCACGTCCGGTCTTATGCTTGTGCCCCCCGAGACGATTTGAAAGTTGCGCGGGCGGGGGTTGGAGGTATCCAGTAAGGTGTGTCCACGCCTGGTGAAAATTCCAAACGCAGCCATGCCTTGGTCGAGCAGCTGAAGCGCTCCGACATCTACCGGGATTACGCCCAGGCGTTCCGCGACACGACCGGCCTGCCGTTCAACCTGCGGGCCATCGAGGCCTTCGACCTGCCGCACCACGGCGACAAGAATCAGAGTCCCTTCTGCGTACTGATGGCGCAGACCAACCACAGTTGCGCCGCCTGTCTCCAGTTGCAGAAAAANNCTCTGCGACTCGGCCGTGCCGGTGCGCGTGGGGGAGAACCTCGTGGCCTTCCTCCAGACCGGCCAGGTTCTCCTGCACCAGCCGAAGGCGCGCGAGTTCAAGAAATTGACCCGTGAACTGATCAACTATGGCGTCGAGACCGACCTGAAACGGCTGGAGGAGGCCTATTTCCAGACGCGGGTGCTGAAGAAGAAACAATACGAGGCCGTCCTTCGCCTGCTCACGATTTTCGCGCAGCACCTCGCCTCGCTCAGCAACCAGCTCATGGTCACGGCGGAGAAGGTCGAGTCGCCGCTGGTGAGCCGCGCCAAGCTCTACATCACCGAGCACCAGGACGAGGAGGTCTCGCTGCGGCAGGTGGCGGCGGCGGTGAACACGAGCGCGTTTTATTTCTGCAAGATGTTCAAGCAGGCCACCGGCCTGACCTTCACCGACTACCTCGCGCGCACGCGCATCGAGAAGGTGAAGAACCTCCTGCTCAACCCGCACAAGCGCATCAGCGAGGTGGCCTACGAGACCGGCTTCCAGTCGCTCTCGCAGTTCAACCGCGTGTTCCGCCGGGTGACCGGCCAGTCGCCGACGGTGTGGCGGGCGAAGCTGCCGCGGGCGGGCTGACCGCGCCGCCGGGTCGCGCCGCCTCCAGCCGCTCGACATGTTCGCGCAGTTTCCGCACTTCGTGGATGAGGCGGTGGATCTCCGACTCCTCCTTCAGCTGCGCCTTCTCCAGGAAGAAGCTGGCCACGTAGGCCGTGAACGCGCCGAAGAAACTCAGTCCGAACACGACCAGCACCACCGCCACCACGCGCCCGGCCGCCGTCACCGGATAGTGGTCGCCGTAGCCGATGGTCGTGATGGTGGCGAACGCCCACCACAGCGAGTCGCCTGCTGAGTGGATGTTTGAGTCCGGGAGCCCCCGCTCCAGTTCGAAGACCGCGATGGTCGCCAGCAGTACCGCGATCAGCGACATCAGCCCCACCATGACAAACGTGGCGCGCGCCCGGTCCGCGCGGAAATGCTCGCTCACCGCTTGGAAGGAGCGTAGCGCCCGCAGAATCCGGATGACGCGGAAGACCCGACCCCAGCGCAGCCAGCTGATCTCAGGGATGCTCGACAGCAGGTCGATCCAGCCCAGCCGCCAGAACGCGCGCTTCGATGGTGCAAGCGAGAGGTGCACGAAAAAATCCACCAGGAATATGGCGCAGACGAAATCGTCGACGCGGCGCAGCAGCAGCCGGGTCTCCGGGTCGAGCGGCAGCAATAGCTCGGCCGTCAGCGCCCCGAGCGAATAGAGCGACAGCACGAGCACCAGCAGCTCAAGGTAGATGACACGGCCGCTCTGCCGGGCGGCTTCCTTGAGGGTCAGGGTCATGGGCTGAACTTAGCCTGACGGGTCCGCCGATGCAAGGTCGCCCGCCATTGCACATCATCTGGACTGGCAGCGCAATAAATGCGCGGTGTCGGCCAACCAGTGCAGAGCGGCTACGGCGACGAACGGGTAGGGTGGGGTGCAGACATTCCACGCATGTCCGTCATCCCGCTCACCATCTTCTGCAGCCTGCTTTTGGCCGGCTTGTTCATCGTCTTGTTCGCGCATGAGCAGCGCCGCCGCCGATTTGCCAGCACCGAGCGCGACTCGTTGTTGCCACTGGCGGATGAAACTGCGCGCACGGTCGGGGAAGGGGAGAACCGCGCTTTACCCGGGCTCCAGTTGCGTGAAGCGCCGGTTCCACCCGCGGCCCCGGTCCCGCCGGAAGATCCCTATCCTGAATCGATTTACTTCTGAGTTTCTTCCACGCCCCATGACAAACGGTCAAAAAAGCACCATCGAGTTCAACGACAAGGTCGTCCGCCAGTTCATGCTCGCCTCCCTAATCTGGGGCGTCGTCGGCATGCTCGTCGGCGTCATCATCGCGACGCAGCTCAACTACTGGCAGGCCAACCTCGGCCAGGCCTGGCTGAGCTTCGGCCGGCTGCGCCCGCTCCACACCAACGCCGTCATCTTCGCCTTTGTCGGCAACATGATGTTCGCCGGCATCTATTACTCGACGCAGCGCCTCGTGAAGGCGCGTCTCGCGAGCGATTTCCTGTCGGCGGTCCATTTCTGGGGCTGGCAGCTCATCATCGTCGCCGCGGCCATCACCCTCCCGCTCGGTCTCTCGCGGGGCAAGGAATACGGCGAGCTCATCTGGCCCATCAACATCGCCGTCGCCGGCATCTGGGTCGTGTTCGCGGTCAACTTCTTCTGGACGCTCGCGCGGCGCCACGAGAGATCCCTCTACGTCGCCATCTGGTTCTACATCGCGACGATCATCACGGTGGCGATGCTCTACATCGTCAACCACCTCTCGATCCCGACCTCGCTGCTGCACAGCTACCCGGTCTTTGGCGGCGTGCAGGATGGCCTCGTGCAATGGTGGTATGGGCACAACGCCGTGGCCTTCTTCCTCACCACGCCGATCCTGGGCATCATGTATTACTTTCTGCCGAAGGCGGCGGAGCGGCCGGTGTATTCCTACCGGCTGTCGGTGGTCCATTTTTGGTCGCTCGTGTTCCTCTACATCTGGGCCGGTCCGCACCACCTCCTCAACACCGCGCTGCCCAACTGGCTCCAGCTGCTCGGCATGACGTTCTCGCTCATGCTCTGGGCGCCGTCGTGGGGCGGCATGCTCAACGGCCTGCTGACGCTCCGTGGCGCGTGGGGCAAGCTCCGCACCGACCCCGTCATCAAGTTTTTCGCCGCCGGCGTCACCTTCTACGGCATGGCCACCTTCGAGGGGCCGTTGCTTTCCATCAAGTCCGTCAACGCCCTCGCGCACTACACCGACTGGATCGTCGGTCACGTCCACGCCGGCGCGCTTGGCTGGAACGGTTTCATGGCCGCCGGCATGTTCTATTGGCTGGTGCCGCGTCTCTGGAACAAGCCGCTGCATTCCCAGTCGTTGGCCAACCTCCACTTCTGGCTCGGGACCTTCGGCATCCTCCTTTACGTCGCGGCCATGTGGGCCTCCGGCATCACGCAGGGCCTGATGCTCAACGCCACCGCCGAGGGCGGCACCATCCTCAAGTATCCCAACTTCATCGAGACCCTCAACGCCATCCGCCCGCTCATGCTGCTGCGCGTGGTGGGCGGCGCGCTCTACCTCGCCGGCTTCGTCCTCATGGGCTGGAACGTCTGGCAGAGCATCCGCGGCGCCAAGGAGGTCAACGGCACGATGGAGGTGTTCGTCGAGGCCCCGGTCCCCGGCGAGACGCTGGGCGTGCGCGGCACTTTCCTCAACGCCCCCGTGATCTACACGACGCTCGGCCTGACCGCCGCGTGCGTGTGGATGTTCACCAGCGGCGTGCTCAATCTGCTCGGCCTGCTCGCCACCATGTTCGCCGTGCTGCTCGCCATCGGGCACTTTGAGTCGCGCGGCAAGGCCTGGAGCGAGTGGTATGACCGGCTTCTGGTCAACGCGCTGCCGTTCACCGTGTTGACCTTCCTCTCCGTGGCGGTCGGCGGGCTCATCCAGATCATCCCGATGATGACGATCGACCGCCGCCTCCAGACCGAGGACCGCGTCGCCCGCGTCTATACGCCGCTCGAGCTGGCGGGCCGCGACCTCTACATCCGCGAAGGCTGCTACAACTGTCATTCGCAGATGATCCGCACCCTCGTGCCGGATGTCATGCGCTACGGGGACTACTCCCGCCTCGGAGAATCCATCTGGGATCACCCCTACCAGTGGGGCTCCAAGCGCACCGGCCCCGACCTCGCGCGCATCGGCGGCCGCTACAACCACGCCTGGCACTACGACCACACCGAAAACCCGCGCAACATCTCCACCGGCTCCAACATGCCATCGTATACCTGGCTCCTCTCGCAGGCCACCGACTACGCGGCGCTCCCCGCAAAAATCCGCGTGCAGCGCATGCTCGGCGTGCCCTTCCCGTCCTGGTCGCCCGCCCTGATCGACACTCTCGCCCGGGATCAGGCCAAGGATATCGCGAAGGAACTCAAGGCGCAGGGCCGCTATGTGGACCCCGACCGCGAGATCGTCGCACTCATCGCCTATCTGCAGAGCCTCGGCCAGACGTGGGAACCCACCGGCACCCCTCCTTGATCGGTCAATCAACGCTCATCACTCAACCATCAAATCCAACCTCCCATGCTCCGCCGCATCATCTACGAAGACTGGCAGCTCATCTTTCCCGTGGTCGCCCTCGCGGTCGCGTCGTGCGTCTACCTTGTCGCCGCCTGGCGTGCCTCGCGCATGAAACCTGCGCAGGCCGAGCGCCTCGCCCGCCTCCCGTTCGAGAATCAATAGAACTCCGCCATGCACCCGGCACCTCCACCGCCCGACGATCCCGGCATCACGCTCCGGAAACACACCTACGACGGCATCCAGGAATACGACCAGCGCCTGCCGAACTGGTGGCTCTACACGCTCTATGGCGCCATCGTCTTCTGGATCTTCTACTGGTTCGTCTACATGATCGCCGGCTTCATGCCGTCGGACGGCGAACAGGTGGACGCGGCCATGAGCCGTATCTCGGCGGTCAAACTGGCCTCGTCCATTGATGTGAGCAACGATGGCATGCTTTGGGAGATGAGCCGCAACCCGGTGTTCACCGACGCCGGCAAACAGACCTTCAACTCCCTTTGCGCCGCCTGCCACCTGCCGAGCATGCGTGGCAAGTCCGAGAATCCCGCCGCCGTCGGCCCCGACCTCACGGACACCGGCTGGGTCCACGGTGGCACCCCGAGGGAAGTCTTCGCCACCGCCGCGAAAGGCGTCATCGCGAAGGGCATGCCCGCTTGGGAGCCCATGCTCGGCCAGAAAAAAACCGCCGAGGTTGTCGCCTATATTCTCAGCCGCCACCAACCCGGGGAACTCATCACCGTGGAAGTGGCGAAGTAACCCGGTCCCGCCCGCCCCCGGCGGGCGCCGCCCCCTGTAGATCCCACCGCTCTAACCACGCATGAGCGAACAACCCAAGTCCGGCAAGCATCCGAAGCCGCGCCTCACGCCGACGGTCGACTCGGTCACGACCATCGCCAGCGACGGTTCGCGCCGCGACCTGCATCCGTCCGACGTGCACGGCCGTTTCACCTCCACGCGCCGCTGGAGCGGGTGGGGCCTGATCGCCTTCTACCTCGTCCTGCCCTGGATCCCGATCAACGGGCACCCGGCCGTGTTCCTCGACATCGCGGAGCGCCGCTTTCACTTCTTCGGCTACACGCTGGCCGCGCAGGACGCCTGGCTGCTCTTCTTCGGCGTCACCGGCCTGGGCTTTGCGCTGTTTTTTCTCACCGCGCTCTTCGGTCGCCTCTGGTGCGGCTGGGCCTGCCCGCAGACGGTCTACCTTGAGCATGTCTACCGGGTGATCGAGCGCTGGATCGACGGCGACGCCCCGGCGCGGCGCGCCCTCACGGCCGCCCCGCTCACCGCCGCCAAGGCGGCGAAGCGCGTGGCCAAGCACGGCCTGTATATCCTGGCTTCGCTGCTCATCACGCACCTCTTCCTCAGCTACTTCGTCAGCCTGCCCGAGGTCTGGCACATGATGCACGCCGCGCCGGGCGAGCACTGGGCGGCCTTCCTCTTCGTTTTCATCGCCGCGGGCGTGCTGTATTTCAACTTCGCGTGGTTCCGCGAGCAGCTTTGCATCGTCATCTGCCCCTACGGCCGGCTCCAGTCGACGCTGACCGACGACCATTCGCTGTCCATCGGCTACGACGCGCAGCGCGGCGAGCCGCGCGGCAAGCTGCATCGCGACCAAGCCACTTGTAACCTATCAGGGAACAAACCGCCGGAAACCAAACTGGGTGATTGCGTTGATTGCAACCGCTGCGTGCAGGTCTGTCCGACGGGCATCGACATCCGCCACGGCCTGCAGCTGGAGTGCATCGGCTGCGCCGCGTGCATCGACGCCTGCGACGAGGTCATGGCGAAGGTGCACCGCCCGGCCGGCCTCATCCGCTACGATTCTTTTGCCGGCCTCGGGGGAGGGGTCACGCGCTGGGTCCGGCCGCGCACCATCCTCTACAGTGTCTTGCTGCTGGTGGGGGCGGGCGTCGCGGCCTTCGCGTTCTCCACCGTGAAGCCGGCGAATTTTCTCGTCTATCGCACGGGGGGCGCGGCCTATTTCGTCGGGGCGGACGAGGTGCGGAACCAATTCATGGTGCGCCTCGTCAACAAGCACACCGCGCCCGCCGTGTTCCTCGTGAGCACCGAGGGACTGCCCGCGGGGCTCCGGCAGAGCGGCTTCGATGCGGCGGTCACGCTGGCGCCGCAGGAGGAAACGATCGGCCCGCTCGTTCTGCTCGCCGACCGCAAACACTACGCCGGGCCGTTCAAGTTCACCGTCCGGGTGCGCGATGCCGCGCAGACATTCACGCTCGCCCGTGAGGTCGAGTTCATGGGCCCCGATGCCCGCCTGCTCGAGGAGGAAGATCATGACAAAGGCATCAAACGCTGATCCGGTCACGCCGACCTCCCGGGACGCTTGTCAACCAATAGTTGACAAACGCACCTGGCGCAGCGGCTTCACGCTTTGGCTGTGGGTTGCCGCCGGCTTCCTGTTTCTCGCCATCCTCTGGTCGGCCATGTTCACCGCCGTCCGGTCCGCCGACACGCGGACCGTGCCGCTCGCCACCCAAGGAGGCCGGCCATGACCGGTGAACTCGCCGGCATCACCGGACCGGGCACGGCTTTCCTCGCCGGGCTGGTCACCAGCCTGCACTGTGCCGGGATGTGCGGGCCGCTGGCCTGTGCGTTGATGCCCGCCGCCCGCGACGACAGCGATCCGCAGGTTGTGGCCTCGGTTTACCATCTCACGCGTCTCGCCGGTTACTCCGTGCTCGGGGCTTTGGCGGGCGGGGCGGGGCGGTGGCCGCTGCTGCTGCTCGGGGAAGGCGGGCTGCGTTACCTGCCGTGGCTGCTCGTGATTTTTTTCATCGGGCTGGCGTTCCGGCTCGACCAGCGCCTGCCCCGCTGGCCGCTGCTCGGGCGCGTCTACGCCGCGTTGCTCGCGCGGTTGCGCGGGGGCTCGCGGCTCCGGGCCGCCGCCGCGTTGGGTCTGGCCACGCCGCTGCTGCCCTGTGGCCCGCTGTATTTCCTGCTGTCGCTGGCGTTGTTGTCGGGCTCGGCGCTGCGCGGCACCGAGACACTGCTCGCTTTCGGACTCGGCACGGTGCCACTGCTCTGGCTGGCGCAGACCAACTTTCACTGGATCCGCGTCCGCCTCGGCCCGCGCACGCTGGCCCGGGTCCAGGGAGTGTTCGCGCTGGCGGTCGCCGCGCTGCTGGTCTGGCGGTTGCGCTCAACGCTCGGCTTCGGCGGGCCCGGCGCGGCCGACTTCATCTGCTTCTGATCATGAACCATCCCGCGATAAATTTGGTGAACGAGGGTGTGAGCCCGACGGTGCGAGTGCGTGGACTGCGTGCCGCGCAAGCCGCCCCCGTTCACCTTTTTGCGGGTTCACATCGTTATTGCGCATGAACTTTCCGGCAAACAATTGGGTGGACGGGGGTGTGAGCCCGACGGTGCGAGTGCGTGGACTGCGTGCCGCGCAAGCCGCTCCCGTTCACCTTTGCCGGCACTGCGGCGCGCCGCTGATGGGTGAGGCGGCGCAGGTCGCCGGCTTCTGCTGCGCAGGCTGCGGCTATGTTTTCCGGCTCGTCCACGAGCACGGGCTCGATGGTTACTATAAAATCCGTGACGCGGTGACCGCGCCGGCAGGGGAGGCGGTGTTCCAACCGCGGGACTATGCGTGGCTCGCGCGACTACAGGCCGAGGCCGAACGTGTTCCCGGCACGCCGGAGCTGGCGCTCGAGGTGCAGGGCATCTCGTGCGCCGGTTGCGTCTGGCTGATTGAAAAAGTCTTCAACCAGCAGCCGGGTGCGCTGCACATCGAGACCGACGCCCAGCTCGGCCGGATGCGGCTGCGGTGGACGCGCGGAGCGTTTGATGCGCCGGCTTTCGCCCGGCGGTTGCAGTCCTTCAACTACCTCGCGGGACCGCCGGGCGAGGAGCCGGCGGTGCCCGAGAGCCGGCGGCTGGTGCGGCGCGTGGGTCTGGCCGCGGCCTTCTCGATGAATGTGATGCTGTTCACGTTGCCGGTTTATTTTGGCATGGAGGCGACGTTTCCCTACGCGCGGCTGTTCGGCACCTTGTCGCTGGTATTCGCCACGCTCAGCCTGCTGACGGGCGGGTTGTATTTCCTCGGCCGCGCCGTGTCGGCGCTGCGCGCGGGGGCCATGCACATCGACCTGCCCATCGCCCTCGGCATCATCGGCGCCTACCTCGGTTCGCTCTATGGCTGGCTGGCCCACCGGGAGGAGTTCGTGTATTTCGATTTCGTCGCGGCGTTCATTTTGTTGATGCTCGTGGGCCGATGGGCGCAGGTGACGGTCGTGGAGCGCAACCGCCGCCAGTTGCTCTCGCCGCGGGACCGACCGCAGCCGGTGCGCGTCGAGACACCCGCCGGTCCGGTCGAGCGCACCGTGGGCGAGTTGCGGGCGGGGGATGTTTTCGCGGTGCGCTCCGGTCAGGTGGTGCCCGTCGAGGCGCGGCTTGAGTCAGCCGCCGCCACGGTCGGCACGGCGTGGATCTCCGGAGAGGCCGACCCGCGCGAATGCCGCGCCGGGGCCCGTGTCCCGGCCGGGGCCGTCAACCTCGGTCGCGGCGACATCCGCCTCCGCACCACCCGCGTCTGGGAGGGCTCGCTGCTCGCGCAATTGCTCCGTCCCGTGACGCGCGACGCCTACCGCCACCAATTCCTTGAGCGCGTCATTTGCGGCTACCTGCTTGGCATTCTTGTGATCGCCACGGCGTCGGGACTCGGCTGGTGGCTGGGCACGCACGACGCGGTCCGCACCTGGTCAGTCATCACGGCCGTGCTGGTCGTATCCTGTCCGTGTGCGATCGGGCTGGCCTTTCCGTTGGCGGACGAGATGGCCACGGTGGCGCTGCGCCGCTCCGGGGTTTTCGTGCGTGAGTCCGACCTGTGGCCGCGATTGGCGCGCATTCGCAAAATCATCTTCGACAAGACCGGCACGCTGACGCTGGAAACGCCGGTGCTCGCCAATCCAGCGGCGTTGACCGCACTGGCCCCGACGGCCCGCGCGGCTCTTGTCGCGTTGGTGCGCGACAACGCGCATCCGGTCAGCTGCTGCCTGCATGAAAATCTGCTTGCGCTGGATCCGGCCGACGGGCCGGAGTCGTCCGGCGAACTGCGCGAGGAGCCCGGTTTCGGGGTGATCCTGCCCAACGCCGACGGCCGCTGGTCGCTCGGCCGGCCCGGCTGGCGGGGCCGCCATGTGCCGGCCTGTCTCACGGAGGATCATGACACCGAGTTTGCCTGCGACGGGGTGGTGTTGGCCCGGTTCCATTTCACCGATGCCGTGCGCACGGATGCGGCGGCGGAGATGGCCGCGCTGCGGTTACGCGGGCTGGATGCCTACATTCTCAGCGGCGACCGCCGCGCGAAAGTGGACCGGATGACGCAATCGCTCGGCCTGCCCGCCACGAACGGCCTGGGCGAGGCCACCCCGGAGGGAAAGGCGGACTGGATCAGGCTGACCGACTCACGCGACACGCTCATGCTCGGGGACGGGGCCAACGACAGCCTCGCCTTTGACGCGGCCTTCGCGCGGGGCACGCCAGTCATCCACCGCGGCGTGCTGGAGGGGAAGGCGGACTTCTACTATCTGGGTCGCGGTTTGGCGGGTATCCGCCGGCTGTTCGAGGTTAACGACGCGCGCCGCCACACCCAGATGTGGCTGCTGGTGTTTTCCGTCGCCTACAACCTCGTGGCCGTTGGGCTTGCGGTGGCGGGTCGAATGAGTCCGTTGCTCGCGGCGATCCTGATGCCGGTCAGCTCGCTGCTGACGCTCGCGATCGTGGCCGGTGGCATGCGCCGCTGGCTGGCGCGATAACTGGGTCCGAACAGCGGCAGGATTCAACTGTGGGGGGACGGTGGCGAATCTGAATTTGCCGGGAATTTCGGGTGGGCTTGATCAAAGGCTGGCACCGCCCGGTGCTCCGCCCAGACACGGCGAATTTCTTGTGAAGGAGCTTTACTCTGAACAAAATATGCATGGTGCCAGACAAGATGTGGCGAGCTGCGGCGGACCATTTCGGGGATACTGCAGGTCACGTTACCGTTACCCCAACAGGAATCACCGCTGCCATTACCTAACTGCCCATTCATTATGACGACCCCGCAAAAACTCCTCATGCTCACTTTCGCGAGTGTGGCCCTTACCGGCTTCGCCGCTGATGCGGCCACCAATTGGACGGAATCCTGCGCCAAGTGCCATGGCGCCGCCGGCAAAGGCGACACCAAGATGGGCAAAAAACTGGGCATCAGGGATCTCACCGACCCGCAAGTGCAGGCCAAATTCACCGACGAGCAGGCCTGCAAGGCAATCAAGGAAGGGCTCAAGGACGAGAGCGGCAAGACCACCATGAAAGCGGTGGAGGGCCTGACCGATGCGGATATCAAGGCGCTCGTCGCCTACGTCCGGACGCTGAAGAAATAGCCGACCCCAATATCCACCGTCGCCATGGATCCACGCCCCACGCGACCCGAGAATAGCAAAGGAAGCCGAACCAATCTTTGGTTGGGAGGACTGACCATCGGGTTTCTCGGCTTGGCCGCGATTTTTCTGGCCGGNNGACCGGAACGACCTCTGTTACAACTGCCACAATGAGCAGAATCTGGAGACCCTCCAGGTGCGCGACGGGCGGCAGGTGAAATTCGACAACATCCCGCAACTGTGCGGCAGTTGTCACGGCCCGACGCTGCGCGACTGGGATGCCGGTGCGCATGGGCGCACCAGTGGATTCTGGAACCGGAATCTCGGGGAAGCACAGCGGCTCAGCTGCGCCAACTGCCACGATCCGCACGCACCCCGCATCCCCACACGGGAACCCGCCCCTGGACCACATACGCTGCACGAGACCTCCCCGGCGGCCAAACCTGGCCACTGACATGTCCGCCCTTCCCACACCGCCCGACCGCACCTCCGACACCGCGATGACGCGCCGCAGTTTTCTCCGCGGCACCGCCGCCTTCGGGGGTCTCACCGCGCTGGCGGCGAGCCTGGCGCCGTTGCGAGAGCTGGACGACTTCACGTCCACCGAGGCGTTTTTGCAGAAATACTACAAGGAGATGACGCCCTCGGACATGGCCAAGGTGATCGCGCGCATCGAACGCGAGGTGCAGCACCAATACGGCATCCGCCCGCATGTGCGCGATCTCAAGCCGATGGACGGTGTCGAATTCGTCTACTGCCTGAACCTCACCCGCTGCATCGGCTGCCGCAAATGCGTCCACGCCTGTGTCGCCGAGAACAACCAGTCGCGCAATCCCGAGATCCAATACATCCGCGTGCTCAAGATGCCGCACGGCTCGATGGACGTCGAGAAAGGCGACCACAACTACAAGGATGCGCAGGTGCCTGACAAAGGATTTTTCTACATGCCGGTGCAATGCCAGCAGTGCGCCAACCCGCCATGCGTAAAGGTCTGCCCCGTCAACGCCACCTGGCAGGAAAAGGACGGCATCACGGTGATCGATTACGACTGGTGCATCGGCTGCCGCTACTGCGAGGCCGCGTGCCCGTATTTCGCCCGGCGGTTCAATTTCACCAAGCCCGAGATCCCGAAGGAGCGGCTGAACCCCAACATGGCCTACCTCGGCAACCGGCCGCGCAAGGTGGGGGTGATGGAGAAGTGCCACTTCTGCATCCAGCGCACGCGCGCGGGCAAATATCCGGCCTGCCTTGAGGTCTGCCCGGTCGGCGCGCGCAAATTCGGCAACATCCTGGACCCCGAGAGCGAGGTTTCCCACATCCTGCGCGAAAAGCGGGTGTTCATCCAACTGAAGGAGGAAATGGGCACCTCGCCACGGTTCTACTACTACTTCGACAAATGAGATGATCACCGCGACCCGCAACTACCTGTTCTTCCTCCGGCGCTGCGCGCGGATCGCGTTCACCGGCGACTGGCGTTACTACTTGTGGATGGCCGTGCTGACGGTCATCGCTCTCGTCGGCCTCAACGCCTACGCCAAGCAGCTGGTCCACGGACTCGTCGTCACCGGCATGAGCGACGAGGTGTCGTGGGGCGTCTACATCGCCAATTTCACCTTCCTCGTCGGTGTGGCGGCGGCGGCGGTGATGATGGTCATCCCGGTCTACATCTACGGCAATGAGGACCTGCACGATCTCGTCATTTTCGGCGAGTTGCTGGCGGTCGCCGCCATCATCATGTGCCTGGCGTTTGTGACGGTTGATCTCGGCCGGCCCGACCGATTCTGGCACCTCATTCCCGGCATCGGGCAGATGAACTTTCCCACCTCAATGCTGAGCTGGGACGTGATCGTGCTCAACGGCTACCTGCTGCTGAACATCTGGATCTGCGGCTATCTGCTCTATTGCCGCTATCAGAAGAAAAAAGCCTCGAAGTGGTTTTATATTCCGTTTGTTTTCCTCGCCATCGTCTGGGCGATTTCCATCCACACGGTCACGGCCTTCCTCTACGTCGGGCTGGGCGGGCGGCCATTCTGGAATTCCGCGATCGTGGGCCCGCGGTTTCTCGCCTCGGCCTTCACCGCCGGCCCCGCGCTTATCATACTCGCTCTGCAAGTGGTCCGCCGGGTCACCGCCTCCGTTCCCACCGGCGAGACCGCGTGGCCGTGGCCGGGTGCGGCCGCGCCGGAGTCGGTGACGGGTCGTGCGGCCACCCTTGAGGATCTGGATCTGTTGACCCGGCACCTGCCTGAAATGGCATTCGTTCCGGTGGCGGATCGCCGGAGCTGCCTGGCCGGCGCGACGGTCCTGGAAGTGGCGGCGCGCACCATCTTGTTGCACCAGGGAGGGACGGACACCGACGCCTTCTTCATCCTGAAAGGCCGGGTGGTGGTCAAGCGGGAGGAAGGCGGACGCTCCCGGATCACCCGCAGCGTCGGTCCGGGCGAACAGTTCGGTGAAGTCTCGGCTCTCACCGGAACCGCGCGCGTGGCCACCGCCATCGCCGAGGAGCCCGCCCGGATTTTGCGCCTGCCGGCGGAGTCACTGCGCCGGCTCATGCACACTCCCCAGGTGAACGAGATTGTCCGCTCCCGGATGACCGAGCGGCTCATGATCACGGATCGGGGACTTCTCATGCTTCGCAGCATCGTGCAGGTATCGATGATCATCAATGTCTTCCTGCTCGCCTGCGAGGTGTTCAAGGAATTCTACTCCGGCACGACGCACGGGGCCTCGGCCAAGTATCTCTTTGTCGGCCTGCACGGGCACAATGCGCTCGTGCCCTGGATCTGGACCGCCATCAGCTTCAACCTCATCGCGATGGTGCTGCTGGTGCTGCCCCTCAGCCGCGGTTTGAAATATCTCAATGTCGCCTGCGTGCTCAGCATCATCGGTATCTGGATCGAGAAAGGCATGGGCCTCGTCATCCCCGGTTTCATCCCCACGCCGCTCGGGGCGATCGTCGACTACTTGCCCTCGGTCAACGAGACACTCGTCTGCCTCGGCATCTGGGCGTTCGGTCTGCTCTGCTACTCCATCTTCCTCCGCATGGCGGTGCCGATCCTGCAAGGCCGGTTGACCAAGGCCAACGAAATCCGGTAAACCGGCGGTCCATCTCCGCACCGTCCGGNNTGTCCGCTCAACCGGCAATATATGCGCAGCTTCCGCCAAAATCGGGACAGCCAATGCTCCGCTGTTCGCCGATAATCCGGCAGATGGTGGCGTGCCGGATGCGCCGCTTGCCGCCAATACCCCCAGCATTCGACCCCGCGATATCATGAAAAATGTCCTCTATGTCGCAGCGATTTGTGTCTTGGCAGGACCGGTGCCACTCGCTGCCGAAGACACGCCGGCCGGAACCAGACAATATTGGGAGGAACATTGCGCCAGTTGTCACGGGGTGGAGGGCAAAGCCGACACCAAGGCGGGGAAAAAAATTGGCGCGATCAACTTCACCGACCCCCAGAATCAGGCCAAGTTTACCGACGAACAAATGTTTACGGCGATCAAGGCGGGCGTCAAAAACAAGAGCGGGAAATACACGATGAAGCCCGCCGAAAACGCATCCGATGAACTGATCAAATCTCTGGTCGCCTATGTCCGGTCCTTCAAGAAGTAGCTGACCGGAGTGCGGCCCGAATGGCGCACCGGCTGGCGGCGGCCCCCAAGGTCCCCTTCCCGAGATGCCCCAGAACTACAACATCACGATTCCGGACGTGGCATATTTCGAGGGCCAGGTGCTCTGTCGCACCGGTTGCCCGGTTCACACCGACGCCGGCGGCTATGTCCAGGCGATCACCGAAGGGCGTTACGAAGACGCCTACATCATTGCGCGCCGGCCGAATCCTTTCGCCTCCATCTGCGGACGGGTTTGCGCCGCGCCATGCGAGGCGAAGTGCCGGCGGAAAGACCTCGACGCCGCCGTTGCGATCCGGGCGCTGAAACGATTCGTGTGCGAGCAGTGCGGAGTGGAGTCGGGGAACTTTGACCTCAACCGGGTTTATCCCGCCGCGCAACGTGCCGGGCGGGCGAAGTCGGGTCAGGGAAGGAAAGTCGCCGTCGTCGGGGCCGGGCCGGCGGGCATGGGCTGCGCGCACGACCTCGCGTTGCTCGGATTCAACGTGACCGTCTTTGAAGCGCAGAGCATGCCGGGCGGGATGCTGACCCTGGGTATTCCGCAATACCGGCTGCCCCGGGAGATCATCCACGCCGAGATTCAGGCGATCATCAACCTGGGCGTGGAAATCAGGTTGAACAGCCGGTTAGGTCGCGATTTTTCCCTGGCCAGTCTCACACAGGATGGATTCGAAGCGATCTTCCTGGCCATCGGCGCGCACAAGAGCCGCGAGCTGAACATCGAAGGGGTGGAGCTGGACGGAACCTTCCGCGCAATCGATTACCTGCTCAACATCAATCTTGGCTACAAGGTCGATCTCCACGGCAAAGTGGTCGTGATTGGCGGCGGCAATGTGGCCTTTGACGTCGCGCGCTCGGTCGTGCGACAGGCGGGGCAGATTGACGACATGAGCCCGGAAGCGATGCGCAAGATTTTGCGCGAGGCCACGACCACGCTGGATCAGCTCACCCGGGGAGAAAGGGAAGGGCCGGAGGACTTGAAAGTGGCCCTCGACGTGGCCCGGCAGGCGTTGCGCGCCGGGGTGCACGAAGTCCACATGTATTGCCTCGAGAGCATGGAGGAGATGCCCGCAACGAAGGCCGAGATCGATGAAGCGGTGGAGGAAGGCGTGAAATTGCACACGCGTTGGGGGCCGAAACGCATTCTGGGGAAAGACGGCCGCGTCACGGGCATCGAGCTGATCAAGGTCGGCTCCGTGTTCGACCAAAACCGGCGTTTCAACCCCACCTTCCTGGAGGGCACGGAGGAAACGGTCGCCGCCGACGGGGTCGTTCTCGCCATCGGCCAGGCGGCGGACCTCTCGTGGATGCACCCGGAGGACAATCTCAAGATCACTCCGCGTGGCAGCATCGAAGCGGATCCCGAAACGCTGGCGACGTCGCGCCCCGACGTGTTCGCCGGCGGCGACGTCGCGTTCGGGCCGCGCATCATCATCACCGCGGTGGCGGAAGGCCGCCGGGCGGCGCTTTCCATCGCCAAGTTCCTGACCGGCCAAAAGCCCGCTGACGCCGTCATGATCCGCACCACGGTCTACAACGCACACCGGATGTTCCCCGGCTACGAAAAACTCCCGCGTCGGGAGCCGCCCGCGATCGCCACCGATCGTCGGGTCGGAATCGCCGAGGTTGAGAACGCTTACGCGGCGCCCGACGCGCAGTTGCAAGCGGCCCGCTGCCTGAAATGCCACCTCAGCCCGGTATTTGACGGCGACCTCTGCGTGCTGTGCGGCGGCTGTGTGGATGTCTGCCCCGAATCCTGCCTGCGAATGGTGGACGTGGCCGACATCAATGGCAACGAAACGCTCGCCGCGCTCTTCCGCGCGCGCTACGGTGCGCAGCCGACCCGCGGGGAAACCGCGGCGATCATCAAGGACGAAACCGCCTGCATTCGCTGCGGACTCTGCGCCGCGCGCTGTCCCACTCACGCGATCACCATGGAACGCATCGAACGACTGCAACCCGTCTGACCCATGAACCAAGGCCATTCCTCTCCCTCCGCACCCCGGGCGCCGCAGCCGGACAAAGGCGACAGCCGGCGCGATTTCATCTGGCTGACCCTCGGCTGGCTGGCTTCGCTGTTTGCATTCGGCGCGAGCGGATTCGCCACGCTGCGCTCGCTGGTGCCGAATGTCCTGTATGAGCCGAGCCGCCGCTTCAAGGCCGGCCGGCCGGGGGACTATCCGGATGACACCGCGACCTTCATTGAAGAGGTGCGCCTGTTCATCGTGCGCAAAGGGAGCTCCTATCGCGCCATGAGCGGCATCTGCCCCCATCTCGGTTGCACGGTCAACGCCACCGTCGGCAGGTATCCCTACCTCTGTCCCTGCCACGGCAGCCATTTCGATCCCGACGGGGTCGTGATGAGCGGCCCATCGCCGCGTGGGCTGATCTGGCATGCACTGAGCCTGAGCAAGGACGGACGCCTGATCATCGACATGGACCGGGCCGTGACGCACGAAAAAACCCTCGTCATCCTGGCATGAAATCACTCAAGCAGATCTGGCTGAAGTTTGCCGGGACGCGCGTCGGCCGATCCATCTTCCGCGTCGGTCTGCCGGAGAGCAATCTGGGCCGGATGCAGGCGATGGTTTCGAGCTTTCTGCTCCACCTCCACCCGGCCAAGGTGCACCGGCATTCGCTCAAATTCTCCTCCACCCTGGGGCTGGGCCTGATTTCGCTCTACCTCTTTTTGCTCCTGTGCATCACGGGCGTGGCGCTGATGTTTTTTTACGTTCCTCACCCGCACCAGGCCTACGACAACATGAAGGACCTGGAGTTTGTGGTGTCAGCCGGAATGATCGCGCGCAACATGCACCGGTGGTCCGCGCACCTGATGGTGCTTTGCGTGTTCCTGCATATGTGCCGCGTGTTTTACACCGGAGGCTACAAGCAGCCGCGCGAATTCAACTGGGTCGTCGGCGTCAGCTTGTTCGTTCTGACGCTGGTGCTTTCCTTCACCGGCTATCTGCTGCCGTGGGACCAACTGGCCTTCTGGGCGATCACGGTCGGAACCAACATCGCGGGTTACGCGCCGGTCATCGGGAAGAAAATCCAGTTTCTCCTGCTGGGCGGTAACGTCGTCGGCGAATCGGCGCTGCTCCGCTTTTATGTGCTGCACGTCATCCTGCTTCCTGCCGTCGCCGGATTCCTGATCGCCCTCCACCTCTGGCGCGTGCGCAAGGACGGAGGCCTCGCGCGGCCTGGAGAACCGGATGTGATCGTGCAACAGTCGGAAACCGGCCGGCTTTCCACCAGCAAGACCTACGGGCTGATGGAACTGGCGCGGGGCACGTCGCCCGCCGTGGGTCTTGACCCGGAGGATGAATTGCCGGCCTGGCCGCACCTGGTTTTTCGCGAGATTCTTCTGTTTCTGGCCACGATGGCCGTGGTCATGTTTCTGAGTGTGTTTTGGAACGCACCGCTCGAGGAGTTC
>CXWL01120790.1_pt1 | contig 30640 bp, 26 predicted proteins | sample 590931 | NCBI WGS metagenome assembly CXWL01 (sample SAMEA3498368, study PRJEB10139) | groundwater metagenome | biome: water well; material: biofilm material | place: Germany | collected 2015-04-27 | reverse complement strand
GGTAATTTGTTTTCAAGAACCACTTTTTTAGTTTGTGTGATGGACTCTAATTTAGCTTCAGGCGCTGTTTGGGGCTGGGCAATGATAGGTGACGATGGTGGCGCGGTAAAAATAGAGACCTTTTTTCCTGTCGCTACATCTTTCAGCTTTTTATATTCTGCCATGACTCGCGAACCATATCCTCCATCGGTGTCGAAAGCTGCAGCGCCCACATACAATTTCAAACCTGCTTCGACGGAGCCGCCACGCGTCACGTAATCTTTTAAAATTAAAGCGCCTACTTTAATGTTGGCTACGGGGTTGAGTGCAGCTTTGATGCCGCCCATTTCTTCAAATTTTTCATGATGTATTTTTGACATTACCTGCATCAAGCCTTGCGCGCCTACCGGGCTTTCAGCAAATGGATTTAATCCAGACTCAATTGCCATCACGGAAAGAATCAACAAAGGATCTAGTTTAATTTCTTTGGCAGTCACATAGGCAGCAGAAACCAGCATATCGCTGGCATCGCTGGCAACACGATAACGTTTGGCTAGCCAGGTTGTTACCCATTGCTGCTGGCGTTCACTGGCAACCGTTTTATTGGCCTCGGTAAATGCGCCTGTTTCTGCTTCCGTTGCGCTTGACTGGGCAACTTGCTCGGGTGTGGCCATTAACATTGCCAAGCTTGGTGGCAATGAGTATTCTGTACTCTCTACCTGTTCATTAACGGAGAAGGGCGAGAGATTGATAAATTTTTCTGCCAGATCAGGCTTAACAAACATGACCGCGAGAATGATGATTGCGCTCAGGCCGAGAATTTTTGACAGATGATGCAAGATTGCGAAAAGTCCATTTTTTAAACCATGTGCATAAATGGAAATGAACTTACTATTTTTGGTGAGCCCCAGGCTACTTTCTTGTGCTGCTAAAAAAATTTGTTGAAACATGGTACCTCCTGAATCTTCGCGAATTATTCATTATCTATTTGGAAATAAACATAGATATTGAATTATCCGCAAATCAGAAATATCGTCTTTGTCGTTTGCGACGATTCAAAGACGCCGGAGTTATTTACCGATGCACAGTCTGCGATGGAGGCTGTGCAGCGGAAAATAACTGTAGTCGGGTTAAGGCAGAGGCCTTATAAAAGCAATCCTTAAATGTGTGCGGGACCCGATCCCAGTGGATGATGCTACGGTTTGATCTGGGTCGTTTGTTAAAACGCAAGCCAATCATTTGGTTCGTACATCAAGTTGGGCGAATTGTAGGGGCGGTTTTATATCAAGTCAATACTATAGAATTAAATAGTAATTACTTTTATGTCTTATAAAATCTGCTGCAATGCAACAAAATTCAATAAAATCAAGCACTTGCTGGGCTTATCTATCGCATTAAGTTCTTATTCTAAAAAAGCTAAATATCATGAAATATTCTGATTTGAGGGATTTTATTTCTCAACTACAACAAAAAAATGAATTAAAACAAATAGTTACGCCAGTTTCGCCATATTTGGAGATGACTGAAATCTGCGATCGTACTTTACGCGCAGAAGGTCCGGCATTACTTTTTACAAATCCGCAGGGGCATACCATGCCTGTTTTGGGAAACCTGTTCGGTACAACCAAACGCGTTGCGATGGGAATGGGGGCGAGTGACATCAGTGAATTGCGCAAGATCGGCCATGTGCTGTCCGCACTCAAAGAGCCGGAGCCGCCAAAAGGATTAAAAGACATACTCGGTTTGGGTTCCTTGGTAAAGGCGGTGTGGGATATGTCGCCCAAAGAGCTGCGCGGTGCGCCTTGTCAGGAGATAGTATGGGAAGGGAACGATGTTGATTTGGCGCGTTTGCCGATTCAGCATTGTTGGCCAGGCGATATCGCTCCATTGATTACCTGGGGATTGGTAATAACTAAAGGCCCACATAAAAAACGGCAGAATTTGGGTATATATAGACAGCAGGTCTTGGGCCGCAATAAAGTCATCATGCGCTGGCTGGCACATCGCGGTGGTGCATTGGATTTTCGTGAGCATGCGATTGTTAATAAAGGCCAGCCTTATCCAATTGCCGTTGCTTTAGGCGCTGATCCGGCGACCATTTTGGGGGCGGTAACACCTGTGCCGGATAGCTTGTCTGAATATCAGTTTGCCGGACTCCTGCGCGGAAGCCGAACTGAATTGGTGAAAGCGATAGGCAGCGAATTACGCGTGCCGGCTTCAGCAGAAATAGTATTGGAAGGCCATATTTATCCTGACGAGTCGCATCCTAGCGGTTATGAGCATGCGCTTGAGGGCCCGTATGGCGATCACACCGGTTATTACAATGAGCAGGACTATTTCCCGGTTTTTACCATAGACAGGATTACGATGCGGCGTAACCCGATTTATCACTCCACATACACCGGTAAACCGCCAGACGAGCCTGCCGTGCTTGGTGTGGCGTTAAATGAAGTATTCATTCCATTACTGCAAAAGCAATTTTCTGAGATACTGGATTTTTATTTGCCACCGGAAGGTTGCAGTTATCGTATGGCGGTCGTGCAGATTAAAAAAGCCTATGCGGGCCATGCAAAGCGGGTGATGTTTGGTGTCTGGAGCTTCTTGCGGCAGTTTATGTATACCAAGTTCATCATTGTGGTGGATGAGGATGTGAATATCCGTGATTGGAAAGAGGTGATATGGGCCATCACGACCAGGGTCGACCCTCTACGCGACACCACATTGATCGACAATACACCGATTGACTATCTGGATTTCGCTTCACCGGTGAGCGGACTGGGAAGCAAAATGGGGCTGGACGCGACCAACAAATGGCCGGGCGAAACTAGCCGTGAATGGGGGCGCACAATAGAGATGACGCCGGAAGTAAAGTTGCGGGTCGATGGCATATGGCAGGAATTGGGTTTGTAAAATGTTTGATTAAAGTGGCATGGCGCAAAATTCATCAAGAAAATTCGCTGCACTTATGGGTATCTATGCGCTATAATTTGCGCTGGCGGGCCCCTGCGCATTGCGGCATGGCCAATCTGGTCAGGTCGGGAACGAAGCAGCCACAGTCATTTCCCGTAAGTGCCGCAGATCAGGCTCGCCTCTTTTCTCTCTGGACTATTCTGGTCCATCCATATTCCTCTGAATTTGTTTAATCAATATATTCCTGGGATAGGTGCGTCAACAATAATAGCCGGCAGACCATGCACATTGCATCCGCTGGTGGCGTTACGGCATGCCTAAACGTGTATACTCGCCGACTGCGATTCTCCATATGATTTGATCGATATTTTTTGGTCGAGACTATTTATTTGCGCTTAGAATTTTTGCTTCGTTGAGACAGCATCAGTTCTTGCTGATGGTCTTAGCGTTTTTACTCATGGCGGAATTATGTGCCCTACAGATAAGGTAAAATTACAGGATGTCATATCAAGTTCTCGCCAGAAAATATCGCCCCAAAAGCTTTGAGACCCTAGTCGGGCAAGAGCACGTGGTTCGTGCCTTGTCTCACGCTTTGGATCAGCAGCGCTTGCATCACGCTTACCTGTTTACCGGAACACGTGGTGTGGGTAAAACCACCTTATCCCGGATCTTAGCCAAGGCATTTAACTGCGAAAAAGGCATTACCTCCCAGCCTTGCGGCGTATGTGGTGCTTGTACGGCGATTGATGCCGGCCGTTTTGTCGACTATATAGAGATGGATGCGGCATCTAATCGCGGTGTGGATGAGATGGCAGCGTTGCTTGAGCAGGCGGTTTATGCTCCTTCGAACGCGCGCTTCAAGGTCTACATGATCGATGAGGTGCATATGCTCACCAACCATGCCTTTAATTCTATGTTGAAGACACTGGAAGAGCCGCCGGAGCATGTCAAGTTCATCATTGCGACGACCGATCCGCAAAAAATCCCGGTGACCGTCTTGTCACGCTGTCTTCAGTTTAATTTGAAACAAATGCCACCCGGTCATATTGTCAGCCACCTGGAAAATATTTTAGGGCAAGAGCAGATCGCGTTTGACGTTCCGGCTTTACGCTTGTTGGCGCAGGGTGCGCATGGTTCCATGCGAGATGCCCTGTCTCTGACGGATCAGGCGATCGCCTATGCCGCTGGCAAGGTAACGCTCGATGCGGTGCAGAGTATGCTGGGTTCGCTGGATCAATCCTATTTGATCCGATTGCTTGATGCCCTGGTCCTGCAAGATGGCAAAGGTTTGCTTGACGTGGCCGATGAAATGGCTGCCCGTAGTCTGTCATATAAGGCGGCCTTGCAAGACCTGGGGACTTTGTTGCACCAGATCGCAGTTACCCAGATGGTGCCGGCGGCTGTCCCGGATGATTTGCCGGAAAAACCAGATTTATTGCGTTTGGCTAAGCTATTCGGCAGGGAAGAAATACAGCTGTATTATCAAATCGCTGTTCATGGTCGCAACGAGTTGGGCTTGGCGCCTGACGAATACGCCGGCTTTAGCATGACCTTGTTGCGGATGCTTGCGTTTCGCCCGTCCGAGGGCGGTGACAGCCAGATCCAGAGCGGTTCGGCCAGTGCGGCAATTGCCAGGGGGCCCGTGAACAGGCCGGTAAGCGAACCGCCGAAAGAACCTGTCAGAGCTGCGGGCGCGCCATCAGCGCTAGCGCAAGTGTCAGAGCTTCGTGTTGGCGTAACACCTGTGGCCCAACTTGCAGCCAAGCCGGTTGAGGCGCTTGCGCTGCCTGAGAATGCCAACCAAACTGCAGCGCCTGTCACTGCTGAGCCGGCAAAAGCGGCGTTGAGTCCTGCCATGGCGGCATTGGCTGCTGCACGCGCAGGCAGTAATAAAGCGATGAGTCCTTCCACCGCGCCGAGAAATTCGCCTGCAGTTTCCGTCCCTGTGGCGACACCTGCGCCTGCACCAGTCGCCGCCGCGCTTGTTGAGCCTGCACCTGTCATGGCTGCTGCGCCTATGCCGCGAGCCGCTACCGTACCCGCATCCGCGCCAAAGTCTGTACATGCAGAAGTGCAGTTTGAGTCTGCTGGTATGGATGATATGCCACCTCCCTGGGATGATGCCTTGTTTGACACGGCGGCTTCCGCTCCCGCAGTGGAGGCAAGGGCGCTTGAAGCGACTGCACCAGCGCCTCAGGTCACATTGGTTGCGCCAGTGCAGAGTGCCGTTGTAGATATCGCTGCCACTGTGGTACCGGTTGCATCGGATATTGCGCCTGTGTTTCCCGAAGCCGTGCTTGCTGCCAATCCCGTTGTGGCCGTTCCGATGGAGGAACTTAACTGGGACGGACATTGGCCAAATTTGGCGGCATCCTTGCCTGTGCGCGCAGTGGCACAGCAGTTGGCGCAACAAAGCGAGCTGGTGAAGTGCGAAATCAATGGCAATGCCGTGGTGTTCCAATTAAGGGTTCCGCTGCAGACTTTACTGTCCTCCGGCAGTGTGGATAAATTAACTGCCGCCCTGTCTGAGCGATTTGCACGTGATGTACGTATTGAGACCCAAATCGGCGCGGTAGAGCAAACCGCCAATGCGCAAGCGGTGGCAGAACGCGCAGCGCGTCAGGTAAATGCGGAGAAATCTATCCGAAGCGATTCCTTTGTGCAGACTTTAATGCGAGAATTCGGCGCCACTATTGCTACCGGCAGTATTAAGCCAATCTGAGCAATCTGAACATGCATACAATTTGAGATTCGAAATTTGATTTAGGAGAAAGAAAATGATGAAAAATCAACTCGCAGGCTTGATGAAACAGGCGCAAGCGATGCAAGATAATATGAAAAAGGCCCAGGATCAGTTGGCTTTGATTGAAGTGGAAGGCCAGTCTGGCGCCGGTTTGGTTAAAGTCTTGATGACCTGCAAAAATGACGTTAAGCGCGTCACGATCGACCCTTCATTGTTTGGCGATGATAAAGACATGCTGGAAGATTTGGTCGCTGCTGCCTTCAACGATGCGGTCAGAAAAGCCGAGGCGACCAGTCAGGAAAAAATGTCCGGCTTGACTGCTGGTATGCCTATGCCACCAGGCTTCAAAATGCCATTCTGATGTAAACTGCTGGTATTCCCTAATGGAAGTGCGTTTTCCAAAGCGCACTTCGTTACAATTTAAGTTCAAAAGATCCCCCTCGTGAAATACCAAAGCAGTCTTGATTTTCTCAGCGAAGCCTTGCGTCGCTTACCCGGGGTCGGGCCAAAATCGGCTCAACGCATGGCCTATCATCTGTTGCAGCATGACAGGGAGGGCGCCGAGATGATAGGGCGCGCCATGACGCAGGCGGTGGAAAGAATCAAAAACTGCATTTCCTGCAATACCTTCACTGAAAATCAGCAATGTGACACTTGTCTTGATCTGGAGCGCGATGCCTCCTTATTGTGTGTGGTGGAGACGCCAACCGATCAATTGATGATAGAGCAGACGCTGACGTATAAAGGACTGTACTTTGTCCTGATGGGGCGTTTGTCACCCTTGGATGGTGTCGGCCCGAAAGATATTCACCTGGATAAGCTGATCAGCCGTGCCACCGATGGCGTCGTCAAAGAGGTCGTGCTGGCGACAAACTTTAATAACGAAGGCGAAGCCACCGCTCACTACATAGGCGAAACGCTCAAGGCGCGCGGTTTGGGTGTGACACGTCTGTCGCGTGGGGTGCCGGTCGGCGGTGAGTTGGAATATGTCGATGCCGGTACGATTGCCCGGGCGATGCTGGACCGGCGCGCGACCTGAATACCTATTCTCATTCATAAAACCGTTATGACAGAATCGAGTAAAACGAATAAAGCTGCACTGGCAGGGATTAAGGTGCTTGAACTGGGTACCCTGATTGCCGGCCCATTTTGTTCGCGTATGCTGGCCGAGTTTGGTGCCGAAGTCATCAAGATAGAAGCGCCTGACAGCGGTGATCCCTTACGTCAGTGGCGCGTGCTGAAAGACGGCACCTCCTTGTGGTGGAGCGTGCAGGCGCGCAATAAAAAATGTATTACCCTGAATATGAAGACGCAGGAAGCTCAGGACATTGCGCGGCGCCTGGCTCTGGAGGCGGACATCATCATCGAGAATTATCGACCTGGCGTGCTGGAGAAATGGCAGCTTGGCTATGAGGATTTGAAGGCGATTAATCCCGCTGTCATCATGGTCCGCTTATCGGGGTATGGTCAGACCGGGCCGATGCGGGATCTGCCAGGTTTTGGCGCCATTGCCGAATCGATGGGGGGCTTGCGTTACGTGTCCGGTCATGCAGATCGACCTCCTGTGCGCGTCGGCATTTCTATCGGTGATTCTGTCGCGGCGATGCACGGCGTGATAGGTGCCATGATGGCCTTGCGCCATCGCGATGTGACGGGCGGGCGCTGGAATGCCAGGCATGGAGATGAATGCGTTGCCGGCGAAGGGCAGATGGTCGATGTCGCTTTATATGAGTCGGTTTTTAATCTGATGGAATCATTGGTGCCGGAATTCGATCATGCGGGCGTGGTACGCGAGCGCACGGGTGGTGCCTTGCCTGGTATTGTGCCTTCCAATACCTATACTACCGGCGACGGTGAAAATATCGTCATTGCCGGCAATGGCGATGCCATTTTTCATCGCCTGATGCTGGCGATAGGGCGTGATGATATGGCCAATGACCTACAGTTGATTCGTAATGATGGCCGCGTTCCGCGCACTGCAGAAATAGACCATGCGATTCAGTCCTGGTGTACGACGCAAAGCATAGAGACGGCCTTGCAGATATTGACGGATGCGGATGTGCCTGTGGGTAAAATTTATTCTGTCCGGGATATGATGAGCGATCCGCAATTTCTTGCGCGCCAGATGTTCGAGCAGCATGCCTTTGCGGACGGCACCCCAGTCAAGTTGCCGGCGATCACCCCAAAAATGTCGGTAACGCCGGGACAAACCCAGTGGCTGGGGCCGAAACTTGGTCAGCATAATGATGAAGTGTTACGCACACTTGGATTTGACGATGCCGAGATTGCAAAGATGAGACTGAATAAAATTATCTAGCTGAATATTCAACTGACTATCAAACTGAAATAGAGGAACTGCGCGATGAATAAGAATTTTTTCAAGCAATTTGCCATAGCATTGATCTTGTTTTTGCTAGGCTATTTTACCTTTAACAGTAAGCTGTTCGCCGCCGAGACTTCGCTCATCCCGGCAGCGCAGCTAAGTACAGACAATAATGTGCAAGTCAACTCAGGGTTTTCAGATAGTCTCTGATTCCCGCCAGCAGCATTTCGACCGCCATCGCCGTCAGGATTAAGCCCATCAGACGTTCAAACGCCGTCATGGCGCGTATGCCCAACACTCTTTGCATGCGCTCCGCGCTTAACAGCACGATCAGCCAGACTACCGCGACAGCCGTCAGTGCGGCGATATGAACGGCGACATCTAGCCTGCTATCAGACGAAAATAACAGGACGGTTGCCAGTGATGAAGGCCCGGCCAGCGCCGGGATCGCCAGTGGCACAATGAACGGTTCATGTTCGCCTTCGATATCGCCGAAAATGCCTCCTTCCTGCGGGAACACCATGCGCAAGGCGATCAGAAACAAGATCACCCCGCCACCGATGCGCAACGACGCTTCAGATAGTTGCAGTGCTGTCAGAAAGTGCTTGCCAAAGAACATAAATAACAACAGCAAAACAAACGCAATCGCACATTCACGTACCACCACACGCCAGCGTCTTTCCGGCGCCACATGGGAAAGCGCGCTGACAAATATAGGAATATTGCCAAACGGATCGGTGACCAGAATCAGCAGTACAAAAGCTTGGAAGAAATCTTGAGTCATTTTTTTCTATTGTTTTTGTGTTGATAAGCTTAAATAAGGCTTAAGGTCAGACCGGATTAATTTTAGACCGCCAGAGGCAGGCTGATCACGCCCTATCCACGCGCTTCTTCAGCCTGCCAGGCCTGCAAGCCGCATGAATAGGGCGTCTCAGGCATGCCACTAAATCAAAATAAATCTGGATAGTATTGGCTGGCAAGATTGTCGCGCTGATATCCGGCTTCTGTCAATCATGGTGCCGGGCAAATTGGGTACGCCACTCTATTCTGATGATCGGCAACGACATGATAAACGTGAATGAAGAAATAAACGTTAATATGACGGATCTGCCGCACGACGGTAATTGCATGTCAAACACCAGTAAAGCTTTCCAATGAATGAAATAAAAGATCGACCTGATACGCCTTGTGTCGCAGTTTGTTCCACCACCTTCGATGATGTCTGTCGCGGTTGCGGACGTACTGTCGCTGAGGTGGCTGATTGGGTTTTTATGTCCCAGGAACAGAAAAATCAGGTCTGGACCCGTCTGCTCGCCGAAGGTTATCCGCGGCGCAACCGCTGACTAGCCCATCCCCGCCTGTCATTACGGCAAGCACCTTTGCTGATTCAAATAAATTACATTCTTCACGGAGATACCGCAATGTCAGAGCCAATGAAAAAGTCGCGCCGCCGTTTTATCCTGGGTGGGTTAGGTGTCGCAGGTGCACTCGTGGTTGGATGGGGCCTGCTGCCGCCACGCCAGCGATTGCATGGCGCCTTGCCACTGCTAATTGAGCGCGGCGAGGTCGCATTAAACGGGTGGATAAAAATCGCCCAAGACGGTACGGTAATTGTCGCAATGCACAGGAGCGAAATGGGGCAGGGCATACATACCGCGTTGCAGATGCTGGTGGCGGAAGAGCTGGATGTGCCGATGAACATGGTCAAGCCCATGCATGCGCCGATAGACAAAATTTACGGCAACATCGCTGCCATTGCCGATGGCTTGCCTTTTCATCCCGACGATACCGGTGCGCTCAAAAAAACGGCGCACTGGATGACGGCTAAGCTCGCACGCGAGTTGGGCATACAAATGACAGGCGGCTCATCAAGCGTCAAGGATGCCTGGCTGCCTTTGCGTGAAGCTGGCGCCACCGCCCGCGCGATGCTGGTGAACGCGGCAGCAAAAGAATGGAATCTGCCCGCCGAACAATGTACGGTACGTGACGGAGTGGTCTCACATCCATCGGGCAAAACTGCACACTATGGCGAATTGGCCGCCAAGGCGATAGCTAGTGTGCCGGGTGAAATCCGTTTGAAAAACCCTCAGGAATTCAAACTGATCGGCACCGCACAGGCGCGTACCGATGCCGCGGCCAAGGTCACCGGGGTGGCGCAGTTTGGCATCGATGCGCGCCCGCCTGGCTTGCTCTATTGTGCCTTGAAGATGTGCCCTGTCATAGGAGGGAAAATAAAAAAAATCGATGCCGATGCCGTCAGGGCTATGCGTGATGTGGTTCAGGTGGTCGATTTTTCAGCTGCTGCAGGCGAGGGCGGTGTAGCGGTAGTCGCTAAGTCATATTGGAGCGCCAGACAGGCAATTGATGCCCTTCCCGTCACCTGGGATGCCGGGCCGCATGCGGCGTTATCAAGTGCTGAAATTTTTAAAGAATTACACGATAAGTTAGACAGCGAATCTGGTTTTACCTACTACCAGAAAGGTGATCCCGCAGCGGTATTGGCACAGCCATCTGCAAGAGTAATCAAGGCAGAATACCGGGCCCCATTTTTAGCGCACACGACGATGGAGCCGATTAATTGCACGGCACAATTTAAAAATGGCAAACTGGATCTATGGGTGTCTACACAGGTTCCCAGTATCGCCGTTGATATGGCGGCAAAAATCGCGCACATCAGTTCTGACGAGGTAAGCCTGCATATGACTTATCTTGGCGGTGGTTTCGGTCGACGCCTGGAAGTTGATATGGTTGCGCAAGCGGTGGCGATTGCGCTACAAACCAAGGGCGCGCCGGTACAGCTGATCTGGAGCCGTGAAGACGATATTGCTCATGACATGTATCGTCCTGCGGCACTGGCTCGCTTTGCCGCAAGTTTAGATGCGCAAGGCACCATCACCGCATATGAAAATAAATCGGCATCCGGTTCCGTTACGCAGCAATTTTTAAAGCGTACTTTTGGACTGCCTGGTGTCGGCCCGGACAAAACCACGGCCGAGGGCGAGTTTGATATGCCGTATGAATTCGCCCATCAAAAAATTGCCCATGTGATTGTGCCGACGGCAGTGCCGATCGGATTCTGGCGTTCAGTAGGACACTCACATAATGCATTTTTTAAAGAGAGTTTTATTGACGAGCTGGCGCATGCAGCTGGCAAGCATCCTGTCGCGTTTCGCCGTGAACTTTTGAAAAATCATCCCCGTCATCTTGCGGTGCTTGACGCCGCCGTGAGCAAAGCCGGGCAGGCAGCGGCAGGGCGCGCCTTGGGTGTGGCATTGCATCAGTCGTTTGGCACGATAGTCGCTGAAGTGGCCGAGGTCTCGGTGCAAGACAGTCAGATTCGTGTCCATAAAGTTACCTGCGCGGTAGATTGCGGTATCGCCGTCAATCCAAAAATAATTGCGCAACAGATGGAGTCGGCCATCATTTACGGCCTGAGTGCGGCCTTATATGGGGAGATCACGATCAAGGATGGCCAGGTTGAGCAGCGTAATTTTCATGATTACCCAGCCCTGCGGATGAGTGATGCGCCAGAAATAGAAACGATCATCATGAAGAGTGCCGAATCGCCAGAAGGGATAGGTGAGCCGGGAACCCCGCCGATAGCTCCCGCCGTAGCCAATGCCATTTATTCTTTAACTGGCAAAAGATTGCGCACGCTACCGCTGCGCTTGGCATAAATAGCTTGGTAATACCAGTTTTTTTATTGCTAACTGATTTTTATATATATTCTAGATATATTTGTGGCCAATACGAGATTTGACTAACAAACTACTTAATACCAGTTGTAAATACATAAATTTTATTATTTCATTTTTGTAAAAAGACTTTTTACTTTATGTATTTAATATAATTTTTTCTTCTACTCAATTTGCTAATTGCCCCCTATTTTTTTACTTCTTGCCATTTTGGACTAAATTTTCTCTGGTTTAGAATTTGAACTCTAATTTTTTCACATTGTGGAAAAACAACGATCATATTTGCAAGCCCTTTAAAGTCTGATTTACTTACGCCCAGCTATTTGGGAGATAGTGATGCTGATAAAAAAGGACAGAGATCCCTATTGTTCGGTATGCCTGCATCAGCGTCTTTGCTGGGATAAAGATTAAATACCCTAAGTCTGATCCACTTTCACATGTTTTTGTATTGGGCAAAGCCAGCGCTATCCGCGTTGACCGATGCCTTCATTCAGGGAAAAAATCCCTAACAATTAGAAAAATGGAGACAAAATGGAAAAAGCTTTAAAACTGCAGCACATATCACGGCCTTTGCTGCTCGTTACTTTGGTTGCTGCAGCATGCAACGTGATGGCTGCAGATCGTGTTGATCTGGATAAGCATGGTGCGCCGGCAGCAAAAATGCTGGGTGCTCAGGTTGCCAATGCGAAAGCGCATGAAATGCTGGGTTTATCTGCTTCTGATATTCAGGAAGTGCGCAGTCAAAAATATGCCAATGGCAAAGTCGTTACCCGTTTTGAACAGTTGCATCAGGGCGTGCCGGTCTGGGGTGAGGCGATTGTCCAGCATTCTGAGCCAAATCAGGCACAGGCATCTTTTTCAGGTGCGATGTTGCGTAATGTCGGCAATGATCTGCCAAGCGCAAAACCACTGTATTCAAGCGCTCAAGCGCTGACGCTCGCGAAGAACCAGGCCCGTGTTTTCGGCAGTACAGAAAATGATCAATCCAAGTTGTATGTGAAACTTGGAAGCAATAATGTCGCCAAATTGGTTTATGTCGTGTCATTCCTGACCAAGACGACATCTGATGCACCAAGTCGCCCGCATTTCATGATTGACGCCAATACCGGCGCCGTACTGGAAAAATGGGAGGGGATTACCCATACTCTGTCAGGAACTGGTCCTGGCGGCAATACCAAGACTGGCCAATACGAATACGGTACAACTGCCGGTTATGGCTTTCTTGATGTAGTGGTGAGCGGTACAACATGTAAATTAAGCAGCACCAATGTTGATACTTATAATATGAATGGCGCCACTTCTGGCACCGGCACTTTGCATAGCTTCACTTGCCCGCGCAATACTATCAAGACCATTAATGGCGGTTATTCGCCAATGAATGACGCGCATTACTTCGGCAATCAGGTTTTCAATATGTACCAGGCTTATCTGGGCGTGCGTCCTATCAGCCAAAAATTGGTCATGAAAGTGCATTACGGCACCAGCTATGAAAATGCATTCTGGGACGGCAGTGCAATGAGCTATGGCGATGGCGCTACTACTTTCTATCCATTGGTTTCTCTTGACGTTACTTCGCACGAAGTCAGCCACGGTTTTACAGAGCAAAATTCTAACTTGACATACTCCGGTATGTCAGGCGGTATGAATGAAGCTTTCTCAGACATGGCTGGTGAAGCGGCAAAGTACTATGTCAAAGGCACCAATGATTTTAAAGTGGGTGTTGACATCTTCAAAGGAACGGGTGCATTGCGTTACATGTACAACCCACCATTAGATGGTGGTTCCATTGACAATGCCAGCAAGTACACAAGCAGCCTTGATGTTCACTACAGCAGCGGCGTGTTCAACAAGGCCTTCTACCTGTTGGCGACAACATCGGGCTGGAACACACGTAAAGCTTTTGAAGTAATGGCCGATGCCAATCGTCTCTATTGGACGGCAAGCAGCACTTTCAATCAAGGTGCGTGTGGCGTAGAAAAAGCGGCAATCAACCGTGGATATACTGTGGCTGATGTAACTGCTGCTTTTGCCAGCGTCGGAGTAACCGGTGGCTGCGGTGGCGGCACTACACCTCCATCCGGCACTGTTGCATTGACAAAGGATGTGTCAGTAAGTTTTTCTGGCGCAACGGGTGCGCAGTCCAAGTACACATTTGTGGTTCCTACAGGTTCGTCTAATTTAAGTTTCAAAATGTCAGGCGGTACTGGCGACGGTGACTTATATACGCAACTTGGTACGGCACCAACAACGACTACTTATCTTGCAAAGTCCGATGGTTCCTCAAACGCTGAGAGCATTCTGATCGCTGCACCGACTGCAGGTACTTACTACCTGTTGGCCAATGCGTATGCAGCGGTCAGTGGTGCTTCGATAGTCGCGACTTACTCGACTTCTACGCCAACAACCTGTACACCATCAGCGACAGTGCTCTGTAGCGGTATAGCTGTTACAGGCATCTCGCTGGCGTTGAATGCTACTAAGACTTACACGATTGTCGTTCCTGCTGGAAAAACCAGCCTGACCTTCAAATTGTCTGGTGGTACTGGTGATGGCGATATTTACTCGAAGCTTGGTGCTGCACCGACGACCACTGTTTATGATAAAAAATCGAATGGTTCAACCAACACGGAGACAATTACCGTGACAGCGCCTGCGGCAGGAACCTACTATCTGCTGGTGAAAGCGTATGCTGCAGTAAGCGGCGCTAGCCTGGTTGCCACAGTCCAGTAATTTTGTTCTTTTGACTTAAGAGCCTCTCTCTTTTTGAGGGAGGCTTTTTTTCGAATTGAGTTATGAAAAGGTTGCAAAATGCAGAAAACACGTTGAGAAGTTATTCGCCTTTAATCGGTTTACGCTCGTTTGGCGCGCTCCGGGAGCAGCTTTCTTGATGATGTTTATCTGAGCGACGGTTGCATCGGGAATATTCGTGTTATTTTGAAAAATATCGATAAGTGACGCTTTAAATTGAAACATTTATTTGCTCACCATGGAAATTAGATATAAGGGATTTCCGGAGACTCACGCTACATTTAATTTTATCTATGTAAACAAGTATGTTTAGTAGCTTATGTCTTGAGGTTTCGTGCTAGGATTTCCGTCTGATTATTTTTGCTGATGTTAATTTGAATGTCGGCGTATTTTTTATTTTCTTTATGAACAATCAAAGTCATTCATTTTTCCGCTCTTATAACGCGAAAACAATAATTTCTCGCCGTAATCATGGCTTTACCTTGATTGAAATCATGGTGGTTGTCGTCATCATGGGCATTCTTGCCGCTTTAGTCGTGCCGAAATTGATGGGGCGTACCGGTGATGCGCGTATCGTTGCGGCAAAACAGGATATTTCCACCATGATGGGGGCATTAAAGTTGTATAAACTCGATAATATGCATTACCCAAGCACTGAGCAAGGCTTGCAGGCGTTGATTGCAAAGCCTACTTCAGGGCCCTCTGCAAACGGCTGGAAAACCGGTGGTTATGTTGATAAATTGCCCAAGGACCCATGGGGTAACCCTTACCAGTTTTTATCGCCTGGAATTAAAGGGGAGGTAGATATTTTTTCACTTGGTGCAGATGGACTGCCAGGTGGTGCTGGTGATGATGCAGATATAGGCTCGTGGGATCTGTAAATTTAACTTCTTGTCGATCTAAAGTGCTAACACGATTTGGCGGGCACCAAGCGCAACGCGGATTTACTCTCCTTGAGCTGCTGGTGGTGCTGGTTATTATCGGCATCATGTTGGGCGCAATTTCGTTCAGTACCATGCAAAGCAGCCGGCAAAGACTTCTGACCGATGCCCAACGTATTGCATTATTGCTTCAGCTAGCGAGAGAAGAAGCCATCGTTCGCAATCGCCCCATTGCTTTTGAGGCGAATCAAAATAGTTATCATTTTCTGGTCAGAAACGATAATCAATGGGCTCCGATAAACGATCTTGATATGTTGCGTGAGCGCGATTTTTCCTTTTCTCCGACCTTGCTTTCCATGACTCCCGTTCCTCGCAGTGACGCAAATGACTTGCGTGTCGTATTCGGCCGTGAGCCTGTGGACAAGCCATTTGTGCTTGATATGAAAGTTGGCGAGGATCATGTGGTAATTCGGGCGGATGGCATCGGTCATTTTACCGTTGAGTGAGAGATCAGATGTTGAGTAGAAAAAAATCCGTGTCATCGCCGCATAAATTCTCTCCAAATGGCTTTACGCTGCTTGAAGTGCTGGTCGCACTCGTCATTGTTGGCACCGCCTTAGGCGCAAGTTTGAGGGCGGTGGGCAGTCTGACGCAAAACAGCGGTGATTTGCGTGCGGCAATGATGGCTAGTTGGTCTGCAGAAAATCGCTTGTCACAAATACGACTTGGCCATGAGTGGCCATCTTTGGGCGAGCGTAGTTTTCCTTGTCCTCAGGGAGAATTGAATTTAATTTGTGAAGAACATGTTTTGGGTACGCCTAATCCTTCTTTCAGGCGAGTCGAGGTATTGGTGTTTGAAGCTTCGCACCCTGACCGACGTATCGTTAAGTTGACGCAAGTGGTGCCCAATGCGCTCTGAAAAATCGGCGGCCACTTCTGGCTTCACGTTGATCGAACTTTTAGTGGCAATTTCAATCCTCGCCATTATTGCCGTTTTGGGCTGGCGGGGTCTTGATAGCATAGTGAGAGCGCGTGTAAGTCTGACCGCAGAGCTTGAGCAAACCAGAGGTACGCAAATCACTTTCGCTCAACTGGAAAATGATAGTGCGCATCTCGCTGGAGTCAATTTACTTGCCAGCCACGAGAGTCTGCGGGCTTCGCAGCAAAGGCTGGTCATGATTCGAACCGTGTATGAAGAAAATCAGCCAAGTCGTTTACAGGTGGTGGCCTACCGCGTCGTTGATGGTGTATTGAGCCGACGTGAGTCAAACGCTACACGCGACATGAAAATTCTCGATGCTGATTGGCAAAATGCACTTAACGAAACAGATATCATGCCGGTGGTAAATCTGCAGTCAGATATCGTGTCGCTAGAAATGCGTACCTGGAATAATGACGAAAGCACCTGGCGGGTTGCTGGTAGTGATATCGCACCTGGCGCTACTGCAGCTGTCAGTTCTCAACTAGTGAAAGCCGCCCCACTAAAAACTGGTCTTGAGGTTTCGTTATTGTTGCGTGGTCGTGAACATCCATTGCTTAAGCTATTTTTGTTAGGCGCAGCATGAATAGACATCACCAAAAAGGCGTGGCAGTGGTGACGGCTCTTCTGTTAACGACACTGGCGATCACGATAGTTGCCAGTCTTTTTTGGCAGCAACAGGTACAGGTGAGATCGATAGAGAACCAGCGATTTCAATTGCAAAAAAAATGGGTCTTGCGCGGCGCACTGGACTGGGCGCGATTAATTTTGCGAGAAGATTTGCGTACTTCACGTGACAAGGTTGATCATTTAGGCGAGCCTTGGGCAGTCACACTTGGCGAAACTCACTTGGATCAATATGTAGAGAACGGAAAGGGTGATACCGATGATAGCGAGGCGAGTTTGTCGGGGCAAATTACCGATGCACAATCACGTTTCAACCTGAATAATCTGGCATCCGGCGGAGTGCCAAACTTAAATGAAATTGCAGTATTTTCGCGTTTGCTGGCAAATTTAAGGATGGAGCCTTCTCTGGCAAAAAATGTGGCGTCAATGATTGCTACAACACAAAGCCCGGCTGATCTTGTCGGTGTGGAAAGTGGCACTGCAAGTGGGGGCGCCGGGGGCAGTGCACCGGCGACATCCGGAACTCCATCGGTTGGCGCACCAACTACACCGGTTGATAGCGAAAAGAGTGCATCAGTAGCGGTCAATCCTGAAGTACAATTCTTGCGATTTAGTCAAACAGATGATCTATTGGCCGTGACTGGCTTTACGTCAGAAATGGTTGCGCGATTAAAAGATTTCGTTGCTGTATTGCCTTTTAAAACCAGCATTAATCTGAATACGACTTCGAAGGAAGTCTTGGCAGCTAGATTGAATATCAGCTTGAGCGACGCAGCCTTGATTATTGTTGGGCGTGACAGAGCGTATTTTTACGGTTTGCCGGATTTTAAGACGCGGTTTCCAGGGAAAATCGGTGCATACGAAAATGATATTTCATTTTCCTCAAAATATTTTTTCGTTAATGGAAAAGTGAAATTGAGTAGGTCTGCGCTTGAAGTGAATGCCTTGCTGGAACGCACCGAAGTGGCGACTAAGGTGTTGTGGGTCAGGGAAAATTAATACGTAATGACGCTTCATGAGATGTAATCAAAGGCATAAATAAAATATGGCAAGCACACTGTACATACTGTTACCTTCAAAGGCTGTGGCGCACGAGCGTCCCGATTGGGCTGTCAATCCTCGTCCTTTTGGATTGGTATCGGATGAAGGTGGGATTGTGCAGCAGGGACAACTACCATTGGCGGCGCTAAAAGATCTGGCGATCAACGCGCGTCAAGTCGTTTTGTTGTTGGCTGCCAGCGACGTGAGCGTCATGTCGGTAAATGTGCCGCCCATGTCGCCCGCAAAACTGAAGACTGCATTACCTAATTTAATTGAAGAACTATTACTCGATGATCCAGAGGAACTGATTTTACTTGCCAGTACGCCCGTTGATGGCGTGTGTGTTATTGCAGCAGTCGATCGGTCATGGATGGAACTTTTGCATAGCCAAATGCAGGTGTTGGAGGCAAAAAAACTCACGGCATATTCGCTCTCCATGACGATGATCAATGAATCGGAGGCATTGACTGCCATCATTGATCATGATGAGCAAAGTATAGAATTGGCTTTTCGTCTTGATGGAAAAAATGGCGTTGGTCTGACACTGGATCGAGGCATAGATGACGGCACTCAGATGGATTCGGCGCGGCAAGTATTGCAGACCCTGAGCTTGTTTGCTGTGGAAGCCGATTTGAAAGTGTATCTGTCGCCGAATGACTTAAGCATGTATCAGCGAGCTGCTGAAAGCGACAATTCACTGCGAGATCGATTGCATTTTCAAGTCACGGACTGGAAAATCAGGATAGCAGGGCTAGGTGCAAGCTCCATCGATTTAATGTCGTCCGTTTCACATGAAAAGCAATCCTCATTTGACTGGAATAAGTGGCGCTGGCCGCTGGGTTTGGCCGCTGCGACGGTGATCATGAATTTGGCCGGACTGAATTTTCAATGGTTATCGATGAAGCGTGAGGCTCAGGGTTTGAAGGATTCGCTGACACAAACTTATCGCAGCAGCTTTCCAAAAGAGAGCGTTATTCTTGATCCACTTGTACAAATGCAGCAAAAAATAAATTTATCCCGGAAAGTCGCAGGCCAATCCACCCCAGATGATTTTCTAGTGTTGGCGGCACAGTTCGGGCAGGTGTGGGATTCGACAGTGGCCGTTTCACAGCCGGCATCATCGGTCGTTTCTATCGAGTATCGCGAACATAGTCTCTTCATTAAAATCAAATCCTCAGGTGTGTTACCGATTGAGCAATTGCGTACCGGGTTACAGGAACATGCGCTGACGCTGGTGTCATCGACAGATGGTATTTTGCAGATAAAACCGGGTCGAGGAGAACGCAAATGAAGCAAAATATGATCGCAGAAAGCTTCTCTATATTCTGGCAGCAGAGAAATGCGAAAGAGCGCCGGTTGCTCAGTGCAGCAACGATTACCGTCACGTTCGCATTAATTTATTGGATATTCGTCGCACCAGCTTTAAGTAATAAAGCAAAGCTTGAGGCCGCGATTCCGCAATTGCGCCAACAAGTGAGTGAAATGGCTGTCCTGTCCGGGCAATATGCACAAATTTCAACAGCGATGACGGAAAATGTTGAGCCGATAACGCGTGAGGTGCTTGAGGCGTCCTTGCTGCGCCGGGGCATCAAGGTGCAATCATTGACCGCATCCGATGATATTGTGCGTTTGCAGGTGGCGAGTGCTACCTACACTAGTGTTATGGAGTGGATACTGGAAATGCAAAAGGCAGCGCGACTCACAGTTGAAGATGCGAAGGTGACGGCATTGCCGGAAAAAGGGCAGGTAGGTGTGGTTCTCACAATGAAGCAACAAAAGGGTGCTTCCTGATATGTCGAGAAAAGCGGGATTACTATGGGTGCTTGTTGCGATTCTCAGCGCGCTGGCGACAGCGCTTATCTTTTTGCCGGCAAGCTGGCTGGCATTGATATTGGAAAAGCAAACCTCAGGAAGATTAAGCTTAGGTGACATACAAGGAAGTTTTTGGCGCGGCTCCGCATTTATTGGAGGCGCTTCTGGCAGCAATGGCCCCGTTACCCCCTTGTTTCCCGGTCGTTTCTCATGGCGAATCTCCCCTGTTGTTTTATTGGGGCAAATTGACGTTGAGTTGACAAACCCTCAGGTGCTTTCGCAAACGACGAAATTGAGTGGCAATTTAAGTCAATGGCGTCTTGCCGCTGCCAGTCTGTCATTGCCGCCAGAACGCTTGGAAGCTTTGGGCGCGCCACTAAATACTATTGGTCCAACCGGACAATTGCGTTTGAGTTGGAATGCACTCGAATTTACGCGATACGCGGATAAACTTGATGTGACCGGAACGATGCAACTGAGCATGACTAACATGGCATCAAGATTGTCATCTATAAAGCCTCTTGGCAATTATCAATTGTCACTTGATTGGCGGGGGCAAAATGCGGATATCGTATTGATGACTAATAAAGGGCCAATGATGCTCAGTGGTAATGGCAGTTTACATGACGGACGCTTCCAGTTTTCTGGTAAAGCGTTTGCAGAAGCGGGGCAAGAGGAACGATTAGCAAATTTACTGAATTTGCTGGGACAACGCCGTCAAGACGGCGATAAAGATGTGATAGCGTTAGAGTTCAAATGAGAAAAAAACCATTGAAAGTATTATCAGCCATGAACGCAATAACTGTATCGGTGCAACACGCCTTGCAATCGCAATACTGGAGGCGTCTGCCTGCGATTGCCATGTTAAGTGCAAGTTTTGTATTGGCGGGGGCGCATCATGCTCATGCGCAAGAGCCATCACAAAATGCCGCAGCACTCAATTTTGTCGGTGCCGATATTGAATCCGTTGTGAAAGCGATAGGTCACTTTACAGGCAATACTTTCATCATAGATCCTCGTGTCAAGGGACAGATTAATCTGGTTTCAGAAAAACCCCTGACCAAGGAGCAGGCTTTTAAGTTGCTTGCATCAAGCTTGCGCTTGCAGGGGTATGCGATCGTAACTGCAGATGGCTATACCAAGGTCGTACCTGAGGCCGATGCGAAATTGCAGGCTGGCCCGACGCAAAGTGAATCCGTGCGCGGCGATCAAATCGCGACGCAAATCTATCGCCTGAACTACGAATCGGCTAATAATATTGTGACCGTGCTGCGTCCCTTGATTTCGCCCAATAATACAATCAACGCCAATCCTGGCAATAATTCCATTGTCATTACTGACTATGCAGATAACTTGAAGCGCTTGTCCAAGATTATCAGTGCGCTGGATGTGCCTGCAAATAATGATCTTGAAATTATTCCTGTCAAGCACGCGATCGCCAGCGATATCGCGACCTTGGTAACAAGATTGACAGACAGTAATCAGCCGGGAGCAGCGGATGGCGGACGTATGGTGCTATTGGCAGATGCGCGCACCAACTCTGTCTTAGTCAAAGCACCTTCTGCCGCGCGTGCCAATCTTGTTAAGTCACTTATCGAAAAACTTGATCAGCCAACTGCCTTGCCGGGTAATGTACATGTAGTTTATTTGAAGAATGCGGAGGCGGTAAAGTTGGCGCAGACTTTGCGCTCAATTATTAGTTCAGACAGCGCACTTCCAACTGGCGGTGGAACAGGTTCGTCTCTTTCTTCGGCTGGCGCAGTTAATTCGGCATTGACTGCCGGTACTTCGGCTGGTGCAGGTACGGGAGGATTGCCTCCGGCTAGTTCCTTAAGTAATTCTTCAAGTGGCGCACAGTCTTCGGGTACCGGAGGGGGATTTATTCAAGCCGATGCCGCTACTAATACCCTGATTATTACGGCTAGCGAATCAGTGTATAGGAATATGCGTGGCGTGATTGATCAATTGGATGCGCGTCGTGCCCAGGTTTATGTAGAAGCGCTGATAGTGGAAGTCTCTCCTAAAAATGCACTGGATTTCGGAATTCAGTGGATGGCAGCGACCGGAGATAAAAATAGTGACTATCGAGTCGTTGGCGGTGCTGCTTTTTCGACGGCCGGTGACAACTTGTTTAATCTGGCAAAAGCAAATGCGACCACGGCAGGTTCCTTATTGCCAGGAAATGGGCTGAGTGTTGGCCTTTTCAGGCAAATCGGTAATCAGCTTGGTTTAGGGGCTCTCGCTCATGCTATGGCTAGTGACACAAATAATAATGTCCTCTCTATTCCGACTTTGCTTACTTTAGATAATGAAGAAGCAAAAATAGTTGTTGGTGAAAACGTTCCTTTCATTACCGGTTCGTTCTCTCAGACTGGCACCGCGGGAGCGAATCCATTTCAAACCATAGAGCGCAAGGATGTCGGGATTAAATTAACCATAAAGCCGCAGATATCTGAAGGTGGGACTGTCAAATTGGCTATTTACCAAGAGGTATCGAATGTCATTGCGGGTTCGAGTGGTGCGTCTGGCCCTACAACCAGTCAACGGTCGATATCAACCAATGTGCTGGTGGATGATGGCGATATCATTGCTTTAGGTGGCTTGATCGATAATAAAAGCAATGGCGGCGTGGAAAAAATTCCTCTGCTCGGAGATATTCCTTTTCTTGGAAATTTGTTCAAATATCAGACAAAAACAATTGATAAGAAAAATCTCATGGTTTTTATTCGGCCAACGGTTATCCGCACAGCAGAGCAGGCAAATAAGGTTTCTTTGGATAGGTACGATTATCTGAAATCGCAATACATTCAAAGTACCGAAAATGGTCAGTCAGATTTTTCATTCAAAATGGAGAAAGGCGGATTAATGAACCCTACTTTGGCTACTCCATCGGAAAAACGAAAATCAGACAGTGTTGAGGTTAAGTAACAGCATGTTAGAAAACCGCTTACTGCCTTACGCCTTTGCGCGTGATTTTTCCGTCCTTGCCAGCCGTAATGTGGAGGACGGGCATGCACAAATTGAGTTGACCGTCTCGAAAGAAACCAGCCCAACTGCGATTGCAGAAGCAGGGCGGCGCTTCGGCATAGTGAAACTCAAGGTGATGCCACACGCCGATCTGCTACTGGAGATTGCTAAAACCTATGCCGGTTCAGGAGGTGATGCGGCCGATGTTGTTGGTGAAGTGGAATCAGACCTTGATCTCGCCAAGCTGATGCAGGACATGCCAGCCATTGAGGACCTGCTCGAATCTGCTGACGATGCGCCAGTGATTCGCATGATAAACGCCTTGTTAACGCAGGCTTTGCGAGAGGGGGCGTCTGATATTCATATTGAACCCTTCGAGCAAATTTCCGTTGTGCGTTTTCGCATCGATGGCGCATTGCGCGATGTGGTCAGGCCAAAAAAAGCGCTTCATGCCTCGTTGATTTCTCGTATTAAAATCATGGCAGAATTAGATATTGCAGAGAAGCGTTTGCCACAAGATGGACGGATTACCTTGCGTATCGGTGGTAAGCCAGTCGATGTCCGGGTCTCTACGTTGCCGACTGGCCATGGTGAACGTGCAGTATTGCGATTACTCGATAAGGAAGCTGGCAAGCTTGACCTGAGTAATTTGGGGATGAGCGATGATGTCTTGCAGCAGTTCGATAAATTGATCGCCCAGCCACACGGTATTGTGCTCGTCACCGGACCAACCGGTTCGGGTAAAACCACTACTTTATATGCCGCATTGTCTAGGGTGAATGCCGGCACGACCAACATTCTCACGGTCGAAGATCCGATTGAATATGAGTTGCCGGGTGTCGGGCAGACGCAAGTGAATGCCAAGATCGACATGACCTTTGCCAAAGCTCTGCGGGCCATTTTACGGCAAGATCCGGATGTCATCATGATAGGCGAAATACGTGACCTGGAAACAGCGCAAATTGCGGTGCAGGCATCGCTGACGGGTCATTTGGTATTGGCTACCTTGCATACCAACGACTCCGCTGCTGCAGTGACACGTTTATTGGATATGGGGATAGAGCCGTTCTTGCTTTCTTCTTCTTTGCTCGGGGTCGTGGCGCAACGTTTGGTCAGAAAATTATGCACGCATTGCAAACGTTTTGATGGTGAGCGCTGGCATGCTGAAGGATGCGAGCACTGCGGAAAAACCGGTTATCAGGGCAGGGTGGGCGTCTATGAGTTGCTGCACACGACTGAGTCAATTCGGTCGCAAATTCATCACCAGGCTCCCGAGGCAGAAATCCGTGCGGCGGCTCAGCGCGACGGCATGAAAACCATGCGTGAAGATGGTGAACGCTGGCTCTTGGCTGGTGTGACAACCCAAGAAGAGATATTGCGCGTAACTAAAGAGTAACTATCCTCCAACTAAGCTGTAATTTAGCTGAAATTAAGTGTAAAAGAGAGTTCGCATAGTGCCAGCATTTCGATATGAAGCAGTTGATAATAGCGGAGTAAATAAAAAGGGTGTCCTCACCGCAGATAGTGCGCGTGGCGCACGAGCAGACCTGCGCTCTCAAGGTTTTGTCCCGGTGACAGTAGAGTTGATTGCCAACCAAATGGATGGCGAGGGGAAAAAGCGTCGAAGCCTGTTTGGCGAACATCTTTCTACGGTAGAGTCCGCCTTGTTTACGCGTCAGTTGGCAAGTTTGCTTGAGGCTGGTTTGCCACTCGAACAATCTCTTTCTGCACTCCTGGAGCAATCAGAGCGTGTCTACATACGCGACCTGATTGCCTCCATCCGTTCGGAGGTCATGGCAGGCGCAGCTTTGTCGGATGCGCTGAAGCAACATCCTCATGATTTCGCAGATATTTATTGCGCTCTGGTTGCTTCCGGTGAACAGATCGGACATCTGTCGCGTGTTTTGTCACGATTGGCCGATTACATTGAACGGCGCAATGCTTTGGTACAAAAGGTAAAGCTAGCTTTTACCTATCCCGCGATAGTGACCGTGGTCGCTTTTTCTATCGTTATTTTTTTGCTGACTTATGTTGTCCCTCAAATCGTTTCAGTTTTTGCTAATACCAAACAGAAATTGCCGTTACTGACAGTAATGATGCTGGCAGTATCTGATTTTGTCAGGCAATACGGCTGGATCGTCGCGTTAATATTTATCGCGGGTTTGATGGGGTGGCGTCATGCGTTGAAAAATCCTGATATCAAGATGCGTTGGCACACCTGGTTGCTCACTGCTCCTCTGTATGGCAAATTTGAACGTAGCCTGAATACTGCTCGCTTTGCCAGTACACTGGCCATAACTACCGGTTCCGGTGTGCCGATCTTGCGTGCTTTGCAGACCAGTCGGGAAACCTTATCCAATGTTGCAATGCGGGCTCAGGTGGAAGAGGCGACGGCTAGCGTGCGGGAAGGCGTAAGTCTGGCAAGAGCATTATCTGCGCATAAGCATTTTCCTCCTATGCTCATTCATATGATCCGCGCAGGCGAGGTGACCGGTGAATTGCCTGCGATGTTGGAACGTGCCTCAAATGCTCAGGAACAAGATCTTGAAAGACGAGCGCTGACCATTGCTGGCCTGCTTGAACCTGCTCTGATCCTGGCAATGGGCGTCGTAGTATTACTGATTGTGTTGGCGGTTCTGATGCCAATTATTGAAATTAACCAGTTGGTTCGTTAGCAAGAAGAATCACGGTGCAAGCAAGGAATGAAATGAAGCGTTTGCCTGTATTAATCAGTTTTGTAATGTTTATTTTACTTTGCATGTCTCTTAGTTATTGGGGTATGCAGGTATTCAAGCCCAAGGTACGATCAGTTTCCGGCCCTGCAATTACCGCCGTATTTGAACCTGGCGTGGGTCAATGGGGGGCGTTGTTTGGTCGCAATCCCTCGGCCGAGGCTGCCGCGAGCAACTATCAGTTAAAAGGTGTCGTCGTCGCTGAGTCTTCGCGTGATAGCGCCGCTATCGTAAGTACGGACGGAAAGCAGGCGCAAACAGTAGCGCTCGGAAAAGAATTGTCTCCTGGTACGACATTGCAGGAGGTACATGAAACCCATATTCTGATCTCGGAATCTGGTGTCATTAAACGCGTGGATTTGCCTCGTGCTACTCAGGCAATACCCGGAAGCCAGACATATCAAGCGCCGCCTGCTCAACCTATCCAGCGCACGCAAAATACTCCCCCTGGAGCTTTCATGAGCCCCGTATTGCCAGTCCCCGTGCCAGCAACCGCAAATCCAGAAAATTCGCGCTAAATGAAGGTCAAATCTGATTCGCTTGAAAAGTTGTTTCCTGTATCAATTCAACATGCACTAGCCTTGATTGAGCCTTCATGGCTTGCAATTATTGTCGAAGCTCTTAAAGCGATGGATCGTGTAGATCCTGCCTATCTTCCTGGTTTAATCGAGGGGCAGTTTCTACCGGCTAAAGGAAAATTGTTTGCTGCATTTTCTATTCCGCTTGATCAGGTCAGGTATGTGCTTGTGGGCGAGGGGCCTTACCCTCGGGATGAAAGTGCTACCGGATATTGTTTTATGGACGGCGCTGTGAATGAATTATGGTCGAAAGAGCCGCAAGGCGGGCTGTCAAAAAAGGTCAATCGTGCAACGTCTTTACGTAATTTTATAAAAATGTTACTGGTCGCCGATGGGCATCTCGACGTGAATCACACTAGCGGAACGGCCATGGAAGTCATTTCTTCAGTAGCAAGGCAGGCAGATTCGGGTTTTATCCATAGCTTGCCCGAATTACAGGAAAATATGATCGCTCATGGCTTCTTGCTTCTGAACGCTTCGCTGGTATATCGGACAGATGTCGCACCACAGCGTGACGCCCGCGCATGGCAAGCATTTTTGCAGGTGGTTTTCTCTGCATTAAATGAATATCAGCAATCTCGTAAAAACAATCCTATCTCATTGGTTCTTTGGGGAAAAATTGCTGAGCAGCTCAAGCAAATCCCCGCATGCGATTTTTTCCATCATGTCACTGCAGAACATCCCTATAATTTGTCGTTTATTGCCAATCAGACGATGCAGCATTTTTTCTCTCCGATGAAATTATTGGCGAAATCTAGTTAATTGTCTGAAAGTAGGCATTCCCAAGAGTTATTTTTTACTTTTCGGATTGTTGAATGCCGTAATTCAAAAAATGATAGCCTCAAGACGCACGATAGGAGCGCCTCTCAAGCGACCTTGGCTGAAAGCCACGGCTGTATTGCCTGTTGGCTGTATTGCCGGCGGCTTGAATGTATTATTGTTTTCTTCAGATCATTTAATCATCTTTTACATGATGAATTAGTTCTCTTAAGCATCTCCTGCTGTAAAATAATTTATGGTTTAAGGGAAATTTAATGTAATTAATTTATAGGCAACTATATTGAGTTTCTAACGGATGATTGTTTTGGTCAGAATCTGCATATGTTAAAAAAAATTGATGTCAAGTATTTGAGAGAGGGAATGTATGTTCAGGAACTATGCAGTTCTTGGATGGACACGCCATTTTGGAAAAAATCCTTCATGCTTGATGACCTGACTATTCTGGAAAAAATCAAAAAAACTCAAATACAGGAAGTCTGGATTGATACCAGTAAAGGGCTCGATGTCTTGCAGGAAGGGTCCACTGAAATTGTGCCATCGGTAATTCAGGAAATTCCCAAGCCTGTGCCGCAAGCCGTGCTTGCATTTGATAAAATCGTTCCCGTCTCCATGGATGCAGAAATGGGACGTGCCGCTAAGATAGTGGGCAAGTCTAAAGAAGCGGTATTTTCGATGTTCAGCGAAGCGAGGATGGGTAATGTCGTTGACGCGGAAAATGCGATGCCCTTAGTGGAAGAAATCGCCCATTCTGTGATGCGCAATCCTGGCGCTTTGATCGGTTTGGCCAGACTGAAGACCGCGGATGACTACACTTACATGCACTCTGTCGCGGTTTGCGCTTTGATGATCGCATTGTCTCGAAAGCTGGGACTCGATGATGATAAAACGCGTGAAGCCGGATTAGCAGGTTTGTTACACGATATCGGTAAAATGGCGGTTCCTTCGGCAATTCTGAATAAGCCAGGCAAATTGACCGATGCAGAATTTATTTCCGTTAAAGAGCATCCTGAAGCGGGTTACAAGATGCTGCTTGAAGCGAAAGGCGTTGGAAAAATTGCGCTGGATGTCTGTCTGCATCATCATGAGAAAATAGACGGCAGTGGTTACCCAAATCGATTATCGGGCGACCAGATTAGCCTTTACGCCAAGATGGGCGCTATCTGTGATGTCTATGATGCGATTACGTCCAACCGTCCATATAAGCAAGGCTGGTGTCCGGCAGAGTCGCTGGGCAAAATGTCTGAATGGAGCAAAGGGCATTTCGACCCTGTTGTATTTCAAGCATTCATAAAGAGTATAGGAATCTATCCTGTGGGCACGCTGGTTCGCCTGCAATCAGGTAGGCTCGGAGTAGTTGTTGAACAGCAGATAGGCAAATCTCTGCTGTTACCTAAGATTCGCGTATTTTTTTCTTCCAAATCTTTAGCCTACATCACTCCTGAGTTACTCGATCTTGCGGGTCCAGGCTTGCAGGATAAGATTGTTGCACGTGAAGAGGCGAGTAAGTGGGGCTTGAAAGATATCGATCGCTATTGGTTGGGCGATGCAGCACCAAACTGAATGTACACAGTGATAAATTGAGGTTAGTTAAGCGCGTGGCAAAAATAACCTCAATTTTTTTACCGTTCTGGTTGAATAACAATTTTCCCAGTTACTTTTCTGGCAGCAAGATCATTTAATGCATTTGCCGTGTCTTTGAGTGCGTAACGTCCCGAAATATGCGGCTTGATTTTACCTTCAGCAAGCCAGCCCATTAACTCTCGCATCGCCATTAAGTTTGCTTTCGGTTCACGCTTGGCAAACTCTCCCCAAAATACACCGACCAATGAGGCCCCTTTCAATAGGGTCAGATTTAACGGAAGTTTTGGTATTTCTCCGTTTGCAAAGCCGATCACCAAATATCGACCTCGCCATGCTATTGAGCGAAATGCCGGTTCCGCATAAATGCCGCCTACGGGGTCATAAATTACATCTGGCCCTTTTCCATCTGTCGCCGCTTTAATTGCTTCACGCAGGTCTTCTTTGCTGTAATTGATGCAGGCATCTGCTCCGTGTTGTCTGCAAATGTCCAATTTTTCTTCTGTCGATGCCGCTGCAATGACGCGCGCGCCAAGTGCCTTGCCAATTTCAATGGCGGCTAGACCAACGCCACCCGCAGCGCCCAATACCAGCATGGTTTCCCCCGCTTTTAACTGAGCACGATCAACTACCGCATGATGGGATGTGCCATAAGTGAGAGTGATTGCTGCGGCCGTATCGAAGTCCATGCCTGGCGGTACTGGTAAGATTGCGTTGGCTGGCGCTAAGACTTGCTGCGCAAATGCGCCGTGACCGATGAATGCTATTACCTTGTCTCCTACTTTTGCGTTGTTCACCCCCTCGCCAATTGCACGCACAACGCCGGAAAGTTCGCTTCCTGGCGTGAAGGGCAGGTCAGGTTTGAATTGGTATTTATTTTGGATGATCAGTACATCAGGAAAGTTAACCCCGGCTGCTTTGACGTCAATAGCCACTTGCCCGGGGCCCGGGATTACATCGGGCATTTCTTCAACAACCAAGGAATCGGGCAAACCCCATGCTTTGCAAAGAACAGCTTTCATTTTCGCTCCTTTTTTAAAATAGTACGATCGTTTGATTTTGTGATTATGCAGTAAAAAGCCGATAACCGTCAGAATTTATATTCACGCATCAGGTAAAATGTTTAGCATGAAAATATTGATTAGTAATGATGACGGATACTTGGCGCCAGGCATTGCTGCGCTGGCGGATGCACTGGGTGCCATCGCGGAAATTACAGTTGTCGCGCCCGACAGTAACCGTTCAGGCACGTCAAACGCGTTGACCCTGGATAGGCCGTTATCGGTATATAAGGCGGCCAACGGATTTTATTTTGTCAACGGCACACCGTCGGATTGTGTTCATATCGCACTCACCGCTATCATGGAAAGTAAGCCGGATTTGATTGTTTCCGGCATTAATCAGGGTCAGAATATGGGAGACGATACGCTGTATTCTGGCACTGTCGCCGCCGCAACAGAGGGATATCTTTTTGGCGTTCCTGCGATTGCTTTTTCGCAAGTGGATAAAGGCTGGATATGTTTAGATAGTGCAGCCAGGATTGCACGTGAAATGATTATTCGTGGTTTTCCTTCCTTGGATCATCCATTTTTATTAAACGTGAATATTCCTAATCTTCCGTATGAAAAGTTAAATGGAATACGGACCTCCAGATTAGGGAAACGTCATACGTCGGAGCCGGTAATTAGGGCAAAGGATCCGCATGGTCGTGAAATTTATTGGATAGGCCCACCTGGAGCTGCTAAAGATGCCGGTGAGGGGACTGATTTTCATGCAACTTCGGAAGGCTACATCTCTGTGACGCCTCTGCAAGTTGATTTGACTAACTCGCGTCAAATGAATCAATTGATGGCAGACTTGGCATGACCATAAAAGATCGTCGATTTCCATTATCTTTGTCATCGGTTGTCGATAAACCTGGCAAGGCGAATAGCCTAAAGCCAGGCTCAGCAAGAATTGCAACTCCACAAACGGCAATGCAAAATGTGGCCAGAAACACCCAGGTTAAGATAGTTCAACCTATATCATCCGAAAGAATGTTGGATCGGGAATCGCATGTGCCCGTTAGAAGAGTCATTGGTGTAGACAGTCTTCAAGGCTCAGAAGGTGTTCGTCGAGCCATGGTTGCAAGGCTGGCGCAAAAAGGCGTGAAAGATAGCTTGGTGTTGGCGGCGCTGGAGTCGATTCCGAGACATTTATTTATAGAATCAGGATTGTCTAGCCAGGCCTATATAGATGCTTCACTGCCAATAGGTCATCATCAGACA
>CXWL01013534.1_pt1 | contig 30661 bp, 28 predicted proteins | sample 590931 | NCBI WGS metagenome assembly CXWL01 (sample SAMEA3498368, study PRJEB10139) | groundwater metagenome | biome: water well; material: biofilm material | place: Germany | collected 2015-04-27 | reverse complement strand
CCACGCCGTTGAAGATATTTGGCCTGTCCCATTTTTGGGTGGTGGAGAAGATTTAGCTTTGTAGTAACGACTTCAGTCGTTATTATTTGGCGAAAAGCGACTAAAGTCGCTACTACGGTTTCTAAACAAATAACCTCCGAGGTCTTCAAGAACTCGGAGGTTTGCTTTATTCATTGTCACCCTCACCACCTGCACTACCGGGTTGTTCCACCCGCACGATCTCGCCGTGATAATTGATGACCACTTTGAAACCCATCATGCCGAGATAGGCGCGCATGTCTTCGGGGATGCCAGTTTGCATGAGGGCGTCGAATTGTTTGTCTATATTTTTCAATTGCTGTTCGATGATGGCTTTCGAGAAGGGGTCTTCCTGCCCAAGCATTTTCGCGGCCTGCTCGGAGATGAGGTCTTCACTGCCTTTCATCATTTCAGCCATTTGTGCCAGCACGGCGCGGTCCACCTGCTCGGCAGGGATGTGACGTTTGAAACCATCATCGTTCACTACATAGCAGGGGTCGCTTCCGATAAAAGCGGATTCAGCAGGCTTGCCTGCTTCATCGATTACGAGACCGGCGAAAAGGGGAGTGTTGGGCATGTGAATTTGGACGTCATTGCGAGGAGGGCGCTTTTCCCGACGANNAAGCAATCTCTTTACAAGTTGGAGATTGCTTCGTCGCAAAGAGCAAGTGCGCTCCTCGCAATGACGAAAAATTATTTAACTCTGTCTTCCCTCAACAGCCGCGAGGAGGATGCCAGCCGCAATGCCGAGGCGGCGGTCCAGTTGATTGGCGGTATCCATGCTGAAGTCGAGATTCAGTTCATAGGTGAACGGGTTGAAATTCTGTTTGAGGTCGGCCACGCGGTTCGTGCCGACAGTAATGTCGTAATTCTGAGGAATGAGATTGGAGAGGAAGCGGCGCAACAGCGCCAGTCCCATGCTGTCTTCGAACAATGAGCCAATGACCTTGTCGCTCACATCTAAAATTTCCCATTCATCGCGCAGGAGGGAGGCGAGTCCCTTGCGGCGGAGGGCGCCGATCTTTTGACCGGCAGCGCTGTCCACTACATCGTACGCGGCGGAGAAGTCCACGATCTGGCGGGCTTTAACCATCAACACTTCCTGTGTTTTGCCTTCATCAGAATAGACGCGGATATCCTCGCGCAGTTTGAACATCTTTTGTTCGCTGAACAGGACAAGCTGTCCGTTTGGGGCAAAAATGCGAAATTTGCCAGCGAGCGCAAAGACCTGTCGTTTGAGCGTGTATTGGTTGTATTGAAAAATTGAGTTCATTTCTTCTCCTCTTGATTGGTTTTGTTACCCTATATCCGTCATTCCCCCATTTGGGGACGATGTGCGAGGGCGCTCTTATTCTCCCAGGCGCCGCCCGCCAGTGCAGGTGTGACGAAATAAAGTAAATTACACGACTTGAACCCGTGTTCCCTGCCCGGGCAGTTGCAGGTAATCTTCATTCGGGGGAACGACGGGGGTTGTCCAGCGGTAGAGCCATTTGGAAATATCTGTCGGCAGGTTGACACAGCCATGACTGCGCGGACGGCCCCAATCATTGTGCCAGTAGGTTCCGTGGAAAGCATGACCTGCGCCAGTGAAGAACGAACACCACGGCACACCGGGCAGGTTATAGACATTCGTGACCGCGTCGCCCTGATTGGTCATGTGGATGGAAGGCCCCTTGTGATAGGTGAAGAATTCTCCTTTGGGAGTATCTGTCCCTCTTTGTCCGCTGGCGCAACGGACGGAGAGCGCTATTTTTTCGCCTTCAAAGGCGGTGACCATTTGTGTAGCAAGGTCTACGTGGATGAATTTGTCAGCTTCGGGAACTTCCGGGGAAAGCAGAGTCAGTTCCTCGTCAGGGATGAGGCGCATGTTGTAGGATGGGATGTAGAATGATTTTTTCAGTTCGCTGTCATATATTTCGTACCAGACGCTTTTCTCTTCGCGGGTGACGACGACTTTCTTGACCCAGTGTGTGGTTCCGTAATACAGGCGGTGACCATTCTTTGCGTACATATACGGGGCAAGGTAGGTGAGGCTCATGGGTACGCTGATCTCGGCGAGTTTGCCTTCGGCTGGAATATCAAAGACTGGTTTTTGATATTTTGTTTCCACGGGCTGTACCCAGCCAGAATATGTGTAACCGCCATCCAGTTGATACCAGGTTTTATTGTGTGGGTTGTCAATTCCGTCACCCTGCACTTCGCCCAATAGTTCCACGACTTCATCGATGGGGAACAGGAAAATTTTATTTGCGGTCAGGGCGGGGGCATCGTAAAGCGGAATGCCGCTCCAGGTGATGCGTCCCTGTGAGGTGGGGGGAGCGGCTAAGGCGTGGCCGATGCCCAATTCGGAGAGAGCAAGCCCGAGCGCGCCTGAGGCGGATAGTTTTAAAAAGTCGCGGCGGGAAAATTGGGAGATGGTCATCCTTGAATTCTAATCCTAAAGGTTGAGAGGAAGTTTAGAGAATGCGCCTTTTGTACTTCGATATTTATATCGCATTATGCAATGATCTCGACTTTTGTTCCCACACCACCGAAGGAAAATTCCTTGTTGATCGCTACTTGCGGGGAGGTCCAGCGGTAGAGCCATTTTGCAGAACTGCAAGAGAGATTGATACAGCCATGCGAGCGCGGCCTGCCGAAATCGTTATGCCAGAAAGTGCCGTGGAAGGAGATGCCGCTTTCGGTGATGTATTGCACCCAGGGGACGCCGGGCAGGTCGAAACCGCTGGCGGCAATGTCGCCTGCGGCCATGTGGCGTGAGGGACGTTTGTAGAATGTGACGAAGTTGCCTTGCGGCGTGGTGTAGGTTCCCACCCTCAGAATGCCGCCGGTGGATGCGGCGGTCACGAAGATGGGGAGATTATTTTCATACGCGATGACGATCTGTTGATCGAGCCGCACTTGTATTCTTTTATCCTTGTTTGGAACGTCAGGAGAGATCGGCGTAAGTTCATCCGCAGTCATAATGCGGATGTGTTCTGCGCGCGCGTAATACAGCTTGTCCCATTTATCGTCGCGCACTTGATACCAGATTTGCCCATCTGGGTGGATCGTCACGCCTTTGACCCAGTGTGTGGTTTCATAATACATGCGGTAGGCAACATCAGATTCGTTGTTTGGCTCTTCGTGCGCGTCGGTGTACGGGACGCTAATTTCAGCCAGCAAGCCATCTTTGGGGATTTCCATTTGCGGGGGGTTGAGAATCGTCCGCACGGGATGGATGTCGCCGGAATAAACGTAGCCTTCTGGATGATCTTCCGCGCCGACTTGATACCAAATGCGATTGTGCGCTTCCACATCGTCGCTGACGGCTGTATTGCTGATACTGAAAACCGCATCCCGCTGATAGAACCTGACTTTCTCCGATTTTTTGGATGGAAGTTTGTAAACCCAGACGGTGCGCGTGGTCACACGCCCTTGTTGTTCAGCGAAGGGGTCATCCATATCAAAATTGAGCGGGGGCGCCAGCAAACCCGCCAGCCCCAAGCCGCTCAATTTTAGAAAGTCTCTTCGGGATAAGTTTGGTGATTTCATCTAAAAGTATATGTCATTGCGAGGGCGATGCTTTTTCGCCTGAAGCAATCTCGTAACGATGCGGAGATTGCTTCGTCAGGCTGAAGCCTTCCTCGCAATGACATGGCTGCTAATAATGCACGTTCACCACCGTCCCCACCTGCGAGAAGTTATAAATCCATTCCGCGTCGGAGATGGTGAGATTCACACAGCCATGGCTCATGGGCGTCCCAAAATTATTGTGCCAATACGTGCCATGAAGCCCATAGCCTTTGTAAAAATACATAATGAAAGGCACATCTGGCAGGTAATATCCAGGGCCAGACATGGCGGCAGAACGCAGTTTGATCCAGACCTTATATTTCCCAGTCACGGTCGGCGTCTGCCATGTGCCAGTGGAAACGACAAATGAATTAACAAGCGTATCGCCTTCATAGGCATACACACGCTGTTCCGAAAGGTTGACGTCGATCCAATGCTCGCCGCCAGAGCCTGTCACTGCCGGGGGAACATAAACTACAGAAGTCGGTGGGGCTACATATTCAGGTGTAGGCGTATCAGGGACGATCTCTGCGGAGATCACGCTCAATTCGCTTGCCAGTTGCGGCGCGGAGGTTGCAGTAGCCAGCTCGATAAAAGGCGTGTCGGTTGGCAGAATAACGGCATCAAGCGCTGGCGCTGCGATCTCTGGCAGGGCTGTATCCGTTGCCGCGGGAATTGAAATAAATGTCGCAGTTGGTTGAATGGCCTGCGCCACAGACGCTTGCAACACGGCAGGCGTGTACGTCGGCTTGGCAATATCCACCTGCGCAAAGGATTGCACGGGCGCTCTTTGTTCCTGCTGCTGGGCAGATGAAAGACTCAAAATGGAAGCCAGCGCTGGTGAATTGACAGCAGACCAGGCCGCGAACATAAAGACCGCGCATCCCACCATGATTAATAGGATTGGAAGGATTAAATTCTTTTTCTTCCTACCTTTTCCACCCTTTGCCGCGCCTCGCGCTGGACCGTTTGCCTGCTTGCGGTTCCCCGAACCACCGCCACCCTGCGGCATTTTCCCATTTTGTTGCGCCATGGAATCGCGTAGTTTTGAAAGAGGGTCGTTCATTTTTCACCTTTGGGAAAGTCCACTGCTACCGCTTGTTGCCTAAATTACTAAATTTATTGAAAGAAAGTACAAGTAAAACCATAATTCTGATTTGGTCATTTATGCGGCACTCCGTAAATGCGATAATAAATATTATAAACCTTTATTGCCTTGCTTCGCCGAAGAACAGCTCGCACATCGTCCCCGAATGGGGAATGACCTGAATCGCTATCGTTGAATTTCAACAGGCGTGCCAACCTCGGCCCAGTCGTACAGCAATTGAGCCTCGTACGTGCCCAGCGCCACACATCCGTACGAAATGGGTACGCCGAGATAGCCAGCCCACAACTGCCCGCCGTTCGGCAAAATCGGCAGGGCGTGGATTCCATTTTCCAGACTGCCCGCCCAGTAAATGCCGAGCCAGTTGGGCATCCAGATATTCCAGGTGGCGCCGTACGCATTTGGGATCTTGTCCAACACGCTGAAACTGCCTGCACGGGTGGCATTGTTCATCCCAGTGGATGAGACGAAACTGAACACCAGCGCATCGCCTTCATAAACGTACATGTGCTGTTCAGAGATGTCCACCAAAATGTATTTGTTCCCCCCGTAGGAGGCTGGAGAGTCTGGAGATTGCTCAATGGAACTTTGCGCTGATTGCACAACATTCTGATCGGAAGGCAGGTCTACGATTACAGCTTGCACCACGGGCTCAGGGGTATTTGTGGATATTTCTGTTGGTAAGGGAGGAAGCGCAGTTGCCGTGGGCAACGCGGTGTAGGTGGGTTTTGCGATCTCTGCAAATGCAAAGGAACGGGCGTGTGTGGGGGTGGCAATAGGTTCGTTCAACCCCAACGCAGAAGACGATGTCGCTGTCCACGCCGCGATACTGGCGGCAGTTATGAACAGAATAACAATCAGGAATGGACGAAGTCTGCTATTGCGCGGAGGAGGTTTTGATTTGCTCATGGCGTTAAAGTGGGCAGCGCAGTGGGCAGAATGCTTTCATTATTAATGAAACACAGAATACCTTGCGTAACCCCTTCAGCCACGCGCTCAGTTTGCCTGGTGAGAATCTCACGGTCAAGATTCAAAAATCCAGTTTCAATAATGGCGGTGATGGTGTTCGGGTCAATTTCAGAAAAGGCGTGGTATGCGGTCATATCCGAGGTGATACTGCCTGAGTGAAAGGTGAGGCCTGTCACCTGTTGATAGCGGTCTGTCATGCAGGCCGTCAGGCGTTGGGCGCGGTTCACGTCGCGAGTCTCCAGCGAGGCTGCCACTTTGAAGCCAGTCGCTTCATCATTGATGTATTCACAGGAATCATTATGAATGGAAACCAGCGCCACCGCACGATAGCCGTTCAGGCGTGTATCGAACTCATTAAGTAAATCCACCTGGTAGCCTCTCGCGGTCAGGCTTTCACGCACCAGGCTGGCGATCGAAAGATTCACATCCACTTCCGTTAAGTCCGCTTCGCCGTTTTCATCCAAACAGGCGGCGCCCGAGTCATTGCCCGTGTGGCCTGCCACAATGCCAATGCGTAGCTGCGGCTGGGGCGTGGTAACAACATTCGGCGCGGTCTGAGGCGTGAGGATCAAAAGCATCTGCTCCTGCAAATTACCGGCAAAGAAACTATTCGGAGTCCATGCCGTGAAAAGAGTCGCAAGAAAAATGGCAATGCCCAGCGTGGATGTGAACGCATTCGGCGTGCGCGGCTTTCTGGGGTGGCGCGGCGGTCTTTCTTTTGTAGATTCCATGTTCCAGATAATCTTACCTTAAAACGAGCCTGCCATGTCACTGCGAGCGGCTTTACGGCGACACTTGCGCCGCACTGCGTTCGGTGCAGTGCAGGTGAGCATTCTCCTGTTGATAGGTGGGGATTGCTTCGGGAAGAACGCCCTCGCAATGACATATCAAAGCCTGAACAATTTTTGCATCGGCTTCAAATTGGAAACGGGCAGGTACAAATTTTTCACGCGGGTATGTTCATATTGAAACACTTTTGAATTCGGCGCAAGCGCAGTTGCGCGCTGACCAAACTCTTCATACGAAAGATAACCCGCCAGAAAAATCTCCATGCCGTACACCCAAATATTGCCCCACTCCGTCGGTGAAATGACATGCGACTCTTTGATCGCATCACAATGGATTCCAACCCGTGCATCTGGCACGCGGCGGATGTGAACGCTTGTCAACGAATAAAAAGATTCATCCACCACGACTTTTGTTTTCGGTGGGAGACTCAAAACCGTGCGCTTCATTTCCCGCCCCTCATCCTGCCCGTTGACTTCGACCAGCAGTTCCTCCGCTGAATCAGATTTCAAGGCCAGCGCCCCCAGCGGATTCCAATGAGACGGCTTGCGCCACGCTTCAGGCATCACATGGACAAGGTAATGCGGCTGTTTTATTTCGATGGCCTTTTTCAAGTCCGCTTGTGAGGCGGCGATAAGGCCAGCTAAAAATCCGAAGATGTAAATATCATTTCGCAAGTGACCATCGCCTGCATGTTGATCCGAAGGGACAAGCGCAGGCGCGCTCAACAACACCGAGGGGTCGCGGCGCATCTCGGCAATTTGACTGCGATGCGAAATGAGATAGGATTTCAAGTCACATCTGCGCCCGCCGAGGGACACATCATACCGCTCTCGGTCTGTGAAAGCGGCAGCGGCTTTTACTTCAAATGGAATGTTTTGTTGGGAAAGATAACGCCGAAAAGCAAGTTCCACTGCCACGCTGGCAACCACGCGGCGCAACCTGTCATACGGAGAGACACCCGCGCGGTCGAAGGAATGAGCCAACGAACGCAGCGCGTACGCAATTCCACCTTCGGTCAGGTCGGGGGTGTAGGGCAGGCGGAGGAAGTCGGCGGGGGTGAGCATGGGGTGGGGGGACAGTGAACAGTGAACAGTGTGGAGAGGCGGTGGTTTGAAATGACCCGCCTGTGCATAAATATTAAATCAGAAACAACTTATTGGCAAGGATTTCAGCAATTCTCAATATGAACATGTCGTTGCGAGGAGCTAATAGCTAATCGCTAACAGCTACCTACGGAACTATCAACGTCTGCGTTGGCAGAACATAATCCACGCTTTGGATGGTGAGGTCGGAGAAGGAGACAACAGCGGGGGTTTCTCCCACGGAGCGGACAAAGACTCCGATGGAGCCGCTGGGAAAGCTGGGATCAATGATGCTGAATTGAAAACGTCCGTTCAAGAAAAGGCGCATTTCCTTGCCGACAGCCCACACCCCAATGCGGACTTCGCCCGGTGCGCCGGGAGGAACATCTCCGCTGGGAAGCGGTTGCTGCAAGATGAGGCGAGTCCCGCCGCTGATGCGTTCTGCGCGGGCAGCGCCATTGCAGGACAGCGCAAAACGATAATAGTTGGAGGCGCTGGCGCGGATGAGGAGGCCGTAGCTGTCTTCGCTGCGACAAAGGCTGGGTTGGGCGGTGATCTCGGCGTAGTAGTCGTTGAGCACGAGGTCATTCCTGAGGCTGAGCATGAATACCTGGCTTTGCACCGAGAGAATGAGGTGATTATTTTTTAGATCTGCGCTGGCTTGGTTGGAGGCGGCGATGTCCCAGAGGGATGGGTCGGAGAAATCATCGGTGATGATTTCGTTGCCGAGGCCGGGGCGCATTTCGGGGGTGGGCGCTTTGGTGGATAAAGCTATCAGCGTGGAGGTTGCCGATGGTGGAAACCAGTTTATGGTCGCGGTAGGAAGCGGGATTTCCGTCGCTGTGAGAGGAATGGGGGTGGCGAGGATCGCATCCAGTTGGGCGCAGGATGTCAAAAATGTCATTGCGAGCATCGTCATTGCGAGGGCGATGTTCTTTCGCCCGACACTTGCGCCGCACGCCAGTGCAGGTGAGCAATCTCCAACTCGACGAGGAGATTGCTTTGTCGTGAAGAACAAGAACGCTCCTCGCAATGACGAAAAGGGAGAAGGTGAAAACATCATATTCATTTGGTGACATCAATTCTTTTATTATGTCGTAAAATTAAGTGAACTTTATTCTAGCATATCAGGAGTAGTCCATGAGCGAGAAGCAAGTGCTGGTAACAGGGGCGTGTGGTGAAATTGGTCAGGCGCTCGTGCAGGAATTATCGAAGAAGGGCGGGTATCGAATTGTTACATCGGATATGATGCCGCTGCCGGATTCGATCAAAAATTTTTCGGCGGAGCATGTGCAGGGGGATTTGGTTTATAAAGTAAAAACTTTTTACGATTACGATTTCGATATTATTTTTCACCTTGCGGCTTCGCTTTCATCGAAGGCGGAGGTCGCTACGGAAGAGGCGCATCGCATCAACGTGGAAGGGACGATGCAACTGCTGATGCTGGCGGCGTATCGCTCTGAAAAATATAAAAAGGCTGTCAAGTTTTTATTCCCAAGTTCGATTGCGGCGTATGGAATGCGGAACCTTGAATCAAAACAAGGCGCTGGGGCGGTGAAGGAGGAGGATTGGGATAACCCGCATACGATGTATGGCTGCAACAAATTGTATTGTGAAAAACTGGGGATGTATTACAGCAAGTATTACGGCCAGAAACATTTGGATGAAAACCCGCCGATCATGCTGGACTTTCGAGCGCTGCGCTTCCCAGGCTTGATCTCCGCCTTTACATTGCCCAGCGGCGGCACCAGCGACTATGGTCCCGAGATGCTTCACGCGGCGGCTCAGGGAAAAGCGTATGCCTGCTTCGTGCGGGCAGATACGAAAATTTCGTTCATGTCCATGCCCGATGCGATCAAGTCCCTTTTGATGATCATGGATGCGCCGCGCGAAAAATTATCCAGCAACGTGTATAACGTGGCCGCCTTTGCGATCACAGCGGACGAATTCCGTCAGCGCGCGGTGAAGGCCTTTGCAGATGCAAAGATCAGCTTTGAGCCAAACCCGCGCCGCCAGGGTATCGTGGACTCGTGGCCCGAAGATGTGAACGACTCCCGCGCCCGCGCCGATTGGAACTGGAAACCCGATTACGATGTGGATCGCTTCTTCGATGATTACTTTTTGCCTGAGATTCGGAAGAGATATGGGAAGTAGGAGGAGGCAGTGGGAAGTGAGCAGTTATCAGTGAGCATTGAGCAGTTATCAAGCGCAGAATGTCTCGAAGGTTGGGCTGGTTCAAGGAAACCTTCGAGACATTCTGTGTAAAGGAGATCGTATCAAGATGAATCCAATACGCATGTCACGGGTAGAGTCGGCGATTCGCGTTGTCCTTGAGTTCAATGAGGCCTTCAATCGTCATGATGCCATAGGGATGATGCAGTTTATGAGCGACGATTGTGTCTTCGAAAATACTGACCCAGCCCCCGACGGCGCTGTGTACTCGGGGAAGGAATCTGTCACTCAGTTTTGGCAGGACTTCTTCCGCGAGTCGCCTCATGCCCATATCGAAGTCGAGGAGATTTTCGGCTTTGGGATGCGATGCATTATGCGCTGGAAATACAGTTGGGTGGATATGGCAGGGAAAAAGGGACATGTGCGGGGAGTCGATATATTCCAGGTGAAGGGCGGTTTCATCTGCGAAAAGTTGTCCTACGTGAAGGGATAGACCGCATTGAGCTACACCCCTGCTCTTCCACTGGCTCACCTTCACTGCAACGAACGCAGCGCGGGGCATGTTTTTGATTAACGCGGTTTTAATTGATTGGCCTTGTCACTTTTACCCGCATCACATACTTATTCACCCCGCCGAAGCGGTATTTGTACTCCTCATCGCCGCGCATGAAATCGAATTCGTAGCGCCCGTTCTCACAGCACCATTGTAGAATGTGAGCCAGCAGTACCCAGCCGGGGGAAAGGTCCATAAAATCGCGGTTGACACCGGCGTTATAGCCCCAGAGTTTATTGCCATAATCAAAATTGAGGGCCGCCGCAATGCGTTGACCGTCCGCTTCGAGGAAGGCCAGCCAGAGCCAGCCATTTTCATGCGCGGCGCAGATGATCTCCCGCATTTGTGTGCGCATGGGTTCTCGTAAAAAGCCCGCTTTGTTCGAGTCCTGCTCCATCAATTTCAGGAAGGCATCGATCTCTGCTTCAGGGTCGGCCATGTCGGAGATGAACCAGCGCACGCCGCGTTCGCTTTCGATGGCGCGGCGCATTTTGCGGCGAATTTCGTGGCGCTGTTTCTTTTCCACGCGGGAGAGATATTCTTCAAAATCACCATTCAAGGCGATGCGCGGGGTGGGACGATATATCTCTTCGAGATGAGTCCAGCCGCGTGTTTCAGATTCTGTTTTGAGCGCAGCAAGGGTGGGGGATGAATCGGGGAGGTTGTACCAATCGATGGCAGACCAACTATCGGCAAAAGAAGAGGCGAGGAAGTCTAATAACCCAGTGAGGAAGCGCGAGTGGTTTTCCATTCGCACGATCAAATCCAGATAGTCAGAGATTTCGATGCTTCCTATTAAAAGAAGCGCGGGCTTGCTTTCGTATTCCGCAATGAAGAGCGGAGCAATGCCGACGAGCCTGCCATCCTCGCGCGCAGAGACGAGAACGAGTTGGGCGTTCTGCCACTCGCCGCCGCCGCGATGTTCCCACCAGATGCGCTGGTATTCGTGGCGCAAAAAGGGAGTGTCGCTGACCGAGTCTTTCAATAGGTCGTTCCACTCCTGTACGTTTAGTTCAGAAAAATCTTTATGAAGTTTATATTCCATAGCCGCCGAATTTTACCAGTTATAATAAATAGAGTACGATTCTGGATTCCATCAGCTTGCTGATGGAAATTTCGGGCAGCGAGCTGCCCGATTCCAGAGGTTTTCGTGAAACGCATTCTTTGATAGGCGCTTGAGGCTTATTCTTACATGGCTCTCGATCTCACTCTCGCCCCGCTCTACCGAATCAATGGACAGGAAATTGCCAGCCTGCCGGGTCTGCTTGCTTTAACACCGCCATCCAACACGGCGCGCATCCGCACACAGGATCGTTTGCTGGTGTATTTGCTTCTGACAGGCAATGCTGTTTTCTCGTCATCTGAATACTTGCAAGTGGCGCAGAATGCCGCAAATATTTTTTACCAGATCTCAGGCTCAACCACCAGCGCATTACGCGCCGCAACAGAAAATGTAAACAAGACCCTGCTCGAGCGCAACATGTCCAGCAGTGGGCGCGGGCAATATGCAAACGGCTGGCTCACGCTGGCCGCGCTGCGCGATTCGCAATGCACGCTTTCGGTCAGCGGCCCAATGCACGTGTATTGGTTCGGGCAAAATGAAACCCGTCACATTCACGAGCCTGGCACATCGGGCAAGGGCCTGGGCATCAGCCAGAGCACAAGTATTTATTATGGTCAGGTGGGGTTAAGCGCTGGTGACCGAATGCTGCTGGTTGGCAGAGCGCCAGCCGCATGGGAAAGCTCGCTCAACGATCCGCGCCCTTCTTCGTTGGATGCGATGCGCCGCCGTCTTTCCACACTCACGCGGGATGACTTGAATTCAGTTTTGATTCAAGCCACAGACGGCGCGGGCGGATTGCATCTCTTAAAAGGGATTGCCGAAATTAAAGAAGTTAAGGAGGAAACACCTGCGCCTCCCGACTTAATCTCAAGCCTGCCTCAACAACCCGAAGCAGAATCCACGCCCGGGCATTTTGACTCTGCCGCCGAAGAACCTGAATCTATTTCAGAAGCATCGGCGCATTATGTTCAACCTTCGGCGTATGCCATTCCCCCACAGCATGAGGAACCGCTTCCGAAGGAGCAGGAACAGGCACAAGCAAGTCCGTTAGCCAGTCTGCCGCGCAATTCCATGCCGCGAGAGTTTCCTTCATCCATTCCACGCGCGCAGTCCAAGCCGCAGTCTTCAGGCACGCCCGTTGAGACAACTGGATTGGAGGTTGAAGAAAAAGCGGAACAGGCCGAAGAAGAGATCGTCCTTCCCCCAAAAAAGACCGAAGCCGAAGCGCGGCGCGACCCTTCTGCGAGAACCCGTCAGACGGCAAAAATGCTAGCAAGCGGCATTCAGGCCACCCGAAGAATGAGCGGAAGTTTGGGCGAAAAATTCCGCAACTTTCTGCCGCGTCTGCTGCCAAATCCCGAAGCGGCTGAAAGCCCCATGCCTTCGACCACGTTGATGGGATTCATGGCGATCCTGATTCCGCTGATTGTGGTTACTCTGATGTTTGTCGTTTACTGGCGGTATGGGCGCAGTGAACAATACGATACCTATCTGCGGCAGGCGCAGGAGAACCGGGCGCAGGCGCTGACTCTGGGCAACCCTGTGGAACAGCGCGTTGCCTGGGAAAACGTACTGCTCAATGTGGAGATCGCCGAGTCGCACCGCGAAACTTCAGAGACGATCACGCTCCGCAAGGAAGCGGAGGAAAACCTCGATACATTGCTTGGCATCACCCGCCTGCAATTCAACGCGGCATTCAGCAGCAAACCAAATATCGATGTCAGCCGCATGGCGGCCAATGAAACAGAACTCTTCCTGCTCAACGCGGCAAACGGCGAGGCATTGCGCGCCTTCTCTGCCGCGGGCGGGCGAGGCTTGCAACTGGATACAACCTTCAACTGCCGCCCGGGCGTGTATGGCAATTACACCGTCGGCCCGCTTGTGGATATTCTGGCAGTGCCGGGGTTGAACGCCATCAACGCCACCATGCTTGGCATCGATGCAAGCGGCAACCTGCTCTATTGCGCGCCGGGCATGGTGGCACAACCCATTCCCCTGCCCACGCCGGACACAAACTGGGGACGTGTGACGGCCTTTACTCTGGACAATGGCAACCTGTATGTGCTGGATGCGCCCGCGCGCGCTGTTTGGGTCTACAACGGAAAAGATGGGACATTCGTAGACCGCCCATATTTTTTCTTTGGCAAGCAGACCCCAACCCAGGATGTGATCGACTTCATCATCTCTGGCGACGATTTGTACATGCTCCATGCCGACGGACATCTTTCGATCTGCTCGTACACTATTGTTGAATCAAGCACATCGCAATGCCAGGATCCGCTGCCATTGGTAAATCCGTTCAGCGCCTACCAGGGCAGCGACCTGTTCGGCACGGCGCATTTCACTCAATTGCTTTTTGCCGCCCCCCCGGATCAAGCCATTCTGCTGTTGGATGCGGACACGCAGGGCGTAATGAGTTTTTCGCCGCGTTCGCTCGAATTGAAAAGCCAGTTCCGCCCAGCCACAGGGGCCGCCAACCCGATCCCTTCCGGGCCGGCGGGCGCGCTAACGGTCAGCCCGAACCATGTGTTATACCTGGCCGTGGATGGGCAGATTTATTTCGCCACGAACATGCCGTAACCCAAGGAGGAGTTTATGTCCAATTTTCTCAGCGCTTTTTTTGACCTGTTCAAGTCACCCGCTGCTGCGTCGAAATTCCCAGCAGACAGCCCAACCGAACCCGCCCAGATCACGCAAAGCAAAACGCTCCTGATCGTGTACGATCCCATCATGGATAAAACAAGCGGCACAACCCTTTCACAGCAGCAAAAATGGTTCAACGTTTCCGACCTGGTGACGGGTTTCATGGCCGATATGCTCGAGGTGACTGCCGGGCTGGTTCGCTACCAGATCGTGGAACGCGTGGATGTGGATGAATTCCCAGCCAAGACGGACGGATTCCGCTACACCCCGCAGACATATATGGATGTTCTCCAGCGCAAAGCCGCGCCTCACACGCCGCAGGAGGTGGATTACAACGCCATCCTCAGCAAGTACAACATCCTGCAGCGCGTGGCAAGAAATGAAATCGACGAGGTTTGGGTTTTTGGCTTTCCCCATGCAGGCTTTTACGAATCCACCATGGGCGGGCCGGGCGCGTTCTGGTGCAATGCGCCTCCGTTGAAAAACACATCTGCCAGCAAACGCCGTTTTGTGCTGATGGGTTTTTCCTACGAAAGATTTATCGGCGAAATGCAGGAGGCGTATGGTCACCGCGCGGAATCGATCATGGAAAAAACCTTCAGCAAATTATCGGGCGATGCAAATTTATGGAAACGCTTCACACAATACGAGAAGGCCGCGCCAGGCAGGGCGGCCTGCGGCAACATCCACTTTGCGCCCAACAGCCAGCAGGACTATGACTGGAACAACGCAGCCCCCGTAAAAAGCGAATGTTACGACTGGCAATTGAATTTCCCGAACTTCAAAGGCGACGCGCGAATCGTCAACGCCACCGAATGGGGCAATGGCGATATCCGCGCACATCACAAATGGTGGTTCAACCACTTCCCGCGTGTAGCGGGGCGCAAAAATGGGATACACAACAACTGGTGGCAGTACGTTGCCGCTCCACAAAAGGTGATTGTCTAACCGAGTACTTTTTCTTCGCGCCAGTATTTGGCGCGAAGTTTTTTAATAACTGATGTTACGCACCGTCCCGAAGGTTAAACTACAAACAGGCGTATTTTACGAGAACCTTCGGGACGTTCCGCGTAAGGTGAGTTAATAAATGACCATACGCAGTTAGCCACAGAGTTCTCTGAGTTTTTCTCAAGCTTTTCTCTGTGAACTCTGTGGCAAATTTCCAGGGTGGTAAGGTGGGTTATTGATGTAACTAACAAAAATGAAATAAAGGGATGATTACGACCTATTTGCAACGGAAAACGAAATAAATCAGACATAAAATATTAACAGCAGCCATGATCAATCAGCTCAACCTGTACATCGCCTTGATATACCTGATCGCCGCGATACCCTACGCCTGGCTGGGGCTATACGCCTGGCGTAAGAGACCCGCAGTGGCGGTGACCCCGTTCGCGTGGGCCATGCTTGCCATGTCCACCTGGGCGTTCATGTACAGCCTCGAGATATTCCTTCCCACGTTGCCCACAAAAATATTCATCGTCAAGCTCGAATATCTTGGCATCACCTCTATTCCTGTTTTCCTGCTTTTTTTCGCCCTCGAATTTACAGGCAAAAGCCACCTGCTTACCCTGCGCACAAGGTTTATGGTTTGGGGGATTCCCATCCTAACCCTGATCCTCGTCTGGACGAACGAGTACCATCATTTGATGTGGGATATGGAGACCATTTCCATCACCCGCGGAATCCAGCTGTTGAGCATCCGTTTTGGATTCTTTTTTGGGATCCATGCCTTATATTCCTATATCCTGCTGGCGTACACAAACATCCTGTTGATCATCGAGTTGATCCAAAGACCGAGAATTTACCGCATTCAAATAAGTTTTGTGGTGCTGGGTATTCTCATCCCGGTGTTCGGCAGTTTGATCTTCATCAGCAGGGTTAATCCGATAAAAGACCTGGATGTCACGCCCCTGTTCTTTTTACCGGCGGCGCTTGGGCTTTCATGGGCAATCACCAAATACCGCCTGCTTGAAATACTGCCCCCCGAACACCTGACCGTACTGGAGACCATGAAAGACGGCGTGATCGTATTGAATCCGCAGGGACGGGTTTTATACATCAACCCGATCATGGAAAAATTAATCAACCGCACGGAAAACGATGTAATCGGCCAGCCGCTTTCCCAGCTTTCAGAGCAATACGCTGAAAAACTAAAGCCTTATTTAGCCGGCGGGGAACACCGCGCCGAGATGCTGATCCGCGAGGGACGGCAGGAAAAATTCTTTGAATTGAACGTCTCCCCGGTCTCCTCCCTGCCTCATTCACAGAATCAAATCCACCCCGATAGCATAATCATCCTGCACGATATTACGGAGCGCAAAGAGACGGAACTGGCATTGGCGCGCCGCGAGTCGATCATGTCTGCCATCAGCATGGCGGCGGAGCAATTCCTGAAAGAATCGGCATGGGAGCATAATGTGCCGGGAGTCCTGGCGCATATCGGGCAGGCGGCAAACGTCAGCCGCATCTATATCAATACCAACGACACCGATGCCGATGGGATTATTCGTTCCAGTTTATGCTACGAATGGGCAGACCCCAGGGTGGCCTCCCAGATCAATAACCCGGCATTAAAACAAGTTCCACTGCGTGCGACAGGCTTTGGCAGATGGGAAAGCTACCTCTCGAGAGGCCTGCCCATCTACGGAAAGGTCAGCGAATTCCCGCTGGAAGAGCAGGGTTTTTTACGGGCGCTGGGAAGCCTCTCCATCGCCGCCATGCCCATCTTTGTGGATTCGCAATGGTGGGGCTTCATCATGTTCGATGAATGCCTCAACGAACGCAGTTGGACAGGCACCGAACTGGAGGCGCTTTACATCGCCGCAAATATTTTCGGTTCAGCAGAATCACGCGCCCGAACCGAGCAAAAACTTCTCCGCCGCCAGCGCACCCTGAACCTGTTACATGAACTGGTGAGCATCTCCCTGCAATCCAGAGATATAAAAGACATGTCGCAAACCATCGTGCGTCGGCTTGGTGAATTGATCCACGCCGACGGCTGTTTTCTCACCTTATGGGACGATGCCAGCAATCACACCATTCCCCTGGCTGCCTACGGCCCCTTTGCAGAAATCTACTCCAATGTTGAAGTAAAACCCGGCGCGCGCACCCTTACCGAATCGGCCTTAAAAATGGGCGTCACCCTTGTGGTGGAAGACACCAAAAATACACCCCATGCCGACGAACACATCAAAAATTTCCCCTCCCACTCCGTGCTGGTGCTGCCCTTGATCGCCATGAAACAAAAGCTGGGGAGTATCATCCTGGCTTTTGATAACCGCCACATTTTCCAACCCGAAGAGATCATGGTCAGCGAACAGGCCGCCGCCTTGATCGCGCTAGCCATGGAAAAATTCAAAGCAGTCGAGCAGGCCCAGCGGCGGGCAGACACTTCGGAAACCCTGCGAAAAGCCGGCGCGGCAGTCACTAAAATGCTCGAACTCGACAACGCCATCAACCAAATTCTGGATCAATTAAACCAGGTCGTGCCCTACGACAGCGCCTCCGTTCAATTATTGGACAATAACGAATTAGAGATCGTCGGCGGGCGCGGCTGGGAAAACCCCGAGGTGGTGATCGGCATTCGATTCCGCATCCCCGGCGACAACCCCAACAGCGTTGTCATCGAAACTGGAAAACCCTATCACCTCCCTGAAACCTGGAAAGTATTTAAAGCCTTCCAGGAAGCCCCGCACGATCACATTCGCTCATGGCTGGGCGTACCGCTCATTGCCCAGGATAAAATCATCGGCCTGCTTGCCATCGACAGCTCCGAGGCAAATCATTTCACCGAGGAAGACATCAACATTGCCTCAGAATTTGCAAACCAGGTGGCGGTGGCGCTTGAAAACGCGCGCATTTTCGAAGAGACTCAAAACCAGGCCATTACCGACCCCTTGACAGGCCTGTATAACCGACGGGGATTATCGGAACTGGGCAAGGTTGAGTTTGCAAGGTCGGTTCGCATGAACAACCCGCTTTCAGCAATCATGATCGACCTCGATCATTTCAAAAGGGTAAACGACGCATACGGCCATGCCGCCGGCGACCAGGTTCTGTGCGAGTATGCAAATCGCTGTAAAAACTGCGTTCGCGAAATAGATTATATAGGCCGTTACGGCGGCGAAGAAATCGTTATTCTGCTCCCGGATACAAGCCTGAATGCAAGCCTGGCTGTGGCTGAACGCCTGCGCGTGGCAATCGCAAATGCGCCCATCCGCCTGAGCGAGGGACAGGAATTAAATATAACTGCAAGCCTCGGGGTGACCTGCAAGGATGAAAATATAACCAGTTTGGAAATGCTCATCGCGCGCGCCGACCAGGCCATGTATACCGCAAAGCACAGGGGACGCAACCAGATCGCATCCGATTATTGACGATCACCTCATTTCAGATTTCCAAACCTGATACAAACCCAACCTGCCATTTTCCCCATCGGATAAAAAGCTTTCGCTCAGACTCATTTCGGCCTGCCCGGCCAACCCAGGCAGTTCCTCCGCTGAAAAATGATGCGCGTACCGCAAGCCCTCGCCCCCGTTGCGCCAGTCCAGCAAATAATCCCCTTCATCCACATCGGCCTCCGCAAGCCCCACCCTGCTCCACGGCTGGATTCTGGCTTTCAATTTTTCGCTGTTCAAAAACTGCCAATTAGACAGGATGAATTTCCCGTTCGGCTTCAACAACTTCTTCACCGTCCGCAAAATATCCAGGCGGATTTCAGTGGATGGAATGTGGTGCAAAGTAGCGAACATCGTGACCACAGACCACAGACCGCTGACCGCCAAAAGCTGACCGCTGAAAGCTGATAACTTCGTCAGATCCACCTCTCGAAACTCCACCCCCAGCGTGGATTCTGCATCTCGAAGCAGAGGCAGGCTAAAGTCCAGGCCGAGAAGCGGGGCTTGGTGGCCGCGTCGAATCAACTCGCGCAGGAAATGCCCGTTGCCGCATCCCAAATCCAAAACGGAATCATCCTCCCGAATCGTTTCAAGAATTTTTTTTACGCCGGGCTGCAAGCGCTGACGTGTGGCTGAAAACGAACCGCCGAAGCGGTTGTAAAATTCGCGGTTGAGTTGAATAAGGCGTTGGGCGGTGGCGGAATTCATAACGGCATTATAAACGGTATAATCTCGGCATGTTAGCGGTGCAAGAGATCGAGAAATTTTCAGAAGAGTTTGAAACGAAGACCCCGCAAGAGATCATCCAATGGGCGGTGGATACGTTCTGGCCCGAGATCGCCATGAGTTCGTCTTTTCAAACCCAGTCCATGCCGCTGCTGCGCATGGTGACTCATATTAAACATGACCTGCCCATTTTCTTCCTCGATACGGGCTATCATTTTTGGGAGACGCTGATGTTCCGCGAAAAGATCGCATCCGAGTGGAAGATCAACGTGATCGATTTATATCGCGATACGCGCTGGGATGTGTTTGCAAGGCAGAATGTCCGCAGCCTGCCGCTGGATGACCCAAACCTGTGCTGTTATTTGCACAAGGTACAGCCAATGCAAAAGGCGTTGAAAGATGTGAAGGCATGGATCAGCGGAATCCGCCGCGACCAGACTTCGATGCGTGCGAATGCGAAGATTTTGGAATTGCAGGGCAATGGCTTGTTGAAGATCAACCCGCTGTTGAATTGGAAGAAAGCGGATATTCAAAGCTACGTGGAAGAATACAACCTGCCCGCGCACCCGCTTTACGAAAAAGGATATAAAAGTGTGGGCTGCGCGCCCTGCACGATTGCCATCGACGTCCATGACGATGAACGCGCAGGCCGCTGGGCTGGGCGTGGAAAAGTGGAATGCGGCTTGCACACGGATATGTTCCGCAAAAAAGATATTGCGGATGTGCAGAATGAATTTCAAATGGATGTAATGAAGGTTGACCAATAATAGCNNCTATGGACTTCTCTGAAAAACGACAACTCTGGAAAAAAATAAACACCCTCACGCCGCAAAAACTTGCGCTGGCTCATCACGTTTTGGATGAGATCCGCGAAGGCAGCGATGTGATGAAGGCTTTGCGCGCTCACCCATTGGAAGACGGTTACCTTACCAAAGCCGCGCTGGTTGCCGCGTACAACCAAATGGTGGAAGCGGGCGCCATTCAGCCTGACAGGGTTTTGCTCGAACGCATCCGCATGAAACCCATGCGGACTCTTTCGGGCGTCACCACCGTCACCGTGTTAACCAAGCCCTATCCCTGCCCGGGGAAATGTATTTTTTGCCCCACCGATGTGCGGATGCCGAAGAGCTACCTGCCCGATGAGCCTGGCGCAATGCGCGCGCTCGAGCATCAATTTGACCCGTACGAGCAGGTCAAAGCCCGCATCCGTGCGTTGACCAACCTCGGCCATCCCACAGACAAGATCGAACTGCTCATCCTCGGCGGAACGTGGTCATCCTATCGGCGTGATTATCAGGAATGGTTCGTTGGTCGTTGCTTCGATGCAATGAATACCCCCCTGCCTTCGGCATCCCCCCATTTTGCTCCGCAAAATGGGGGGATGGAGGGGAGCGGAGTAAATCTTCCCGAAGTCCATTCGCAAAACGAAACCGCAATTCACCGCAATGTCGGGCTGGTAATCGAAACCCGCCCCGATGAGATCAATCCCGATGAGATCAAATGGCTGCGTCACTTGGGCGTGACCAAAGTGCAAATGGGCGCGCAAAGTTTTGACGACCACATTTTGGAGGTCAACAAACGCGGGCACGATGTCGAGTCCACGCGCAAGGCCACTGCCCTGTTGCGCGCGGCTGGATTCAAAATCGTCCTGCATTGGATGCCGAATCTTTTGGGCGCAACTCCGCAAAGTGACCGCGACGACTTTGCAAAATTATGGGAAGACTTCTGCCCCGATGAAATAAAAATCTACCCGAATCAGTTGCTCGCAAACGCCGAGTTATACGAATATTGGCAGCGCGGCGAGTTCCATCCCTACAGCATGGAAGACCTCGTTGAATTGCTCGTGGATATCAAGCCCAGCATCCCGCGCTACTGCCGCGTCAACCGCGTCATCCGCGATATTCCTGGAAACAATGTCGTCGAAGGCAACACGCGCACCAGCCTGCGGCAGGACATTCAGGCCATCATGAAAAAACGCGGCACGATCTGTCAGTGCATTCGCTGTCGTGAAGTACGCGGCAAAAGCGTAGACTCATCCACCCTGCGCCTCGATGACCACATCTACAAAGCGGGATTCGCCGAGGAGCATTTCATCTCGTTCATCACCCCCGAAGACGGGCTGGCAGGATTCATCCGCCTCTCTCTCCCGAAGGCAGGCTCGCCAGCTACAGGCATCTCCGAGCTGGACGATGGCGCGGCATTAATCCGCGAAGTGCATGTGTACGGGCAATCCCTCGCGGTCGGCGCGGAACAAACAGGTTCTGCCCAGCATGTTGGGCTGGGCACACGTCTGCTGGAAGAGGCGGAAAAGGTGGCGGTTGAAAATGGATACAAAAAACTGGCGGTCATCGCAGCCGTTGGCACACGTCACTACTATTTGGATCGCGGCTTCGAACGCGGCGAGTATTATTTGGTAAAGAAAATTTAATGGACCATAGGCCGCTGACCGTAGACCACCGTCTATCGTCCACGGTCTGCGGTCTGTCTTTGAAATAGGAGCAAATTGAAAACAAAACATTGGATCGCCTTCATCACCCTCGGCCTCATCTGGAGTTCATCCTTCCTCTGGATCAAAATTGGCGTGCAGGAAATTGGCCCCATGGCATTGGTTGCCTTTCGCGCATTATTCGGCTTAATCACGGCTGGCGGCATTGCTCTTTATCAAAAAGTAGAATGGCCTCGTGATTGGAAAACCTGGGGAGTGTACGCCATCCTCGGGTCCACCAGCATCGCCATTCCCATCTTCTTAATCTCATGGGGCGAACAAAGCATTGATTCAGCCGTTGCCTCCATTCTCAATGCAACCGTGCCGCTGTTCACCCTGATCATCGCTCACTTCTGGCTTCACGATGACAAAATGACTGTTCCCAAAGTCCTTGGCTTGTTGATCGGCTTCGCAGGTATTCTTCTACTTTTCAGCGAAGACCTGCTCGCCAGCAAACATCTCAATGTCATCGGGCAGTTTGCAGTTGTGCTCGCAGCTTTGTTCTATGCGTGGAGCGCGGTTTATGGGCGCAAATACACACAACATATTACAGGCGCAGCCCTGCGCGGCGCGCTTCCATTGATTACCGCAACAATTTTTATGTGGGCCGTTGGGCCTGTTGCAGAAAAACCATTTCTAATCCCCACACTTCCTATTACATGGATTGCAGTTCTCTGGCTCGGCATCCTTGGCTCGGGCGCGGCTACCATCTTATTTTATTATCTCTTACATGAAATCGGACCCACCCGCACAACCCTCGTCACCTATCTTTTCCCCATCGGCGGCGTGATCCTCGGCGTGCTCTTCCTCGATGAACAACTTTCGTGGCAATTACTGGCAGGTTCGGCGCTGATCATTGCCAGCTTGTTCGTAGTAAACTTGAAACCGAAAACATCATGAGTGAACATCGTTCTGGTTTTGTCGCCATCATCGGCCGCCCCAATGTGGGCAAGTCCACTTTGCTCAATGCGTTGCTTGGGCAAAAAGTTGCCGCCGTTTCGCCGCGCCCGCAAACCACGCGCCGCCGCCAGCTTGGCATTCTCACCATCGAAAACGCGCAACTCGTTTTTGTGGATACGCCCGGCCTTCATCACGCCCGCCATAAACTTGGTGAGTTCCTCAATTACGAAGCCGAAGAAGCCCTCAACGGCGTGGATGTGATTCTCTGGCTGGTAGATTCAGCCTCCCCCCCAACAGAGGACGACATCCTCATCGCCAACCTGATCAACAGCATTTCGCTTCGCACTCACCGACTGCTGGTCCTAAACAAAATAGACACCCTCAACGCTGACGAATTATCCGCCCGCAGCGAAGACTATGTCAAATTGCTGGAGCAGGCGTCCGTTAAGAAAATATCCGCAGCGAAACGGACTGGGCTGGAGGAACTGCTCGAGACTCTGATTCAGCTCCTTCCGGAGAGAATGCCGGATTATCCAGAAGAACAAATTACAGACGCCTACGAACGAGACATTGCCGCAGACCTTTTGCGTGAAGCCTGTCTGATCCAACTGCGCGACGAAGTGCCGCACAGCCTGGCCGTGCGCGTGGATGAATTCAAGGAACGCGAGAACGGCATGGCCTACATCGCTGCGACGATTTTTGTGGAACGCGAATCGCAAAAAGGAATCGTCATCGGCGAGGGCGGCAAGATGCTCAAATCCATTGGTTCTGCCGCGCGCAAAGAGATTGAAGAGATGGGTGGACGAAAAGTGTTTTTGGAACTGCGCGTGAAGGTCTCGAAGGACTGGCGCGATAACCAGAATGCNNCCTCGCAATGACCTACTATCTTCCCTTCAGCGGCTTGAACCCTTCCCCCAACGCCTCATGCGCGACCCCGATCACCATAAAGGCTTCGGGGTCGCTTTCGTGAACGATGGCTTTCAACGTGGCAACTTCGGCGCGGGAAACCACACAATACAAAACGGGGCGTGAGTTGCCCGTGTAGCCTCCCTTGCCTTCAAGGTACGTCACGCCGCGCGCCAATTCCTCGATCACACGGTTGGAGACTTCATCCGGCCGCGCCGTCATAATCATCGCCGTGCGAACCGTGCCGCCGCCTTCGAGCACGGTTTCAGAAACCAACCCGCTCACATACAACGTAATCATCGCATACAAAGCCTGCTTCCAGCCGAAAACGAATCCCGCCGAAAGAATGACAGCCGTATCCACAATCAGATAACTTTGAGTCATGGGAATGCCGCGCCAGCGGTTGAGGATGCGCGCGAGAATATCCGAGCCGCCGCTGGTGCCTCGCGCGCGATAGACCATCCCATAGCCGATGCCGCTGATGATCGCGCCGTACAATGCGCTGAGAAAAATATCGCCGCGCAAATCGTTGATCAACACCTGCGAGTATTCGACAAAGTATGGGATTTTCAGCAGCAGGTCTGTTAAAAGGGAATAGGTCACAATCGCAACCGCCGTGCGCATGGCGAATTTAGCTCCGCCGAGAAAACGCCAGCCCAGCAAAAAGAGCGGGATGTTGCCGATCAACACCATCAAACCAATGGGCCAGCCTGTGAAATGATTAATGAGTTGGGAAATGCCACTCACCCCGCCCGAGGCCAGGTTGGCAGGGATGAAGAAGATGCGAAGACTTACAGCCTGTATCAGGCTGGAGAGGATAATAAGAAGATAATCTCGCAGGGTGGGCCAGTATTTTTTCATTCGTTTTCCTTTTGATAATTTGACCCAAGTTTCCGCCTTGCGGATTTTTCAAAAAGCTTTAACACAAAGAGGCAGAGTCGTAAAGAAAATGCCATTAAATCCTGGCGTCTTGGCGGCTTTGCGTTAAACGTCTCGGTTGAAAGTAGTTTGAAAACAAAGGTAGCAAAATGAGTTAATTTGATTCATTATAGCCGAAGCAATCTTTCATCTTTCATCTTTCATCTTTCCTCCTTCACCCTTCACCCCTGCCCCTCATCCTCCCTCCCTTCCTTTGGTACAATCACGCCCTATGAAAATCAAAAACTGGCAGTTCTGGCTCGGCGTTTTAATCAGCGTCGTCTTCATCTGGCTTTCCCTGCGCGGACTCAAACTGGATGCCTTTTGGAATACGGTTCAAAAAGCAAATTATTTCTGGTTGATCCCGGGCATCGGCGTCTATTTCATCGGCGTGTGGGTACGGGCGTGGAGATGGCATTACCTGCTGGGCCCCATCAAAAAAATTCCTACAAAAACCATGTTCCCCATCACCACCATCGGCTACATGGGCAATAACATCTACCCCGCCCGCGCTGGCGAAGTGTTACGCGCCGTCATTTTGAAAAGAAAAGAAGGCGTGCCTGTCTCCGCCTCCCTGGCAACCATCATCGTCGAGCGCATCTTCGACGGCGTGGTAATGCTGGCATTTGTGTTCGTCAATTTATCCGAGCTTGCAAAACTCACGGGCGCATCTGGTTTTGTGGGCAACATTCAACAAGTGGCGATCATTGGCACAGGCGTTTTTCTCGGCGCGCTTGGCATTTTTCTGCTGGCGGCCATGTTTCCACAAGTCACCGCGAAAATCGGTTTATGGATGATCGAACGTTTGACTCCCAAACGCCTGCACACGAGAATCATCGGCATCATGAATAAATTTTTGGATGGACTGGCTTCGCTGCGTTCTCCCTTTAACGTGTTGATGGTCTTCTTTACTTCGGTCATCATCTGGCTGTTGGAGACGGGCAAATACTGGTTCGTGATGCACGCCTTCGATTTCAACGTCTCATTCTTTGCATTGATGCTGATGAATGGCATTGTCAACCTCGCCACCACCATTCCGTCCGCGCCGGGCTACATCGGCACCTTCGATGCGCCGGGCATTGCAGTGTTAACCGCCTATGGTGTGGATCAAGCCACTGCGGCAGGATATACACTCACCCTGCATGTGGCGTTGTGGCTGCCCATCACCTTGCTGGGCGCCTATTATCTGGCGCGTGAGGGCATCAAATGGTCAGATACTTTGCGCAAAGAAACAGAAATTAATGACGGGTAAAAGGATAAGTAATGAAAATAGCAATTATTGGAGCGGGGTACGGCGGCATGGCTGCCGCGTGGGATTTGAAAAAAGCGGGGCATGATGTCGCCATTTTTGAATCCGCTGATTATGTGGGCGGGCTGGCAAGCGGATTCAAGGAGCCGCATTGGGATTGGTCGGTGGAGAAGTTCTATCACCACTGGTTCCAAAGCGATTCGGAGATGCTGGGTTTGATCCGCGAGTTGGGTCTGGAAGACAAAGTATGCTTCCCCCGCCCGCTGACGGTGATGTTGTACAAAAACAAATGGTATCCTTTCGACTCGATCCTCAATGCGCTGCGTTTTCCAGGGCTTGGGTTTGGGATCAACAAAATTAGATTCGGCTTCGTTGGGTTGTTTCTGCGCCTCACAAATAACTGGCGCGCGCTGGAAAAAGTCACTGCCGATGCGTGGATGATGAAATGGGCGGGCAGGCAAGTCTACGAGCAGATGTGGAAGCCGCTGTTGATCGGGAAGTTTGGTCCGTTTTATAAAAACGTCAACATGGCGTGGATGTGGGCGCGCATCAAAGCGCGCACGACTCGTCTTGGCACGTTCGAGGGTGGCTTTCAGAAGTTTGCCGATTTATTTGCGGAGAGATTGAGAGACCTGGGAGTGAAGATTCGGCTTGGGGTGAGTATCAAATCCATTAAGCGGGATCAAGCATCCGCAGGGTTGAGCGTGGATGGCGAATCCTTCGACAGGGTTCTGGTCACCACATCGCCAAATCTGATGGCGAAGTTATGTCCCGATCTGCCCGAAAATTATTTGAAGGGTTTGCTGGGGCTGAAGTCGATGGGCGCGGTGGTGATGACGCTGGCGCTGAAGCATTCGATTTCGAAGGATGGCTATTACTGGTTCAATGTGCCGAAGGATGAAGGCTATCCGTTTTTGGCGCTGGTGGAGCATACGAATTTTGTTTCGAGTAAAAATTTTGGCGGCGACCACATTGTGTACGCGGGCGATTATCTGGAATTGGGCCATGAATATTTTTCGATGAGCGCTGATGATTTGCTGGAAAGATTCATTCCCGCGTTTCAGAAATTCAATCCTGAATTTTCACGTGATTGGGTAAAGAAAATTTGGGTTCATAAAACCAATTACGCCCAGCCTGTGCCTTTGGTAAATCATTCAAAGAATATTCCTGAAATTCAAACGCCGATTGACGGCTTGTATTTTGCTTCGATGAGTCAGGTGTATCCGTGGGACCGCGGCACGAACTTCGCGGTGGAAATTGGCCGCAAAGCCGCGAGGATGATGAAATGATTCCGTCTCACGTTTTAACTCCCCTGATCCTGTCTGCTTTTGCCAGGGAGCTTACCTGGCTGGAGGCCTCCTCCCGTCATGCCCTGGATGAGTTTATCGAAACTTTTTTTAACATCCGCGAACGCACACTGGAAAACCTCGAAGCGCTAACAAACGAACAGGTGGCGTTTTCGTCTCCTGCACATTCGATCTGGTCCATCAGCGAATCGGTGACGCACCTGATCCACACGCAGGGTTTTTATCACAATAAACTGCTGGATATTTCAACGAGTCAGTTGCCCCATCTTGTGGAAGCCGCCCGTGGATTTGGCGAAGGCGCCAAACAAAATGTGCCAGTCGAAGACTTGCACGTCAGTTTGAATGCCGCCACGGAACGCATCCATACTGTGATCGACCAAACGCGCAGTTCGCATGAACCTGAGAAAACCGAGGTCAACTCTGCCTTCGGTATTTGCAATTACAAGACCTGGGTTCTGCTTATGCTGGCGCACGAAGTGGATCATTTACGCCAGATGGCGGCGATGAGAAGACTGGCGCGCACAAATACAAAATAAAAAAGAGACCCTTCATTCTCAGTAGTTCACGATTCTGGAGTCGATCAGCTCACCGTCCTGTGGATGCTGATCGGCATTTCAGGCAGCAAGCTGCCTCACTCCAGAGTCTTTCGTGAAGTACTGATTCTGGCAAATCAAAANNCAAATCAAAAAGAGACCATCCATGCGGACGGTCTCTTTTTATCGTTCCAGAGAAATTATTCGACGACGATGACGGCGCCGGCTTCTTCGAGTTTCTTCTTGGCCTCTGCAGCGGCATCTTTGCCAACAGCGGCAAGGACTTTTCCACCAGCGGTTTCAGCGAGGGTCTTGGCTTCGCCGAGGCCGAGGCTGGTGAGCTGGCGGATGACTTTGATGACGTCGATCTTCTTGGCGCCAGCATCCTTGATGACCACATCGAATTCAGTCTTCTCTTCGACGGGTTCAGCGGCAGCGGCGGCGCCGGCAGCGGCAACAGCCACAGGAGCGGCGGCGGAAACGCCCCACTTCTCTTCGAGCATTTTTACCAAATCAGCCGCCTCGAGAACGGAAAGTGTGGACAATTCATCCACGAGTTTTGCGAGCTTATCAGACATTGTTTAGCACTCCTTGCTAAGTAATTTGAAATTTGATTATTCTGCGAGACAGTCTCGCAAAAAATTGAAAACTAGGCAGCCGCCTGCGCGCTCTCGGAGCGGGCTTTGATAACGGCAGCGAGACCACGCGCGGGTTCTGCGAGCGTGCGGACGAGTTTGCCGGCAGGAGCCTGCAAAACGCCCAGCAATGTTGCGCGCATAATGGGCAGCGGCGGCAGGTCCGAAAGAGCCTTCACCTGTGAAGCGTTGAGGGCTTTGCCGCCCATCAAACCGCCTTTCACTTTAACGAACTCATTGCCTTTTGTTGCGTCGGTCAATGCTTTTGCGGTGGAAGCAGGGTCTTTGAACGCGAACGAGATGGCCGTGGATTTCTCAAGGTAATCCCTGGGGACTTCCATGCCATTCTCTGCAAACACGCGGCGGACGAGCGTATTCTTGACGATATGGAATTCACCGCCCGATTCGCGGATTTTCGCGCGAATGGCATCGATGGACTTCATGGTCGCGCCACTATATTCCACGAGAATTACAGCTTCACTACGCTTGATCCAATCCGCATACTGAGCCTGCACTTCTTCCTTGCGTTGCTTTGAAATTGCCAATGGTTATTCACCTCCTTTCAATATAAAAGTCTTTGCCACTTACGCAGGCAAAGACTTTTAGTCCCCGGAGGGAATCAACGCGGGTGCGCTGAATTTTTCTATCAGTCTCCACCTGAGCGGGAAATTAAGTTCCGCAGGAAGGTTGAGTAGGCGATGTTTTTGCCGTANNTCGAAACCTGTATTCGGAACACCCGCCTTCATCGGCGAAGTGGATTTTTAGGGGTAACGAGTATTAATTTACTCGGCGCCTTGCATGTGTTCGCTGGGATCGGCCTTTACGCCGGGTCCCATGGTGGTGGTGACGGTAATGCGCTTCACGAAGTTGCCCTTCGCGCCCGACGGACGGGATTTATTTACCGCATCCACCAAAGCCACATAATTCTCAAAAAGTTTATCGGCATCAAACGAAACCTTGCCAATGGAAACATGAATGTTATTGGTCTTGTCAAGACGATACTCTACACGCCCAGCCTTGGCTTCCTTGATGGCGCGCTCCATATCCTGCGCAGCAACAACAGTACCAGCCTTCGGGTTCGGCATGAGGCCGCGTGGGCCAAGAATACGACCCAAACGCCCCACCTTCCCCATCGCATCGGGTGTGGCGATGGCGACATCAAAGTCAAGCACGCCGCTTTCGATTTTCTTCATGGTCTCATCGTCATCGGCAACGAGGTCAGCGCCGCCCGCGCGAGCTGCTGCTGCGCCTTCGCCCTGGGCAAAAACCAGCACGCGGACTGTCTTACCGAGGCCGTGAGGGAGTACAACTACATCACGCAATTGCTGGTCCGCCTGACGTGAATCAAGCGTAGTGCGCATGTGAACTTCTACAGTCGCATCGAATTTGGTTATCGAGGTTTCTTTTGCAAGGGCAACTGCCTCGCGGGCAGGGTATACCTTGTCAACATCAACTTTGGCGGCAGCCGCCGTATATTTCTTTCCATGTTTGGTGGTCATTTTATCCTCCGTGGTGCAAGCGGACGGCGCAAAGCCATCCTCCCACAAAATTAGTCGGTTACCGTAATACCCATCGAGCGGGCGGTGCCTTCAACCTGTTTCATCGCGCCTTCAAGGCTGATCGCGTTGAGGTCTTTCATCTTCAACTCGGCAATTTCCTTCACCTGGGCGCGGGTTACCTTGCCAACCTTTTCCTTGTTCGGAACGCCAGAGCCCTTTTCAACCTTTGCAGCCTTGCGAAGCAAAACCGCGGCAGGCGGGGTGCGAAGCACAAATGTAAATGATCCATCGGTATAGATGGTGATCTCAGCGGGAAGAGTCTCGCCCGGGCGGTTGGATGTGCGGGCGTTATATTCCTTACAGAAGGCCATGATGTTGATACCATGGCTTGCCAGCGCAGGGCCGACGGGAGGCGCAGGATTTGCCTTGCCAGCCTCAAGCTGAAGACGAACGATTGCTTTTAACTTCTTTGCCATTTTGACTTAACTCCTTTGTGGTTTTAGCGGGTCATTTGGGAGACCCTCCCACCGCATCAGGCTTAAACGGAAGCCTGCTACTGTCCAATTGGGTTTCGACGCCGCTTCGGCATCACTTTACTTACGCTTTCTCAACCTGGAGGAAATCCATATCCACAGGTGTTTCACGTCCGAAGAAGCTCACCATCACACGCACCTTGGTACGCTCCATATCGATTTCAGCAACCATGCCGCGGAAGTCGTTGAACGGCCCATCCACAATGCGGACGCGCTCACCCACTTTGAATGTAACCTTGACCGTGGGCGCTTCGGCTTCCATGCGCTTGACGATCTGCGCAACTTCCTCAGGGCGCAAAGGTGTGGGGTTGTTGCCCATACCCACGAAACCTGTCACACCAGGGGTGTTGCGAACCACGTACCAGGAATCTTCCGAGAGAGCCAGGTTCACAAGCACGTACCCAGGAAAAATGTGGCGTTCCACCGTACGGCGCTTGCCGTCTTTGACTTCGATTTCTTCCTGGGTGGGAATGACCACATCAAAGATCTTATCCTTCATGCCCATGGTCTCGATGCGCTGCTCAAGGTTATGACGGACTTTGTTTTCGTACCCTGAGTAACAGTGGATCACATACCAGGCGGGACCTTCAACAACCGCTTCAACGGGGGGCAGATCGGTGG
>CXWL01007572.1_pt1 | contig 30673 bp, 28 predicted proteins | sample 590931 | NCBI WGS metagenome assembly CXWL01 (sample SAMEA3498368, study PRJEB10139) | groundwater metagenome | biome: water well; material: biofilm material | place: Germany | collected 2015-04-27 | reverse complement strand
GCCGTGGCCCGCGCGCGGGGCGTTGATCTGGCCACACAAGGCGTGTTCACGCGCCATGGCCACACCGGCGAGCGTGTGCCCGGCAGCATAGGTTTTGCCACCATTCGCGGCGGTGACCTGGTGGGCGAACACACGGTGATGTTTGCCGGCACCGGCGAGCGCATTGAAATCAGCCACAAGAGCGGCAGCCGCGCCAACTACGCCCAAGGCAGCCTGCGCGCCGCGCTCTTCCTGGCCGGCAAGGCGCCCGGGCTGTACGGCATGGACGACGTGCTCGGCCTGACCGGCATGGCAGCAGGCTGACGCACATGGACGGCCTCGGCCCCTTCTGGACCCAAAGTGACTTCATCGCCCGCAGCGTGGCGGTGTTGCTGCTGGCCATGTCGGTGGTGGCCTGGGTACTGATACTGTGGAAGGGCTGGTTGTTGCGCCGGGCGGCCGCCGACATCAAGCGTGCCGTGCCCGCCTTCTGGGACGCCGGCTCACTGGAAGACGGCCGCACCCGGCTGGCCGGCCTCGACCGCGAACAGGTGCTGCTGCCGCTGCTGGACGCCGCCGCCGCCAAACCCGCCGCTGACACGCTGGAAACATCGGGCCGGCTCGAGTCCCAGCTCACGCGCCGCCTGCGTGACGCGCTCAACCGCGGCCTGGCCCATTTGCAGTTTGGCCAGGTGCTGCTGGCCAGCATCGGCAGCACGGCGCCCTTCGTGGGCCTGTTTGGCACCGTCTGGGGCATTTACCACGCGCTGCTGGGCATTGCAGCGGCCGGCAGCATCACCATCGACAAGGTGTCGGGGCCAATTGGTGAATCGTTGGTGATGACCGCCGCAGGCATTGCCGTGGCTGTGCCTGCGGTGCTGGCCTACAACGTGTTTGGCAAGTCGGTGGCCGCCTGCGAGGCCGAGCTGGAAGGCTTTGCGCACGACCTGCGTGAGATGGTTCTGGACCGCGAGACGCGGCGCTAGGCCCGCCTCACAACCCGCCACAAAATCATGGCCTTCGGACGCCTTGCCCGCACCCCCGGCGCGCAGCCCATGAGCGACATCAACATGACGCCGCTGATTGACGTGATGCTGGTGCTGCTGGTGATCTTCATCATCACCGCGCCGCTGATGGCCAGCAGCCTGAAACTGGACCTGCCGCGTGCCGACGGCGCCGCCACGTCCAGTGCACCCGCCTTTGTGGCCCTGGCCATCAACGCCGACGGCGAGCTTTTTCTTGGTGAGCAGAGCCTGGAGCCCACCCAGGCCCAGGCCCGCATCAGTGAACGCGTGCGCAGCGCCGCACGGCAAGACCCGACGACCGAAGTGCAGTTGCGCGCCGACAGCCGCGTGCCCTATGGCCGCGTGGCCGAGCTGATTGGCTGGGTGCAGGCGGCGGGCCTGACGCGAATTGGCTTCGTGACCGAGGCCGCGCCGAAGTAGCGGCTTCGTAGAATGGGGCATGAACGAAAAATACGCCCCCGCAGAGCTTGAATCCGCCGCCCAGGCGCACTGGCAAGCCCGCCAGGCCTACCGCGTCACTGAAGACCCGTCGCGCACCAAGTTCTACGCCTGCAGCATGCTGCCCTACCCCAGCGGCAAGCTGCACATGGGCCATGTGCGCAACTACACCATCAACGACATGATGGCGCGTTACCTGCGCATGAAGGGCCTGAACGTGCTCATGCCCATGGGCTGGGACGCCTTTGGCCTGCCGGCCGAAAACGCCGCCATGGACAACAACGTGCCACCCGCGCAGTGGACACGCGCCAACATTGCCGACATGAAGAGCCAGATGCAGCCGTTGGGCCTGGCCTTTGACTGGGACCGCGAGCTCGCCACCTGCGACCCCAGCTACTACAAGTGGAACCAGTGGTTCTTCTTGAAGATGCTTGAAAAAGGCATCGCCTACAAGAAGACCCAGATCGTCAACTGGGACCCCATCGATCAGACCGTGCTGGCCAACGAGCAGGTGGTAGACGGCCGCGGCTGGCGCAGTGGCGCGCTCGTTGAAAAACGCGAGATCCCCGGTTATTACCTGGCCATCACCCAGTACGCCGAAGAACTGCTGGCCGGTGTGACTGACGCCACCCACCCCGAATACCTGGATGGCTGGCCCGAGCGTGTGCGCCTGATGCAGGAGCACTGGATAGGCAAGAGCGAAGGCGTGCGTTTTGCCTTCACGCACAGCATCCGGGGTGCCGACGGCAAGCTGATCCAGGACGGGCACCTGTACGTCTTCACCACCCGCGCCGACACCATCAAGGGTGTCACCTTCTGCGCCGTGGCGCCCGAGCACCCACTGGCCACACACGCCGCGCTGGGCAAACCCGCGCTGGCCGCTTTCATTGAGGAGTGCAAGAAGGGTGGCACCACCGAGGCCGAACTGGCGCTGCGTGAAAAGGCCGGCCTGCCCACGGGCCTGAGCGTGACGCACCCGCTCACCGGCGCATCGGTGCCGGTGTGGGTGGGCAACTACGTGCTCATGGGCTATGGCGACGGCGCCGTGATGGGTGTGCCCGCACACGACGAACGCGACTTTGCATTCGCCAAGAGATACGGCATCGACATCCTGCAGGTGATCCATGTGGACGGGCAGGAATTCAGCTACGACCACTGGCAGGACTGGTACGCCGACAAACAAAACGGCGTCACCGTCAACAGCGGCAACTACAGCGGCCTGAGCCACAAACTGGCGGTGGACAACATCGCCGCCGCACTGCAGGCCAAGGGCCTGGGCGAAAAGAAAACCACCTGGCGCCTGCGCGACTGGGGCATCANNGGCCGACCTGCCCGTGGTGCTGCCCGAAGACCTGGTGCCCGACGGCAGCGGCAACCCGCTGAACAAGTGCGTCTCCTTCCTGAACGTGGCCTGCCCGCAATGTGGCCAGCCCGCACGGCGCGAGACCGACACCATGGACACCTTTGTCGACAGTGCCTGGTACTACATGCGTTACTGCTGCCCCGGCAGCGACACCGCCATGGTGAATGCACGCAACGACTACTGGATGCCCATGGACCAGTACATCGGAGGCATCGAACACGCCGTGCTGCACTTGCTTTACGCCAGGTTCTGGACCAAGGCCATGCGTGACCTGGGCCTGGTCAAGTTTGGTGAGCCCTTCACCAAGCTCTTTACGCAGGGCATGCTGCTCAACGAGTCCTATTACCGCGAAGACGGCACCGGCAAGAAGCGCTGGTTCTACCCCGCCGAGGTGGAAGTCAGCTACGACGACAAGGGCGCACCCGTCAGCGCCGTGTCCAGGGCCGACCGCCAGGCGGTGGTGCTGGGTGGCATCGAGAAGATGTCCAAGAGCAAGAACAACGTGGTCGAGCCCCGCGACATCATCGCCAAATTCGGCGCCGACACGGCACGTGTGTTCACCATGTTCGCCGGCCCGCCCGACCAGAGCGCAGCCTGGTCTGACAGCGGCGCCGAAGGCTCGTTCCGCTTCTTGCGCCGGCTGTGGAGCACGGGCGTCAAGCTGGCACCGCGCCTGGCTGCAGCCGGTGGCAGCGTGCGGGGCATCAGCGCCAGCGCCGCCACACTGCGGCGCGACACCCACTTGCTGCTGCGCCAGGTCAGCCACGACTACGAGCGCCTGCAATACAACACCGTGGTCTCGGGCGCGATGAAGATGCTCAACGCCATCGACGACGCCAAAGCCGAAGACACGCCCGCCGACAACACCGTGCTGCAGGAATCCTTTGGCATCCTGCTGCGCACGCTGTACCCGGTGGCACCACATGTGGCGCACGCGCTGTGGGCTGAGCTGGGTTATGCCGGCGTGCACGGCGACCTGATCGACGCACCCTGGCCCGAGGTGGACGAAGACGCGCTAGTGCAAGACGAGATCGAACTTGTGCTGCAGGTCAGCGGCAAGATGCGGGGGGCGATCCGTGTGCCTGCCAACGCAGACCGCAGCGCCATTGAGGCCGCGGCCCTGGCCGCACCCGAGTTTCTGCGTTTCGCCGACGGCAAGCCGGCCAAGAAGGTGATCGTGGTGCCGGGGCGGCTGGTGAACGTGGTCGTTTGATGCAGCCACGTTTACAGCCAGGTTTGCAGCGCCGCACCCTGCTGGCCGCCACGGCCAGCGTGGTGCTGGCCGGCTGTGGCTTCAAACTGCGGCAGCCCGCCAGGCTGAGCTTTGGCAGCATCGCACTCACGGGCTTTGGTGCCCGCTCCAGGATGGCCGAAGGGCTGCGCCACCAACTCGGCTTGCAGGTGCGTGTGCTCGACACACCCGACAAGGCCGACGTGGTGCTGCACGCACTGGACGACCTGCGTGAACGCAGTGTGGTGGCGTCCACCGCAACGGCGCAGGTGCGTGAACTGCAGTTGCGCGTCAAGCTCAACTTCACCGCACGCACACCGGGTGGACGCGAGCTGATCCCGCGTGCCGAACTGCTGGTGAAGCGCGACCTGAGCTACAGCGAAACCGCCGCGTTGGCCAAAGAATTTGAAGAAGCTGCGCTCTATGGCGAGATGCAGTCCGACGTGGTGGCGCAAGTGTTGCGCCGCCTGGCTGCGGTGAATATTTAGACCCGCCCACCCCGATGCAGATCAAGCCCGAACAGCTGGCCGCACAACTGGCCCGTGGCCTGAAGCCGCTGTACACCGTGCACGGCGACGAACCGCTGTTGGCACAAGAAGCCGCCGATGCCGTGCGTGCGGCGGCCCGTGCCGCCGGCTACACCGAGCGCAAGGTGTTTGTGGTCAGCGGCGCGCACTTTGACTGGAGTGCCGTGCTCGGCGCAGCGCAGGCCATGAGCCTGTTTGCCGAGCGACAGCTCATCGAGATCCGAATCCCCTCAGGCAAGCCCGGCAAAGAAGGCTCCGATGCGCTGCAGCGTTATTGCGAGCGCCTGCCCGAAGACGTGCTCACCATCGTCCACCTGCCCAAGCTCGACTACCAGCAGGCCAAGGCCGCGTGGTTCAACGCGCTGGACGCGGCGGGCACCTCCGTGCGCGTGGAAACGCTGGCGCGCAACCTGCTGCCCGCCTGGTTGGCGCAGCGCCTGGCACGGCAAGACCAGCGTGTGCAGCCCGGTGAAGCCGGCCAGCGCACGCTGGCGTTTTTTGCCGACCGGGTCGAAGGCAACCTGCTGGCCGCGCACCAAGAAATCCAGAAACTCGCCCTGCTGCACCCGGCCGGTGAGCTGACGTTTGAGCAGGTCGAGTCGGCGGTGCTCAACGTGGCACGTTTTGACGTGAGCAAACTCAGCGAAGCCATCTGGAGCGGCCAGGTGCCACGCGCGCTGCGCATGCTGGCGGGCCTGCAGGCCGAAGGCGAAGCCGCCGTGCTGGTGCACTGGACCCTGGCCGAAGACGTGCGCACGCTGGCACGCGCGCGCGCCGCGCTGGACGACGGCAAGCCGCTGCCCATGGCGCTGAAAGAAGCGCGGGTCTGGGGCGCAAAAGAAAAACTCTTTGAACGTGTCTTGCCGCTGCTGGCCGACCACGAGCTGGCGCACCTGCTGGCCGCCGGCAATGTGTGCGACGGCATCGTCAAAGGCCTGAAGCACCCCGAGTGGCCGCAGGAGCCGTGGGATGCGCTGCAGCGCTGGGCGCTGATGATGTTGCAGCGCATGCCGGCACCGGGCACCAAAGGCCAGCGAGGGGGTTTGCGGCTGGCGTTGCAGCCCTGATCGGGCAAGCCGACTGCAGGCTCAATAACCGCGCCGCAAGTCCACCTGGTGCAAAACGGGCGCACCGTCACGCACCGCACGCAGGTTGGCCACGGCCACGGCCGCCGCGCTGCGGGCATCCGTGGCGGCAGCGGCATGCGGCAGCACCGTGACACGTGGGTGCAACCAGTAGCGGTGGTTCACTGGCAGCGGTTCGACATTGAAGACATCCAGCACGGCGTGCCGCAGGTGGCCGCTGTCCAGCGCAGCCAGCAACTCGTCGTCCACCACATGCGCGCCGCGCCCCAGGTTCACGACACCGGCCTGCGCCGGCAGCGCCGCAAAGAAGCTGGCGTTGAGCAGGCCACGTGTCTCGGGTGTCAACGGCAGCAGGTTGATGAGCACGTCGGTCTCGGCCAGGCGGCGCGCCAGCGGTGTGCCGTCGCGCCGCCAAGCGGCCACGCGGTAACCCTGCTGCGTTATGCGCGCGGCGGCGCTGCGGCCCATCTGGCCCTGGCCCAGCACCAGCACACGCACTTCGTCGGCACGGCGTTGTGCGTGCGGCCGCCATTCGCTGCGGCGTTGGCGCTCGGCGTAGGCAAAAAAGCCCCGGTGCAAGGCCAGCACGGCCCACAGCGCGGTCTCGGCCATGGCGGCGGTCATGGCCGGGTCCACCATGCGGGCGATGGGCACGCCTGCCGGCAGCGTGGTGTCGGCCAGCAGCCGGTCTACCCCCGCCCACAGGCTCTGGATGAGTTGCAGCGCGGGCAGGCCTTGCAGACTGCCGGGCGGTGGGTTGGCCACCACGGCGGCCTGCACGGTGCCTGGAGCGGCGCGTGCGGCGGCCAGATCCAGCCAGTTGGCCTCGGGCATGGCGGCTTGCAGCGCTGCCAACCAATCGGCGTGTTCGGCGGCATTCAGTGCACCGCACAGCAGCACGTTCATCACGCGGCCGCGTCAACCAAGCGCTGCAATGCAGCGCGCACCGTGGCGCCGCGCACCGCGTCGCGGTCACCGTCTAGCCACAGGCACTCGGCCTGCACGGCCAGCGGCGTGCCCCAGGCCAGCCACACCGTGCCCACGGGCTTGCCGGGCACGCCGCCGCCGGGGCCCGCGATGCCGGTCACAGCCACGGCCAGTTGCACCGGCGCGCGCTGCAGGGCACCGGCCACCATGGCGCAGGCCACTTCTTCGCTCACGGCGCCGTGGGCCTGGATGAGTTCCGGGTCCACGCCCAGCAGTTCGGTCTTGGCCTCATTGCTGTAGGTGACAAAACCACGCTCAAACCAGTCGCTGGAGCCTGCCAGCGCGGTGCAGGCCGCAGCGATGAGCCCGCCGGTGCAGCTCTCGGCCGTGGCCATGCGCCAGCCGCGTGCGCGCAGCAGGCCGGCTAGCGCAGCCACCTGTGGCGCTAAGCTCAGGATCTCCACACGTGCACCCAGACGGCGATGAACAAGAGTGTGCACAGCACCGCCACCAGATCGTCAAAGATGATGCCCCAGCCCTGGCGCCAGCCTATGGCCTGGCCTGGCCGCAGCTTGTAGAGCTGGTCGGCCCAACGCACGGGGCCGGGTTTGGCGGCGTCAAAGTAGCGGAACAGCACAAAGGCCACCAGTTGGGTCCACCAGCCCGCAGGCCACAGCACCCACAGCACGATCCAGAAAGCCACGATCTCGTCCCACACGATGGCGCCAGGGTCGGCCACGGCCATGTGCTGTGCGGTGCGTGCGCAGGCCCACACACCCAGCAGCAGCGACACGGATATCACCAGACCCCAGGCGGTGGCATCGAGCCAGCGGCTGAGCACGATGAAAGACACCCAGCCCCACAGCGTGCCCACCGTGCCCGGCGCCTTGGGTGACAGGCCAGCGCCAAAACCCAGCGCCAGCCAGCGCGCGGGGTGGCCCAGCATGAAGCGGGCCGTGGGCCGCGCCACGCCGCCGAGCCTGGGGTCCATCGTGTCTTGGGTCGGGTTCATCACACTCATGCGGCAAAGTGGTCGAAGCCACTGAATTGGGTCGTTAGCGGGATGCCCGCGCCGCTCACGATGCGCAAGCCAGCACCCGCTTCGATGTGGCCACAGCGCGTGACGGCCACACCCGCCAAGCGGCCGGCGGCCAGCACCGCCGCACGCTGCGCGGGCGCTGCGGTGAAGAGCAATTCATAGTCGTCGCCGCCGGCCAGCAGGCACAGCTGCTGCAGCGGCGTAGGCATGGCGGCCAGCACGGCACTGCGTGGCAGGGCGTCCACCTGCACCAGCGCTGCCACGCCCGAGCGCTGCAGGATATGGCCAAGGTCGCCCACCAAGCCGTCGCTCAGGTCAATGGCGCTGCTGGCCACACCCCGCAGCGCCAGGTCCAGCGCCACACGCGGCTGCGGCAGTTCCATGGCGCGGCGCACGGACTCGAATTGTTCGCCCGGCAAGGCCACGGTGCCGCGAAACACCTCCAGCGCCAGCCGTGCATCACCCAGCGTGCCGCTCACCCACAAGTCGTCGCCGGCGCGCGCACCGATGCGCAGCAGCGCCTGGCCGGGTGGCACCTGGCCCATCACGGTGATGCAGATGTTCAGCGGCCCGGCCGTGGTGTCGCCGCCCACCAGTTCGATCCCAAACGCATCAGCCAGCGTCAGCAGGCCTGACGCCAGCGGCGCCACAAAGGCCTCGTCGGCGCGGGGCAGCGACAGCGCCAGCGTAAAGGCCAAGGGCTCCGCGCCACACGCGGCCAGGTCACTCAGGTTGACGGCCAGCGCCTTGTGGCCCAGCCGATCCGGCGCCACGGTGGACAAGAAGTGGCGGCCCTCGACCAACATGTCGCTGGACACGGCCAGCTGCATGCCCGGCGCCACACACAGCAGCGCGCAGTCGTCACCCACACCCAGCGCAGCACGCTGCACCGGGCGCGTAAAGTGGCGCGCGATCAAGTCAAACTCACCCGCCATCAGCCATGCTCCAGCGCACGCAGCAGGTTGGCCAGTTCCACCGCCGACTTGACGTTCATCTTGTCAAAGACACGCGCCCGGTGCACTTCCACCGTGCGCACGCTGATGTCCAGCGCGTCGGCAATCAGCTTGTTGGGCCGGCCTGCGATCACCAGGTGCATGACTTCGCGTTCACGCTCGGTCAGGTCCGACAGGCTGTGCGCCAGGGTGTTTTTCTCGCGCCGCTGCGCCAGGGCCAGGCCACTGGCCATCAAGGCTTGTTCGACGCGGTCTACCAGCGCGTTGTTCGAAAAGGGTTTTTCCACAAAGTCAAAAGCCCCGCGCTTGACCGCCGCCACGGCGGTGGGCACGTCACCATGCCCAGTGAGAAAGATCACCGGCAGCAGCGGCAGCAGTCTGCGCTCAGCAAGTTTTTCAAACATCACCAAGCCGCTGGTGCCAGGCATGCGCACGTCCAGCACCAGGCAGGACGGCGACGCCGGCCAGGCGGCCATGCCGGGCGCATGGAGCGTGGCCAGCCAGGCTTCAAAGGCGTCGGCGCTGGCAAAGCCTTCAGACAGCAGGCGGCGCGACCGCAGCAGCCAGGCCAGTGCGTCGCGCACGACATCTTCGTCGTCCACCAGGTAGACAACCGGGATGCCGAGGCTGGGGTCAAGTTGCATGGCTGGCGGGTGGCTGGTTGGCCCTGAAAGCACAGCAGGCTGCGGCGCTTGAGTGCGCAGCCCGATGCCAGATGGCGTGGGCACGGCCGCTAGTATGCGGGCGGCGCCATGCCTGCGGCCGTAGCCTGCGTGCCCCCGGTGGCGGCCACCTTGGGCACCGGCAAGGTGAATCGGAATTCCGTGCCGCGCCCCAGCGGGCCGGGGCCAAAGTCCAAGGCGCCGCCGTGTTGTTCAATCACCGTGCGGCACAGGCTCAGGCCCAGCCCCATGCCTTCGGCCTTGGTGGTGAAGAAAGGGGTAAACAGCTTGGCCGCCGCCTCGGGCGCAATGCCCGGCCCGGCGTCAATCACGCTGAAGGTGACCCAGCGTGCGTGGGTCTGCCGCACCTTGAGCGTCAGCACACGCTGCGCCACATCAGGCACGGCTTCCATGGCCTGGATGCCGTTGCGTGCCAGGTTCAGCAGCACCTGCTCCAGCATCGTGCGGTCGCAGCGCACCTGCGGCGCACGCGCCGGCAACACGGGCAAATCCACGTCGATACGCGTGCCACTCTTGCGCGCCTGCAGTCGCACCAGCGGCATCACGGCCTCAACGAGCACGTCGGTACCCATGGTTTCATGCAACTGCTCACGCCGCCGCACGAAGTCATGCACGCTTTTGATCACGCGACCGGCGCGCTCGGCCTGCTCGCTGATGCGCTCCAGCGCCTGGCGCAGCATGCCGGGTGTGCTGTCGTCGGGTTCGTCCAGCAGGTTGAGTGAGCCGGTGGCGTAGCTGCTGATGGCCGACAGCGGCTGGTTCAGTTCGTGGCTCAGCAGCGAGGCCATCTCACCCACTGTGGCCAGGCGGGCCGTGGCTTGCAGCCGGTCTTGCTGCTGGCGCGAGATTTCTTCCACGCGGCGCTGCGCGCTCAGGTCCAGCACCGCACTCATCCAGCCGGTGTGGCGGCCTTGGCCGTCCACCAGTGGGGCCTCGTAGATCATCACCGGGAAACGTTCGCCGTTCTTGCGCATGAACACGGTCTCGAAGCCACCACGTGCCTCGGCCGCCACACGCCCGCCCGTGCCTTGCAGGCGCTTTTCCTGGCGGCCACGGTAGTCGTCAGCGTACTCGGGCGGCCAGTAGGGTGGCGCCGTGGGCTCAGCGGCTGATGTCACACGCAGCTCTTCTTGCGTAAAACCCACCATGGCGCAAAAAGCCGGGTTGGCGTAGGTCACGGCGCCTTGCAGGTCACGCGCGCGCAGGCCGGTGGACAAGGAGTCTTCCATCGCCTTGCGAAAGGCCAGCGCTTCAGCCAGCGCGCGTTCGGCCTGGGCGCGGCGGCGCACGTCATGGGCCAGCAGCAGCACCACGCCAAAGAGTGCCATCGACAAGCCCAGCACCAGCGCCGTGGCCAGGTTGGGGATCAGGCTGGGCCGGCCGGCGGCACCGTCGGCACGAAGCTGCAGCGTGGTGCCGGGCAGGTCCACCACACGCTCGGCCACAAACACGCCGGCGCCGCGCGAGACGCCGGCGCGGGCCAGGCGCGTGCCGTCGCCTTCAACAAAAGAAAACTCGTGCCGGCGCGATTCGCGCACCGAGAGCACGGTTTCCAGCAGGCGTGGCAACGCAAAACTGGCCACCAGGTAACCACTGTCCTGCCCTGCCTGCTGCAACGGCAGGCACAGGTCGATCACTTCGGTGCCCTGCCCGGCCGGCAGCGGCACGAAGTAGCTGCGTGAGAACATAGGTGCACCCACGCGGCGCGCTGCGTTGCAGGTGACTTCGGCTTCCACGCCCAGGTTGTGGCGCGGCATGAACGACACCAGCGAGGGCGCAAACGGCGTGTCCACCGCGTCCACCACGGCCAGGCCGGGTTGGCGGCGCTCTACACGCTCCAGGCCGCGCCGCTGCTTGAGCAATGCCGCCGCACCGTCGCGCCAGACGGACGTGGGTGCGTCGGCAAATGCCAGGGCCTGCAGCGTTTGCATCTGCAGCAGCATCTCGCGCCGCACCTCAGCCGCCGTTTGGGCGGCGGCGGTGTCGGCTTCGTCCTGCGCACGGCCGGACTCGTAGTTGAGCGTCAACACCACCAGCAGGGTCTGTGCCACGCCCAGCAACGCCAGCAGCGCCGCCCACAGCAGCGCTCGCCGCAGGCGGCCGGGGCGCGGCGCGAAGGCCATGTCGTGGATGCTCATGATCTGGGTGGGCGGTACGAAGCGGCGGGCCGCGTCAGGCGCAGTATTGGCGCGGCGGACACCAGCACCGATAAGCAGTTTCGCGCATGGGTTCAGGCTGCCACGGCCCCACACTGCGCTGCCTACAATTCGCGCCCGCCTCCCCACCAGGAGGCAGCCAGGAGACAAGCCCATGCCCACGCCGCCCGACAAGGCCAACGACAAAGCCCTGGACAAGGCAGCCGAGCTGCGCCGCGCTGCGCTCGAATACCACGAGTTCCCCACGCCCGGCAAGCTGCAGGTCACGGCCACCAAGCAGATGATCAACCAGCGTGACCTGGCGCTGGCCTACAGCCCCGGTGTGGCGGCGGCGTGTGAAGAGATCGTGGCCGACCCGGCCAACGCCTTCAGGTACACCGCACGCGGCAATCTGGTGGGCGTCATCACCAATGGCACTGCCGTGCTGGGCCTGGGTGACATCGGGCCGTTGGCGGCCAAGCCGGTGATGGAAGGCAAGGCGGTGCTCTTCAAGAAGTTTGCCGGCATCGACGTCTTTGACATCGAGCTGAACGAGCGCAACCTCGACAAGCTGTGCGACGTGATCGCCGCCATGGAGCCCACCTTTGGTGGCATCAACCTTGAAGACATCAAGGCGCCCGACTGCTTCTATGTAGAACGCAAGCTGCGCGAGCGCATGAAGATCCCCGTCTTCCATGACGACCAGCACGGCACGGCCATCGTGGTGGGTGCGGCGGTGCTCAACGCACTGAAGGTGGTGGGCAAGGACATGGGCAGCGTCAAGCTCGTGGCCAGCGGCGCTGGCGCGGCGGCGCTGGCCTGCCTGGGCCTGCTCTACAAGCTGGGCCTGAAGCGCGAAAACATCTGGGTCACCGACCTGGCCGGTGTGGTGTACGAGGGCCGCACCGAGCTGATGGACGACGACAAAGCCTTTTTTGCGCAAAAGACACCGCTGCGCACACTGGCGCAGGTATTGCCGGGTGCTGACATCTTTTTGGGGCTGAGTGCTGCCGGCGTGCTCAAGCCCGAGATGCTGGCGCAAATGGCGCCGAACCCGCTGATCTTTGCGCTGGCCAACCCCACACCCGAGATCGCACCCGAGCTGGCCAAGGCGGCGCGGCCCGACGCCATCATTGCCACCGGCCGCACCGACTACCCCAACCAGGTCAACAACGTCCTGTGTTTCCCGTACATCTTCCGGGGGGCGCTGGATTGCGGCGCCACCACCGTGACCGGTGCGATGGAGATTGCTGCCGTGCACGCCATTGCGCAGCTGGCGCAGGCCGAGCAGAGCGACGTGGTGGCCGCCGCCTACGCCGGCGCCACACTGAGCTTTGGCCCCGAGTACCTGATCCCCAAGCCCTTTGACCACCGGCTGATGATGATGATTGCGCCGGCCGTGGCCAAGGCGGCGCAAGAGTCGGGTGTGGCGCTGCGCCCCATCAAGGACCTGGACGCCTACCGCGAAAAGCTCAAGGACTTTGTCTACGCGTCGGGCACCACCATGAAGCCCATCTTCACGCAGGCCAAGCGTGCGCTCAACAAGCGCGTGGCCTATGCCGAAGGCGAAGACGAACGTGTGCTGCGTGCGGCCCAGGTGGTGGTAGACGAAAACCTGGCTCGGCCCACGCTCATAGGCCGGCCGGCGGTGATTGCCGCGCGCATTGAAGAATTCGGCCTGCGCCTGAAGGAAGAGCTGGACTACGACGTCGTCAACGTCGAACAAGACCGGCGTTACCGCGACTTCTGGAGCACCTACCACCGCATGACCGAGCGCAAGGGTGTGTCGGTGAACCTGGCCAAGATCGAGATGCGGCGAAGGCTCACGCTGATAGGCGCCATGCTGCTGCACAAGGGCGAGGTGGACGGCATGCTATGTGGCACCTGGGGCACCACGGCCGCGCACCTGCACTACATCGACCAGGTCATAGGCAAACGCGAAGGCGGCAGCTCGCGCACGACGCAAGACATGGCCGTGTACGCCTGCATGAACGGCCTCATGCTGCCGGGGCGCCAGGTCTTCCTGGTGGACACCCACGTCAACGCTGAACCCGACGCCGCGCAGTTGGCAGAGATCACCGTGATGGCGGCCGAAGAAATGATGCGTTTTGGCCTGCAGCCACGTGCGGCGTTGCTGTCGCATTCCAACTTCGGCACCAGCGACCATCCCAGCGCCATCAAGATGCGCCGCACCCTGGCCCTGCTCCGTGAGCAGGCGCCCTGGCTTGAAGTGGACGGCGAAATGCACGGCGACATTGCGCTGGATGCGGTGGAGCGGCGCAAGCTCATGCCCCACAGCACGTTGACCGGCGAAGCCAACCTGCTGGTGCTGCCCAACATCGACGCTGCCAACATCGCCTACAACCTGCTCAAGACCGCAGCGGGTGGCGGCATTGCCATCGGCCCGGTGCTGCTGGGCGCCAGCAAGCCGGTGCACATCCTCACGCCGTCGGCCACCGTGCGACGCATCGTCAACATGACCGCCCTAACTTTGGCCGATGCGGAAGCGGGACGCAAATCAGGACCTGCGTCCTGATTTGCGCCAGCTTCCGAGTTGGGCGCGTCTTGCGCGCCCAGCGCGGCCTGCAAGGCGAGGCCGGACGAGCGTCAGGCCCTGCGGCCTGACGCTCGCCCCTGGGCAGGCCGCCGCAGCGGCAGCAGATCAATAACGGTAGGTCGAGCGCCCCGTCACCGCGTCAATGCGCCAAGAAGCCGCCTTGCTCTTGGTGGCGGTCAGTTCGTCGGCAATGCCGATCAGTTCCTTGCGGTTGCCGGCCAGCGCCTTGGCGCGGCTGAGCACGTCCTCAGGCGCGGTGCTCTTGGCCGGCGTGGTGGTGCCGTCCACACCCATGCTCTTTTGCATGCTGGCGGCGGCCAGCAACAGCAGCGGGTCCTGGCGTGCGTCACCCAGGGCGATCAGCTTGTTGACGATGTTGAGTTGCTCCACGACGGCCGGCGACAAGGCCTTTTCGTCGCTGGCAGAAGCAAAACCGCCGCTCAGGGCCAGCGCGCCGCACAGGATCAATTGGATGGACTGGGTCTTCATGGAAATCTCCGAAAAAGGTTGGAGCCAACAGCTCACGTGGTGGGATGAACTAACAAATGCAGGACGCCGCTTGCGACAGCGCCGTAGCCTCAACGCGAACTGTTCGTGCCCCGACTTGCTTGTATGGGGTGAGGGTGTGGCGGCTACCTCTGCATACGCAAGGCGGCCAGTCCTCAAGGCTCACGCGGTGCAAAGGTCTGCCACCCGCCGGCACACGCCTTGTGCGCACTACTGCACAACAGCGAGCGCAGCCACCATGGCCGCGCTTGGCCGCCGATTGCCACCCTTAGCCACTCGTTGCCCCCAAAAGCGTTGCCCACGGCCCTGCACCAATTGCGGGCCATTTACGCCAGTCCTGCCACCCACCCCCCCGAGTTGCCTCGTTCCTGAGGTGAATACGCTTGGAACTTGAGTTTTTAGGGGGGTTACGGTAGCATCTCAGATTCATTTTTCAGGGTTAACCCGTGTATTGGACCGGATCTGCTGCGTCGGGCAAAGTGCTCGGGCGGGCATGGCGCAAGTGGGGGCTGGCCTTGGTGGTGGCACCTTGTTTGTGGGCCGGTACAGCGGTGCAAGCCCGCAACGCAGACGTTCCGTCTGCCGTGGTGGCCTTGGCCGAATTGCCGGCCGAAGGACGCACCACACACCGGCTGATCCTGAAAGGTGGGCCATTTCCTTTTTCAAAGGACGGCACAGTTTTCGGGAACCGCGAGCGGCTTTTGGCACCCCAAGCACGCGGGTACTACCGGGAATACACCGTCAAGACCCCAGGCTCCAGGGACAGAGGCGCGCGCCGCATCGTTTGCGGCGGCAAGCCACCCACCGAACCTGCTGCCTGTTATTACTCCGACGACCATTACGCGAGCTTTCGCCGCATCCAACCGTGAGCGCACCCGTGAACGCCGGCACCGACACCTTTGTTTCCCCACGCTACGCAAGGAGGATCGCGACCATGGAGTTGCAGACCATCCGCCCCAACCTCGTGCAGGCCATTCGGGCCTACCGGGTTGATGACCTGATGCAAGCGGCCGAGTCCGCTGGGCAGCATTTCCTGTACGCCAACCTGTCGAGCGCGCAGTCCAAGCAGGATGTGCTCGACGGCATCGCGGCGGCGTTCACGTTCCCGGCGCACTTTGGCAAGAACCTCGACGCGCTGTACGACTGCATGACCGACCTCGTGCACAAGGCCGGCCAGCAGCCGGGCTTTGTGGTGGTGCTGGAGCAGTTGCCCGACAACCCACGTTTTGACCGCGAAGCACGTGAGCAGTTGCTTGAGGTGTTCCGTGACGCCGCCGAATACTGGGGCGAACGACGAATACCCTTCAGGTGCTTCTATTCTTTTCAGTAGCCCGCTCCCAAGATAACGGGTCATGGGAGCGGGCTACTGAGGTGGCCCAGGCAACTGCAGTACCGTTCAAGCCGGCAGTCAAGGTTGTGCCCAAGAACGGCACCAACCCCAATTTCGGCATGAACATGCCACTGATGAGCAGCGCGTTTGATACCGCTGCCTGGCTCAGCGCCGCGTAAAGCAGCGTTGCCGGTGTGCGCAAAGCCCTCGCTCGCGAGGGCTTTGTTGTTTCCGGGCCGGCGGGTCTACACGCGCAGCTTGGCCAGCGCCAGGTACTCGGCCACGGGCACTTCTTCAGCCCGGCGCTGCAGGTCAAAGTCGGTCTGCAGGCCTTGTTCGGTGATCCAGCGCCCCAGCGTGTGGCGCAGCAACTTGCGGCGCTGCGAAAACGCCGCCGTCACCAGCGTACCCAGCCGCAGCGCGTCCACCGCCTCGTCCACAGGCAGCGGCTCCATGCGCACCACGGCCGAGTCCACACGCGGCGGCGGGTCGAAGGCCTCGGGTGGAACGTCCAGCACGCTTTCAATGCGGTAACGCCACTGCAGCATCACTGACAAGCGCCCGTAGTCCTTGCAGCAAGGCGCGGCAGCCATGCGGTCCACCACCTCTTTTTGCAGCATGAAGTGCTGGTCCTGCACGCAGTGGCTGGCGGCCAGCAAGTGAAAGAGGATGGGCGTAGAAATGTTGTAGGGCAGGTTGCCCACCACACGCAGCTTGCGGCCGGCGGCCAGCTCAACGAAGTCAACCTTCAGCACATCGGCCTCGATGACTGTGAGCGCGCTTTGCCGGCGCAGGCGCACGGCCAGGTCACGGTCGAGCTCAATCACCGTCAGCGCGCCGCAGCGCTCGAGCAGCGGCTGCGTCAGCGCGCCCAGGCCGGGGCCGATCTCCACCAGCGCCTGGCCGGGCTGCGGGTTGATGACGGACACGATGCCGTCGATGACGGTCTCGTCGGCCAGAAAGTGTTGGCCGAAGCGCTTGCGTGCCTGATGGTGGCCGCCGCCCATGGGGCTGGCCGTGCGCTCGCGTGACGGGCTGCGGCCTGAACCGCCGCGGCTCACTGCGGCGGCTCGCGCATCTCGACGTAGGCCTTGGAGCGCAGCTCCTTGGTCCAGTCCAGGTAGGCCTGCTCGAACTTCTGCTCACGCAGCACATTGCGGGCCTGCTCGCGCAGTTGCTTGGTTTCCAGCGTCACCTCGCGGCGCTCCAGCACCTGGATCAGGTGCACGCCAAAACGCGACACCACCGGCGCAGACAAGCCGTTGAGGGCCAACGCATTCATGGCGGTTTCAAACTCCGGCACCATGACGCCGGGCGAAGCCCAGCCCAGGTCGCCGCCCGCCGCGGCCGAGCCGTCTTCGCTGTATTGGCGGGCGATGTCCTCAAAGCTCTTGCCGCCGGCTTCGATCTGCCGCTTGTATTCGGCCAGGCGGCGCGCGGCCAGCTCGGCCGTGAGCTGCGGTGAGGTGCGCAGCAGCACATGCCGTGCGCGGGTCTGCGTGATTTGGCCCATGGCCACTTCTTGCCGGGCCACCAGCTTGAGCACATGGAAGCCCGCGCCGGTACGCAGCAGTTGTGGCGCCACCTCACCCACCTTGATGGTCTTGACGGCCTCCACAAAAGAGTCGGGCAGGCGCGACGCCGGCCGCAGGCCGATGACACCGCCCAAGGCGCGGTTGTTGTCTTCTGACACTTCTTTGGCCACTGCGTCAAAGGCCTCGCCGCCGCGCACACGCGCCAGTGCCGCCTCGGCGCGCGCGCGGCGCTCGGCTTCAATGGCCGGGCTGGCGCCTTCGGGCACGCTGACCAGGATCTGCGCGATGTTGGTGGGCGCGTCCACATTGGCGGCGGCCCTCTGCTCGGCCAACACCTTGTCGATATCTTCGTCGCTGATGCGGATGCGCTGGTAGACCTCGCGCTCACGCAGCCGCTCGATCATGATGTCGTCACGCAGGTTGGCGCGGAATCGCGTGTAGTCAATGCCTTCGTCACGCAAGCGCTGGCGCAGCACATCCAGGCTGACCTGGTTTTGCTGCGCGATGTTGTGCACCGCGCGGTCGACCTCCATCTCATCGACCTTCATGCCGCTTTCGCGCGCGCTGGTGATCATGGCGCGTTCGTCGATCAGCGCGTCCAGCGCCTTGCGCTGCAGCTCGGCGTCTGTCGGCAGGCGCATGCCGGTGCGCCCGGCCTCGGCACGCGCGCGCTCAATACGGCGCTCGACCTCGCCGGCAGTTACCAGCTCCTGGTTGACGACGGCGGCGATGTAGTCGCCGTTGATCGCAGCGCGGCCTTGCGCCGCAGCAACCAGGCAGGCGCCCAGCGCGGCGGCCATCACGGCCAGCCGCACGGCATCGAGTCGGCGCAAAGGAAATTCAGTCATGGAAGGCAGCACACGAGACGGTAGGCCGATCAGGGCGACGGCGATGCGCCATCGCTGCGCTCTTCGCGCAGCAGGCGGTAACCAGGGATATTGTCCTTCAAGACCTTGAGCGGGTTGGATCCCACGTTGAGCTTGGAAAACCCGGTCAACTCCAGCTGCACACCCAGCCGCGTGGTGGCCGAGCTGCTGCCCGTGGACAAGCGCATGGCCACCACACGGGCGATCCAGCAGCCGGCGTCGTATTCAAGCCCCAGCACCGAGTCGGTGACGCGGCGGTCTTTGAGGCTGTAGTTGACGCGGCCCACCGAGTACCACGCGCCGCTGCAGCCGCCGCCGGTGTTTCGCAGCAGTGGGGTCGCACCCGACTCGCCGCCTGCCAGCGGCCACTGCCAGCCGAATTCCATCTGCTCGCTCAAACCTCGCGCAAAGCGGTAGGTGGTGGCCACGGTGCGAAACGGGCCCGGTGAATAGCGCGCACCGACGATGCTGCGCACCGAGCGCGAGATGTCGGGGCTGTACTGCACGGCGGCATCCAGCGTCCAGTCGGGCAGCACGCTGGTGGAGCCCAGCAGCAGCGCGTCGGAGAGCTTTTGTGTGAAGGGCTCTCCGTCGGGCGTGCCATCGGCTTGCGCAGTGACGCGCTGGGTGCGCAGCAAATAGCGCTGCACCAGACCCACGCGCAAGGCCTCGGCGCCGCTGGTCGCGTCCACCAGCCGGGTGGTGAAGCCGGCCGTGAACTGGTGCGCGTCGGAGACACGGTCCACACCCGAAAACGCGTTGTCGCTGTACAGCGAAACAAAGTTGAAGTCCTTGGCCGCCGAGTCGTAATTGGGCAGTCCGCTTTGCTCGCGGTAGGGCGTGCTCACGTACAGCAGCCGGGGCTCCAGGGTCTGGTGCAGGGCGCGGCCAAAGGCTTCGGTGTCGCGCTCCAGCTCAAAGCCGGCGTCGATGCTGAAGGTGGGGATGACACGCGACACGCTCACCCGCGTGGCCACGCCCGAGGCCACCGGCGACGACGCGCTGCGGTAGCCCGCAGCGTTGACGCTGAGCTTGGGCACCACCCACCAGCCCGGCTCGCGCCAGGGCCTGCTGAGCGCGCCCAGCAGGTGCACGCGCGAGCCCACCAGGCGGGCCATGGCGGTGTCCTGGGCATGGGGCAGCGTGAATCGGTTGTATTCGGCTTCCAGCGCGTACTGCCAGCCCTGCTCGCGCCCGCCAAAACGCAAGCCCACCTGTGGGCCACGCTCGTAGGGCGATGCGATCACCGAGTCCGCCGCCTGCAGCACCTGCCACTGCGTGGTGCGGGCGTAGAGCAGGCCTTCGCCACCGCCAAGGGCCAGGCTGCGCTCCACAGCCGCCCGCAGCGGCAGCAGCCGCGTGGTGAAGCTGCGTGTGGCGCTGGGGAAGTCTTTCCACCAGTCCCGGTCGGACACCCGCACCAGGTCGGCACGGTAGCTCACGTCACGGCCCCAGCGGCCCTCGTGCTGCCATTGCAGCGCACCGCGTGCGCCGCCGGCCACGCGGTCGTTGGGCAACCAGTCGAGCGTGGCTTCACCTTCGTCACCGCGCTCCAGATAGCGGAATTCGGCGTCAAGCGCCAGCCCGCGCCGGGTGATGACACGCGGCGCCAGCGTGGCGTCGCGGTTGGGTGCAATATTCCAGTAGTAAGGCACCGCCAGCTCCACGCCACTGCGGTTGTCGATGCTGATGGTGGGCGGCAACCAACCCGATTTGCGGGCGTTGTTGAGCGGGAAGCTTAAGCTCGGAAGTGCCAGTATGGGTGTGCCCAGAAAGCGCAGCACGGCGCCGTCGGCGGTGCCTTCGTTGGCATCCAGGTCGAGCTTGACGCTCCTCGTCTGCAGCACCCAGTCGGGTTCTTCAGGCCCGCCACGCGGGCAACTGGTGTAGGTGGCGTTGCGGGCCAGCGAGCGTGCATTGCCCAAAAAGTCGATGCGGTCAGCGCGGCCGCCGGTGCCCACGTTCACAAACTCGTACTCGGGCTGCAAGAAGTAGCCTTCAAAGCGCTCTACGCGCAACTCCAGCTCGGGGCCGGTGTAGACCGCGCCTTCGCGGCTCACACGCACGTGGCCACGCGCATTGGCCAGGTCCAGCGGCGTGTCGTAGGCCAGGCGGTCGGCCTGGATCACCAGCCCGCCACGGCGGAACTCCACGTCACCTTCGGCCACGGTTTGCAGGTCGGGCTGGCTGCGCATGCTGCGCGCCTGCAGCACGATGGGCAGGCGCCGCCCGGCGTCACCGCGGGGCAGGGGCTGCAGTGTGGTGCTGGGTGTCAGATCAGAGGCGGCCTCGGCGCTGGCATCTTGGTGCGTCAAACCGCTTGCACAAAACACGGCCGCCAGGGCCAGCGGCGTGATTCGCATGCCGCAATGGAAGGCGTACCTGAGGGCGTACTCGGCGGCGGAATGGACGGCGAAATTGACGGCGGCTGAGGGCAATGGCGCACACAGGCAGATTTGTAGAATCAATTATCCATGAGGGTTCTGCGCCAACTGTCCTGTCGGCACTTCGTCTCCTGGTCTCTTGGGGTTGCCCGTTCATGCACAAACAGATCGCCTGGCCCAGCGCCGAGCGCCAGACCCACTTTGAGCGCTGGATGGCCAGCCTCAGCGCCCGCCACGGCATCCAGATGCACACGCTGGAGCCCGCCTCGGCCGACGCCAGATTCCGCCGTTACTTGCGAGTGCAAGGCCATGGGTGCAGCCTGATCGTGATGGACGCACCGCCGCCGCTGGAAGACGTGCGGCCCTTTGTGCACGTGGCCGGCCTCATCGGCGCCGCCGGGCTCAACGCCCCCCGTGTGCTGCAAGCCGATGTCGAACACGGTTTTCTGTTGCTCGACGACCTGGGCTCGCAGGTCTACCTGCAGGCGCTGCAGGCCGCCACGCCGTCCGAGGCCGACGGGNNTGATGCGCGACGCCATGACGGCCTTGTTGCGCTTTCAGCAAGCCGTGCCCGCTGCGGCGCTACCGCCCTTTGATGAAAAGCTTTTGGGCGCCGAGCTGGACCTCTTCCCCACCTGGTGTGTGCAGCGTGAATGTGGCATTGCCTGGAGCGCGGCCGAGCAGCAACAGTGGGACAAGGTGCGCCGCCTGCTCATCAACAGTGCACTGGTGCAGCCCGTGGTGGCCGTGCACGCCGACTGGATGCCACGCAACCTGATGGTCACCGGCAACGCTGCCAGCAACCCCGGCATCCTGGACTTCCAGGACGCCGTGGCTGGCCCCATCACCTACGACCTGGCCTCGCTGCTGCGCGACGCCTTTCTGTCGTGGGACGAGCCGCAGGAAATCGACTGGGCCGTGCGCTGGTGGGAGCAGGCGCGCCACGTCGGCCTGCCGGTGGACGCCGACTTTGGCGAGTTCTGGCGTGCGCTGGAATGGATGGGCCTGCAGCGCCACCTCAAGCTGATGGGCATCTTTTGCCGGCTCAAGCACCGCGACGGCAAGGACAAGTACGCCGCCGACCTGCCGCGCTTTTTTGACTACGCCAACAAGGTGGCCATGCGCTACCGGCCGCTCGGGCCACTGCTCAAGTTGCTGGAACCGCTGTCGGGCACACGCGTGGAAACCGGTTTCACGTTTTAGGCGTCTGTCGGACTTTCGGGCTGGCCTGCGTCGGCGGTGTCGATGGCCGCCAGCCAGCGGTCAAGGTCTTCGCCGCCCCAGGCCTGGCGCAAGAAGTCCAGCACGGCGCGGGTGCGTGCTGGCACATGGCGGCGCGAAGGCGTGGTGGCCCATAGCGTGAGCCGGTCCACCCGCCAGGCCGGCAGCACACGCTCCAGCGCCTGCGTGTGCAAGGCGGTGTCGAGCATGTAGGAGGGCAATGCCGCCACCCCCAGGCCCGCCACGGCAGCCGCCCGCAGCAAACCCGTGTGGGTGGTGGCCAGCGCCAGCGGCCGCTCGGGCAGCACTTCCACCGATTCGCCCAGGCCCCTGGCGCCACCGGGGCCGTGCAGCACAAGGCCGCTGCGCGGCAGAGTCACGGGCAAAGGCGCTGCCAGCAGCGCATGGCCGGCCAGGTCCTGGGGCTGTTGCGGCCGGCCACAGCGGTCCAGGTAGGCCGGCGTGGCGCACAACACCACATCGCTGCGCGCCAGCCGGTGCACCACCCAGTCGCCCTCCGGGGGCTGATGGCCGACACGGATGTCCAGGTCGCAGGCGTCGCCGCCCACCGGGGCCGGGCACACCACTTCGAGCGTGAGTTGCGGGTGCTGCGCTGCCAGGCGCGCCAGGCCATGGGCCAAGGGGTGCACGGCCACACAAGGGGGGCAGGCCAGGCGCACATGGCCTTGAGGCGCCTGAGTGCTGTCACGCGCCAGCGCTTCCGACTCGGCCACGTCCACCAGGATGGCGTGAACCTTTTGAAGGTAGGACTCGCCCACCTCGCTGAGTGCCACGGTGCGGGTGGTGCGGTTGAGCAGGCGCACGCCCAGGTGGGCTTCCAGCTCGGCCACCGTGCGGGTGACCACGGGCGGCGCCATGTCCAGCGCCCGTGCGGCGCGGCCAAAGCCGCCCAGCTCCACCACCTTGGCAAACACACGCATCGCTTTGAGTAGATCCATGGCCCGGCCCCTTGTCTGTGCGACGCATTCTCCACAACCGCGCCATCCACCCCGGCCGCCAGATGCGCGGTGGCGCCAGCAGCGACAATGGCCGCCTTGTTCACCCACCGCCGCCCGGCGCCCCACTGGCCACCGGGCGGCGCTTGTTTTTGATGTTGACCTTCTTAGAAAACCGCATCCAGCCCACCGCCCGGCCCGGCAGCGCACCGCCGCCGGGCCTGCTGGCGTTTTACTGGCACTTTGTGCGCCAGGCGCGTGGCCTCTTTGGCGCCATGTTCATCACCGGCTTGCTGGTGGCGCTGATCGACACGCTGATCCCGGTGTTCATCGGCAAGATCGTGCGCCTGATGGAAGCCACCGACCGCGCCGCTGCACTGGCCGAGGCCACCCCGGCACTGCTGGCCATGGCGGCTTTTGTGCTGCTGGTGCGGCCACTGGTGCTGCTGGCCGACAGCCTGCTGCGCAACGTGGTGGTGATGCCGGGCATGGTGAGCCTGATCCGCTGGCAAAGCCACTGGCACGTGGTGCGCCAGAGCTGGCCCTTTTTCCAGAACGACTTTGCCGGCCGCATCGCCAACCGCGTGATGCAGACCAGCGGGGCGCTGCGCGACAGCGTGGTGAGCTGCATTCGTGCGGTCTGGTACATCGTGGTTTTCGGCGTGTCGTCGCTGGTGCTGACGAGCCTGGCCGACTGGCGGCTGGCCATCCCCACGGCCTTGTGGTTTGCCGGTTATGTGTTCTTCCTGCGCCACTTTGTGCCACGCATGCGCGACCTGGCCAAGACCAGTTCAGAGGCACGCAGCCTGTTGATGGGCCGCGTGGTGGACAGCTACACCAACATCCTCACCGTCAAGCTGTTTGCGCGCGCACGCGACGAAGACAACTACGTGCGCGAGGCCGTGGACGACCACACCCGCAGCATCGCCGCACACATGCGGCTGATCACGGCCTTCATGAGCACACTGTCGGTGCTGAACGCGCTGCTGCTGGTGGGCACCGCCGGCATCGGCGTGGTGCTGTGGGCACGTGGGCAGGTGGACGCCGGCACGGTGGCCACGGCGCTGCCACTGGCCTGGCAGATCGTCAACGTGGCCGGCTGGGTGAGCTGGGAAGTGACAGGCATCTTCGAGAACATCGGCGTGGTGCAAGAAGGCATGCAGACCATTGCTGTGCCCCACGCCATGACCGACCAGCCCGATGCCCAGGAACTGCAGGTGCCGCGCGGCGAGATCCGCATTGAGCATCTCAGCTTCACCTACGGCCGCACCGACGGCAAGAAGGTGCTGGACGATCTGAACCTGCTCATCGAGCCGGGCGAGCGTGTGGGCCTGATAGGCCGCTCGGGCGCGGGCAAGAGCACGCTGGTGAACCTGCTGCTGCGCTTTCATGACCTGGAGCAGGGTTGCATCCGCATCGACGGGCAGGACATCGGCCACGTCACACAAGAAAGCCTGCGCGCGGCCATAGGCATGGTCACGCAGGACACGTCGCTGCTGCAGCGCTCCATCGCCGCCAACATCAGCTACGGCCGGCCCGGTGCCACGCCAGCGCTGGTGGAGGCCGCCGCACGCAAGGCCCAGGCGCATGAGTTCATCCTGGGCCTGCAAGACTGGCAGGGGCGCAACGGCTACGAGGCCCACGTGGGCGAGCGTGGTGTCAAGCTCAGTGGCGGCCAGCGCCAGCGTGTGGCCATTGCGCGTGTGGTGCTCAAAGATGCGCCCATCCTGGTGCTGGACGAGGCCACTTCGGCGCTGGACAGCGAGGTGGAGTTGGCCATCCAGAGCCAGTTGCTGGGCCTGATGGAAGGCAAAACCGTCATCGCCATTGCACACCGGCTGAGCACCATATCCCGCATGGACAGGCTCATCGTGCTGGAGCAGGGCCGCATCGTCGAGCAAGGCACACACGCCGAGCTGCTGGCGCTGCAAGGCCACTACGCCAAGCTCTGGGCCCACCAGAGTGGCGGCTTCCTGCCCGAAGACCTGGACGACAACGGCGCCACGCCGGCCGCCTCACTCCCCGTACTGGCCTGAGCGGCCCACACGCACGCGACACCCCATGGAACTGCTGAGCTACCTGATCGACTTTGTGCTGCACGTGGACGTGCACCTGACGGGCTTTGTGCAGGCCTACGGCGCCTGGGTCTACGCGCTGCTGTTCCTCATCATCTTTGTCGAGACCGGGGTGGTGGTGATGCCCTTTCTGCCGGGCGATTCACTGCTCTTTGTGGTGGGCACGCTGTGTGGGCTGGACTTGATGAGCCTGCCGCTGGCCATGGCGCTGCTCACGGCCGCCGCCGTGCTGGGCAACCAGACCAACTACATGATCGGCCGGCGCATAGGCCCGCGTGTGTTTGGCTGGCAGCAGTCACGCTGGTTCAACCGCCAGGCCTTTGACCGCATGCACGCGTTTTATGAACGTTATGGTGGCGTCACCATCATGGCGGCGCGTTTCATGCCCTTCTTGCGCACCTTTGCGCCCTTCGTGGCAGGTGTCGCGCAAATGACACGCAGCAAGTTCACGCTCTATGACGTCACCGGCGGCTCGTTGTGGGTATGCAGCCTCACGCTGGCGGGTTACCTGTTTGGCAATGTGCCTTGGGTCAAGGCCAATCTGTCCACCATCATCTGGACCATGATCGCCGTGCCCGGTGTGGTGGTGCTGTTTGGCGCGTGGAAAGCGCGCCGGGCCACCGCAGCCACCCACGCGGGTTCGTGAAAAAGCCCGCCAGTGGCGGGCTTTGAAGAAGTCCGGCGCGCAGTTTGCGGCGCCCGGGCAATCTGATCAGCTCTTGCGGCGGCGGGCCGCTGCGCCCACGGCCAACAGACCCAGGGCCATGAGGCCGTAGGTGGCGGGCTCAGGCACGTTGCCGGCCACTTGCACGGTCAGGAAACCCGCGTCCCACATGCCGTCGGGGTTGACACCGTCGGTGTAGCCCTCAAAGAACTCCAGACGCAGGATGCCATTGGCGCCCACGTTGAACTGCAGGCCATAGTCGGCCAGGTTCAGGATGCCGCCCGAGGAGTAGGTGGCCGTGCCGGGATCGGTGACGCCGCTGGGCGTCAGCCAGACGCCAGCAGAGCCGGTGCTGTCCTCAATGGCCACCTTCAACTCCGACAACCAGCTCGGGGCGTAGGCGGTGAGGGTGACGTCCCAGCCGATGCCGGTAACGGCCGCATTGGCACCCACGTTGAACGTCCACACGGTGTTGCCCGGTGTGCCGTAGTCGGCAAAGCTTGCTGCGCCGGCCACGTTGATGAGCGTCGTGGACAACGAAGCGGGCAACGAGACGGTCGACGAGCCTGTGCCCGTGAGCACGTTGCTGGCAGTGACTTGCTTGCCAGCGGCGGCATGCGCCTGGCTGGCCACCAGCAGGGTGGCGGCGATGGCCACAGCGCGGGCGGCGAAGGAGAAACTTGTCATGCAAAACCTCCAGATTTTTTGTTCATGAACCCTCCTGAAACCTCTTGTTTCAGGAAGGGATCAAATCTGCTCCCGAAAGTCCGCACTGGCAATTGCCGGCAACCAAGCTTCCCCCTGATTGAGGGGCGGGGTTCCCCGGGTCTCGCAACGCGGCCAGGCGCATGGCTCAGAGTGTGAGAGTAAATCCGGCGTGCCCGAGCGGGGCGCCAGATTGCGCCCGCGCAAGGCGCAAAGCGCAGTCGTAGCCCGAGCTACGGCGAGCATTTGCAACGCCGCGCGGGTGCGATATGGCGGCACGAGCGGGCATGTTGGATTTGCTCTCACACTCTCAGGGGCAGGCCGCAATCACCTGCGCCACAGCGGCCGTGAGCTTCTTGCCATAGGGCACGTGCAAGAACTCGTTGGGCCCGTGCGCGTTGCTCTTGGGGCCCAGCACACCGCAGACCATCATCTGCGAACGCGGAAAACTCTTGCCCAGCATGCTCATGAGCGGAATGGTGCCGCCCTGGCCGATGTAGCCCACGGGCGCGCCAAAGTGCGTGCTGGACGCGCTATTGAGCGCAGCCTCCAGCCACGGCGCCAGGGCCGGTGCGTCCCAGCCGCTGGCGCCCAGCGCGCCGGCGCGGCCGTCGGCATGGAAGGTGACCTTGGCGTTGTAGGGCGCGTTGTCCTCCAGCAGCGCCTTCAGGCGCAGGCTGGCTTGGTGGCCGTCCACCAGCGGTGGCAGGCGCAGCGAGAGTTTGAAAGCCGTCCAGGGGCGCAGCACGTTACCGGCGCTGGCCAGTTCCGGGAAGCCGTCCACCCCCGTGACGCTGAGCGTGGGCCGCCAGGTGCGGTTGAGCAGTGCCTGCACGGGGTCGGTGGTGGTGGGCAGCGTGGGGCCGCCGTCGGCACCGCAGGCCCAGGGCAAACGCTTCCAGACCTCTTCTTTCAGGATCTCCGCCGTGGCCTGGGCCTGGGCGGTGCGCGCGGCCGGGATCTGGCAATGAAAGCTCTGTGGCAACAGGTGGCCGGTCTTGCTGTCTTCGAGCCGGTCAAGCACCTGGCGCAGGATGCGGAAGCTGCTGGGCACCAGGCCACTGGCGTCACCCGAGTGGATGCCTTCGGTGAGCACTTCCACCTTCAGCACACCACTCACCATGCCACGCAGACTGGTCGTTAGCCACAGCTGCTCGTAGTTGCCGGCGCCGCTGTCCAGACACACCACCAGGCCCACGTTGCCCAGGCGTTCTTGCAGCGCGGCGATGTAGGCCGGCAGGTCGGGTGAGCCACTTTCTTCACTGGTTTCTATGAGGCCCACACAGCGCGGGCGTGGCACGCCTTGCCGGTCCAGCGCCTCGATGGCGGTGATGGCGGCGTACACCGCGTAGCCGTCGTCAGCGCCGCCACGGCCGTAGAGCAGGCCATCTTGATACTTGGGCGTCCAGGGCCCCAGGTCCTTGCGCCAGCCGTTGAATTCGGGCTGTTTGTCCAGATGGCCGTACATCAGCACGGTGTCGGTGCTGCCTGGCCGGGTGGCCGGGATGTCGAAAAAGATCACCGGCGTGCGGCCTTCAATGCGCAGCACTTCGAGCTTCAGGCCCGCCACCTGCCGGCCTTCGACCCAGGCTGCGGCGTCGCGCACCACGCGGTCGATGAAACCGTGTTCAGCCCAGGCGGCGTCAAACATCGGGCTCTTGGCCGGCACCGCGATGTAGTCGGTGAGCGCGGGCACGATGCGCTGGTCCCAGGCCTCATTGGCGTAGGCGGCCAGCGCTGCGGCTTCTGGCAGGCGGGTGGGTGCGTTCATGGCAAAGGCTCCAACGGGCATGGCGCCGCAGTTTGTGCGGCTCGAAACGGGCAGTTTAGAACCGGCCGGCACAAGGCGCGGTCAGCACAGTCAGCGGGCCAGCCAGTCCGTCAGTTGCGCCAGCACCTGGGTGCGCTCGGGTTCGTTGAAGATCTCGTGGAACAGCCCCGGCCAGGGCCTGGCCTGCACACAAGCCGCCGGCGCTGCAGCGGCAAACGCCGCGCTGCCGGCGGGCGCCACGCAGCGGTCGGCGCCGGCCCACATCAGCATCGTGGGCACTTGCCAGCGCGGTGCCAGCGCAAGCACCTGCTCACCGCCGTTGAGGATGAAACGCACCAGCCGGGGCGTGATGCGGTCATGCACCAGCGGGTCGGCCTGGTAGGCCTTCACCACCTGGGCATCGCGGCTCACCCATGCCGCGTTCAGGCCATTGGACACACCCAGGTCGGGCGCCAGCGGCGCGAGCACACGCAGCAGCAGCTTCTGCGCCGCACCCAGGCCGGCGTCCAGTGCCGGGGACGACAGCACCAGGCCGTCCACCGGCCTGGACCAGGCGGCGGGCGCAGGCGCCAATGCCTCGGCCACAAATCGTGCCGCCACCAGCCCGCCCATGCTGTGGCCCAGCAGCACATGGCGGCCTTGGCCACGCAGGCGGTCGGTGACGGCGGCCAGGTCGGCCAGAAGCGAGTCGTCGGCTGGCATGCTGCCACGCGGGCCGCTGCTGCGGCCGTGGCCACGCTGGTCATGGCCGGCCACGTGCCAGCCGGCGGCGTTGAGCGCTGCAGCCACAGCGGCGTAGCGGCCCAGGTGCTCGCCCAGGCCGTGCACGATCTGCACCGTGCCGTGGGCCGGGCCCGTGGTGGGCCAGCGTTGCAGGTGAAGGGTGGTGCCGTCGGCCGTGGTCAGGGTGTCCATCAAAACGATTGAAGCATGGCCACGTTTATGCTGGTGGCATGGAAACCCCTTTCTTCCGCATCGAGCAGCCCGCCGCCGGCGTGGCCCATTTGCAGCTCAACCGGCCCGAGCAGCTCAACACCATGACGCCGGCTTTTTTCCCGGCGCTGCGCGACACGGTGCAATCGCTCAACGCGGCCGGGCAGACACGGGTGCTGGTCATTTCGTCCACCGGCAGGCACTTCAGCGCGGGCATGGCGCTGGAGGTTTTTGCCTCGGGCCTGCAGGGGCTGGACACCGGCACGGCGCGCGCACGGCTGGCTTTTCAGGACTACCTGCGCCAGTTGATGCAGTGTTTTGACGTGCTCGAGCAGGCTCGTTTCCCGGTCATTGCCGCCATACAAGGCGGCTGCATTGGCGGCGCGCTGGACCTGGCCGCCGTGTGTGACCTGCGGGTGTGCAGCGCCGACGCCTTTTTCACCGTGCAGGAAATCCACATCGGCATGGCCGCCGACCTGGGTGTGTTGCAGCGGCTGCCCAAGATCGTGCCACCGGCCGTGGCGCGCGAGATGGCCTATACGGGCGACCGCATCGGCGCCGAACGTGCACTGGCCGTGGGGCTGGTGAACGCCGTGTTGCCCGACGCCGCCGGCACCGTGGCCCATGCGCTGGCGCTGGCCGGGCGCATCGCGGCCAAGTCGCCGCTGGCCATGGCCGGCACCAAGCTCGCCATCAACTACGCGGTGGACCACCCGGTGGCCGATGCGCTGCAACAGATGACGCTGCTGCAAAGCGCCATCTTCGACATCGGCGAAATGGGCCAGGCCATCACGGCGTGGAAGGCCAAGGCACACGACGCCGGTTTTGCCGCACTGGGTGCCTTGCCCCGGGTGTAGTGGCGGGCTGCGCGGGCTGCAAACCCAAGCGCCGGGTCAGCCGCCGGCAGGCATGCAGAACAGGTTGAGCTTGTTGCCGTCCAGGTCACGGAAATAGCCGCAGTAAAAGGTGGCGCCGCGCGGGCCGGCTGCACCTTCGTCGGTGCCACCCAGGGCCAGCGCCTTGGCGTGCAGCGCGTCCACCTGGGCGGGTGTCTTCACCACCAGTGCCACCATGGTGCCATTGCCGCTTGTGGCGGGCTGGCCGTCATAGGGTTTCATCACCGCCAGGGCGGGTTTGTCCATGGACACGCCCCAGCCTATGCCGGTCGGTGAATCCCACAAGCGCTTGGCGCCCAGGTCGGCCAGCAGTGCGTCATAAAACGCGGCGGCGCGGGGCAGGTCATTGGTACCGAGCGTGACGTAACCGATCATCGTGTGACTCCTGGGTTGGCTGTGGTGGGTCTTGGATTGGGCAAGCGGCCCGATTCTGCGGCCCGGGCTCAGGCACCTACCCATGGCCAGATGTTGTCCGGGCCCGTGAGCACTGTGGCCGCCGTCAGAGCGTAAAGCCGTAGTCGATGGTCAGTGGCGCGTGGTCAGAGAAGCGCTGGTCCAGGTAGATGGCTTCGGCCTTGGCCGTGGCCGCCAGCGCCGGCGTGGCCAGGTGGTAGTCCAGCCGCCAACCCACGTTGTTGGCCCAGGCCTGGCCCCGGCTGCTCCACCATGTGTAGCAGGTGTCGGTGGTGTCGGGCTGCAACTGGCGGTACACGTCCACCAGGCCACCTTCGGTCAGCAACTTCGTCATCCACGCTCGCTCTTCGGGCAGGAAGCCGCTGTTCTTCTGGTTGCTGCGCCAGTTCTTCAGGTCGGCCTGCTGGTGCGCGATGTTCACGTCGCCCACCAGGATGAATTCGCGCTCGGCCTTGAGCTTCATCAGGTGCGGGG
>CXWL01018021.1_pt1 | contig 30682 bp, 27 predicted proteins | sample 590931 | NCBI WGS metagenome assembly CXWL01 (sample SAMEA3498368, study PRJEB10139) | groundwater metagenome | biome: water well; material: biofilm material | place: Germany | collected 2015-04-27 | reverse complement strand
GTTTGCGCGCTTCCGGCATCACCTGTTCGTCGGGATATACGTGGTTCAGGAAGCCCCAGCGCTCCGCCTGCTGGGCGGTGAAGCGGTCACAGGCCATCACCAGCTCCTTCGTTCGCGCCGGCCCTAACTCCCGCATCAGCCGCGGCAGCGCCTGCCAGGTGAGCGGCAGGTTCAGCTCTACCTCGGGTATCGAGAACCAGGCCGATTCGGCACCGACCCGCATATCCATGCAACTCAGGAACACCACCGCCCCGCCAATCGCCAACCCGTTCACCGCCCCGATCGTCACCTGCTCCAGCCGGTCCAGCATGTCGCTCGTCTTGCCGCCGAGGCTCGCCCGGGCGCGGCGGTCGATGTCGTTCGCCGGCGCGCTGTCCCGCCGGTCGCCAAGCTGCGCACCGGCGGAGAAGGCTCGCCCCGCACCGGTGAGGATGACCACGCGCGTCTCGAAGTCGGTCTCGAGGCGGCGGCAGACATCCTGGAGGTCGTCGTGGAGCTGGACGCTGAGGGCGTTCAGCTTCTCCGGGCGGTTCAGGGTGATGGTCATCAGGCCGGGGAGCTTCTTGTCCTTCTGGGCAATGATGGTTTCGTACTTCGCCATGACTGTCTCGCTTTCGTGTCCAAGGCTCGGGAAACACAGGGGCCATGACGGTCGTCAGGTCAACGACGCACAGGCACAGAGGTCTCTTTTTGGTTCGTGAGGTCCTGCGGACGCTATCGCAAGTCTCTCACGGGTTTGCCGGTACTATCCGGCGCGGGGACCTTAGGGTCGAGGGGTGACACTCCCTAGACAGCCCTACGTATGGCTGCGTCAAATCGTGGTGAAAGCCCCTGCTATACTGGGCTTCGGCCAACCCCGTACCCCGCCGATACATACATGCCGGATCTTCGACCACCTATGGGTGTTCGTGGGGCTGGCTGCGCATGGATGCTGCCGTCGGACAGGTGTGGTTAGAACCGGATAGCGCATGACGAGCAGCAACTCAGACCCCCGCGATCTCGAAGCCATCGATCGGGCGGCGCGCGCCATCGCGCAGGCCCTGATTGCGCTTTCAGCGGAACAGGACGCCCGGGCCCAACAGGTGCCAGCGGCGCTGGTCGAGACGCTGGAGAAGTTCAGCGACATCCTCGCCCGCCTCGTCGATCACAACGAACAACTCGCCCAGCGCGTCTCCGAGCTGACCATCGCCGTCGCTGAGCTGGATCAGGCGCGGGCGACAGCACCCACGAACGGCCACGCAAAGCCGCAGCTTCCGGAGATGGAGCCGTCGTTCGCCCCCGGCGGCGAAGGGGTGGATGTGACCATCGCCGCTGTGCCGGGCTTTCAAGGCCTGATGGAGGTGCAGCGGGCGCTGGTGCGGCTGCCTCAGGTGCAGTCTGCCGCCGTCCGCCGCTACCAAGACGACGAGGCCGCGATCCAGCTCATCCTCAGTCAGCCGATGACGGCCAGCGCCATCGCCGAAGGCATCAGCGCCGCCACCGGCCAGCAGCTCATCGTGGACGACGCGCGGCCAGACGCGCTGCGGCTACGGTTGCGGTTTCTTGGCTGAGTGCAAGTTACATGCGCGAGGCAACACCAGCCGCAATCCCATACACCGTCGCCGCCGCCCTAAACCCCGCCTCAAACCGATCCTCGTCCGGCGACGTGATCCATACCTGGTCCGCCTCAAACGCCGCCAGCACGCTCGCCCGCCGCGCCGCATCCAGCTCCGACAGGACATCGTCCAGGAGCAGAATTGGCCGCTCCTGCGACCGTACGTGTAGCAGCCGCGCCTCCGCCAGCCTTAGCGAGAGCGCCGCGGTACGCTGCTGTCCCCGCGAAGCGAACGATGACGCCGGTTCTCCACCCAGCGTCATCCTCAGATCGTCGCGATGGGGCCCGCTCAGCGTCGAGCCAGCGGCGATGTCGCGTGATCGCGCTCCACGCAGCTTCTCCAGGAGCGCCGTTTCTACATCGCCCTGCTCTGCCTCGGCGATGCGGATGCCGTCCCAGCCATCGACGAAGCGGGGCGCGTAGGTCAGGTCGAACTGCTCGCGTTCGCCGCTCAGCCGTGCGTGTCCGGACGCAGCGTGGCGTGCCAGTTCGACGATCGCCTGCGCTCGGGTGTGGGTGATGACGGCGCCTTCACGCGACATCTCCTCGTCCCAATAGTCGAGTTCGTCGCGCTTGGCTTCGCCCTCCTGGATCCGCTTCAGCAGCGCGCTCCGCTGGGTCACCACCTTGTTGTACTTCGAGAGCGTGCGGCCGTAGCGGTGGTCGGCCTGGGTGAGCATCACGTCGAGATAGCGGCGGCGGCCACCGGGGGAGCCGCGCACGAGGTCCATGTCGTCGGTGGTGAAGAGCACGGCCTTGATCTGGCCGGCGGCATCGGTGCCGCGCTTGGTGACGCCGTTCACCTTGAACCGCTTCGAGGCGACAAGGCCGTGCGGGCCTTCGCGCCCGACGACCGTCAGCTCGACCGTCACCTCATCCACCGCCCGGACGGCCGTGCCAGAGACCTGCGCGAACGGCTGGGCATCGCCGCGCGCGCTCCAGGCGATGTAGTCGGCGTCTCCGTCCGCCCGATCGGCCTTGCCGGAGGCGAGGAGGAAGGCGGCTTCGAGGAGGTTGGTCTTGCCCTGCGCGTTGTCGCCCAGCAGCAGGACGACGCCGGGGGCGGCCTCTATGGTCTGCTGCTGGTAGTTGCGGAAGTTGGTGAGAGTCAGGGCACGGAGGTGCATTGGGGCGAGTGTAGCGGACAGCCGGGATCCGCGTCGTCTACCATCGGGCAAAGAGGCGTCTCTAGTCGGGCGGTGGCGCCGCGTGCGTCCGACCGGCTCTCGGCCGCGTCCAACGGCGCAGCCAGTGCGCCCAGGGCAGCCGGTAAAGCAGCACGATGCTGGTGACGCTCGTGAGCTGGAACGCGATGGCCAACCAGCTGCCGAACGCGCCCTTGAACACGTCGGTCACGCTGGTGAACACCCGATCCGTTGTCCATACGAAGAAGGTGTCCGCCGGGATGCGCGCGGCCCAGAAGCCGATGAGCACGAGGGACAGCCTGACTTCGGCAAGGCCAGCCGCGACGAACAGATTGTTGGTCGGGAGTGGGGTGAGGGCGTAGGCGAACGTGGCGGGCGCAAGCCAACGCCGGCGCTCTTCGAGGAAGGCGCCCAGATCATCCAGATCCTGCGCCTGTCGGCGCATGAAGTAGCGCTTGGCGAAGGTACTCTCGTGCGCCAGCACGAGACGTCCCACCCCGGACATGAGTGCGCCCCCGATCGAGAGAACCAGCAGCGGCAAGTCGAACTCGATGTAGAAGAACGACATCACCATCCAGCTTGCAGGCATGAAGGCAGGCACAAGGTTGATCGCAAAGATGAGGACGAAAGCAGCAACAAGCAGAAACGCTGTATCCACGAAGCAAGCTTACTGGCCGAAGCGCCGGGACGGGCAAGGGGTAGCGTCGCCAGCATTCCGCCGGGCGCTGCCCTGCGACCGTCAGGCGGACTTGACCTCGACCTTCCTGCTGGCAGCCTGCGAACTTCGCGGCATCACGACTTCCAGCACGCCGTCCTTCACGTTGGCGACGGCGCCCTGGGCATCGCAGCCCTTCGGGAGGGCGAGGGCGCGGTAGATGCGCCCGTACGTCCGCTCGCTGCGGTAGCACTCTGCTTCTTGCACGTTCTCTTCATGATGGCGCTCGCCGGTGATGGTGATCTGGCCTTCGGATACGTTGACTTCGATGTCCTCGTGCTTGATGCCAGGCATCTCCGCCTTCACGATGACCTTGCCATCCTTCTCGAACATGTCGATAGCAGGGGACTCCTCTTCATCGCCGACCAACTCGCGCCAAGGACGACCGAAGGGCCGTCGGAAGCCGAAGAAGCCGGGGAAGTCATCCCGAAGACCGCCGAGACCAAGAAGTGCGTGCGACCGCCGAACTGGAAGCTGAGTCGTACCGTTGGTTGCCATTTCGCGCCTCTCCTCTCGCTAATCGCTGGGACCCATGCTGGACGCCCCTATTGCGCCACGATCATATCGATCCCGTAGTAGGGGATGAGAGTGCCGAACCTCCTGATTGACTGATGCCGTTCGTCACATCGAGTACACAACAGCAGCCCCTGCGCTCGTCACGGCCGACCGCATCCGCCCTCCACGCGGGCATACCGCGAGCGTACGGCCATCGACCTCGCCACCCGCGCCGCTCCTTAGGGCGCTCCTCCGCCCACCGAGGGCCTTCGCCCCGGCCGGGGCCGATGCCAAGGGGCGCGTTGCTCGGGGGACTCGGGCGGCAGAACTGTCCCGCTAGCGCGGGATCTCCGGCTGCGCCCCCGACTATTACGAAGCGGCGCGGCGCGTTATGATCCGGCTCAGAAAAACCGCGAGGAGTCCAGCCTGTGCTTCCCAGCCACGAGTTTCCGGGCAACATCATCTATTGGGCGTCGCTGGCGGGGCTGATCGGCTTCGCTTTCTACTCCATCGGGGTCAAGGTGGCGGTGTTCGCCCGAGGGAAGGGCGACTGGCGGCTGGACCACCTGGTCGAGCGCGTGGTCTCGCTGGGGCCGTACCTGCTGGGGAACGCGCGGGTGGCGCGGAAGCAGTACTGGTACAGCGGGCTGCTGCATTCGCTCATCTACTGGGGGTTCATCGTCCTGCAGGTGCGGACGATTAACTTCATCCTCAAGGGCTTCAGCGAAGACATCTCCTTCGAGCACGCGGCCGGTATCGGGATCCTGCAGGACGGCTACGACCTCCTCTTCCGGGTGCCAATGGACGCATTCAACATCCTTGTGCTGGTCGGCTGCGGGATGGCGGCGTGGCAGCGGCGGTTCTGGAAGCCCGCCCGCATGACCTTCAACATGGATGCCTGGCTGATCCTGTTCTTCATCGCCTTCCTGATGGTCTCCGATATCTTCACCAACAGCCTGGAGATCGCGATCGAGCCGCAGCGCGACGGCGAGCGCTTCAGTTTCCTTGCCTGGCCGCTGGCACAGTTCTGGAACAACGTCGGACTGTCCGAGGGCGTGAAGGAGGGGATGCTGAACTTCTGGTGGTACGCCCACCTGTTTGACTTCCTGCTCTTCCTCAACTACCTCCCCTACAGCAAGCACTCCCATGTCCTCAGCGTCGTCCCGAACGTCACGTTCCGCCGCATTGAGCCGACGGGCAAGCTGCAGCCGATCAAGGACTTCGAGAACCTGGAACGCTTCGGGGCCAGCCTCATCGAAGACCTGTCGTGGAAGCAGATGCTGGACGCGTATAGCTGCACCGAGTGCGGCCGCTGCGAGATCAACTGCCCGGCCTTCCTCACCGGGAAGGAACTATCGCCGAAGAAGATCATGCACGATCTGCGGACGGTAGTGGAGCAGGAAGTGCGGAAGATCCAGTCGCCGTTGTTCGTGTGGGACGCCCTAAAGCCGGAAGCGAATGGCAACGGCGCCACCAACGGCCACGAGAACGGCGACGGGCACGCGCATGCCGATGGGAACCTGACGCTGATAGACGCCGTTGGCTTCAACCCGATCTGGGACTGCGTGACCTGCGGCGCTTGCCAGTATCAGTGCCCGGTGTTCATCGAGCACATTCCGTTCCTACAGGACATGCGGCGATTCCTGACGATGAACGAGGCGAGCATGCCGGAAACGGCCTCGCAGACCCTGATGCAGATCGAGCAGCGTGGGCACCCGTGGCGGGGGACGCAGTTCACGAGGACATCGTGGATGGACGGGCTGGAGATCCCAACCTTCGACGGTAGCCAGAAGTACCTGTACTGGGTCGGCTGCTCCGGGGCGATGGTCGACCGCAACGTGCCGATCACGCGCGCCGTCGCCCGGCTGCTAACGGAGGCCGGGGTCAGCTACGGCTGCCTCGGGGAGGAAGAGCTGTGCACGGGCGACCCGGCGCGGCGGCTGGGTAACGAGTACCTGTTCCAGGAGCAGGCGAAGTCGTTGATCGAGGTGCTGAACGCGAAGGGCGTCGAGCGCATCATCACCAACTGCCCGCACTGCTTCAACACGATGAAGAACGAGTACCCGGACTTCGATGGCACGTTCGAGGTCATCCACCACACGACCTTCCTGAACAAGCTGCTCAGCGACGGCGCCCTGGTGCCGAAGAACGACCTGCCGCTGGCGATCACCTACCACGACTCCTGCTACCTGGGCCGCCACAACGGCAACTACGACAGTCCGCGCGACATCATCGACAAGCTGCCGGGTGGGGCGCGCGTGGAGATGCCGCGTAACAAGGAGTGGAGCTTCTGCTGCGGGGCGGGGGGTGCGCACATGTGGGTGGAGGAGTCGAAGGGCAAGCGCATCAACGTCGCCCGCACGGAGGAGGCCTACGCCACCGGAGCGCAGATCATCGCCACCGCCTGCCCGTTCTGCATCCAGATGTTCGAGGACGGCATCCCGACGGTGCAACCGGACGAAGAGAAGCGCATGAAGACGTTCGACGTCGCTGAGCTGCTCGAGTTGACGGTGATCGGCCGCCCATCGGGTGGCTCGCCCGCCGCAGAGGCGATGGGCATCGGCGGGAGCGACGGAGCCGTCGACGGTTAGCTCTTTGCTCTTTGCCCCTTTGTTGTCCGTAGCCGACCGGCACCGACCATAACCGCTTGACGCGACTCGCGAATATTTTGTTGACGCATGTCAAGGTGTGTGAGATATTGCATATGTGCCTACACCCTCCACCCGTTAGGGGGCGTGTCGGTCTTCCTACGAGTTCGGAGGGAATGCTCGTTACCATGATCACCTACCCAAGACTGACAGCCGCGATTGGCGCCCTAGTGTTCTCGGTCGTCTGCTCGGTTGTTGTTGTGGCCAGCCAGGCATCGGCATCTTCGTCGCGGGGCGGAGCGGATTCGCGTCCGGATGTGTCGAGCGGCAAGCCACAGGCCGCCGGGACGGCGCAGACCACCCGCACCGCGCAGGCGACGACCTCGCCGCGCGCCACCGTGTCGCCGCAGGTAACGAAGACGGTCGGGCACGCGACGGAAACGCCGGTGACGACGAGCACGCCGAACGTGGCCACGTCGACACCGCAGAGCACGCAGACGGCGCCGCCGCTCACCCACACGCCGACAGCGACGGCCACGTTTGCGACCAGCACGAGCACGCCGACAGCGACCGCCACCCTTGGCACTGGCACGGCGACGCCGACCTCCACGACGCCGACCTCCACTCCAACGAGCGCCGCCAATACGCATACCCCGACCAAGACCAACGTAGCGAGGACTCACACGCCAGCGAGCACGGGAACGGCCGGAACCACTACCCCATCTGGATCCGCGACGGCGCCTGCGGGCTCGCCGACGGTGAACACCGTGCTGGGAATCGAGCGGCCGCTACCGGATCCGACCCGCAGGATTCTCCCGAGCGCCGGCGATGGCTCGTCGAACATGGCCACCAACGGCGTTGTGGCGCTACTAGCCGCCGTGGCCGCAGCAGCGATGCTGGTGGGGATCGGCTTCGGTCTGAGCCGACACACGCGCCGGGCGCGGGGCGACCGCTAACCGCCGAAGTAGGATAGGCAGACACCTTAAAGGCCTCGTCCGATGCGTCGGACGAGGCCTTCCGCCGAGGGGAAGGCCTGGTGATCAGGTGATTCCGAAGAGCTTGTGGTGCAGATGCTCGGGGGGCCGGCGGGCACGTGTGGGTCGCTCGGTTCCTCGGGCAGACCCGAACCAATCCGTCGCAGGCGGGAGAATTCACCGCCGCCTCGCGCTCTCGAAAGAACATGGCTCCCCGGGCAGGACTCGAACCTACAACCCTGCGATTAACAGTCGCATGCTCTACCATTGAGCTACCGGGGAAAGCGATACCGGAGTGGGGGACACTCCAACCCCGCAGAATAGCGGACGTTGGGGCGTGTCCTCAAGCTCAACCCCGATCTCGCGCGTGTCAATAGCCCGTTCGCCCGGCAACGCTCTCGTCGCTATACTCCGCCCGATCAAGGAGATTCCGGAGGAAACCGCTAAATGGCTGTTAAGTGGAGTAAAGTCGCCCCCTACATCGAGAATGGCCTGGCTTCGCGTGGCAACATCGAGCGGTCGAGCATCGTCGATGTCGCCTACGACGACGCGGCGGACGACGATATCGTTGATGCCATCGATGCACTAGGATCGCGGGTGTTTATGACGGTTGAGGAGACGAAGGCGTTCCTCGTCTCGCAGGGCGCTGTCGACGAGTAGTCTCAGGCGCCACCTCCTCCTGCGGCCCCTGCCGGTACCACCGCTTCGATCTCAATCCGAGAGGCTCCGGGCCGTCGCCAGAGCATCGCGCCGATGGCGGCGATTGTCACGGCTGCACCGGCGACCTGCACCGGCCCAAGCTGCTCGTCCAACATGGCCCAAGCGGCGATGGTCGCGACAACCGGGACTCCCAGCAGCATCAGCGACGAGAGCGAGACATCGACATACCGATGCGCCCACCCGATCACCACCTGCCCCAGTGTCCCGGATACCAGCGCAAAGAACAGGATCGTCAAGAGGTCGCGTAGATCCAGTCCGCCCAGCTCTTCGGGCCTAACGAACACGGCCGGCGTCACGACGATGGCTGCCACCAAGTGCACGATCGTCATGTACTCCAAGGTGCCGCCGGTGGTACGCACTCGCTTTGTCAGCAAGAAGTAGGCGGTGAAGCTGAGCACAGCCACGACAGCGAGGAGATCGCCGACGGGGTGCCATTCCGGGGTGCCGGCCGAAGCAGCGATGACGAGGCCGACTCCGGCGATCGCCACCGCGACGCAGGCGATGTCACGACGCGTGACGCGCTCGCCGAACAATGGTCCGGCGACGACCAGGACGATCGCTGGCTGTAGCGCACCGATGAGGGTGGCATTGGCGACGGTGGTGATCTTCACCGAGCTGACGAAACAGATCAGGTTGACGCCGAATAGGGCGCCGGCGCACAGCCCCCAGGGCCAGAACGCCGACCGGATAGGGCGGCGCAGGACGCGCATGATCGCCAGCAGGGCCAGGGCGCCGATCCAGAGGCGGTAGAAGGCCAGCGCCTCGCCGCCGACGGAGGCGGCCTTCAGGAGGGGGCTGACGATGCCCCAGGTGACCACCGTCGCGGCCACGGCGAGAAGAGCGACCGGTGGCGAAGGGTCTGCGTGGGGCGATGACTGGTCCAGCGTGGGCGACCTCTCTAGTCCCACCGTAGCAGCAGTTGGTACATGCGGAACAGCAGACGGGTCGAGTCGAGTGCGATCACGTTCGGGCGCTGATTCAGCTTCGGCTCGACGTGCTCAAACAGACGGAGTTCGTCGAAATGGACGCGTGGGGTGTCACTTCCGGCGAGGGCATCCCGCATGCGCCGTAATTCGGTATAGGGCACGTAGGGATCGGCCCGGTCGTGGATGATGAACAGCTCCGCCTGGACACGATCGATGCTCTGGCTTGGGGAGAGATACTGCAGCTCAGCCACCGCGTCCGGCGGAAGCCGCGCGGCCAGGGCATCGACGGCGGCGGCGTCCCGATTGGCAAGGAAGTCGTAGAAGGCGCGGCCATTGGGCGTGAGTGTCGCCAGTTGGGAGGCCGATACCGCTTCGTCATCCAGGAAGACCTCGATCAAGCGCTCGCGGTCGCCGGCATCGGCGACACGGTCGATGAGGACGTGCGCCATTACGCGCTTGGCATGACGCTGGGGGCTCCACCCTTCATCGACGCCGCCGTACAGGATCTGATCGGTGGCGATACCACCGAAGGCGGCGATGGCGTCGTAGTATCCACCGAAGGACACGACGTGGTCGACATCCTCCGCGATCCGCGGGTCGCCGGCGGCAACGAGGGCGAGCGACCCGCCGACGCTGGCGCCGAAGAACCCGATTCGTTTGGGATCGACCTGAGGCACGCCCTGGAGAAACTGAAACTCGGCCACGAGCGCGTCGATCTCCTCCGGGTCGATGCGCAGGTCGTCGAGGCGATCGCTGAAGGGCACCAGCATCACGACGCCCTTGCGAGCCGAGTCCTCAGCGATGCGAACCAGCCGCGGCTCGTCGAGATCGAGCGGTGGCGCACCCATCGAGAACACAACCCCCGGCAGGTTGGTTCCGTGCGCCGGGATGTAGAGATCCGCCTCGATCGATCGCGGCCCGTCGCGGCTCACGTAGTCGATACTGATGCGCTCGCGCCGCGGCGGGTCGGAGATCAACTCGATCGGGCGGAGCGGGGAGGGGAACTGGACAACCATATCGGGGAGATAGAGAGAGGCTTCCACGGCCAGGCGCCCGTGGCGGTTCGTCCAAAGGAGGAAGGGCAGCCCGGCCAACACGGCTACTGCCAACAGCAGCGGCCACGCTCTGATCACGACACGCCCGGTTCTTTTCAAACGCCCATCCTTGCCCGCAGTCTAGTCCACCGCCCGCCGTGAGGCCGCCGGTATACTCCGTTTATATGCGCATTCTGCGGTCGGCTCCCGAGATCATCATGTGGCTTCTGATCGCGGGCGTCGCCTTGATCAACGTGGCCATCTACACGGGCGTGGTCCGGGGCGAGGACGCCGTTGACCTGCGCCAGCCGCGCGCGACGGGCGAGCCCTTTCTCAGCACGACGCCGGAAGCAGCGCCGACCCTGTCTCCGGACCGGCAGCAGGCTCATGATGCCGAACTGGACGACAGTCCTGATCTCCCGGGCAGATTCGTGCCGACGCAGGGCCGCCAGCACACCGACCCGTACCCGTTGGACGAACGCATCCCCTTCTGCCCCGAGAACCAGATCTCGAACGACTGCTACGCCTCCAACCCACCGACGTCCGGCCTGCATCTGCCGGTGCAGGGCACGGTGCGCCTCGCCGACGGGAATTCCGTGAAGATCCCTCCAGATCCTGGCATCTACGACTTCGAGATCCCGCGCGAAGCCATTCCGCATCTTCAGGAGCACGCCGGAGTGTTTGTAGGCTATCACTGCGTCACGAATGCCTGCGAGCAGGCTGTCGAGGAGCTGGAGAATTTGGTCAGCCAAAAGCTATCGCTGGGGGCCAGGGTCGTCCTGGCACCCTCGCCGGACCTCGCGGAGGATACGATTGGGATGGCGGCGTGGACGCGCGTGGATGTCCTGTCCATCGGCGAGTTCACGGAAGACCGGGTAAGCCGGTTCATCGACGCTCATAGCTGCCGGTTTGACCCGGAAGGGTTTTGTCCTGAGGGGTCTCGTACCCGAGCTCCGCCGGTGCGCTCTTCGCTCGCAGATGGCTGGTCCCGCTGATCGCGGGATCTCCGCTGCGCTTCGACGTGGACGCGCGTGGATGTCCTGTCCATCGACGAGTTCACGGAAGACCGGGTAAGCCGCTTCATCGACGCGCATAGCTGCCGGTTTGACCCGGAAGGGTTTTGTCCTGAGGGGTCTCGTACCTGAGCTCCGCCGGTGCGCTCTTCGCTCGCAGATGGCTGGTCCCGCTGATCGCGGGATCTCCGCTGCGCTTCGACGTGGACGCGCGTGGATGTCCTGTCCATCGACGAGTTCACGGAAGACCGGGTAAGCCGCTTCATCGACGCACATAGCTGCCGGTTCGACCCGGAGGCGTTCTGCCCTGAGGGCTCCCCCACATAACCACTGACGCGCTGCTCGATTTCGGTTAAACACAGAGACACAGAGGCACAGAGGATCGAAGGGTCCTTCAGTGAGGTTTTGTTGGCCCTACGCCCGGAATCGACTCTTGGTGCATGGGGCTCCGTTTCGGGTCAACACCAGCTCGGCTAAACACAGAGACACAGAGGCACAGCGGCACAGAGGGGTCCTTCAGTGAGGTTCTGTTGGCGTATGTCCGTGAAATCTGCCCGCAGCATTCTCTGGTGCGGTTCGATTTGTGACGGATTGCTCAATGTGGGGGTGATCGATCAGAATGGAGCCGATGGTTTCCGAATCTATCCCCATTCTCGGCCAGGGCCTGATGGACGATGTCGATGCCGATGTCGAGCAGAACATCCTGCTCACGGGCGTTGACACGGTGATGAACTGGGCGCGGTCGTCGTCGTTGTGGCCGACGATGTTCGGGCTGGCCTGCTGTGCCATGGAGATGATCGCGACGGCGACGCCGCGCTACGACATCGCCCGCTTTGGGGCGGAGATTTTCCGCGCCTCGCCGAGGCAGGCCGACCTGATGATCGTTTCGGGTACCTGCACGTGGAAAATGGCGCCGGCCATTCGCCGCATCTGGATGCAGATGCCGGAACCGAAGTGGGCCATCTCGATGGGGGGCTGCGCGATCATGGGCGGGCCGTTCGCGTACGGCTATAGCGTCTTGCCGGGGGTGAACCTGCTCGTGCCGGTGGATGTGTACGTGCCGGGGTGTCCACCACGTCCCGAATCGCTGCTCACGGGGCTGATCATGCTGCAAAACAAGATCATGGATTCGAAGGTCACTGGACAACGGGAGCGGCCAGAACCGACCGGCGATTTCAGCTCGTACCTGCCGCCGGAAGATCCGATCCGCCGCGAGCTGGAATCTCTCTTTGCCCCGTACCCGCACTTTGACCCGGCGCAGTCCGAGGCGTAACCCCCACGATCCTTCAGCGCGCTACCAATGCACCCAGACGGGTGTACCGATCTCGGCGTACGCGTAGATCGCCTCGGCGGCACCCGTCCTGATGCAACCGTTGCTGACGCGGCCGGTGGAGGGATCTACGACGTTGCCCGACTCATCCTTGAGGAACGAGTGGAAGCCGTTAGCTCGATCCGTATCGAAGCCGACCCAGTGGCTGATGTACGTGTCGTACGGGGGATCGTACGCAAGCTCCTCGATCTTGCTCTGCACGGCGAACAGCCCGGTCTGCGTTGAGAGGTACTCGCCCGTGTCCACCTGCACGCCGACACCGACAGGGCGGATTTCCTCGACCAACGCGCCGCCATCCATCAGCCGTACGATGTAATTCGCGACATCCACGTCGATCCAGCGGCCCTCCGTCGGGGCGACGCTGCCATCGAGCGTCTGTGGTGTGGGCGTCGCGGTGGGCGGAACGTCTGCGGTCGCCTGTTCCTGTGCGGGGGCCTGCGTCACTTCCGCCTCTGTTGCGGCCATGGTCTGTTGCTCGGATGGCGGCGCGGCGGGCTTGCCACCGATCGGAGCGGTGCGATTGGGAGCGGCCGAGACGGTCGAGAGCGGCTCGATCGTCACGAGGGCGTCCGGCGCACCGGATCCGCTGCCGCACGACGTGGTCGACAGCATCGCGAAGATTGCGAAGGCTAATGCCAGAACGCGTGGCCATGACAGGCGATGAAGCACGCTCAATGATGACCGCTGGCGCTTGTGGAGGCTAATCGAACGAGCACGACTCAATTTACGGATGCCTGCAACACGGTCTCTCCCGTGTGTTGGGTCACGTCCCCGGCCGGCTCCACACTGACGGCGAAGCTCCGCAGCGCGCCGACCGCAGACGTATCCACTTGCAGGTCGCGCACGATGAGGCGACCGTTGCCTTCGATATCTACGTCAAACAGACCGCCGAGCACCCAGTCATTTTCGTACACGAGCCAGAGACAGTATGTCTGGTCATCGGCGAGCGCAGGCAGCCCAAGAGCGACCAGCGCGCCCATCCGGGCCTCCCGGCTCCACACGTAGCGGCCGGTGGAGTCGGGCGCGGCTGACGTACCGATGAGTTGAAGTCGAGTGGCATCGGGCTGGGACACGATATCCGTGATGGCGTCCTGCGACAGCAGGCTCTGGCTGCGGAGCGCCGACATCTGCACAAGCTGGGTGCTTGCCGTGGCGAACTTTGCGGACTCAGTGGTCGCGCCCGCGGACACGCGTGCGTTGTCGTCGCGGAGATTGTTCATCTGGTTCTGCGCGTAGATGCCCCAACCGGCAAGGGCAACGCACAGGGCCAGGCCTGCGGCGAGCACCGTCGGCATGTAGCGGCTCGCGGGCCGCCGCCCCGATAGGTTGCGCTGTCCATCCCACGCGGCGGGTTCCAGGACGGCTGCGCTCGCCAACACCCTCGCCTTAAGCGCCGCATTCGCGCTGCGCAGGGGCACCGCCAGGGCCAGGCTAGCGCCGGTATGACGAGCCTCGTCAGCAAGCAAGATACAGTCCGGGCAACTGGAGAGGTGGTCTTTGAAAAGGCGCGCGTCATCGCTGTCGAGCGCGCCCAGCGCCCAGGCATCGATGTTCTCGCGCGCTTCTGTGCAGTCCATCGGCATCAGCGGCCTCGGTTGCTCCCCGCGCGCTGCTCCAGCGCCCCTCGCATCTTCTGCATGCCCAGCCGTATGCGCGTTTTCACGGTCCCCAGCGGCTGGCCCAGCTTGTTCGCGATCTCCTGCTGCGTGAGTCCGCCAAAGTACGCGAGTTGGATGGCCAGTTTCTGCTCCGCTGGCAGGACCTCCATGGCAGCGCGGACGGCGGCCCGCTCGTCGGCCAGGACGGTGGCCAACGCGGGGTCGTCTCGCTCGTTGCGGCTGGGCAGGACATCTTCCTCGTCATCGCCCGCCGTCCTCGCCTCGTGGCGCCAGCGGCGGCCCCGTTTGCGCTGCTCGTCGATCGAGCGGTTGCGGGTGACGCTGAGCAGCCAGGTAACGAACTTCCCACGGCTGAGATCGAACTGCTCGGGCCGCCGCCACACGCGAAGAAAAACATCCTGCGCTACCTCCTCGGCCACGTGCGTATCCCCGACGACGCGCAGCGAGACGGAGTACACAAGGTCGCCGTACCGGTCGTACAGCGCCTCGAAAGCGGCGATGTCGCGCCGCCCCAGGCCGTCCATCAGTTCGTCGTCACGCAGCCCCGTGTAGTCCACGCGCTACTTCTTCCTTACGCTCCCCAGCGCCAGCGGGATTCGGGATACAGGCCCTGATCTTAGCAGCAGGCGTCCGGTAGATGGCCTGCCCACCTCCGATTCGGAGAGCGCTGATCGACTTGGCCGCAAGAAGGGGGGATGAGCGAGCCAGCATGGACATGGCTGGGGCCCAGGCTTGTCTTGGCGAGGAGGCCGGCCACTATCCGCCGGGCTGAGATCCGGGAATGACGGCCTGAATCGTGATATCGCTAGAAAGGAGCACGTCCGGATCATCACCGGGGCGGCCGAAAGCGATAATGCGATCGGCTGGGCGAACGTCCTCGAGGCGGATCGTGGGGCCGCCGGCGGTCTTGATCGCGGTCGCCGGAGCGACGATGATGCTGTCGAAATTCGCGTCGCCGGTGGCCCGGATGTTGATCGTCCGAGTCCGAACGTCCACCGCGCCGACGATTCCCCGTACCTCGATGGTGCCTAGCGGTGTAGGATCCGTGGCCGAAGCGGTGATAATGGTTGCTGGCGTGACGGCTGCGGTGGCGCTAGCGGCTGCCTTCGTCGGGTCTGGCGGCGGTTCATCTTCACCCGAGCACGCGCCCGCAGCGACGGCGAACACCGCGATCGCAACACTCGCCAACACGCTGACGAGCCTGGTGTTAGGAATCATTCGGGTTCAACAGCAGCACGGGCGCATTCCCCTGCAATACGCGATCGGCCACGCTCCCAAGCGCGGCCCGCGCCAGCCCTTTCCGTGCGTGCGTCGTCATGACCACGAGATCGATCTTGTGCTGGTCGATGAAGTCCATGAGCCCATCAGCAATCGCCCCGCGCACGACGAACGCCTCCACGCCGCCGTCGGACTTCAAGGCGTCCTGGTGCCGTCGCAGGTAGTCCTGCGCACCCTTTTCCAGTTCCGTGTCGAGTTGTGGAACATAGGCGTCGGGCAGCGTATATGGGTATGCCTGGGTCGCCCACGGTACGGCCCGCACGAGCGCGATGTTCGCGCCGGTCGCCTTGGCCAGCGTCATCACAACCGGGATCGCTTGCTCGGACAGGGGCGAGCCATCGAGTGGGACGAGGATGCGGGTGAATGCCGGGGACGGGCGCTGCTTCTCCAGTACCCGGGGCCCAATTGCCAGCACCGGCGTTGAGGAGTGTCGCAGAAGATGGCCAGCGGTGCTCCCGTACACCCAGCGCGAGATCCCCGATCGTCCATGCGTGGCGATCACGATGGCGCGCGCCCCCGTCTCGCCGGCGGCCTTCAGTATCTCGCTGCCCGCATTGCCCGGACGGACGATGGTGCGGATACGGTCGTCATGGAGCCGCGTCCGGATCTGTTCCAGATAGTTCTCGAAGTACGTTTGCGCCGTTTGCGCCATCTCCACGGCGAGCGTTGACAGGCCGGCGAGGTCTGCTTCGCCGCCCTCCCACACGGTTAGCAGCACGAGGTGAGTTCGCAGCTTGTCCGCCAAGGCGCTGGCGTAGGGAAGTGCGCCCTCGGCCAGTTCGGAACCATCGAGCGGAACGAGTATTGGTCCTTGCTCAAGCATCATGTCTCCCTCTTGCTCACAGTCTATCGCCGTTGCGGCGGGCCATGGAGGCTACATGGCAATCTTCCGAGGTGCCAATCGGCCCCTCGGTCGCTGGCGCGAGACGTTCTGCCCGAGACTTGAGGGCAATTGCGCCGACGCTGCTGGGACGGGTGTCGCCTCGCGCCTCGCCGAGGATCTCGAACCCGAGGTCGCGGATCATCGCTACATCGTCCTCGGGCCGCTGTCCCTTCGCTGTCAGGTAGTCGCCAATGAAAATGGAGTTCGCGACGAGCAGGCCCATCGACTGGAGCGAACGCAGGTGATGTTCTCGGCCGCCGGCGATCCTGATCTCGCGATCCGGGTTCGTCAGACGCATCAGGCTGAGAATGCGGAGGCACTTCCAGGGCGTCAGCGACCAGCGGTCTGCCAGTGGGGTTCCTGGAATGGGGATCAGGAAGTTCACGGGGATCGAATCCACGCCAACGCGCCGCAATTCCTGCGCCACTTGCACGATGTCCTCATCGCTTTCGCCCATCCCGAACAACGCACCCGAGCACGGCGACAACCCGGCGTCCTTCACGACACCCACGGTCTCCACTCGATCAGCGTAGGTGTGCGTCGAGCAGATCTCACCGTAGTGCGCTTCGCTGGTGTTGAGGTTGTGGTTGTAGGCAAACACGCCCGCCTCGCGTAGTTCCGTCGCCTGTGCCGGCTCCAGCAGCCCCAGGCACGCGCAGATTTCGGCATCGGGAAGCGTGTCGCGTACTTCGCGGACTGCCGCGGCGATGTGAGCGACGTCCGCTCCGCTGGGCCCTCGGCCGGACGCCACGATGCACACGCGTCGCGCCCCGTACTCGTGGCCACGAAGCGCGGCCGAGACAATGTCCTGGCCGGAGAGCAGGTTGTACTTGTCGATGGGCGCTTTGGAGACCTTCGACTGCGAGCAGTAGTGACAGTCCTCGGGGCAGATGCCGCTCTTGATGTTCACGAGGAAGTTGATCTTCACGGTGTTACCGAAGTAGCGCTGCCGAAGGGCGTGCGCGGCCGCGACGATTGCCGATGTCTCGACGTCCGCAGCCCGCAGCAGGCGCAGCGACTCTTCGGCCGACGGAGGGACTCCCTCGAGAGCGCGACCGGCAAGCGCCATCCAGTCCACGGTTCGACTCCTGTTGTTTACGGCACCGATGCGGTGGTGTCCGCAGTGTTCGGGAGCACTCCGGTAGCGTCAAGGATGAGGCCGCGCCCGACAGGGGCGGAGCGGAACGGAGGACCGGCGGGGGCCGGACTGACCAGCCGGACACGCGGAAGCCAGCGTCATGCTGGTGGCGGGGTGACGCTGGCTTCCATCAGGTTGGAGGGGATAGGTTGGCGGCTCTCCCCACTCACAGAATCGGACGCCGCCGCGAGTTCCGAAGGGGTGCCGGCAGGAATTTGGGTGTACTGAAGGTTCGCACGGGCATCGAACGACCTCGAGGCGAGCGCCCTGCGTACAATTGCGCGGGAATCAAGCTGATACACTGCGCCGGTTTGGAGCTGGAGATGGGTGTGGGCCCCGCATGAGTGTGTTTACAAGCCCCGAGGCTCGGGCAGCCGTCGTTCGGCACCCCTTCTTCCTCGCTGGCCTTTCCGTGGTGGGGTTGCTCGGTCTCACGGCCGGGGCGCTCGTACTGTTTGAGAGCGTGCGCGGGGGCAGCAACGCTGGTTCGCCCACGGTAGTCGTCGGGCCAGCGGGCACGTCGACGATCGGCCCGGTAAGCAAGACCGCATCGGCGTCCGGGGTACTTGGCACCACGAAACGCGTGACGACGGTGCGCACGGCCCCCGGCGAAACCTCGCCTGTCCGCGGCACCCTGCCTTCAGCACGCGACGTCGAAATCGACGGCCGGACGACGGACGCCAAGTGGTTTCGCATTGTCTTCCCGCCCGAGTCCGAGCTGCACGGTTGGGTGAATGCGGATGACCTCGAGATTAGTGGCAACCCATCGGCGCTCGTCATAGCAACGGCGGAGCCTCCGGCGATCGTTGTGTTGCCGACCGAGCCTCCGGCCGTGCTCACGGCCGTCGCGGAGACGCAAATCGCGCTTGCAAATTCCTCGCCCACTCCCACCCCCACGCCCGATCCCAATTCCCAACTGCCGGATCTCGTCGTCGGCACGGTACCTGTTGTCAACGGCGACCGGCTATTCGTGACAGTGAAGAATCAGGGCAAAGGCGATGCAAAGGGCGACTTGGTGGTGGCGGTGTTTAACGCCGACGCTTCGGCGATTGTTGGCGGCGCCACACTTCCGAACTTCACCTTGCCTGCCGGGCGCAGCATCGACGTGGGCACCGGCTTCATCGTGTCGGAAAGCCAGACGTTGTTGCTGATCGTGGACCCGAACGGCACCATCGAGGAGTCCGACAACTCCAACAACCGTATCACCGTGGCAATCGCCGTAGGTGATGGTTCGGGGGAAGAGGATCCGTTCGCCACGGCGACGCCAACTCCGGAAGCGGGGATTCCCACCGAGGCTCCGCCAGATCCGCTCGTACCATAAGGCCATAGCGGGCCTCCACGGCGGGCGGATACACTGTGCCCACTCCGTCGAACTTACCGAATCCTGTTGCTGTTGCCGCGGTGAAGGATCACCTGATGGCTGTCTCTGCCACTCAACTGACGACCGAGCTACGCGCGAGCCGCGAGGGCCTGTTCGCGTCCATTCGCGGGCTGAGCGAGGAGCAGTTCAGGCACGTACCCTCCGGCCAGGAGTGGTCGATCGCCACCCACCTCGCGCACCTGCTGCGCATCGAGCGGGTGTTCACCGAACGAGCACGGACGGCGCTAAGCGAAGACGCCCCGTTCGTCGCCAGCACCCGCGCTCTCAACGACGACGACCCTGGCCTGTCGCAAAAGCTCGCTGTCCCGCAGATGATTCACGGCATGCTGAACACGCGGCGCGAACTCGAGGCGAGGCTCGAGCAGGCCGGCGACGAAGGGCTGGTTCGGACGATTCAGCACGAGACGTTAGGAGCGATGACGATAGAGGCGATCGCCGTCAAGATAGCAGGGCACGAACGAGAGCATGGGCGCGCAATTGGTCTGCTCGTCAAGCAAGCTCCGGCTTCGGCGCGGGTAACTATCCCGCTTGCGAGGCGTTCATGATGGTGGAGTTGCGATGACCGCAGTGGACGACGTCAAGCAGCGCATCGACATTGTCGATCTCCTCTCGCAGCATGTCACGCTGAAGCGGGCGGGGCGTAACTACGTGGCGCTGTGCCCGTTCCACACCGAGAAGACGCCGTCGTTCCACGTCGATCCGGCGCGCCAGAGCTGGCATTGCTTCGGCGCCTGCGCGACCGGGGGTGACATCTTCGGCTTCATCATGAAGAAGGATGGGCTCGAGTTCCGAGATGCGCTGCGCGTGCTGGCGGAACAAGCCGGCGTCACGCTGGAGACGCGGCGCGACACGCAGGAGGATACTCGACGGGCCCGTCTCTACGAGGTCAACGAAACGGCGGCGGCCTTCTTCCACGCGATGCTGCAAGCGGCTGACGGGCCTTTCGCGGCGAAGGCCCTGGTCGCCCGCGAATACATCAAGGACCGTCGGATGGCGGCGGAATCGGTTGAGAAGTTTCATATCGGGTACGCGCCAAATAGCTGGGACGCGCTGATGAGCCACCTCGGTGGCCGCGGCATCTCGGCCGAAGAAGCAGTGGCCGCCGGATTGGCCGTCGAAGGCGAGCGCGGCTCTTACGATCGCTTCCGCCACCGGCTGATGTTCCCCATCCGCGACGACCGCGGCCGGGTCGCTGGTTTCGGCGGTCGCCTGCTACCGGGTGAGGCACTGGGCGCGGGCGAGAATCAGCCGAAGTACGTTAACACCTCCCAATCGTCCATCTTCGACAAGGGCGCAATCCTCTATGCGCTCGACCTCGCTCGGGACGGCATACGCGCCGAAGGCAAAGCCGTGATTGTCGAGGGCTATATGGACGTCATCGCCGCTCACGAACACGGCTACACGAACGTTGTCGCCTCGATGGGCACTGCGCTGACGGAACGGCAGGTCGCGCTGTTGAAGCGCCATTCGGGCACACTCGTGCTCGCGCTGGACGCAGACAACGCGGGCAGCGAGGCGACCATCCGCAGCGCGTACGAGATCGTGAACAGCAGCCTCCGGCGGCGTCCGATACCAAATGCGCGTGGGATTGTGCGCCAAGTCGAAACGATCGACATCGACCTGCGCGTGCTGTCGTTGCCGGAAGGGCGCGATCCGGATGACGTCGTGCGTTCCGAGCCGGAACTCTGGCCGCGGCTCGTGGAGGAGGCCAAGCCGGTGCTGGACCATCTGTTCGAGGTGTCCGGGGCCCGCCACGACCTCACGAAGCCGCGAGAGCGTTCGGCCATGGTGGCGGAACTCGCGCCGTTCATCGCACTGACGGCGGATCGCGTGTTGCAGTCACACTACCTGCAGCGCCTGTCCCGCATGTCGCAGGTTGACGAGGCGACGCTGCGCCTGGAGTTGCGCCAGCCCGTGCGCGCGCGTCAACTTCCGGGTGATGCGGTGCCAGAGGAGCTCCGCCGCCAGCAGGCGGCACCCCGCGCGCACGACCCCCGCGAGGAGTTTACTCTTGCATTGCTGTTCCAGTATCCTGAACTACGCGCTGAGGCGAGCGGTCTCGACCCGGAACTATTCAACCAAAGCGAGAACCGCGAACTGTTCGAGTCCTGGGTGAGTGGGGCGGATGACGGGGAGTCGTTTGAGCAATCGCTCTCGCCGGATCTTCGGCCGCATTACGAGCGCATTCTCTCATCGGACCTCCCCGCCTACGACGACGAAACCGTAGTGCGCGCCCTTCGCACCACGGTCTGGGGTATCGAGCAGTCGCGCCTCCGCGAGGAAAAGCGCACGCGCGCCGCTGTTCTCACCGGGATTGCGGCGTCCGGTGGCGCACAGATCGTTGAGCGTGCACAGGCGCTCCTCGATGGGCGCGTCTTCGAAGGCGCTACAAATGAAGACGAAGCCGATCCCGCCGCGGCCTTCGTCGATGATATGCAAGCCGGGTTGAGACTGCACCAGCGCGAGCTGGAGAACCCTCACGGTCGAAGACTGTAAGGGCCCGCACGGCGAGGTACTGATGACCAACCGACCGCTGGCGCTAGACGACGAGGCCGCCGAATCCCCCGACGAGTCTATGGGGGACGTACCGGAGGTCTCGTTCGGCGAGGTGTATGCGCGCCTGGCCGATTCGGTCACCGTCCCCGGAGCGAACCCCCCCAGCACGCTCTCGCCCGAACTCTGGATCGAAGAGCCGGACGAAGACGAGATCGACCAGGAAGAGCTGGCGCGAGAAGCGGCCGCCCTGGAGCTACAGGAGGGGCTCGATGACCCCGTCCGCATGTACCTCCACGAGATCGGGAAGGTCTACCTGCTCTCGGGGGCGGACGAAAAGCGACTGGCCCGAAAGATGGAGGAGGCCAAGCATCTCGACAGCATCGAGAAACAGTGGCTGGAAGATCACGGGCGCGCGCCGAGCGGCTACGAGACGCTCTTTACCCTGATCCAGCAGTACGCTGACGCGCAGAAATGCGTGCGGTTCATCAGCAAAGAGATCGGCATCAAGGCGTCGCTCCTCGCTGATGTGATCCAAAACGAGCAATGGCGCACCACCGTCGATGCCGAGATGGACTTCGTGCTCGCCGATCGCCTGGCCCACCATATGCGGGTAGAGCAGGAAGAGGCGCAGGGCGCAATTGTGCGGGTCTCGATCATCACGCACATGCTGCGAGCCGAACACGTCCAAACGGTCGCCAAGGAGCTGGGGTCGAAGAACCTCGTACCGCCACCATGGGAGCGCATCAACGGACATGGACCGGACGAGGAGATGCTCCGCCAGTACTTCCTGACGCTGAAGCGGGAAGGTTTTCAATCCGAACGCCAGCTCATCGAAGCGAACCTGCGGCTCGTCGTCAGCGTTGCGAAAAAGTACGTCGGCCGCGGCATGTCGCTGCTCGACCTTATCCAAGAAGGCAACATCGGGCTCATCCGCGCCGTCGAGAAGTTCGACTATCGGAGGGGCTTCAAGTTCAGCACCTATGCCACGTGGTGGATCCGCCAGGCGATCACGTGCGCCATCGCCGATCAGGCGCGCACCATTCGCATCCCCGTCCACATGGTGGAGACGATCAACAAGCTGGTACGCGCGTCGCGAGCGTTGATCCAGCAGTTGGGCCGCGAGCCCACCAGCGAAGAGATCGCGCATGCGATGACCGATCCCGATGGCCCGCTCATCACGCCTGAGCGCGTGCGCGAGATCATCAAAGTGTCCATGGATCCCATTTCACTCGAGATGCCGATCGGTGAGGAAGACGACAGCCACCTGGGTGATTTCCTCCCCGACGAGAGCGCCCTCGCCCCGGCCGATGCCGCCTCGCACCAGATGCTCAAAGAGCAGGTGATGGACGTTCTCAACAGCCTCACCTTGCGAGAGCGCAAGGTTCTCGAGCTGCGATTTGGACTGGATGACGGCCGCCCCCGGACGCTCGAAGAGGTCGGCCGCGACTTCAACGTCACCCGCGAACGCGTACGCCAGATCGAGGCGAAGGCCCTCCGCAAGCTGCGGCACCCCTCCCGCAGCAAGAAGCTCAAGGACTATCTCGACGACTAGCGGTGGCGCCGTGCAAGCCGCGCCCCTCCCGGTACAATAGGTTATGCCTATTTACGAGTACTACTACTGTCTCAAGTGCGCCGCGAAGTTCGAGCAGCTACGCTCGATGGCGCAAGCCGATGATCCGGCAACCTGCGCGAAGGGCCACACGGGCGCTGCTCGCACACTCTCGATGTTTGCCACGGTGACCAGGGGCGGCGGCGGTGCGGCGGACATGATGCCGTCGGGCGGCGGTTGTGGCTGTGGCGGCGGTGGGTGCGGCTGCGGTCACTAGGGCGGCGGCGATTCAGCCAGTCCTGAACCAGAACGACGCACCCCAGCGCTCCAGCGTCTCCAGCCCCGGTTTATCCCAGAGCCCCTTCAGGATCGCGCTCATCTCGGCGTCGTGGCTGATCCACGCACTGGGCAGGACGATGCGGGGCGAAGGTGAGGCCAGCAGGTACACCGCCAGCAAATACTGTTCGGAGTAGTAACGGCCCGACAACTCCTGCGGATAGTCAAACGGCAAATACACATCATGCACCTGCACCAGCACGCCGGGCGCAAGCTGCGGAAGGACGTCGAGGAAGAAGACCGCGACATCGGAATTCGTGAAACAGCGGTGCGAGCCGTCGAGGAAGACGATGTCGCCAGCCTGCAAGTCACGGAACACCGCGAGCTCCGCGCGCTCCAGTCCTACGCGCATCATCCGATCACAGATAGCGTCGATCTCGGTTCGTGGATGCGGGTCGATCGACGTGACGGACGTCGTCAGTCCGGCATCTTCGATCGCCCGCCGCGCAACCTTTGTCGACTGCCCCGAGCCGATTTCGACGTAGCGCTTTGGATTGCCCGCGGCGATGTAGCCGTATAGCGCGGCCGAATCCACCGCCGGCAGCCACCCGTTGACCCAGTAAGGCGCACCCGTATCTCCAGCATCGTGGATGCGGATGCGGCGAAAGGCAGGCTCCAGCGACTCCCACGACTCGACGGTCGTCCGGATAGCGTCGCGCTCGTGCTCGATCATCTCCGCCAACACGGGATGCGCAGGCTTGCCATAGCCGTATCGGGGCTCGGGTCGAATCGGATAGTCGAGGGCGAGGAGATGCCCTCGACCGGCTTTCTCGAGCAGGCGTGCTGCTCTGCGGCGCAGGCTCACTGCGGGGCCCGGGGTAGGGGGATGGCGAGCGGGGAGGATGTGGTCACCCGTTAAGTGTGCATGGATGCGGTGCCTCATTCAACAGCGGGAGAAGCCGCAATTGGGGCAGAGGAAGCAGCCTTCAGCGAACACCAGGATCGTCCCACACTGGGGACAGCCCATCCCCGTGCTGGTGCCCTGCGGAAGCGCCGAGCGGGGTTCCGGGCTGCCGCCGCGGGGCTGCAGATCCTTCGTCGCCGCCTTCCGCCGATTCGGTACCGCCGTTGTCTTCCGTGGACGCTCAGAATCTGCTCGTGCCGAGGTATGGGGGCGGCTGTCCGGGCGCACCTCGCTATCCGTTCTGAGAAACCGCACTTCCATCCACCTGAAAATGTAGTCGACGAGTGACGACGCCGATGGCACAACGGGATTCCCCGTCAGCCCCGCCGGCTCGAAGTGCACCCCTCGGAACTTCTCCACGAGATTTTGCAGCGGCACCCCGTACTGCAACGCAACAGAGGTGAGCACGGCGACAGAGTCCATCAGCCCCCGAATGGTCGAGCCCTCCTTCGAGATGTTCACGAAAATCTCGCCCGGGGAGCCGTCGTCGTACAGGCCGACGGTCACATATCCTTCCTGCTCGCCCACCCGGAACTTGTGGGTCACCGCCTGCCGCTCGTCGGGCAGGTGACGGCGGTAGGGGGCGCCGACCGGGCGCGGCCCCAGCGCGGTAACCGGCGAAGGATGGGCGCCGTTGGCGTCGACTAGCGCTTCGGCGATGCCGAGCGCGAATTGTGCCGCCGCCGCCTCTGCCTGCTCCGGTCCGCGCGCGGTCGTATGGGAGAACACCTGGTGGTCGCGCGAGCCATCGCGGTACACGGTGATGCCCTTGCATCCCTCGCGATAGGCGAGCAGGTACGCCCGTTCAACGTCCTGCACGGTAGCGGCCTGGCGGAAATTGATGGTCTTCGAGACGGCGTTATCGGTGTGGCGCTGGAAGGCGGCCTGCATCCGCACATGCCACTCCGGGTCGATGTCGTGCGAGGTTCGGAAGACATCTTTCGCCCACGCTGGCACATCATCGCGACCCGAGAGGAACTCGCTCTCGGCAAGACCCTCTATCAGCGCGGTGCTGTAGAACCCGTGCTCTTTCGCGATCGCGGCAAAGGTCTTATTCACCTCCGGCAGCCGGATCGCCTTTGCCGGATCCTTCGGGTCGAGGTAGTGCTGGCGCATGAAGGCGAGGGCGAAAACGGGCTCGATGCCGCCCGAGCAGTCGGCGATGATGCTGAGGGTGCCGGTTGGGGCGATAGTGGTGCGCGTGGCGTTGCGGAACCGGTGTCCACTCCGTACATCGCCTGATGCGGGATCGTAGATCGAGCCCGGCCACGCCGGAAATACGCCGCGCTCGACGGCAAGGGCTTCGGATGCCCGATCCGCATGGATCGATACGAACTCCGCGACCCGCTCCGCCAGGGCGACCGCCTCGTCGGAGTCGTAGCGGATGCGCAACAGGAACAGCAGGTCGGCCCAGCCCATCAGGCCGAGGCCGATCTTGCGCGTCTGTTTCGTCATCGCATCGATCTCGGGTATCGGGTAGCGGTTCTGCTCGATCACGTCGTCGAGGAAGCGCACGCACACGGGGATCGCTTCGGCGAGGGCGTCCCAGTCGATCTCCAGCGATGACACGCCCTCGTAGTTCGTATCCTGCTGGCGCAGGACCTGCGGCTGCGGGTTCGTTTGGTACTTTTTCTGTTTTCCGGCGCCACTCTCGTTCCGTCCGCGCCCTCGCACCGGCTTCGTCATTGCTGGCTTCACAAATCGGGAGAGATTGATGGAGCCGAGATTGCATGATTCGTGCGGCAGGAGCGGCTGCTCGCCGCAGGGATTTGTCGCTTCGATATGCCCGAGCTGCGGCGTCGGATTATCGCGGTTGATCCTGTCCAGGAAGACCAGGCCGGGGTCGCCATTCTGCCAGGCATTGGCGACCAACTGGCGGAACACCTCGCGAGCGCGGCGACTGCCGGTGACAGCACGGGTACGTGGGTTCACGAGGTCGTATTCATCGTCGCGCTCGACCGCCTCCATGAAGGCCTCGGTGACAGCGACGCTGATGTTGAAGTTCTGGAGGGTCACCATGTCGGCTTTCACGTTGATGAACGCTTCGATGTCTGGGTGATCGACGCTGAGAATGGCCATGTTGGCCCCGCGGCGCGTACCTCCCTGCTTAATCGATTCGGTGGCGGCGTCGTAGACCTTCATGAAGGACACAGGCCCGCTGGCCGTCCCGCCGGTCGAAGCCACGATGTCTCCTGCGGGTCGCAGCCGGCTGAAGGCGAACCCGGTGCCGCCGCCGCTTTGGTGGATGAGTGCGGTGTCCTTCAGCGAGTCGAAGATGCCCTCCATCGAGTCCTCGACGGGAAGGACAAAGCAGGCCGAGAGTTGCTGCATCGCGCGCCCCGCGTTGCCCAGCGTCGGTGAGTTGGGGAGAAATCGCAGGCTCGACATGAGGTCGAAAAAGCTGCCCTCGGCCTCGGCGACGCGTGCCCCGGCTTGTCTTGGCGGAGCGAACGCAGCCTCGGCTTCGGCGATGTTGCGGGCGACCCGCCGGAACAACTGCACCGGGGTCTCGACGGGCTTGCCACGCCCGTCCTTGGTCAGATAGCGGCGCTCCAACACCACACGGGCGTTGTCCGAGAGGGCCAGGCCGTCGGGAGCGGCGCGGCGGGGGCGCGAGGCCGGCGAGGCGACCTTGGCCGCGGCTTTGGCGGCCAGACGGCGCGCCTTCTTGCGGGCGGCGGGCGCGCCAGCATCGGCACGCGGAGAGCCGGAGATGCTGAGCCAGGCTGGGGGCTTCGGGCGCTCGGGCGACATGGCACCGATTATAGCAGAACGTCTGTGCGGATCGAGAATAGCTCGTTGGCAATTTCAAACTTTGGCGCTTGACATGGCAATGGCGGTCCAAGCAGCCCGTTCTTCTTCTTGACAGGAAGTTGACAAGCGCGGCGCTGCTGCGGCAACCGCGCGATAAGGGGACAGACATGAAGCGAACGACAAAGAGTAACGAATCAGGGAAGACGCTGCTGCGAGCCGCGTTGAGCATGTCCGCCATCGCGGTCGTCGTGCTGGGCGCTCTGGCAACGGGCATCGGCACGGCGCTGGCCCATCACACCCAGGTGCAAGAAAGCGCCGACTGCCAGGGCTGGTCCGTTAAGGGTGAGTACATCGGTGGCAGCGCCGACCGCAAGGCCGTCGTGGACGTGTGGGTCGATGGCGAGCACATCACCGAGACGTTCTACTTCGACAACGGGCAGGGTCATCTTGGTCACCAAAACTACTACCTCCTGTTCCAGCGCAGCGGCACCGGCTCGATACAGACCTCGGGAACGGTGAAGCTGTATTCGAAGAAGAACGGGCAGTACACGAAGCTCGAAGACACGGACACCCTGGGGCTCAACTTCCAGTGCCCCACCCCGACGAGTACGCCACCGAAAACGACCTCCCCGACAAAGACGACCTCCCCGACGAAGACTTCCTCACCGACAAAGACGGCGGCGGTAACAAACACACCGGTGCCGACATACACACCGACGAACACGCCCACCAACACGACGACCAACACGCCAGAGCCGACGAAGGAAGTCGCTACCGAGACGCCGGAGCCGACGGAGGAAGTCGCCACCGAGACGCCAGAGCCGACGGAGGAAGTCGCCACCGAGACGCCAGAGGCCGACGGAGGAAATCGCCACCGAGACGCCGGAGCCGACGGAGACCGTCGAAGTCACCGAGACGCCCGAAGTCACCGAAACGCCCGAAGTCACCAAGACCGTCGAAGTCACCGAAACGCCCGAGACAGCTACAAGCACGCACACGCCGACGGCGACGCACACCAGTACACCGACGAACACGCCGACGGCGACCAACACCAGTACACCGACGCACACGCCGACGGCGACGCACACCAGTACGCCGACGAACACCCCGACGGCGACGAACACGGCGCCGGCCAGGACGCACACGCCGGAGCCAACAGAGACGCCAGAATCGACCTCGACCACGACGCCGCCGACGCCGCAAGCAACATCAACACTGGTAGCGCAGGTGCAGGGTGAGTCAGTTCAGCCACTCATCGTGCGAGAACTGCCTGAGTCGGGTACAGGACCGAACAGCAAGGCAGGCAGGCTGATGACGGCGCTCATGTTCGCCGCCGCGACTGTCGGACTGGCCGGCATCGGAGTGGCTACCCGCCGCAAGACCAGCTAGTACCGAGGCCCGGCAAGGGGACACAGGGAAGCCGCCGGATCGATCGATCCGGCGGCTTCCTCTTCCCCGACGTGACCCTAAGCCCAAGATCGCGCACTATGCCGACCGAGGAACGCCGGCGGGGCGCCGGGAGAGGCGCCAGAAATGAATAGGAGAACCCAAGTTGATTAGCGTCATTGCGAAACTCACCGTGCAAGAGGGCAAGGAAGAAGAGTTCAAGGCGGCGGGGTCGGAGATGGTCGCGGGCGTCAAGGCCAACGAGGCGGGGCGCACGCTGATGTACACCCTGACCCAAAACCTGAAGGCGCCGACCGAGTTCTACTTCATCGAGAGCTACGCGGACGCAGACGCCTCGGCTGCGCACGGCAAGACGCCGCACATGGCGGCGTTCGGCGGCAAGATCGGCGGGCTGCTGGCTGGTCGGCCGGAGATCATCCGGCTGGAGACGATCGCCGCCATCGACTAGGGAGAGCCGGTCAGCTCGTCAGCGGGTCACCGGGTCAGCTGTCAGGTCCGCCGACCCTTAGGCTGATGCCCCGTGCGCCTCTTGGCCGTCGCCGCCGCATCCACCGTGGCGGGGACGATCACAATTGGTGCCGACCGCCCGGCGGGCGGCCACGCAGGGCGGCCCCTCCCCAAACCGCCACCCACTTCGCCCGTAGGTGCCTGCGCCCCAACCTCGCCGGGGGCGCGGTTCGCTCAACAGCGGACCGCACGGGCTGCCGATATTGACGTGAGGCGATTCCAGGCGGCGCCATGATGGGGGCCGGTTCGCTGATGCGCGGCCACGGGTCGCCGGAAGGATACGCAGATGCTCATCCTGACCAGGAAGGTAGACCAGGGCATCATCATTTCGGGCAACATCCTGGTGCGGGTGCTAGGGGTGGAGCGCGACCGGGTGAAGATCGGGATTAGCGCACCGGGCGAAATCACGGTGCTTCGGCAGGAGCTGTGGCACGATGCCGAGACCCCGTGGGAGCAGCACAAGGAGCGCGTGAACGGGGCCGGCGATGCTACCGCCGCTTCGGCGTGACGGTGATTGGTGATCGGTGATTTGTAAAGGCCGCCCTGAGGGCGGCCTTTTGTTTGGCTGTCACGCGGAGCGGGGAGGTTCGTGCTCCTCTGCGGCTCGCCGACCGCCCTGGACGAGGCGTAGGCGCGGGCGGGCGACCTCGATTCCCGATGAGGGATGGCCCCTGCCCTCGATAACGTGCAGCGCCGGGCGCTGGCGCGAGGACAGCGGGTGGCTCACCGGCAGGGGCAGGGGGTCTCCCCCGCTGGCCATCGAGTCGCGAGCGATCTCCCAGACGAGGGTAGCGGCGGCCATCTCGCGAGCGTTGGACTCGCGAGCGCCTTCCCGGACGCTAGTCACGAACGCCTCGGCGGAGGCAAGAACGGGGTCACTGTCAGGGACGGGGGGGTGCTCGATGGTAAGGGCGCGCGGGGCGTTGCGGTCAGCGTGTGGCGTCGAAAACACGCTCAGGCGGGGCTCGCGGTGGCCGTCGTTCATCGCCACAGTTCGGCCTTCGCAGACAATCGTCAGTTCGTCCCGCTCCTGCGCTTCCACAAGCGAGACGTCAAGGCGGGCGAGGAAGCCACCCTCGAAGCCGAGAGCGATCGTGGCGGACTCCGCTGCGCCCGTCTCATCACCACTGCGGGTAGCGAGGGCGCTCACCTTCTCCGGGAGCCCTTCGCAAAGCGCCAGGACCCGGCCGAGGGCTATGAGCGCGAGGTGGTCGATCGAACTCGCGGCGGGACTGACGCGCAGGGCCCGCAAGTACTTGCTGCGCCAGATGGGTGTTTCGCCGCGCATCATGCGGCGGGCAAAGGCAACGGCATCGTCGGCATAGCCAGAGGCATCGAAGACGAACGTAGCGCCGCGGCCGCGGGCGAGCTCATCGAGGGCGAGGAGTTGGCGCGAACCGAGGCCCAGCCCGCCAGCGACGAGCACATGGCGGCGGGAAAGAATCGCCTGCTTCGCGGCAGCGGAGGCATCGCCGTCGCGTAGGGCGAAGACGACCGCGTCGACCTCCTGGTCGGTGAGCGCCGCAATCAGGTCTTCGTCGGAGGCCGACAGGAAACGGCGGATCTCAGTGCCGTCAACAGACCGGAGCGCCCGCGACCAGGACTGGGCGAGATCACCGGCGCCGACGACGGCAATGGTCGTCGGGCGGGGGGTGCTCTGCGCCCGCTGATTGTCCCCGTGGATGGCGGTGTGCGGTGCTGACAACGTCGCCGTGCTCATGCGGCCTCCTGCAACTCCAGCGTGAGGACGGTGCGCAGACGGCGGATGGCGCGGTGGCGGAGTTGCGAGGCGCGGGACTCGGAGATGCCGAGGGCTTCGCCGATGCTCTTGAGGGACTGGGACTTCATGTAGTAGAGGCGGACGATGGTCTTCTCGCGATCGGGGAGAAGCTCCAC
>CXWL01002494.1_pt1 | contig 30739 bp, 30 predicted proteins | sample 590931 | NCBI WGS metagenome assembly CXWL01 (sample SAMEA3498368, study PRJEB10139) | groundwater metagenome | biome: water well; material: biofilm material | place: Germany | collected 2015-04-27 | reverse complement strand
CCTCCAGGCTCATCTCACGGTGGAAACACACCCTTTCGTTCAGGCTCATGTGTCATTGGACAAGGCTAAGACTTTTACTAGGAGCCGTTTACTGTTAGAGTGATAGATGGGTCACCCTTCTTTCACTCTTCACCATCCACATTCATGAGGTGCGCGTATGGCAGACTTATTTCCAAAACATCCGAATACCGTGAAGGACATCGTTGTCGCCGAGACGATCTGTCCCCTGCACCAGGAGCCGGTGAAAGTCAGCTTCGAGATGAATGGCGTGCGCGGGAAGCTGACTGTTCTGGAGGAATGCTCCATTCTACACATGGGAGAAAAATGCACCGAGGCCTGCAGGAAAAACCCTGAAATTCTGGAAGCCATTCATCAAAAGATGGAGGAGTTTAGGGAAGAATCGGCACGGGAGATTCCGATTAACTCGACACCGTAACGTTGGTAATTTGTAAAGGAGGACGCGATTTTGAAACGAGCGTTGGTTCTATGTATGACCGTATTTCTTTCAGCCGTCTGCGCGCTTGATGCGGGGGCGGCCATTCCCGATGTCGATCTCAAGGTCAAGGTCAACAAAGACGGTTTCCGTGATGCAAATGGACAGCTCATTGACGCGCCGTTCCATGTAAAGAAGGGCGAGTCCGTTCGCCTCACATTTCTTTTTGACGAGAAGACCTCTGAAGTCTTGCGCGATATGATGCGCGATGCGAAGGACCAACATGGATTCGTGCATGCATTTGCCCTGCATAATGGCAAGGAAATCGTGGCAGAAACAAAGGACCTCAGTCTTAAGAGCAGACAGACCACCCTTGATTTTATTGCCGGAGACAAGGGGGCACAAAGCTACAAGATTTATTGTACGCTGATGTGCTTTGGGATGGAGCACTTAAACGATCTGACGATCGAGGTTCGCTGAAGAAGATTGTTAGCACACCCTGTTTCACTCGTTCCTAAAAGCCACTCATACTGCACGTTCGCTAAGAAGAGCCTCTCAGAATGCCTGCCGTCGTCATGCGCCGGATTCCCGCATTCCTCATCGCGATCCCGACCACGATGGCGTGGCAAATGGGTGGCGCGTTTGGGGGTCCATGTCGAGGGGCGCGCCGGCGCCCAGCACCTACAGCATGTTGCCGGCAGGTATGGGCATGATGGATTGGCTGGCTTGTGACCAAAAGCTCTACGCGTAATCCGCAGGGGGAAATCTTCAGAGACCCGTGCGGAGGGGGCAGATCCAGAGGTCTACCCCCTCCGCTGCCTCGATCTAGATCAGGGAAACGACCGTCCCACCATCACCACACTCAAACCGCCCGTCCTGACGGATGACGCCCACCCAGAAAAATCTCACGGCCCCTTTTTCTTGCTCCCCAAGGGCAAAGTCGGTGCAGTACCCCGTGCTCATAACTTCGTACCAAAGGCATGATGTGGGGATGACCGATGCACGGCTCCGATTCAGCTATCTGGTCGGGCCGACGCGTCTCGGCACGAGCCAGATCTGCGTCATGACTTGCTTCTCTCATCGCGAACTCTAATACACGCATCTTTCAGTTGTAAGCGGCACGGCTCCGGCGGTAATATCCAAACTTTTGAAGGATTCATGGAATGCCCTTTTCACGAGTGATTGTGCACGTTGACGGAAACCTCGTCGCGCAAAGAACGAACCCGGTGGCGGGAGTCTTGCCCTGGTTGGCAATAGGGTGTCTCGTTCTCGGCCTTCTCGCCCCCTGGCCGAGCTATGCTGAGGACGTGCGCGTGTTGAATGTCAGCCTACGGGGAGGCCTCAGCGGACATTCTCCAATCGGAAAGAAAGAGATAGAACAGTTTCAACAGTCTGATGTCATGGCGACGACTCGACTTCCCTGGGAATGGTATTCCGAGTCAGGCCTGGGAGTCGGCACAAGGCTGGTGACGAGTGGCGGTGCCCTGAGAGCGGCAGGGGAGACCGCGTTCATTGGCACATTTGTCCCTGGGCTCGCCTTCGGACCAAAGGACGGAAGGTTCTCACTCGAAATCGGAGGGGGATTCGCACTCCTGAGCCAGCACAAATTTGGAACCCAGGACATGGGGGGACCATTCCAGTTTGTGTGGACCACAGCTCTCAGGACTGCAGTCTACAAGGCAATTGGCGTGGGCTATTGCTTCCAACACATGTCCGATGCCACCTTCTATGGAGCTAATGGTCGGGGTGTGGATGTGCACTTATTTGAACTCAGCTATCGATACTGACCTATCCAAGTCCTTTACCATACCTCGCCACACTCTGCCCGCCCCTCCGGATGAGTCACGCCCATCCAGAAAAGACCCCCGGACCTTTTTTCTTGCTCCCAGCTTTAAGCCAAGCCACGGCACCAGCACCAGCCGCCCGACCACTGGCAAAACAGGCCGTGAGGAGATAGCCCCCGGTCGGTGCCTCCCAATCCAGCATTTCTCCCGCGCAGAACACCCCCGGTAGCGTACGAATCATCAGGCGGTCATCCAGCGCCTCGAAGACAAGCCCACCTGCCGTGCTGATGGCTTCCTCCAGCGGACGCGACGCCACAAGCCGTAGTGGAAGCGCTTTGATGGCGTTAGCAAGAGCCGTAGGATCCGCGAAGTCCTGCTTTGGCACCACTTCCCGTAAGAGCCCCGCCTTCACCCCTTCAATGCCTGCATTACGCTGAAGATGGCTGGCCATCGACCGTGACCCGCGCGGCCGTGACAAGTCTTCGATGAGGCGCGCCAGGTCTCGGTCTGGCGCCAGGTCGAGATGAAGGATCGCCATCCCCGTGGCTAGAATCTCGTCGCGGATGCACGCGGACACTGCATAAATGACGCCGCCTTCAATCCCCGTCTCGGTCACCACACATTCGCCCTGCTGCCGACACACGATCCCCGAAGCATTCCTCACGGTGACGACCACCGGCTTCACCGGGTGCCCAGCGAATCGGTTTCGAACATGCTCGCTCCAGCCCACATCAAAACCGCAATTGGCAGGTCGAAGCGGTTCGATAGGAACCCCGCGCGCGGCAAGTAGTGGCACCCACGCGCCATCGGAACCGAGCCGCGGCCAACTGCCACCACCCAGCGCCAGCACCACCGCGTCTGCAGGGACGGAACGATCCCCCTGCGGCGTGGCAAAACACAAGACCCCCTGCTCATTCCAGCCATTCCAGCGATGGTGCATATGGAACTTCACCCCAGCCTGGCGCAATCGGCGAAGCCAGGCACGCAACAATGGCGCGGCCTTGAGATCGGTAGGAAACACGCGTCCGGATGAGCCTACGAAGGTCTCCACGCCGAGTCCACGAGCCCATCCGCGTAATGCCTCAGGCCCGAACGCCGCGAGCAGCGGTTCAATCTGGGCGCGGCGTGCGCCATAGCGCGACAGAAAAGGCTCGGTCGGTTCCGCATGCGTCAGGTTCAGCCCCCCCTTCCCGGCCAGCAGAAACTTACGGCCAACGGACGCCATGGCGTCATACACATCGACATGGGCCCCGCCGGCGACCCCAACCTCCGCAGCCATCAAACCCGCCGGTCCCCCACCGATAATCGCAATCTTCATAGTCAACCCCGATGAATCATCATGGATGTGCAGCGAACCCCCGAACCGAATCACGCGAAACAGGTTCTGCCACCGAGTGTGTTGTAGCATTAATAGGGGGGGCACTGAAATCTGGGAAGCATCACTCGGACAGCCCCACCTGAAGACGTGGGATTGTCTCGACGTTCCTCATAGCTAAACCGACGGGTTACCGCTAGACTACTCACGAACAGGAGGGGCACACAGGTGGATGCGAATGCCATGATTCAGGTAGTCGAGATTCGGGTCAGCTACCGCTACGTGAAGGAACACCCCTGGGTGGTACAGGCCATTTCAGGGTTTCTATCCGCTTATTTCATGGAAAAACCTGGGTTCCAGGTGCGGCAGCATGGGGATGAATTAGAATCCGGCATGCACGTATGGATCTGTGACGTCCCCGACAACATGAAGATGCTCACGCTCTTGAGGCGACTGCAAGCGGACATTCCTCCCTGCCACTACACGCAGCCAGACACGACTCCTCCGTCACGACCCCTCTACCTCATTGACAGCCCAGCAGAAGGTTAAGTAGGGGCGGACAGCGAGGGGGCCCGGGTCGCTCACAGGCCTCACGTGCGAAACGTCGCGCCTCAAGACCAGACCTTCCACCGTCTTTCCGCATAGGTTTTGCGGAGCGGCGAAGAGTACAATGTAGACTTCATCAGAGAGCCCAAGCCCTATGTCCATACAGTGGTTTCCCGGTCACATGAATACGGCGCGCAGAGAAGCGGCCAAGACGATGGAAGTGATCGATGTCATCGTCGAAGTGCTGGATGCACGGTTGCCAGAAGCGAGCGCCAATCCGATGATCAAAGAACTGCGCCTGCACCGACAGCGTCCGTGCCTGAAAATCCTCAACAAAGCCGATCTTGCTGAGCCCGCCGTCACCCAAGCCTGGCTCAACCATTACAACCAACAATCCGACATCAGCGCCGTAGCCCTATCGTGTAAGAAAGCCGGGGACGCCGCCAGGGTGCCCAGCCTCTGTCAGCCGCTCGCCCCCCATCGCAACAGTCGAGTCAAGCCACTACGCATGATGATCATGGGCATTCCCAATGTCGGCAAATCGACGCTCATGAATATGCTGCTCAAACGCCGCATCTCCAAAGTGGGGGACGAACCCGCTGTCACAAAAACGCAACACCGGCACACGCTCAACGACCACATGTCACTCACCGACTCACCTGGACTGTTGTGGCCAAAAATCAAATACCCGGTCGATGGCCTCATGCTCGCCGCAATCCACGCGGTAGGCCGCAATGCCATCGACGAGGAAGAAGTCGCCGAATTTCTCGCCACCACCCTCCTCACCCGCTACCCCGCCCTGTTGGAGGCTCGCTATAATTGTTCGGTAGAGGGACTGGATGGACTGGGCATCATCGACGCCGTCGCCAAAAAGCGAGGCTGCCTGCGCAAAGGGAAAGGCGGAGAATTCGATCGAGAACGAGCGGCCATGATCCTGCTGACGGATTTCCGAGAGGGCATACTGGGCCGCATCAGCTTAGAGACTCCAGCGACGCGCGAGGCCATGCTCACCGCCGTAGAAGGGTGGTAAACACTTCCGCTAGCGGCGTGCTCTCGTCGCGTAGAGTCTTCACGCACCCTGGCGGTAGGCGTCGGCTTTTCGCCTACTGAGGCCTAAAACCTTCTTGACCTGTATTTTGCAGACTCGATTCACCCTACCCTCCCTGCACTCAGATGAGCCAAAGCCACTCCGCGCACCCAGCCTCGCCACAGGAACTGGCCTGGTGGCCGGACACCGATCCCCCTCGTAGCCCCAAGGTTGACTGGCTATACGAAAAGTATCTGGATGGCTATCCACGTGTATCTTCATATGTGTGCAACGCGAATGGTAGGGTCATCTTAGGCAGAGTAACAGGCTCTCCCCTATTGCAAGTCGGCTTCAGCCTAGGTAGCACAATGCTTGCTTACATTACAGGTACAGGGAAATGACCCTGTCAGCACGGAGTGTCAGCTCAGGTTACTGACAAAGAAGTGCGATGAGGCGATGCGGAAGCGGAGATTCATCACTCGGACTCAGCTTCGAAAGGAGGTGCACTATGAATCGTCTAGTTCTTGCCACGGTAGTCTGCGCGGTCGTCTTGGTTTCTGATGTGGCATTGGCTCGACCAGGCGAGGGGGGAGGGGGCCCTCCGTTTGGCACTCCGCTCGAAATGGATCTCTTTGAAATCTGTCCAGCCCTGATGCCACAGTGCGCACCTCTTGCGGGAGGGGGCACAAGAACGAGCGTCCCTGGGGCTCCGATGGGTAAACCGGAAGCTGGGTTCCTCGTACTGTTAAAAGGAGGCGATCCCACCAATCTCACAGATCAGCACAACGTGGCACTCTGGAGCAACGTCGTGCAATTCATACCGGATTTTGCTCTGGGTCCTCGGGATAACCATGTGCGGGTATTTACAAAAAGTACCACCGCTCCATTCTTTACGCCTGCGTTTGTCAATCAGGGACTCACGAGCACGTCTCCGGACTTCATAGGATCACCCGGGCCCTATAGTACGGAGTTCATGCTCGAAAACCCCACCTCAGCCATGACCATCTACACCCCATCCCAGTTTGCCACCTACCGCATTTTCAGAGCACATCTGGAGCCTGAGTCCTGCTGGTGGCTCTGGATCGTCATCTGGGTGCTCGTCCTGCTGCTGCTCATCACAGGGCTGTTCGTGTACGGACGACGACGGAAACCGGTAGGGTAATAGACACAGGGGGAGCCGCCTGTTAGGTGAGGAGGAAAACAGGCTCCTCCCCCGGTGTGCCGACCAGCCCACGGAATTCAGTCACGCGGATGTGCCGTTACTTTCCGCAGAGACACCTCTTGGTATGTTCACCCAAGGAGAAGGTCGCCAATCCCAGCGCCGCCATTGATCCACACAAGCCCTGCCGGCTGATTCATGGAGGTGAGGCCAAACACCGCGTGCTAGCGAGCAGAAGAGAAGAATCGGGCGCTGATGAGTTTTCGTAGTTCCTCAGCCAGGAGTAATCCTAGCGCGCCGAGGCTCAACATCGGCCAGACCCAGAGCGGGAGCGGACTGGTGCCCAAAATCCAGTGACCAAACGGCGTATACACGATCAGCAGGAGCAGCAGCAATTCCGCCGCGATGCCCCAGAGAATAAAGGGATTGCTGAAGAATCCAAGGCGAAAGATAGAGACCCGTTCGGAACGACAGGCAAACACATTGGCGACTTGCGCGATCACGATCGCCGCGAACGTGACGGTGGTGGCCTGACGATAGAGCGGGTCAGACCAGCTGAGCGCGACGCCCCACGTCCACCCATTTGCAAACAGATAGAGAAAAAACCCAGCCATGGCAATGGCGGCCTCGATCAGGCCTAGGAACAAGTAGGCACGCAGCAACAGCGACAGGCTCAGAAGGCGCTCGGTTCGCGGGCGTGGGGGCACGTCCATGATCCCTCTGTGAGGCCGTTCGGCACCTAAGGCCAACGCAGGGACCATGTCCGTTCCCAGGTCCACGGCAAGAATCTGCGGGACCGTCAGTGGTAGGGGAATCGCAAACAACCCGAATCCCAGATAGGGCACGATCTCAGGCACGTTGCTCGACAGGACATAGGTCACGAACTTGCGAATATTGGCATAGACCGCGCGCCCCTCCTCGATGGCGTTCACGATCGTCGCAAAGTTGTCGTCGAGCAGAATCATGTCGGCAATTTCTTTGGCCACATCCGTGCCCGCCACGCCCATGGCAATCCCGATATCCGCCATCTTCAACGCGGGCGCGTCGTTCACCCCGTCGCCCGTAACAGCCACCACTTCGCCCATGTCTTTCAGCACGGACACCACACGCATCTTGTGCCGCGGGGCCATGCGTGCAAAGACCGGCTCTGTTTCATTGGAGCGGCCAGGGGTGAGGAGCTGGCGCAACGCCTCGTCGCTCATCGTTTCGACTTGGTCGCCTTCACTGACGGACGTGTGCCAGGCCGGCTCGGTGAGGGACTCCTTCGGAATGAGCCCGACCTGACGGGCGATGGCCACCGCCGTCAGAGGGTGGTCGCCGGTAATCATGACCACGCGCACACCCGCCTTCCGGCAGCGGACAATGGCCTCCGGCACCTCGCGGTGAGGAGGATCCATCATCGCCACGAGGCCCAGGAAGATCAGCCCCTGCTCCACCGTCTCGATGTCCAGCTTCGCCACGCCCTTCTCGATCTCCCGCATGGCCACGGCCAGGACCCGGTAGGCCTGCTGAGCAAAATCACGAGACTGCACCATGATTCGCTCGCGGTCGTCTTCGCTCATCGGCGCAGGCTTCCCATCGTGGAACATCCGATTGCACAGGGGGATGAGCGACTCTGGGGCACCCTTCACAAAGGCCACCAGCTGGCCCTCACGCCAATGAAGCGTGGACATGCGCTTCCGCTCCGCGTCAAACGACAGCTCGCCCATCCGGGGTAGCGGATCCTGAGGCAGCAGCCTGTGCGCGATCGCAAACTCGACTAAGGCCACTTCTGTGGGATCTCCCGTGAGGACGATTTTTCCCTCTGCCCGCCCCACGCGCTTGGCGTTGTGGCAGTGGATGATCGCATCGAACAGCGGCGCATACTCCTTGGCCTCAACCGCGTTGGTCACGCGTTCGCCGATCACCAAGCGGTCTTCCTTCACCTCCACTGGGAGATGGTCGATGTAAAAACGCTCCACGCGCATCCGATTCTCGGTCAAGGTCCCCGTCTTGTCTGTGCAAATCACCGTCGTACACCCGAGTGTTTCGACCGACGTCAGTTTTTTGATGAGCGCGTGGCGCTTCGCCATACGCTGGCTGCCCAGGGCCAACGCCAGTGTGACGGTGGGGAGCAGCCCCTCCGGCACGTTGGCAACAATGATGCCGATACCAAAGATCGCACTGATCCAGAAGCCCAAACCCATGGAGACGCCGATGACGAAAAAAGCCCCGCCCATGGCCACCGACAGAAGGGCGACCACATGGGTGACCTTCATAATCTCTTTCTGGAGGGGACTCAGACCTTTCTCCATACTGGTGGACAACTTCGCGATCTTGCCGAACTCCGTCTGCATGCCGGTGGCGAACACGACCGCCCGCCCCCTGCCGGAGAGCACGGAGGTGCCGGCGAACACAAGGTTGGGAATGTCCAAGAGGTGTCCATCGGTCACCGCCTCGGCCGTCCGACGCTGCGGGTGGGATTCGCCGGTCAGAGAGGAGAGGTCGACTCGTAGGTCGAAGGCTTCCACCAGCCTGGCGTCAGCGGAAATGTGTTCGCCCTCTTCGATCAAGAGCACATCGCCCGGCACAATCTCGCTCCGCGCCACGTCCTGCGGTTGGCCGCCTCGCAGCACCCATGATCGAGCGGGGAGCAAGCGATGAAGGGCATCCACCGCACGCTCCGCCTTGTACTCCTGGATAAAGGCAAAGGCGGCATTGATGAAAATGACGCCAAGAATCGCCCAACCAACTGTCACCATCCCTTGGCCTGGCTGCATGGACTCGGCAAGGAAGGCCAGGCCAGCAGCAACCCAGAGCAGCAGGGCGAGAAAATGGGTGAACTGGCGCAACAACCCCTTCGCCACCGAGTACCCTTTGGTGCCCAGCAGCGTATTGGGGCCATAGGTGGCCAGACGTCGCGGGACCTCCTCCGGCGAGAGCCCGCTCGCCACCGTGCCGAGGTGCTGAAACACCTCACCAGGTGGGAGATGGGGTACCGCAGGCAGGTCTACATCAGGCATGCCCGCCTCGGACAAGGAGGAAGGCGCAGGACACATACTTCAACAGCGTTTCGGACACGCTCCCCAGTTGGAGTCGTTCCGTACCTACCAACCCTCGCGACCCCACCACCAACAGATCGGCAGGATTCGTTGTGAGATAGTCAAGGATGGTATCGCTGGCTCGTCCTGAACACACCTCGGTCTTCACATAGAAACCTTCTTTCATGAAGAGGTCCCGGAATGTCTCTACCACATGCTGAGCCTGTTCGAGTGCCGGTTGGCCCAACTGCTGAAGATCACGGGCTGACAGCAAATTGGCCGCCAGTTCGGTGACTACCGGTTCTGCGACGGACAGAATCGTGACCGTCGCCTCCTCCGGCAACAATCGGTCCCGCAAAAACAGAGCCGCCGAGCGCGAAAACTTAGATCCGTCAACGGCCAGCACCACCTGCTTCAGGGCATGGAGCGGCTGCTTCACCACCAGGCACGCGCGACCACAACTGCCCGCCACCTTCCGGGACACACTCCCCAGCAAAAACCCAGGAGCGTCACTCAGCCCGCGGGTCCCGAGAATCACCAAGTCTGCTCGCTGGAGGGTGGCTTGGCGAACAATTGTGGCGGCGAGGGGACCATGAAGCAGCTTCTGCTGGATCTTCGTGTGAGGCCCGGTCACCGCTTGAGGTAACGCCATCTGAGCAACCTTCTCCATGTCCCGCAGTAACGCGGTCCCGGCTTTTTCCATAGCAGCCAGCGCCCGCTTCCCATGGGCCGGTCGTGTGCCACTCAACACCTTGAGTGGTTGGCTCTCGATCACGTGAATCAACGACACCACCTCGGGGGGATGACTATTCAATACCCCTAGGGCTTCCACTGCCATTCGGGAAAAGGCCGATCCATCAACAGCCACCAACACCTTCATGGGCACACCCCTTGTTGAGACATGACGCACTTCATTCCTATCCGTGCTGCGAGAACTGCATCGAGTATGCCCAGATGTCATCCCCGTGAGCAATCAGGATTCGTTGTCTTATCAAGAACTTAGCAGGAGAGCGTTCGTATTGAATTTTTCGATCTGTCGCATTTTGCAGCAGGACGGATGCCTCTCACTGGGGTATTAGGCGTCAGTTTACTGAAAGGATGCCCATCACGGATGAGCGATCAGTGACGATTGACGTCATACATCAAGGACTTCGCCATGTACGTAACCATGGCATTGGCATTGCTTTATGGTGTGAGAGGAGACATCGTGGGGGCCGACCTCGGCAAAAGCGAACCGAAGAAACCCTAACAAGCTGTGGAAACACTCAGCTCTTGCTCAACAAGCCATCGGCACTGCGTCAAGTTCCACGTTTCAGGTTTCAGGTTTCAGGTTTCACGTCCCAGATTTCAGGTCTCAGGTTGGGAAAACATGAAACTTTAAACGTTCAACGTGAAACCCTCCATCTGAACCCTGAACCTCGCTTCACGAACGACGCTTCACGGGTGTCGAGCACCCGGCTGGCAGCCTGTTTCAGCATCCGGCTAAAGGAGGAAGAACCAATGCGACGTACGGAGTTCATCACCAAAGGTCTCGATCCGCAGACACTGACAGTTGGAGAGCTCATGCAGGATGCCGTCTTTACGTGCGGTCCGAGCACAGATGTCTTGTCCATCTGTCGCAGGATGACCCAGCACAACTTTGGCAGTTTACCGGTGGTGGACGAACAGCAGCTCTTGATTGGCATCGTCACCGAATATGATGTGTTACAGGCCGTGATCGACGGCAGAGACTTGCGCAAGGTGCTCGCACGGGATCTGATGAGCCCGCAAGTCTTAACGGTGACTGAGAACATGTCCTTGATAGAGGTGGCCACGCTCTTTCAGGACCGGTATGTCACGAGGGTCCCGGTTGTCAGGGACAAGAAACTCGTGGGGATCCTGGCTCGACGAGATCTCCTCTTTGGACACATGAAAGCGTCGCAGTATTGGTCCTGACAGGCTCCCCCGCGAGACAGCACCGTCGAGTCACAATCCCGGACGGCTCAAGCCCACGCCCGCATGCCCACACAGCGGACAGAACGGCAGGCGCAGAGTTCAGGTAAATGCGCGAAGACAGCGGAGCAGGGTGTTCAAAAGACCCTCCTCGTCGTTCGTGAAGCGTGAAGCGTCAGAATCCGGAAACGAACGACGCTTCACGAGAGACGCTTCACGGGTGTCGAGCACGCGGCTGGCGGCCTGTTTCAGCATCCTGAGTGACCCTCAATAGCCGGTGAACGCCTCCACGCGGATGTCGCGCGGGTTAATCCCTGCGTCTTTGAGGGCCCCGTGTAAACCGGTCACCATCCCCGGCGGTCCGACCAGGTAGTAAATTGGCGCATCGCCCTTTACGAGATGCCTGGACAACATCGCCGGCGTGATGAATCCGGTCTCGCCGGTCCAGGGTCGGGAGGATTTCTCAGGCTCGGTCATGGTTCCGACGAAGGTGTAGCGGAGATGGTCCCGTTGCAGGGCCTGCAGTTCGTCCAAGAACGTGGCATCGTCCGGACGACGATTCGAGTAGAACAAAAAGAGGCGGTGCGGCACGTGCCGGGTGATCGTATCCACGACGATGCTCCGAAACGGCGTAATGCCGATCCCGCCCGCCAGAAAGACAGCCGGCCGTGCCGGATCGTCATGCAACACCAGGGTGCCCATCGGCCCTTCAATCTGAACCTCCGTGCCGATCGGCATGCTGCGCAGCACCCGTTTGAAAGCGGTGTCGCGCATGCGCGTGGCCAGCATCAAGGTCGCTTCATGCGGAGCGCTCGCCACAGAAAACGTACGAACATCCCCTTCCGCATCCGTTTCCGGTGGATGCAGCAGCGTCAGATCCACAAACTGGCCCGGCGTAAACGCAAAGTGGGCCGGCTTCTCGAAGTGGAACGCCATCGTCCCCTCAGCCACCTCCTCGCGACGCAGCAGTTTCACGGTGTGAACATTCAACATAGTCGAAGGGCTCATCGCGATCCTCCTCAATCAGATTGTGGTGCGCACTGTAGATCGAACAACCGAAACCTGGCTAGATCGGACCGAGGACGTCCTTGAGCAGCACAGCCAAGTCACGGAGCGCGCGGGCACCATCGCCAATGTAGGCCGACCCGTGCATAGTCGCCACTGTCTTCGGTTGTAGTGCCGCCAGTCGCTGGAGCGTCGCGTCCGTTAGCGTCGAATACGGCATGTAGTTCGCCAACGGCCCCTGCTGAATCTCCTCAAGGGCCTGACGGCACCGGCCCAGCACATCCGACTCCGTCCTCGGCTCCACATCGCCGCTCTGATGAAACAGGTCCGAACACAAGAGCGTGCGCTGTGTCTCCTCGAACAGCAACCCCGCCTCCCAACAGTGGGGCACGTGCGGCGTATGCAAAAACTGAAAACGATACTTGCCGGTGCTCAACACCTCCCCATCCTGCATCCCCTTGGCCGGCCGCACCGCAAGGAAGTCATCGAGGCTCACTAGCTTTCCCACGAGGCTGCAAACCGCCGTGGACTGCGGGGCCAGAGCCTGCCACTCGGGCAACGAACCACATTCGTCCGCCTCCAGATGGCTGAAGCCAATCCAGCGAATCCGCGCCGGATTAAGCACCGTCGCCACCGCGTCTCGCACCGCCGGGAACAACCCCCGCAGGCCCGTATGAAACAGCAGCGGCTCGTCATCGCGCACGAGGAACTGGCTGAACTGCAAATTGAAATCCGGCACAAAGGTGGAAATTCGGAAAACATCCGGCGCGATCTCCGACACAGTTGTCATGGCGACCTCCGAGGGAAAGGGAAGGAAAAAGACTGAGGGGTAGGCTACGAGCTAATGGCTGACGTGTCAACGAGGGGGTCCGAACCATGCCCAGATCACGTCGACCGCCGCAGTGCCCGCACCATTCACAATAGACCACAGGGAACGCCGAACTGTTGAAACGGAAGGCCACACTCTGCCAGGTCGGATGTCAAGGCCCGACCCCCTCATGAGTTCCCTGCGCGGACAGGTAAACAGAGAGGTAGACTGTCTCGGTTTCTCGACAAACCAGAGTCCCGCGGCCTCCCAGCTGAATTCTTCAAACCTGTTCAATATTGACCAGACTGTGATCAGTCTCAGCAGGCATAATTTAAAATTGGGAGTTGACGATGTTGAACAAAATCAACCGAAATCACAATTTTTTATACTCTTAACCGGGAGGGTTCCATGAAAAAAAACACGATTATCGCAATGGCGTTTCTATTCGCGTTCGTTGGAGTGCAGCAGGGTGCTCAAGCCGATGAGGTAAAAGCCAAGGTTGAGGAGATCAAGGGCGAAACGAAGGCGAAGGTTGAGGAGGCCAAAGGGGAAGTGAAAGCCTTAAAAGAAGAGGCCAAAGGGAATGAGGTCAAGGGCGCGGTGGAACGGGCGAAGGGAAAAACGAAAGCCGCTGGAGAGAGAATCAAAGGCACCGCGAAAGAACTGAAAGCCAAGACCGAGTAAATCAGTCGAGAGTCTGCCTGCAAAGACCCTGTGGAGATCCTGATCTCCACAGGGTCCTTCTTTTGGAGAGGGCAAAAGAGTCGGCAGTCATTTCCCACCGTCACATGACGACCTGCAGAAATAGTCACCTCTCCGACAAGCCTTCGCCCCACCGAATCTCGAAGCGGCTTACCAGTACCTGACAAGAACCTACTTCGTACCCTCTATCGCATTGATCGCGGAGCTTTGCGGTGTTGCTCGTCGTGATGCACGTTGCAGAGGGTCCTGAGATTGTCCGGGGTGTTTTCGCCTCTGTCCTTGTGATGCTGCCTGTGGTGGAGCTCAAGCATCTTCCTGGGATCGTCCGGCGAAAGCATGCCCCGATGCCAGCCACATTCGATGCACTTGAACCCGTCTCGTTGCAAAACCGCAACACGAACGGGATCGGGAATTGAGCGGTCGTGTTCGTACGCCTGCCGGTCCTCTTCCAACACATATACACCAACAGCCAGATCATCGCGGCCGCTATTCTTGGTAGCGATGGGCCAACCTTGCTCCGTCCGCAATTCACGGACGCGACGGGCCCATTCTTTCTTATCCTTGGCAAGATACTTGAGTTCTTCGCCAGTTATCTCTTGGCCGACGTTCTTGCGGAAGTAGTCGATAATTTTGTCCGTCACCGAGACTTTCTTCTTTCTGATTTCGTTGAGCACATTCCAACGGTGGGCGGCTTGGCGGTCTTGATCAGCGCGCATTAAGACATACTGATCTGGCCTGATTTTTGACGGATCGACGCCGAGCGTAGTTTCCAGGCTGGCGGTCTCGGCCTCATTTCCAGAATTGCGGGCATCTTCGACCATATCGGCAAACGTCACACCCGAATAAATCCACCAACCGAACTGGACCCGAAGCTCTCTGACTCGGCGCGCCCATTCTCCGATGCCGGAAACAACCATCAGCTCGTCGCCTTCAACGACAGATCGTGGATACTTCTTCAGATAAAATAGAATTCGATCTCTTGCTGAGGCTGCTCGTTCGTGTGGTATTAGAGAGCTGCCTAGGTCTCGGAGAAGATGATACGCAGGGACGAGTGCTTGGACTTTCGCACGAAGGTTAGGAGACTGGAGCTCCTTCTTGAAGTTGACGAGAAGATCGAGCAGCTTAGCTCGGATGGCTTCGAGTTCCCCTTGTTTGGACCTTCTTGGCATGTCGGTGATATAGCCTGAATTTCAGAGAAAATCTCGTAAACACTTCACTATTTCAACCTGGAACGGTACCTATATATTGTGGTTGACTTGGAAAATCAACTCAATATACTGTTGTTCGTGTATTTGGCTACCTCTCGTCAGAGTTCTGACCCTGAACCTTCATAACAGAATCCACAATGGCCAAAAATCCTGGCACCAGAAAACAAAGCACGATCCCTTCGGACATTGATCGGATACTAGGTCGATATCCAGAACAGGCCTATGCCTTACTCCGGCACTCATTTTCTGCATCCACCCATACCGGATTATCCGCTGCAGAAAGTCCATCGGTCTATGGGAAGAGAAAGTTAAGAGTGATTGATCTATTTGCAGGTGCCGGCGGCTTCACCCTGGGATTGTGCAAAACCGGAAAGTTTGAGCCGGTTTTTGCAAATGACTTCAACGCGTATGCAGCGAAGACCTATAATGCGAATTTTGGAGATCATTGCCTACATGGAGATATCACTGATCTGCTAGCAAACAACTCCTTCAAATTTCCTGAAGCAGAGATAGTAATCGGCGGCCCTCCTTGCCAGGGTTTTAGTCTATTAAACAAACAACGTGAAGATGATCCTAGAAAGCAGCTCTGGAGGTCCTTCATGGAAGTGGTTAGTCGAGTAAAGCCCATGGCATTCGTGATGGAAAATGTTCCTGAACTGCTTGCATCTGCGGAGTATGGAGACATAAAAAATCATGCCCAATCCATGGGGTACTTCGTAACTGCAGGCATTCTGAACGCTGCTGATTACGGTGTTCCACAGAGGAGAAAACGAGCGATCATATTGGCTAGTCGGTGCGGACTAATTCCGCTGCCGATTCCGACACACGGTAATCCACAAAAATTTCCTACACTTTTTCAAAATGGATTACTACCCTGGGAGACAGTATGGCGAGCCATCGAGGATCTTCCAGAGCCGGTAGGAACTGAAATTAAGGTCGGGGAGATCTCTCCCCCTCTTGATTTACAATTTGGCAGAACACCTACCCCCAAAAGCCTCTCTCGGTATAAGTGTATTCCTGAAGGAGGCAACAGATTCGATCTTCAAAAGAAACGACCTGATTTGACACCTAGTTGTTGGATCAGAAAAAAATCAGGGGGAACCGATTTATTCGGGCGTCTGTGGCGAGATCGTCCTGCGTTTACCATAAGGACAGAATTCTTCAAGCCGGAAAAGGGACGGTACCTTCACCCTAAACAGCAAAGACCGATTACACACCGCGAAGCCGCCCGCCTGCAGTCTTTTCCAGACAGCTTTATCTTCTTGGGAACCAAGATCGAGATTGCCAAGCAGATCGGGAATGCTGTTCCGCCCTTGTTGGCTAAAAGAGTCGCAGAGGTTCTTCTCGAGCATCTCTAGCGCCATTATCCCATCAGACATTCTGGTCACAGGGGAAGATTCTGTGGCTGACGTCTATAGCAAGACCAAGCGTTCGGAAATCATGGCCAAGATCAAAGGGAAACACACTTCCCCTGAGGTCCGGCTTGCGCAATTGCTCAAAGGACTTGGCTTCAAGCCAGATCATCATAGAAAAGATCTCCCTGGATCGCCTGATGCGGTTCTGCCAAGAAATAAGGTTGTGCTGTTCGTGAATGGTTGTTTCTGGCACGGTCATAAGAACTGTTCAAGAGCCAGTCTCCCTGATACAAACAAAATATTTTGGAAAACAAAGATAGAAAAGAATAAGAAACGGGATGCAAGTCAGCGAAGAAAGCTGAGGAAAATAGGTTGGTGTGTTTTAACCTTCTGGACCTGCAAGCCACTGACTCGAGCAATTTTGGTGTCTCGGCTAAAGCGATACGCTTCCTGTTGAGTCCATAGTCCTGCCTGACATCGGCACTAAAGTTGAGAGTGACGCCTTGTAACCCAACACTACAGTCACTAAGACTGCCTGCCCCCAACAAAATATTCCGGCGCCCCTCCAAGGCGAAGAGCAAATAGGGTCTAGCCTGAGTATTGACTTGCCTAATGGTTGATGAATTCTGAGGCAACCCGACCGTGGGTGGAATGCGTAGCCTAGCACCCTTCCTGCCTCACCAAGCTCACATCTACGATCTGGCACCAACTGAACAATGTGAGCACTATTGACCAGACGAGACCTCCCAGATTGAGATACAATCTAAACGGTAGATCATCCATAGTCTTTAAGGAGGTGCATCGTGAAACAGGTCTCTCTTGCGTTGAGTGTAATTCTGGCGGGTCTCGTGACCACCCTTGTGTCGTGTGACTCTGGCAAATCTGCTGCTCCTCCGGCTCCTGCGGCGAAGACTGATACCGCTGCGACTGTCCCCGTGCTTGACGGAGCCCTCATGGCTGCGGTCGGTTCGCCTGGTCAGGCGGACAATGACGAGGGCGTCAGCCAATACAAACAGGGTCACATGGATGTCGCGACCGGTTGGTTCCAGAAAGCCGTCAAGGCCGATCCGAAGCTGGCCGAAGCCCACTACAACTTGGGCCTCAGCCTCGACAAAATGGGAAAACACGAAGAGGCCACCGCGGCTTTCAAGCAGGCGGCGGAACTAGCTCCGGCGAATCCCGCGATCAAGGATTCACCGATTCTCAAGAAACATCTTGGGATGTAGAGACATCGAACGGGCCGTGGCTATGGCTTCTCGGATCTTATAATCAGAAGCCAGCACGGCTGTATCGAGTACACCACTGAGGGGCAGGGAGTCGGGCTTGTCCGATTTTCTGCCCTCTCATGACTCATAACGGAACAAGGAGGTACCTCATGACGGAAAAACCATGCGCCCACCCAACCTGTACGTGTCCGGCCGAACCGGGGAAAGAATTTTGTTCGTCGAATTGCCGAGAGGCAAAAACAAGCGGTCCCTGTCCCTGTGATCATAAGGGGTGCGGCGGGAAGAAGTCGTAGGTCAAGCCCTCTCAGGGCACCCAAAGTCATCACAGACAACGAGGTGAATATGTCGTGGTCAAAACATAAATTCGGGAGGGTTCCCCGCTCACTCTCTACCAGAAGATGGTCCGGCAAGGTTTCTCGAGTTGTGGCCATTGCCATTCTGAGCCTCGTTCCAGCACTGGCCATCTCTGCCGATGGAGTCCCGCCTGCCCCGCCTATGAGCGGTGGCGAGTCTGCTCCTGGCTTCACCCTCGAGAAACCGTTGGAGTCCGGTGTTCCACCCATTCCTCCGTCCCAGATAGATCCGGGCATCCAACACGTGCCGAAGGAACACGGAGATCCCGATCCCCGCGCCGCCGTAAAACCGCCCAACCTCGATCCGAGCATATCGACGAATCCTGACGTGGTGCCTCCCGCACGCGAGGACATGAATCCCCTCGGTGGTGGAGCACCGAAAGGAAAACCAAACCTTCGGTAATGGATGGAGTTGGAGCACACGAGGATACTGGGGTGCGGCGAGTTGAGAAATCGCGTTTCGAATAATTGAGTTCCTTCAGACCGTCTCTGACGCCGAGAACCCTGCCCCGCAGGATGCTCAAAAAGGCTGTCCAGCAAGGCAGCAACAAGCTCGGAGACTCCACGTACCGAAATGGTACGTGGAGTCTCCGAGCGAAGTGAGCACGCCGCTGGAAGCCTTTTTCAACATCCTCACTGCTGCTCCCGTCCGATGCGACCATCATAATCATTGGCGGACTTGAACCGCTCAAACCTGCCATCCATGGCATAGCGGGCCACGCGGGTTCGCAGCATCTGCATCTCGGCAGCGCTCATCGGTGTGAAACGCCGCACGATGTCGAGGTTTTGGTGCAGGACCTGCCGCGAATCGATACCGCTCACCACCGAGGCGACCGGCAGACTCAATACATAACGTAAGGCTTCTTCGACGGTAACGAGACCCTGCTTGATGGGCTCGGCGTTGCCGCTGAGCGATTTCATGCCGAGAGGGGCGATGCCGCGTTGGGTCAGGACCGGCAGCACCTCCTGTTCGAAACTCCGATAAGTGCCATCGAAAACGTTCAACGGCAGCTGACAGGTATCAAAGGGAAAGTCGTGGGCCAGCATCTTGAGATGGATCTTCGGGTCTTTGTGGCCTGTGAATCCCACAAATCGCACCTTACCCTGACGCTTGGCCTCGATCAGCGCGTCGATGGCCCCGCCGGACGCGAAATGGCGATCGGGGTCGTTGGCATAGATCACTTCGTGAATCTGCCAGAGGTCGAGATAGTCCGTCCGCAGGCGACGGAGCGAGTCATCGAGCATGAGGAGAGCCACGCGTTTGTCGCGTCCGTGCGAGCAGACTTTAGTCATGAGGAAGGCCTGTTGCCGCCGGCCTTGTAACGCCTTGCCCATTAATTCTTCAGCGCGTCCGCCGTGATATTCCCACGCATTATCCAGAAAGGTCACGCCCGCCTCAAGGGCTTCATGCAGCACCCGGATGGCCTCGGCCTCGCTGTCCATGCGACCCCAATGCGCGCCGCCGAAACACAACGCCGACACCTGAACCCCCGTCTGCCCCAGCAGGCGCATAGGGATCTGCCCGGCTACGGCATTCGCTGCCGCAGCTCGTCCGGCAGTCTCAGGAGCAGGCACGTGGCCCATCGCCTCAGCCAGCCCGCGTGGACTACTTAACGCCAGGATCGACCCGACCACGCCAAGCGTTTTCAAGGCCTGCCGGCGGTCGAGCGGTGTCGCCAAAAATTCTTCGTGAGAATGGTGTGAGGTCATGGGAGCCCCTCCCGGTTTGGCTAGCCGCACGGTGGGAGACAACGGGTTTTTCGAGGTGCGCGATGGGATGAATCGGGTCATCACGCATACGCCCGCCAGCGAGACAGTGCGCCTATCTCACCGTCGAAGAAGGGCCGGCTGCTCCCGTCTCATACTTCCCAAACACGACGCATTCATGATCCACGCGGCCTCATGATCCGACTCGGACAAAGTCGATGTACCCTCGTTCGACGTTGGTGCTCACGAGTTCCACCTGCACTTTGTCTCCGACATCGAGGCCACTCGCGCCCGTGACCAATTTCCCTTCGACTGGCGGGTCGAGGAGCCGAACCCACGCGCCTTTCTCTGATGCGCCCGTGACAATGGCGTCGAAACGCTGCCCAATTCGCGATTCGAGCAACAAGGCGGCGGCTGATTTACGGAGCTGCCGCTCGACTTTTTCCGCATCGTTCTCTTTCTGTGTGCAATGGTCGGCCAAGAAGCGCAGTTCCTCTCGACTATACGGCGTTGCATCGCCAGCCAAGGCCGCCTTGATCAGCCGCTGGGTCAAGAGATCGGGAAAGCGCCGGTTGGGTGCGGTGGAATGTGTATACCCCTTGACCGCCAGGCCGAAATGTTCGTGAGAGCCATCCTCCGCCTGGTCGAGCACGTATTCGCCTCTGCCGATGAGCTTCACGATAGCCAGTGACAGATCGGGAAACGTGAGCGGGTCAGCCTGCCGCCGCTTGACGAGAAACGCTTCGAGCGCGCTGGCGTCAGGCTCCGGAGGTAACACCTCTCCCCAGCGCGCGGCCACCTCGACGATCCGCTGCCAGCGTTCGGGAGAGCGCAGGATACGGCGAAATGAGGGGATCCCCTTGCTTTTGAGATAGGACGCGGTCGCCTGATTCGCCGCGATCATAAAATCTTCAATCAGTTCCTTGGCACGATTCTTCTGCTCGATCCTGAGAGCGGTCAACACCTCCCCCTCAAAGACGGCTCGCGGCTCAATCGTTTCCAGACTCAGAGCCCCGTGCTGGTGTCGTCGTACCTTGAGCCGTTGCGCGACCTGGTCTTGGAGGCGGAGTTGGGCCTCGAGGCCGGGGACGGCCGTGACCCGCTCAGGCGCGGGCGCCTCCCCCGCGAGCCATGCAGCGACGCTGTTATAGGCCAGCTTCGCGTGGTTGCGGACCAGAGCCCGAAAGAGGCTGGACCTGAGCACCGTTCCATCCTCCGCAATCCCTATCTCCACCACAATGGCGAGGCGGTCTTGCCCGTCGCCGAGTGACGTCAGATCGGTCGACAGCTTTTCCGGCAGCATGGGGAATAGGTCGCCGGCCGTATAGACCGACGTCGTATTGTGTTTGGCGTGCTCATCTAGCGCGGAGTCTTTTGTGACCAGCGAGTCCACGTCGGCAATGGCGACCAAAATGTTCACGGACCGATCGGGACGTGCTTCGGCAACGGTCAGTTGGTCGAGATCTCGGGAATCGTCGTTATCGATGGACGCCCAGAGGAGATCCGTCAAGTGACGGATGTTCGAGTGTTGGTCGGTTGCGGCGGTCTGAATACGGGCCAGCTCGGCCATGGCCGTTCCAGAAAAATCCGGCCATAAATCGCGCTCAACCATGGCGCGACGGGCGATACTTCTCAGGTCTGTACGATGATCGTTCATAGTCTCCTTGATGTGACAACCCGCAGGCCGCCAGCCGTGAAGCGTCGTTCGTGAAGCGAGTTTCAGGTTTCAGATGGAAGGCTTCACGTTGAACGTTTAAAGTTTCATGTTTTCCCAACCTGAGACCTGAAACTTGCAACGTGAAACTCGACGCAGCGAACGACGCTTCACGTTTCACAAACGACGAGGACGGCCTGTTTGAGCATCCTGCAAGCTATCTCAGTAACGGCGTCGCGAATAATGCGCCGCAAGGTCGAGTGTCCCCTCACCCTGTTACCCGTCGAGCCACGCCCCCCTAAGCCCCTCTGCTCCTCATCTTAGCGTGCAAATACCAGCAGACTATTTGCCGGTAGCACGATCGCTGCCGAATGGCTAAACCCATGCAGCGCTTGTAGCTCGGCGAGGACACACCCGCCGTTGCCAACCACGCCAGGATTCACCCAGTGTTCATACACATCACTGTTGAAAATTTCTCGCCACGCCCCGCCGCCTGGGAAACCAATCCGATAGCCAGCACGATGGGAGGTCGCGAGATGCAGCACCACGATCACGTCTTGGCCTTCGCCTTCCACCCAGCGGTGAAACGCCAGCACGCGATTCTGATCGTGAACGTGCACCACTCGAAAGCCCTGGCCGCGTAAGCCCGGAAAGCGCCAACGCAACTGGGTCAACTCACGGGTGAATCGCACATGATCGTTCATCTGCTTGTCACCCTGATCAAGACCCGCCCAGTCCAGCAGCAGCTCAGGATGACGCTCGAGGTTGTCGGACCATTGTTTGGCCTCGAGAAACTCTTGCCCCATGAACAGCATCGGGATCCCGGGGGCTGTCAGGCTGAGACCGGTCGCAACACGAGCGCGGCTCCGGGCGAACCATGATCGGGAGTTGCTCGGATCCCCGAGGCCGGCAATACGCCGCTCCCGGCCCTCATACACGATGTCATGGTTTTCAGGCCCCTGGACACAACGCCAGTGTTGATCGAATCCTTCCAGCCTGAGGCTGCGCGCCAGGCCGGTCATGTCGAGCGGGCGCTCGTCTGGGGCACTCGCGTTGCTGAGGACATCGCGAATGGCGATGCGTAAGCCATCCGTCAAGGTCGTGTCGAACCCCGCCCCCTCCGGCGGAGCTTTCACGACGTACGGGTTCACGTTCCAATACTCGGCTTTTTCCAACGCATTCGGCTTCAGAAACCGAAGCGTCGAGGTCAGATCCTGGCAAAAGCGCCACCCATGCGGCGCACCGTCGTGGTCAATCACGCTCACCTGATCATGGCGGAAACCATCCACGCGGTATTCATGGAGAAAAAAGGTGGCGTTCTGGATTAAAAAGTCGCGCACCTCCGGCTTGGCAAAGTCGAACACGAGGCCACCGGCATGTCCTGTATCCGTGAAATATAATGAGTGCCGTTGACCACCCTCCGTGGGTTGGCGGTCGAAGAAGTACAGGCTCTGATCCCCAAAGTCCCCACCGGCGTGGTTATAGACCAGGTCAAGCATCACGGCCAGCCCGTGGAGATGACAGAGATCCACCAGCGCTTTAAGTTGATTCATCTCACCACGCAGATCCTCCACCACGTAGCGGCGCGCACCCTTCGCATCCAGGAGCGCGTTCATCTCCGCGAGGTAGGGCGCAAGATCCGCGTCCGCCACGGCAAAATTCATCTCCGGCGAAAAATAGTCAGTGCCGTTATACCCAAGGCTAAACTGGGTCTGAAACTCTTGAATGGGCATGAGCTGTAGCGCAGTGATGCCCAGCCCGGCGAGATACGGAAGCTTGCGCGCCACATCGAGGAACGTGCCGCCTTTGTGCGGCAGGTTCGGCGTGAAAAAGGTGCCGACATGCAACTGATAGATGACAAAATCATGAAAGCGCGGCGTCACGTACCCGCTCTCGTGCCACGGAAAATCTGTCGTTCGAATGATGCATTCACTTGGAAACGGCGTCTCGAGTTCACGGGCGTAGGGATCTCGCTTGAAACCTTCGCTCCCCTCGCCGACGACATAGAACATATACCGATGGCGATCACGCACACCGGGGATGAAGCCCCGCCAATGGCCGATCTCGTCGCGCGTGAGCAGGCTAGCGTCGTTGCGCCGGCGATCATTGAAATCGCCGAGCACGTGCACAGACCGCGCATGCGGCGCCCAGACGACAAACGTGGCGCCGTCGGCGATAAGCGTTGCCCCCATAGGGGTGCCGGAGTGAATGTGCTCAAGTGAAGCTGGCATGGCGAAAACTATCTCCTTCGAAGCATACTAAATACCGAGCAGGCTCATCACAATTCACGCATTCCTCCTGGAGTCCTGTCCACGTTTCGCCTGTCGATCTGCACATCCATCTCTCGACCTTTTGGGTGAGACAGCCTTGCACAAGGCTGTGATCAGCAAAGGATGTGCCGTAGCCATGGGGTGAGACGAAACACGGGGAAATTAAGCCAGGGGCTGGACGATGCATCCGCTTCTCTCTTGTGTCTAACCTTCCCCCCAGCGTGGACTGGGGCAGTATTCCTCAGCCCCTCTTTCAGGAAGTGACGCACAATGCACCAGCGCTCGCGAGCGAGGACCCGAGACCATGGCGGACCTGTTCGAGACACGATGCTTGGCGAAAGACATGGCTTCATGAGGCTGCCCCTGTTTACTCACCGCGGACGGCACGAATGGACTGTGAAGCGAGAAGGCTGCGTTCGCTGGCATGTGTACTCGAGACACACCGACTGCGGAAACACTCGATTCTCGTTCAGCAAGGCGTCGTCACTACTTCGAGTTTCAGGTTTCACGTTTCAGGTCCCAGATTTCAGGTCTCAGGTTGGGAAAACATGAAACTTGAAACGTTCAACGTGAAACCCTCCATCTGAAACCTGAAACTCGCTTCACGAGAGACGCTTCACGGGTGACGCGAACGCCGCTGGCGGCCTGTTTCAGCATCCTACTGAGACTGTCCGTTATTTGATGCCGACGACCATCGAATCTGGCCCAACCAGCGGCTCGACACGGGTCCGCTTGAAGCCGACCTCCCGCATCCACCGTCGGCAGTCCGCGCCGGTGAAGTCGAACCCGCCGGGGGTCTCGATGAGCATATTGAGGCTCATGAGGAGCCCGAAAGCGTTGTGTTTCCGTTGATCGTCAATGATGGCTTCGTGCACGATCACGGCGCCACCAGACGGAAGCGCGGTGTAGGCCTTGCGCAGGAGCTTCATTTTTTCGTCGAGATTCCAGTCGTGCAGGATATGCCCCATGATCACCACATCAGTCTTCGGCAATGGAGCGTTAAAAAAGTTTCCGGGGTGGAACCGCAGTCGTTCGTCCACGCCCTTCGCCTTCGCGTAGGCCTCAAAGATCGGCTGAACGACCGGCAGATCCATCCCGCCCCCGGCAAGATGGTTGTGCGCCATGGCAATCTCGACCGCCACGCCGCCTTGGGCGCAGCCGACATCCACGAAGGTGCGGTACTTCTTCCAGGGAAAGGTCTTGGCGATGGCCCGCCCAGCGCCCTGACTGAGGCCGGTCATGGCCTTGAGGAACCCTTCCAGCCGTTGAGGGTCGGCATACAGCGTACCGAAGAAGTCCTGGCCTGTCTTGGCCTCGTTCTGCGGCTTGCCCGTGCGCAGGGCTTCGGTGAGCGAACCCCAGAAGCGATAGAGGCGGGCATTGGACATTTCCAGCATCCCGCCCACATAGGACGGTTTGGTCCGGTCCAGGAACAACGCGGTTTCCGGCGTGTTGGCGTACCGCGCCCCAGTCCGCTTCAACATTCCCAAGGCCACGAGCGCGTCGAAGAAATCTTCGGCACTCCGTGGGTGCAGCTTCAGCCGTTTGCTCAAGGCGGTTTTGTCCAGCGGGCCTTGTGCCAGCTCGGTGAACAACCCGAGTTCAATCGCACTCAGCATCGCCTTCGATCCCCAAAATCCAAGACCGAGTTGCATGATACGGTCAGGAGTCAGTGCAGACTGTGCCATCGCTTCCCTCCTTTTTGATGTTCTTCCCTAAGAGGATGCTGAAACAGGCTGCCAGCGGCGTGCTCGCGGCGCGAAGAAGCTCCACGTACCGCAAGGGTACGCGTCGCCTCTTCGCGTGCTGCGGCCTTGCTGGACGGCCTGTTTGAGCATCCTGCGAGCCGGCCAAACCGTGGTGTGTGGTGCACACGTACCGACGGCTGGTTGAGCAAGGATTGAGTTGTTCCGCAACCTGCGACACAGTCGTCAGCGTATGCCAGCCTCCACATTCTTAACGTGAACAAGGCGCGGGCTTTTTGAGATCCGTGGGCAGCATGGTCTTGTCATCGACACAGGCGGCATCCAGTTGCAGTTGGACGAGTCCGACGACGGCCGTGAGATTCGCCCCTCGCAAGTCCGTGTGATGAAGGTCCGCCTCCCTCAGGTTGGCTCCCGTGAGGTCTGCGCTCATCAGCGAGGCATCACGGAGGTTCGCACCATGAAGATTGGCGTTGATCAGAACCGCCCGCTCAACATGCGCCTTCCGAAGATCAGCCTCGACAAGATTCACGAGTTCCAGAAACGCCTCCTTCGCCTGAACCCCTTGCAAGTTCGCTTTGGGCATGTAGGCTTCAGCAAGATCGGCCTGGTGGAGGATGGCTCCTGCCAACTGGGCTTCGATCATGATGGCTTTCTGCAGTTTGGCCCCAGCGAGATTGGCGCCTTGGAGGGAGGCCTTATACAGAATGGCCATCCTGAGATTGGCCCCTTGCATCTGGCTTCCCTTCAGATTCGCTCCCTCAAGAATCGCGCCTTCGAGATCCGCTTTCTGTAATTGAGCAGACTCAAAATGCGCATAGCGGAGGTCTGCCCCCCGGAGATTGGCCACCCGCAGCATCGCGTGATTGAAATTTGCCTCACTGGCATAGGAACTTTCAAGCATGGTTTCCTTCAGGCTGGCACCTTCAAGATTCGCCTCGTCCAGCAAGACGCCATCCATGATGGCCTGATTCAAATTCGCCTGCTTCAGATTGGTCTTCCGAAGGTCCGCACCCTGCAAATCTGCGCCCTCTACGTTAGCCTTGTAGAGACTGGCCCCATAAAAATAGGCCTCAAGGAGGGTGGCTCCTCCCAAATCAGCACGCTGCACATCGGCTCCCTCAAAATGCGCCCGTTCAAAGGTGGCTCCACGCATCTGTGCGCCACGGAGATTGGCCTCGTAAAAGACGGCCTCGTCCCCCAACACCTGATTGAGATTGGCGTTGGTGAGTTGCGCGTGGCGCAAATCCGCCCCCGAAAGATTGGCCTCTTGGAGCACAGCATGGGACAAGTCCGCGCGCATCAGACGGGCCTGGATGAGATTGGCCTCCTTCAGGTTCGCCCCTTTGAGCACAGCCCCTTCCAGCTGGATGCGTTCAAGGTTGGCCCCGACAAGCTTCACTCCGCGGAGATCCGCCAAACACAAAATAGCCCGCCGTTCTGCAGGATTCTCCCGATTGTCGAGCCATTGTTCATGCGCACGAAGCATGCGAGTCAATGCATCAGCACCAGGTCGCTTGCCCTTGTATGGGCTCTGACAGGTATCTGCCTGGGAGGCCACACGGTCTCCTGCCGGCGAGGCCGCCGCACCTGCCGAATCATAAGACAGCAAGGCCACCAAGGCCCCCACCACGACGGACAGACCAGATAACGACCGTGTCATAACAATCTCCTTGAGCCCGTCAAATACCTGCCTTGAGCAGGGCAATCGTTCACCACGTTCATCCACCAATGCCGCCAGATCAGCAATCGCGAGGGCGACCCGAGCGAGCGACGTTGGACCGTTTTGGAACTATCGGAATGTTTTCTGAAAGCGTACCCACTCGACCACCACATAGAGCGCACACCGTGAGCCAGAGACAGGCTACGGTGTGCCTAGGGTGCTGTCAACTCATCGCCTTCAGGAAAGATGAAAACATGGGGACCCGTATGGTGCATCAACAGATGCTGACGAGAAGCTGCGGCCTTGTTTCCTACGATCTATGCCGCGCAGGGAACGGTCGGAGTTTAAAATGGTGGTAGCAGATTGTCATTGTTATCGACGGTGTAGCGTTCGACGACGCCCAAGGGATCGGCCACCTTCGTGAGCCGCTCCCTTGGCGTCTTACTCTAAACTGCTAATTCGGCAGCCGGTGTGCCTATTGTGAGTGAAGGTCTGCACGTAGCGCCCCACTTCCATTCCAGTGGAAGAACAAACCCCCGGCTCCGTTGCTTTCCGCACAATGTGGGATTGCAAAGCGTGCCCTATTTCTGGACTTCACAGCGGCAACTCAAACAAATTGTTAGAGAAGCTCTCCGCCAAAACCAATTAGTGTCCCGCCACCGGACATGGAGTTTCCAGAGAACTCGGAGGTTCCAACTGTTAACGTAAAACTTGTTCCGTGAAGGTTGAGACCCAATGGACGCAAATCCAATTCGTCTACTTCAGCACTATTGTCGGCGGTGGCCCTGACGGACAAAACCGTTATTCCAGAAACAGAAACTGTAAGAACATCTGATAGAACGTCTTGGCTGGTCGTGGGGGCGGTTGCAAGGCCGGCCCCCCAACTTTCTTGCCCATTGTTCTCGCTCCTGCATTGCCAATCAGTAAGTCTCCGCCACCGAGAACCCTGTCCGAGAGGATGCTCAAACAGGCCGCCCAGCAAGGCCGCACCACGCGAAGAGACTCCACGTACCCTGGCGGTACGTGGAGTCTCTTCGCGAAGCGAGAACGCAGCTGGCGGCTTGTTTCAGCATCCTCCGAGAATGCCACGCGTATTGACAGACGCTCCCACCTATGAAACACCAATGCATCACGAAAGGAGTCCCCAATGCCAAACACCGAGTGGATCGATGTGGGGCCAGTGGAGCAACTGACGAACCGCCCTGTGCAGCCAGTGACCTGCGGCAAGACCACGATTGCGTTGATCTATCGAGACGGACGGTTCAGCGCGATTTCCAGTGTGTGTAACCATGTGGGCGGGCCTCTGGGCGAGGGGACGCTGGACGGCGACTATGTGGTNNGGCTTTGAGCAGGATCAGGTGCCGGCCTATCCCGTGAAGGTGGAGGACGGTCGGGTGTTCGTCGATGTGGCAGGGGGCACGAAACGAAAAAAACATAAGCATGCGCCCCATCCGTTAGCGCGGCCAGTGGTCAGGCAAGCGGGTCCGATCCGCGTGGTCGGCATTTCCACCACCATCATGACGCCGGAGCATCCTCGGTACAGCACCTCCGACGCATTGCTGGAGGTGGCGCTGGAGCATGCCCGAACGACACTCAAACTGGAGACGCAGTCAATCCGGCTTCGCGATTTGAACTTTCGCGCCTGCGAGGGCTATTACTCCAAATCGGCCGAGGCCTGCACCTGGCCCTGTTCCATCACCCAAATGGATTCGACCGATCAGCTCGATCGGGTCTATGAAGCCATCGTTCACTGGGCCGACGTAATCCTCATCTCCACACCGATTCGGTGGGGGAATGCCGGCAGCCTCTATTACAAAATGGTGGAGCGGATGAACTGCATCCAGAATCAGGAGACGATTGCGAGCCGACACCTGCTCAAAAACAAGGTGGCGGCCTTCATCATCACCGGCGGGCAAGACAATGTGCAGGCCGTCGCGGGACAGATGCTCGGATTTTTCGCAGAAGTCGGCTGTCAGTTCCCGCAATTCCCCTACATCGCCCACTCGCGCGGGTGGAGCGCCGAAGATATGGAGCGGAACAACCGCGACGTGCAGAACAGCACAGAGTTACGGGAGGGCGCACAAGGCCTGGTGCTTCGCGCCGTCGATATGGCCAAGCTGATGGTGACCGACGCCGTGCCCGAGCATCCTTTGTGTGCCGGCGGGCGGAAAGGTCATCAGCTCGACGGCCCTTCTTAGTAGGATGCTGAAACAGGCCACCAGCGGCGTGCTCGCTGCGGCCTTGCTGGACGACCTGTGTGAGCATCCTGCGAGCGGCCACGGTGTTGATGAAACACATGAGGGGACGACACCTTGTTAAACAAGAATCGAGTTGCTCCGCAGCCTGATAGAGCTCACGAGAAGCTGTGGCCGTGTTTACTTCGATCGATGCTGCACAGGGGATGATCGTGACGGTTTTCGCGGCTCCCAAAAAAAAGCCTCTTCCTTCCCCAGCACACGCTTCGACTTGGCTGCGATCAGCCCCACCATCAGCAGTGCACCGATGAAGGCGGCGGCGATATCTTTCTGTGCGTCCCATTGGTCCCCTTGAATCCCCAGGTAAGCCGACCCGAGTTCCGGGCTCACCATCTCGGCGACCACCGCTTCCCCTATTTCGAATAACGCACTTTGCGCCAACGTGACGGCAATCGACAGCGCAGAAGCCCAGCCCCCTCGTACACGCGCCAGGCGCAGAAACACCTCACGTAAGGGGGGCACAAACAGGAACCCATAGGCGAAGTGGGCGAATCGATCGAACGGATTGCGGCTGAGGTGGAAGACCTCTTGCACCCAGAATCCTACCGGAACCTCGGCATAGGTATAGTGCGCGCCAATGGTGTGGAGGGTCATGAACAGCGCGATGCACAGGTAGGACCCGTTGGAGAATTGAAAACGCCGGTAGGTGAACACGAGCGCGGGGACAAGCACCACGACCAGAAGGTTCTCAAGGGCCCAATCTCTTCGATTCAAAGGGGCAATGGCCATCGCCATCCAATACACCCCATACAAGGCGAGCAACGTGGGTGGAAGACGTGAGCCGCTCGTGGCCACATGATGCGTCATCTCACGAGGACATCCGGACACTCTCCTCGGTCTGGAGAGCTGCAGGGGTACGGCGCAGCAGGCGAATCACCATCAACAGGGTCATACAGAGCAGCGCGCCATAGAGCGCCGCCGCCATATCCTTCTGAGCATCCCAGATATCGCCCTGCGAGCCGAGATAGGTGACGCCGAGCTCCGGATGTACCGCGCCAGCCACCCATGACTCGATAATTTCCCACAAGCCGCTCAATCCCAAGATGGTCATCACCGGCAGATAGTAGAGCACCCAGCCGCGCGCGTGGGCAAACAGCCGAAACAGTTCTTCGATGGGATAGGCCAAGAGGAACCCGAAACTAAAGTGCACCAGCCGGTCAAAGTGGTTACGCCCGAGATGCAGCACCTGATCCACCCATGCGCCAGCCGGCACTTGGGCGTAAGTGTAATGCACCCCAATGGCATGGAGGCTGAGAAACATGGTGATGAGCACGTAGGAAGCCGGCGACAAGGGCATCCGCCGATGCGTCACGATCAACCCCACCACCACCAGCGCCGGGAGGATGCTGGCCATGGCCCAAAACTCTCGATCCACCGGGCCATAGGCAGTCCAGCCCGACAACACCACATACCAGGCGACCAAGCCCAATAACAGTACCTTGTTCCGAACCATGGTACGCCTCCTTCTGCAGTAGGGGCCGTCAGGACACGCCTTGTCCGACCGACAGGCCTTTCTTCACTCTACAAGGGAACCGCCCTACCTTCAAGGCGCAGCCTTGTCCAATGACAAATGAGCCTGAACGAGGGGGTGTGTTTCCAAAGTGAAGTGAGCCT
>CXWL01122107.1_pt1 | contig 30815 bp, 28 predicted proteins | sample 590931 | NCBI WGS metagenome assembly CXWL01 (sample SAMEA3498368, study PRJEB10139) | groundwater metagenome | biome: water well; material: biofilm material | place: Germany | collected 2015-04-27 | reverse complement strand
TTCGCTCATTTAGTTTGTTGGTGCGGTTGTTGTCCGGACATCACTTAAATGACTTGTATAGGAATCCCAGAATAGGGGCGCTAATCCGGGCATCCAGAAACTGTCATGTCTAGGTTTTTACAGCAGCAAGCTAATACTGACCCTGCGCTCTCCGATTTGCTATGGCGTCTCTGGTGTCACCTCAGCCGACGTCGCCGGTTACAGTTTGGTTTGATGTTGGTCTTGATGCTCGTTAGCGCCTTCGCAGAGATGGTAAGCCTTGGCGCTGTAGTTCCTTTCCTCGGCGTTCTCATTGCACCCGACAGGGTGTTTGGCCACCCTATGGTGGCTAGTGTGGCGGGGATATTTGGTATTACATCTCCCGCCGGATTGCTATTTCCCCTGTCCATTGCATTTGCCGGAGCCGCAATGGTTTCGGGCGGCATTCGAATGCTTTTGCTGTGGAGTAGCACCAGGTTTGCATATGCAAGTGGTTCTGATCTTAGTATTGGCATATATCGCCGCACTCTCTATCAGCCCTATCAAGTGCATTTAGCCCGTAACAGCAATGTGGTGAGTAGTATTCTCGACTACAAGGTGGGTCACGCAGTTAGTGTATTGCTTCAGATGTTGCATCTCGCTAGCTCAGTGGTGTTGATAATTGCTTTGATGCTGGCATTGCTTGCCATTGATGCGGTAGTTGCCTCTGCGGCCGCAGTCGGCTTTGGAACCAGCTATGTGCTGATTGCTTGGATATTCCGCAAGCGATTAGGCAATAACGCGCAACGTATCGCTCGGGAAACTACTCGGGTAATCAAAGCAGCACAGGAAGGCCTAGGGGGTATTCGTGATGTGTTACTGGACGGCACACAGCCATTCTTCTGCAATGTTTACAGGCAGGCTGATTACCCGTTACGGTTGGCTTTAGGCAACAATCTCTTTATTGCTGGAAGCCCTCGTTTCATCATGGAAACCGTGGGCATCGTGTTGATTGTTATTCTGGCCTATAACCTTAGCTACCAAGCTGGTGGCATTGCTTCATACATGCCTGTGCTTGGTGCGCTGGCACTGGGTGCGCAACGGTTGCTACCGTCTTTACAGCAGATATATGCTGCTTGGAGCAGTATTCTCGGTAGCCGAACTATTTTGGCAGAAACGCTGGAATTCCTTGATCAACCCTTGCCGCCAGAAGCGCTACAGCCGACGCCCGCTCCGTTGCAATTTCAGGAAGCCATCCGCTTTGATGCGGTGCATTTTCGTTACGGTAGCGACAGTCCTTGGGTGTTGGGTGATTTCAATCTGTGCATTACAAAGGGAGCCAGAATCGGCATTGTGGGGGGGACTGGTAGCGGCAAGAGCACCATGCTCGACCTGCTGATGGGCCTGGTGGAGCCATCACAGGGGGCGATATTGGTGGATGGCCTGCCAATCAGCGGCGAAAGGCGGCGTGCATGGCAAAGGGCCATCGCTCATGTACCGCAAAGTATTTATCTGGCCGATACCACCTTGGCCGAAAACATTGCTTTCGGTGTGCCACGGGAAGAAATTGACATGGAGCGGGTGCGCCAAGCGGCTCGCCAGGCAAGAATTGCGGACTTTGTCGAGAATTGTGCGGAGGGTTACAACATTCTTGTTGGCGAGCGGGGCGTTCGTCTTTCGGGCGGGCAGCGCCAGCGCATTGGTATTGCCAGGGCGCTATACAAGCAGGCCAGCGTGCTGGTGTTTGACGAAGCTACCAGCGCCCTCGATAACGCTACCGAGCAAGAGGTGATGAATGCCGTTGAAGGGCTGAACCGTGATCTTACGATCATAATTGTTGCCCATAGGCTCACCACCGTGAAACGTTGCGACAGCATCGTCGAACTCAGTAACGGTCAAGTGGTGGCGCAAGGCACTTACGAACATCTGTTGGAGTGTAGCTCAAGTTTCCGCAAAATGGCCATGGCGGCTGAATAGCCGCCAACCACGTTCAGAATGGCTACTAGCATTACACACATAATTCTGAATGTTTATGGAGGCGGGTACGGCAACGCGAGGTGTGGTAGTGGCCAGCCATTGCCGCGTAATTGATCTGGTGGCGCGGGGCGCTAAAACGATTGAGGCTGTACCGACAGAAATTATCGAAGAAACGCTTGTCAAATTGTAAGCCATGGTTGATTCCCGGGAGCTTTGATTGGTATTAGCCAGAATTTAATGAGATTTAAGATTAGGGCACCTCTAAAAATTCGTCATTCCCGCGAAGGCGGGAATCCAGCTTGTTGATTTAACTGGGCTCCCAACCACGTGGGAGCGACGAAAAATGAATTTTTAGAGGTGTCCATTACAGATAGAAGTGCATTCGTTGTTGTACAGAAAGGTAGTTGATGCGGCTTTTTGATGTAAATAAAAAATACAGGCATATCCTGATTCTGGAATCCAGAGATTACTGGGGAAATTTCGAGGCGCTATTCGATCCAGAAAAAGATATTGTTCTTACCTATGACCTTGGCCTTAAGCGCGAAGTTGAAAGATTGGGTGGGCAGGCATTCTATGTGGACCACCTTGTTGATAAGCAGGTCATGCAGGAAAACAATTTCCTGATTTATCAGTTCTTTCGGGATTGGCATCTGGATCTCGAAGGCAAAGACATTTTCACTTATCGTGGGGTTCCATTCGGGTTCGTCTTTCGTATCGAGATATGGAACGATTTCGTTTTCTATGTCAGGAATCGAATCTGCCTAGAGAGGCTCAGGGAATTGCATTTTGAAAAAGTATTTGCCGGGACTCGGCTTGGATTAGTGGAGGGTATTCTTGAGGAAATGGGGTTTCCTTTTTCTCCCGTTTGTCCGAGTGGCAAGGAAAACCAAACCATCTACTATTTCCCCATACATCAGTGGATGGATGAGAAAGTTCGCTACCGTGGAATCGGCGGGGTTAAATATCGGATCAGGGATCTGGTCAGCGCCACGCAGGGTACCTTGATGTCATGGGTTGATCGCCTGTTGGGATGGCGGGATGGCAGGCCTGCAATTTTTGTTCAGGAGTACCACCCGACCCGCAAACTTGTGCAGCGATTACATCAGGATTCCAAGGCGCGCTTGGTGTTGGCTTCTTTTTCAAGGAGCCGGGGATGGTTCAGGTATATTCCGGTTTGGGGCAGCGTCAAAAAGTATCAGGGCGAGGCAAATACCTTAATGCAGGATTTTCGCGCGAGACGCTACTCAAAATTAGTTTTATCCAATGGAGTTGATGTCTCGGATAGTATTTATCAAATTATTGATAAGCGCATTTCAAGTCGAATTGCGGAAAAAATACGCACCCTGGATTGTGTAATAGGTTATTTGGACAAGAACCCAATCAATCTGGAAGTGCTGGTTGCCGAAATTGGGCATGTCGCACCCTTGGTGGATTGTGTATGCAAGACTAGAAATATTCCCAGTTACCTGATTATCAATGGGTTTATGTCAGGTGATTTCCTGGATGAAAGCAAATACGCAAGCGTAATTAATGCCTACTCTGCCAGTATAAAAGAACACTATTACCGTGGCATGGATAATATTGTCTGCCTTGGAGACCCACGCATGGATATATATGTGCGGGAACATCGGCATCGCTTGATTAACAGGGAGGCTCCGACAGTGACGATCGGGACTTCCGCCCACAGCATCGTAGACCTGAACTCTTACCTTGCGGTGGAGTTCGATTTTATGTATGACGTTCTGTCGGCCTTGCGGGTTATCAAGGAACAGGGTGTGCAGCTAAAGATCGTGATCAAGGTGAGGGCCAATGGTTACCGTGGGCAGTATCAAGAGTTCGTCCAGGAATTTTTTCCTGGAATGGTGGACGAGATTCTGGATACAGTTCCATTCAGTAGTGTTCTGGAAAAGGCCGATTTTTATATTTCTCTATATTCCCAGACACTTTTTGAAGCCTCCTGTTCAGGCATTCCTTGCCTGTACTACAAGAATGATTGCGAGATTCTTGATCCTCCATTCGATGGTAATTCTGAGCTTGTGACGGTCGGGAATGTTGATGATTTGGTGCAGGCTATTGAAGACTTTCGTTCCGGCCACAAACGTTATGATGCATTCCTTGAGAGGGGTGTCATGGAAAAATATATAGGCCCCCTGGATGGAGGCAACCTGGAAAGGAACCTGAATTTTATTTATGAAATGCTCGAGAAGCACCAGACAGGGATGGCAAAGTGAGTTCGTGGGTGGAATCGGTTAAGGCTGCCCTTCGATTGCTTCTTTTGCGCAAGAGATTTCCGGATAGCGTAATTCATTATGGGGCGACTGCAAATAAAGGCAGTGTTCTGGGGAAGCATTCCGTCTTATTTCGCGATGTGATCATGGTGGATTCCGCGTTGGGAGCTTACAGCTATGTGCAGTCTGGAACAGCCATATACAACACAGAAATTGGCCCATTTTGTTCCATTGCGGGCGATGCAGTTATTGGCCTTGGCGCCCACCCGATCTCGATGGTTAGCACCAGTCCCGTGTTCTACGATAATGAGCAGCCGCTACCACGCTTCTTCACAAAGAGCCGACAGTTTACTCAAGTTCTGCCGAGAACAGCAATTGGTCCGGACGTCTGGATCGGTCAAGGGGTAATGGTCAAGGCCGGTATTAAAATTGGCGTGGGTGCAGTGATTGGAGCCGGTTCAATAGTAACGAAGGATATCCCTCCTTATTCTATTGCGGTCGGGAATCCTTGCCGTCCAATCCGTTTGCGCTTCCCGGATGACGTGTGCCAGAAGTTGCTCGATTCCCGGTGGTGGGAATTCGATGAGGCCAGATTGGAAAAGCTGACCCCCTTGTTTTCCGACACGGAATCCTTTCTGGCCGAGGCGGGGCAAAACAAATGAGCGGATTACACACTCGCGTTTTAACCAGGCTTTGGTCCTTATGGTTTGCGCTGATTTATGGGCCGTCATTTAGAATGATCGGTCGAGGTTCATTCCTGTTCCGCCCATTCCGGATTGATGGCGCAGATGGCATAGAGATAGGTCAGAAAACTATCCTGCAGCGGGGGAGTTGGTTGTATTGCTGCGGCGTTGATGGTGCGCCTGCTTCCTTGAAGCTTGGGAAGGGCTGTGTCTTCGGGTACAACAATCATATTGCATCCGTGCGCGATGTGGTGATCGGGGACTATGTTCTCACGGCCAACAATGTTTATATCTCCGACAATCTCCACTGTTATGAGGACACCACCAGGCCAATTATGCATCAGCCGGTTCGGTTCAAGAAGGCAGTTGCTATCGGGGAGGGTTGCTGGATTGGAGAAAATGTATGCATCATAGGCGCTCGCATCGGAAAGAATTGCGTAATCGGCGCCAACGCTGTGGTGACTTGTGATATTCCAGACTATTCCGTGGCTGTTGGCATTCCTGCTGTTGTGATCCGGCAATTTGATCCGCATTCACTGGAATGGATCAGTATGAAACGCCCATGAAAGATTTATCGGGAATGGTATGCCGGAAACTGCTTCACCCTTGGGGCAAATTACGCCGGTGTGCTATCGAATTGGTTCGTTTGCGCCTGATCACGCAACAGATGGCGGGAAGTGAAACTTTATACATGAAGCCGTTTCAACCATGAAAAAAATAAAAGTTTTTAGCACGCAATTCAATTATCAATATGGGAGCGTTATTCACTTTCCCTACAGCGTTGCATCCCTTGTAGCCTACATCAAGTCATTTCCGGACTTGGAATCCCTGTTCCAGTTCGAAAAAACATTCGTTTTCAGGAACAAGTTTGATGAATATGTTTCCAGGTGTACTGATGCGGATATTCTTCTTTGTTCCTGCTATACATGGAATTGGGAAATAACAACCCGGCTGGCCAGGAAGGTTAAGGAAAATAATCCGGATTGCACGGTGATATTTGGTGGGCCTCAGGTTCCACTTAATTACCAGGGCGATGTTCCTCTTACATGGGTAACGAATTCCAAAGGTACATTTTTTGCGGATTATCCCTATGTGGATATTCTGGTACACCAGGAAGGGGAAGTCACGTTAAGGGATATTTTTACGGAGTACACCAAGAATAAAGATTATTCAAAAATTAACGGATTGGAAACAAGGGATTTTAGAACCCAGCCTGCTGCTACCATTATGGATTTGGACACCCTGCCATCTCCGTATCTCACAAATCTGGTATGGGATCTGGTTGAACCGGTAGAGGGCATAACTTACATTGCATCCTGGGAAACCAATCGTGGTTGCCCGTTCCAGTGTACTTATTGTGACTGGGGAAGCGCAACCAAAACGAAAGTCAGAAAACGAGATATGGCTACCCTCTTCAAGGAGATAGAGTGGTTTGCCGATAACAAAATTCCTTATATAGACTGTTGTGATGCCAACTTTGGAATTTTTGCGGACAGAGATTTGGCGCTGGCGAGAAAATTCAAGGAAGAAAAGCTATCCAAAGGATACCCGGGCAGGGTGAGGCCCGCATGGGTAAAAGCCTCATCGGAAAGGCTTATCCCTATTGCCAAAGAACTATTGGACGCAGATTTGTTGCGGGCAGTTACACTCGCGGTTCAATCATTGGACCCGACGACTTTGAAAACGGTCAAAAGAACCAACGTAAAGTTCGACACTTTTGCCAATCTGGTGCAGCAGTTCAGGGATCATAAGATCGAAACCTATACTGAATTCATTATGGGCATGCCCGGTGAAACGCTGGTGAGCTACAAGAACGGCCTGGAACAATTAATGGAGCTTTTCCCCCGACCGGTAGTGTTTATCTATAACTGCGGCGTGTTTGTGAACGCCCCCATGAATGCCCCGGATTACCTGAAAGAACACGGTATTAAAGTAACTAAATCCCCGATTTATTTGTGGCATTCATCCATACACAACCGGGGAGACATCCCTGAATATGAGTACATCACAATCAGTGCGAACTCGTTTTCCCTGAGCGATTTGAAGGAGATGTATTTGTATGGATGGACGACACAAACTTTCCATAGCATGGGTATCCTGGAGTATGTTTCCAAATTTTATAATCAGGTGTTCAAATTAAAATTTGTAACGTTCTACGAGATTTTCATCGAATACTGCAAGAGCAGTAACGGGTCCATGTTCAACGCAGAATATGGCATCGTGAGGAATTATATAGATACGGGGTATGCGGGCGGAGGATGGGATCACTATGATCCGGATTTGGCTCCTATTTTCTGGCCTATTGAAGAAGCTACGTGGCTGCGGTGTGTGAGGGACAGCAGATTGCTTAATAGCGAGATTCTTGATTTCCTCAGATATTTGGAAAGAAAATCAGGGTTTGAAACTGACATTGAAGTGATTGAAGACCTGGTTCAGTTTCAAGTGTTCTTACTATCCGCCATGGACAGGAAAGAACCCGTAAAGAAGCATATTGCAAAATATGCCTGGAAAGAGTTTTTGGTTAATGGAAGCACAAAAATTGACGAGTTAAATTGCGCGGCCAGAGAATATTTTTGGGCAAATAAAGTAACAGAGAGCGACAAGGCGCAATGGTGTTATAAAGCTATATGGGTTGGCCGGAATCAAGGAAATTATAAGTGCCACCTCGAACATTTAGATGAAAATGCCGTTGTGCAGCCTTGAACTCTGGCATCCGCCCTTGCATTGGGGCGGATGCCAAACTCAGTAAGTATCTTTGACTAACCGGTTTTTCCTGCCATCGCGGGAAGCCATCCAAAGCGCATCCTTGAGAGATGTTCCGAAATAACATGATCCAAAATATTCTGATTACGGGCGGTGCGGGCTTCATTGGTTCCAGGCTGGCTTTGCTGTTGGTTGCCAAAGGTCACAACGTGCGGGTGTTGGATAATTTGGCCCCACAAATTCACGGCGCTGAGCCTGAGTCCTCTCCTCTGTTTCGTTCAATCCAGGGCAAGGTTGAATTCTTCCGTGGCAGTGTGACCAGCCGGGATGATCTGATGAAGGCCTTGCCGGGAATAGATACGGTGGTGCATCTGGCGGCAGAGACAGGCACCGGGCAATCCATGTATTCCATCTGGCATTACACGGATGTAAATGTTGGCGGCACCGCATTGCTGCTGGACTTGATCGCCAACGAGCCTTTCCCGGTTAAAAAGATTGTGGTGGCCTCGTCACGAGCGGTCTATGGGGAAGGCAAATATCAATGCCCCCATCATGGCATTGTCTTTCCATCTTCGCGTTTGGCTAAAAATATGGAGCAGGGAGATTTCGCCGTGCATTGCCCCCGGTGCGGCGCCCCTGCCAATCTTGTGGCATCGGATGAGGAGACTCCCGTCCGCCCGAGCTCCGTGTATGGGATAACCAAGCTGGCACAGGAGCAGATGGTTTTAACAGTAGGCAAAGCTCTCGGAATTTCGGCGCTGGCCTTTCGTTACCAGAACGTGTATGGGCCGGGCCAGTCGCTTTCCAACCCGTATACCGGCATTCTCTCGATCTTCTCGACCAGAATCCGCAATGGGAGCAGCATCAATATCTTCGAGGATGGAAAGGAAAGCAGGGACTTTGTATTTATTGACGATGTTGTTGCCGTGACCGCGAGGGGCGTTGAGTATCAGGCACCGCTTGTGGACGTATTCAATGTCGGCTCCGGTGTGGCAACCGATGTGTTGATGATAGCCGGCACCTTGCAACAACTGCTGGGCGGGAATGTGCCCATTGAAATTTCCGGGCAGTTTCGTGTGGGCGACATTCGCCACAATGTTGCCGACCTCACGAAAGTACGGGCCAGCCTTGGGTTCGAACCTTTGGTGGGCATCGAAGAAGGCTTGCGCCGGTTCATTGTCTGGGTCAAGAGTGAACAGGTTCAGGCCGATCGCTATGATGACAGCCTCAAGGAGCTGAGTGCAAAAGGGTTGTTTAAATGACCGGTGCGGTGAAGCACGGCCTGGTCAGCGTTGTGGTGCCGAGCTACAACTATGCCAAATTCATAGTGAAGCGGATGGATAGCCTGATTAACCAGACCTATCAGGATATCGAGATTCTGGTCATAGACGATTGTTCTCGGGACAATAGTGTCGAGGTGCTGCGTATATATGAGCCTCACCCCAAGGTCAGGCTGGTGGTTCGCGGGCAGAATGGTGGCTGGGTAGTAGTGAACAATCAGGGTGTGGAGATGTCTTCAGGCGAATTTATTATTTTCGCCCAATGTGATGATGACTGCGATCCGCGCATGATCGAACGCCTGATTGATGCGATGAAAATTAACCCTACGGCGGGCATCGCATTTTGCCGCAGCCTGCTTGTTGATGAGCATGATCAGTTATTGGGGGATGACTTTACCGGCAGAGAAAACTCATTTCGTGCCAGATGTGCAACGGACACTTTGGTGACAGGTTATGAAATGAGCCGCTTCCTGTTGCATTCATGTGTAATTCCCAACCTGAGTGCGGCGTTGATCCGGCGGGAATGTTTTTCCACCATCGGAGATTTTACTTCTTCCTATCGCGTAAGCGGCGACTGGGATTGGTTTTTCAGGGTCGCATCACGATACGATATTGCATATGTTGCGGAACCGTTAAACAGATTTCGCCAGCACAAGGCTACTATACGCAGCTCCACCAAAGGGCGCGTAGTTTACGAGGAGTTTTTCCGTTTGCTGCTTGGTCAAATCAAGCTGTTGGATTTAACTTTTATCGAGCGCTGCCGCTTCCGGACACGTGTTATGTATTTGTGGGGCACTCATCTTTTCTCTCGGCCGTGGGTTGGGTTGCGCAATTTTCCTTATCACCTGAGCAGGATTTTCCAGTTGGATCCTCTCGCATTGGTATTTTTTGGGCCTGGTTTGGTATTGTGCGTTTTTAAGATTGCCGGGAAGGTTCATAATAAGCTGAGTCGAATTAAGGGTGCGTGATCGAGCGTGCGTAAAAAAAGATCGATGGAAATTTGTGCTTGCGGTAGATATCAACAGGGGCAGCTATGTTGTTAGCAGATAAAGTGGTTGTTATTACGGGCGGAGCTGGTTTTCTCGGGAGGCAGTTCTGTGCTGTAGTTGCCGAGCAGGGTGGGATCGCAGTGGTGGCTGATATTGACGCAAAGGCCGCTACCCGCGTGGCAGAGGAAATCGTGGCGACCTGTCCGGGTCGTGCCGAAGCTGCATCCCTGAATATTACAAGCCTTGCATCCGTAAGCGCGTTTATCGCGGGGCTTATGGAAAAGCATGGTCGCATTGATGCGGTGGTAAATAACGCTTACCCGCGCAATCAGAATTATGGCCGCAAATTGGAAGACGTGACCTATGAGGATTTCTGCGGCAACGTTGATTCGCATCTGGGCGGTTACTTCCTCGTGACCCAGCAGTTTGGCTTGTTCTTTCGGGGGCAGGGTGGCGGCAATATTATTAACATGGCCTCTATTTACGGGGTGATGGCGCCCCGTTTCGAGGTTTACGCTGACACGCCCATGACCATGCCGGTGGAATATGCCGCCATCAAGTCGGCGATCATCCATCTGACCCGATATTTTGCGCAGTATTTCAAAGGTGATGGCATAAGGGTGAATTGCCTCAGTCCGGGCGGAATATTGGATAAGCAGCCTGAAGCTTTCCTGCAAAAATACAACGCACACTGCAACAGCAAGGGGATGCTCGATTCGCGGGATATAAACGGTAGTTTATTGTTCCTGCTATCGGATGCATCCCGATATGTGACAGGTCAAAACCTGATAGTCGATGACGGTTTTTCGCTTTAGGCGATCTCACATTTTTTTCGAACGAGCCGGGACGATAGATATTATGGCTAAACCCCTTAAGACGGTAATTCTATGTGGAGGTTACGGGACTCGCATTCGCGATGTCGCCGATAATATTCCCAAGCCGATGATCCCTATCGGGCGCTACCCGATTTTGTGGCACATCATGAAATACTATGCAAACTTTGGCCACCAGGATTTCGTGTTGTGTCTCGGTTATAAGAGCCAAGTCATCAAGGATTTCTTTCTAAATTACGAAGCCCATACCAAGGACTTCACCATAACGCTGGGCAAGCGTGATGAGATTGAGTTTCATACCGCGCATGACGAGTCCGATTGGCGGGTAACGCTTGTTGATACGGGTTTGGAAGCGATGACCGGAGCGCGCATCGCGCGAATTCGGAAATATGTGGGCGACGAAGATTTCATGCTGACTTACGGTGATGGTGTGGGAGATGTGGATATCGAGGCGCTGCTGGCGTTCCACCGTGCCCATGGAAAGGCGTTGACCGTTACGGGGGTGCGCCCGCCGGGCCGATTTGGGGAATTGGTCAGCGATGAAGGGCGGGTAGTGGAATTTAATGAAAAACCCCAAGCAACGGGCGGAAGGATTTCCGGCGGATACTTTGTCGCCTCCGCTAAAATATTCGATTATCTTGATGATGCTGAGAATCTAATATTCGAGCAGGAGCCTATGCGCAAACTGGTGGCCGACGGCGAGTTAATGGTGTTTGAGCATGATGGTTTCTGGCAGCCCATGGACACCAGCCGCGAGTACCAGTTGCTTAATACGCTATATGAACAAGGGAAGGCACCGTGGGTAAAATGGTAAACACCGGATTGATAGCGTTGAATATCAGCAAGAGTTGCATGCGGGATGGAATTGAATATGGGCTCAAGAACCATGCGTCTGGCTGACTACCAACACCGGGTTATTCCCCGGCTTGCCCGCCAAGCGGGGGCTGCGAGTTTTCGGTTCCGGTTCCGTTTTGACGCGGTATAGCGAGAGAGTGCCCAACTGCATTTGGGCGGCAGCGGCTTGCCAAATTTTGGCCATCCAACTAGACTTGCCAACATGTCAACGATGAATATTTTTCTTCCCGACGTCCTTAAGGAGTTTGTGGATCGGCAGGCCAGCATGGCGGGTTACGGCACCTCCAGCGAGTATGTGCGCGAGTTGATCCGACGCGACCAGGAGCGGACGCAACTGCGTAACTTGCTGCTGGAAGGCGCGCAGTCCAAACCCTCTGGCTTGGCCGATGCCGGCTACTTTGCCTCGTTGCGTTCCGGCATCAAGAAACGCCTGACCAAAACCAGATGAAACCACTTGTTCGCCATGAGCGGGCAGACAGGGATGTGCTGGAGGCAGTCGAGTACTACCTGCAAAATGCGCCAGAAGTAACTTTGGCGTTTATTGATTCTCTGGAGAAAACCTACCGCCACATCCAGCTTCGTCCGGGTGCGGGCTCTCCGCGTTACACTCATGAACTGAACTTGCCCGGTTTGAGGTTCTGGCGCTGCAAGCGTTTCCCTTATCTGGTGTTCTACATGGAGACTGCCGATCAAATTAACATCTGGCGCGTGCTGCATGGCAGCCGCGATATTCCCGCTTGGCTTTTGGATGAACCACATGCGCCTGGCTGACTGCCAAACCCAAGTTATTCGCCAACTTTCTCGCCAAACAGGAGGGAGCGTGCGAGTTTTCGGCTCCAGCCTCTCGCCATCACAGAATGAACAAGAAAGAGCGCCGTGGGTAAAATGGTAAACATGGAATTTATATCCGCTTTTGCCGGTCGCCGGGTAATGGTCACCGGCCATACCGGGTTTAAGGGTTCGTGGCTGACTTTCCTGCTAAAAGAGATCGGTGCGGAAGTGCTGGGTTATGCACTTCCGGCGGAACAGCCAGCAAGTCATTTTGCAGCCTTGGGTTTGGCCAAATCGATACGTCACGTCGAAGCTGACGTGCGTGATGGCGCGAGGCTTGCAGAAATCATGATGGCATTTCAGCCGGAGTTTGTATTCCATTTGGCCGCGCAGGCCTTGGTCAGGCCATCTTATGCTGATCCGAAAGCAACCTTTGAGACCAATGTGATGGGCTCGGTGAACCTGCTGGATGCTGTGCGGCAGTGCGAATCGGTCCGTTCCCTGGTTTATATCACCTCGGACAAATGCTACGAAAACTTGGAATGGGTGTGGGGCTACCGGGAGAATGATCGCTTGGGAGGCCACGATCCCTATAGTGCCTCGAAGGCGGCGGCAGAAATTGCCTTCTCGGCTTATGCGTGTTCGTTTTTTCCCCATCGCCCTGAATTGGGTGCGGCAACGGCGCGCGCCGGCAACGTGATCGGTGGCGGTGATTGGGCAGTGGACCGTATTGTTCCGGATTGCATCCGCGCTATTGGGGCGGGGAAACCAGTAGTGTTGCGCAACCCCAATGCTACCCGGCCATGGCAGCATGTGCTGGAACCGCTTGCGGGTTATCTTCTGCTCGCCGCCCGCTTGCGGGAGCAACCCGTGACTTATTCCGGCGCCTGGAATTTTGGCCCGCCTTCCAGCGAGGTTCGTACTGTGCTGGAAGTAGCGGAGCATATCGTCGGTCGTTTCGGGCGAGGCAGCATCGTGGTTGAGCCTGGTGAGACAAGACAGCATGAGGCCAATTTGCTGCAACTGAATTGCGACAAGGCGAACCAGTTGCTCGGCTGGCGACCGCGCTGGAGTGTGGAACAAACCCTGGCAGCGACTGCCGACTGGTACAAGGCAGCCATGGATGGCGCCGAAGCATCCATGGTTACACAACAACAATTGCGTGACTATTTCCCGGAGCTAAAATGATTGCAGGCGTTAAAATTACACCGCTACGCCAGTTCCTCGATGAACGCGGGAAGGTGATGCATATGCTCAAGGTTGGCGATCCGGCCTTTCAGCAGTTCGGCGAGATTTATTTTTCCTGCGTTTATCCCGGGGCCATCAAGGGTTGGCATATCCACAAGGAAATGACGCTGAATTATGCCGTACCTCATGGGCATATCAAGTTTGTGCTTTACGACGAACGACCGGCGAGCCCGACACGAGGCAAAATCCAGGAAATTTTTATGGGGCCGGACAACCACTGCCTGGTAACCGTACCGCCGATGGTGTGGAACGGATTCAAGGGCATCGGGAACGAGACGGCTGTCGTCGCGAACTGTGCCACCATACCCCATTCACCCGATGAAATTGATCGCCGTGATCCTTTTGACCCTTTGATCCCATATGATTGGGCGCTTAAACACCGATGAGCAAACGTGCCCTGATTACCGGCGGCTATGGTTACTTGGGTGGGCGGATTGCCGTCGAATTGGCGGATCACCCCGAATGGATAGTGCGGCTTGGTAGCCGTAAGGCACAGGCCGCGCCGAGCTGGTTGCCTCAGGCCGAAACGGTAGCTATGGATGTACGCGAAGCAGGTTCTTTGTCAGTGGCAATGGCGGATGTACAGGCAGTGGTGCATCTGGCGGCGATGAACGAGAACGAATGTGTTGCTGATCCATGCAGGGCGGTGCTGGTCAATACGCTGGGGACGCTCAACGTGTTGCAAGCGGCGATTGATGCTGGGGTAAAGCACTTCATTTATTTCTCCACGGCACATGTTTATGGTGCGCCGCTGGTGGGCGACATTTCCGAGCAAACGCTGCCCAGACCAATACACCCCTACGCGATTACCCACCATGCGGCGGAAGACTTTGTTCTGGCCGCACACGATCAGAAAAAAATCACCGGTATCGTGGTGCGGCTGTCCAACGGATTCGGCGCACCGACCCATCCGGATGTTGATCGCTGGACATTACTCGTAAATGACCTTTGCCGACAGGCGGTGCAGACCCGCAAACTGGTTTTGCGCTCCAGTGGCCTGCAGCAGCGGGATTTCATCACGCTAACGGATGTCGGGCGAGCGGTAAGTCATCTGATCGGGTTAAGTCGGATGGACTGCGGGGACGGATTGTTTAATCTCGGTGGAGATAATTCGCTTTCAGTATGGGATATGGTGCAGAAGATTGCCCAGCGCTGCCAATGGACTCTGGGATATCTGCCCGGTATAGAACGGCCTGAGCCACGGCCTGACGAACAGGTTGGCTCCTTGAACTACCACTCCGGCAAATTTCAGCAAACGGGTTTTATGCTGCATGGCAATTTGGATGAAGAAATTGACAGGACCCTTCTGGTTTGCGCGCAGGCATGGGGGCGCAGTGCGGCATGATATCGCAAGCTAATCACGCGGCAGCCCCGCGCGTATCCATGTTGATGACTATCTATAACGCAGAACCCTATCTGCGGGCCGCCATTGATAGCATCATGGTCCAGACATTTCCAGACTGGGAATTGATTGCCGTGGAGAACGGATCAACGGATAAATCAATGACCGTCCTGAAGGATTATTCTGATCCCAGGGTGCGGGTATTTCCTTTGGAAAAAAATATTGGACGAACTCCCGCGCTCCGTTTTGCTTTTGATCGGGCACGGGGTGACTACATTGCCGTCCTGGACGCAGACGATATTTCATCGCCGGACCGCCTGGCGCGGCAAGTGGAGTTTCTGGATCGGCATCCTGACGTGGCTCTCGTGGGTTCATGGGCGCAACACATCGATGAGCATGGCAAGGTGTTTGACGTATTCGAACCTCCCCCAAATCAAGAACAGCTACAGGATTGCCTGGGTTGGACCAATCCAATTATCCATTCATCAGCCATGTATCGGCGCCAACTGGCACAGGAGGTGGGCGGATACCCTGAAAACATAGTCTGGGCACAAGACCTTGGGCTGATACTGGCACTGGCTCAGCGCGCCAAAATTGCCATGATAGCCGACTACCTTTGCCAGGTAAGAATGCTGACTACCAGCATGACGCGATCCAGAAAATATCAAATCCTGGTTGCTGCCGAGGCATTGTTGCTGTTCAGGCGAGCGGCGGATACGCTACGGTTGAGCGCCAAGGCACGCCGATTGAATCGTCGCGCAATGGCGATTGCAGAAATTAAGCTTGGGATTGCCACCCTAAGATCCGACTCTTTCTGGGCAGGATTGAAAATGGTCTTGCATGGGTTGATCGCAGCCCCATCCGCCCTTTGGGGTAATGGGCCCGCGCGCCGATTTTTTGGCGCAAAATTCTGAGCGGGCGCTACCGACGTTTTGAATTTGATGGATATGCAGAGATGATAGTGGCAATCACGGGTGGGGCCGGCCTCATAGGAAAAAAAACTGGTCGCACGTCTGGTCGGGTGCGGTGGGCTGCAAGATCTGGTTGGGGCATACAAGCAAAGGGTGCGGCGTGCCAGTTGAAATGAAAAATATTTGCTTTGTGGCCACCATTCCCGCCGTGGTGCATTCCTTCATGAAGGAACATATTCGCGCATCGGCGAAGAAGTGGTCGGTCAAGATAGTGACTAATACTCCCAATGCTGAACTGCTGGACGATCTGGATGCGCAATTTATCCCGCTGGCAATTGAGCGCAAAGTATCACCTTGGCGCGATCTGCTTGCGCTTGTTCAATTGGTAATCTTATTTCGCCGCGAACGTTTTGATCTGGTTCATTCCATCATGCCCAAAACGGGACTCTTGTCGATGCTGGCCGGTTGGTTGTCTGGCATTCCTGTTCGGCTGCATACATTTACCGGGCAAGTATGGGCAACAAAACGAGGATGGAAACGCCGCGCGCTTAAATTGTTCGACAAACTGATCGTGCTATTTGCAACCCAAATCTTGGTAGACAGCCCGTCACAACGCGATTTTCTGGTTTCTGAGGGAGTTTTGCCGCAAGGCAAGGGTATTGTTATTGGGCATGGTTCTATCTGTGGTGTGGATGTGCATCGCTTTCACCCCGATGCACAAGTGAAAGACGCTGTGCGCGCAGAGATGAGCATAGGCTTGGAGCAAACCGTAATCCTGTTCCTGGGGAGACTAAATCGCGACAAAGGAATGCTCGACCTCGCTGCTGCATTTGCCGATATTGCCTCACATCGCACCGATGTTGTGCTCGCACTGGTGGGCGCTGAGGAAGATGTGCCTTTTACACGCATACAGGAAATTTGTGGGGCGCATCGTGAACGATTGCGCAGGGTCGGCTTCACCGCTAATCCCGAGCGTTACATGGCTGCCGCGGATATTTTTTGCCTGCCCAGCTATCGCGAAGGTTTTGGCCAAGTCATTATTGAAGCGGGCGCAAGCGGAGTTCCGACAGTGGCTTCGCGTATTTATGGCATTACCGACGCGGTTGCGGACGGAGAAACGGGGTTGTTGTTTCCGGCCGGAGATGTTGCCGCGCTTACACAAGCATTGCTGAAACTGATAACGGGCCGCGAGTTGCGGCAACGAATGGGTGCAGCGGCGCAAGTGCGCGCGCTCGAGTTGTTTCCCAGCCAAAAAATTACAGGGGGAATGCTGGCGCTTTATGGCGAACTGTTGGGGCAGCATTGAGCGTTGCCAGGTTGCTGCAGGTTCGCGGGTTCAATGCAAGCATGGTTCATAGCACCTCTAAAAATCCACATTGAGCATCCGCTACGCGGCTTGCCTGCTTACACCACTTCATCCCAACTGGTGGAACCACTCGCTCAGACCTTTCCGGAATGTTGCCGGAAAGCGCGCCAGAGCGCCAAGTCATAGGCAATCTTCAGAACTCCACAGGCCACCAGAGGTGCCGCCAGCCAACCGGCGGCAAACATGGCACCACTGAGTGTTGGGCTGATCGCCGAAGCGAGGCTGCGCGGCACGGACGTGAAGCTGGCGGCAGCCGCCCGCTCGGCAGGAGTGACGACGGTCATGACGAAGGCGCTCCGGGTCGGAACATCCATCTGCGAGAGCAGCGCCCGCACGAACAGCAGCACGATGGCCGGCTCGATATTGGGCGCCATGGCGGCCAGGATCAAACAGGCATTGGCCGGAATATGGGTGAACACCATGGTGTTGAGCAAACCAATGCGCTGGGCGACCCAAGGCGCGGCCAGTTGTGAGAACGCCGTCAGGATGCCCGCCCAGAAAAAGAAAACTCCCGCAGCGGCAAGTGAAACATCGAAACGCTGGAACAGCCAGAGGGCCATCAGCGAGTTGATGACCAGGCCACCGGCAAAAGCATCCACCGAAAACAGGGCTGCGAGCCTTATGACAATGCTCCGCGAGGGGCCGAGCGGCATCGGCGGTACCTTCATTTCAGCGGGCGGTTGGGGCAAGCGCCGATAGAGCAACCACACCACGCCGCCGATGAAGCCATAGAGGATAAACATGCCCCGAAAAGCGGACAGATGCGATATTCCGCCCTGGGCGACGAGCCAATCCGGCACCCCTGCCGCCAGGGCGCCCAAGGCGGCAAATAGCGCACCGAGGAGCGAGTAGCGGGCGAATAAGGCCGTGCGGGCATTTCCCTGGCCGGCCTCGGCCAGCCGGGCATGCTCCAGGGGCAGGAATACACTGACATCACCCGAACTGGGATTCAGCGTGCCGACGAAAGCAATCAGGAGGAGCGGCCAGAACGCCGTCTGCATGGCAAAGGCAAAACCGGTGGCCATCATCAACAAAGCCGCTCCCAGCAGCAGGAGCCGATGATGAAACCGGTAGCCCCAGGCGCCGATAGCCAGGGTGGCAAGCGCAGACCCCAGCAGCGTAGCCGTACTGAGAATCCCGACATCCAGGGTGCCGAACCCCAATGCCAGCAAATAGGCGGGCAAGAGCACCGCGACATAGCCGTCGGCAAAGGCGCGCAACGCCCGCCCCACCAGAAGCGGCAGGGCCAGTTCTTCAACCCCGTCAGGCAGGAGCAAGCGCCGGATCACTTCATCCCCAAGAAGCGGGCCGCCTGCTTCAACGGTGTGCCCGAGCACCAGGCATAGAGGGCGTCATAGAGGGTCATGCCGTGCATCAACATCTCGTGGTCGTCGGTAAAGTTGAGCGACAGCCCCTTGGAGATCGCCAGCAATCCGGCGGCCTCCTTCGCCAACCCGGGCTGCCCGCAGTCGGCGGCGCGCACGATCAGCGCGAGCTTGTCGAGGGCCGCATCCTTGATGGCATATTTCGCGATGAAGGCATCGAAACTACAGAGGTCGCCATGGTGGCCGAGTTCTACTCCGGGCACATCATAGGGAACCGCGCCGGTTTCGGCAGAAATTCGCATTACATCATTGGCCGGAACATAGAGGAATTCGGGAGACTCGTCCACGAACCTTGCCACCAGCCAAGGGCAGGCGATACGGTCGATTTTGGGGCGTTCGCGGGTAATCCATTTCATACGCACTCTCCTTTCACTCGTTAAGCAACATACCCTTTCTGCACGCAAGAACATCTGGATGCTATTGCATGGAGCTTGAAAACACGTCCAAGAAAATCACTTGGGTTTCGATCGCAGGTAGAGGTTTACAGCGAACACCTGCATAATGCAAAACTTGCAAAAACCGCCACCAAATATTAACTGTTGCGGTTGGTTCTTGATCCCGCCCACAGAATGAATTTTGCGGAATGTATCTTGCACTCAGTCAGAGGTTGCCAATATAGTAAATGGAGGAGTCATGAATCTAAACTTTTTGCGTTTAATAACGGTTGTGAGTTCCCTTTTTTATTTTAGTGACAGCACGGCCGGCGCATGGGGAAAGGATATAAAGCGAATTGTAATCCCGTTCGGCTTGACGGCGGATCAGATGCCCGATCCTCAAAGCAAAGGGGCAGCACTCTTTGCATCGTATTGCAGCCAGTGCCACAACCTACCGAGCACCAAGATGCATTCAGCGGACGATTGGCCCATGAGGTTTGAAAAGATGATGGATCACGCCATGCTTTTGGCGGGGACTTCGCCTGATGTCAAAACACCTGCCGGTAAAGAGAAAGAAGAGATCGTTTCTTATCTGGGAAAAAATGGGTTCAGAGGACTTCCGGCAAACTCTCCATTACGCGGAGAACCCCAGGCATTCAACGTCCTCTGGTTCTGCTCAGTGTGCCATGCCGTACCTGATCCAGACCAGTTCCCCGCAAAAGAATGGGGTAAGATCGTTGGCCGCATGAACAGTTATAGAAAGAAACAGGGCAGGGAAGAAATGAGTAATTCTGACAGGGAGATAATAGTGAATTTCCTTGCAAAGAAACGGCAATAATTGTCTGACAGCCATTTCGGGTGATAACAGGCGAGCTAACCAAATCTCCCCACCTTCCCCGCCACCGTTACCCGCACATGTGGTTTAACGGGTATTGAGTTTTGCTTGATTTTTATCGGACTGGTCTATATTCTGGTCTATGTGTAAATTTACATTGCAGGAGAAGCCTATGAAGATCGAAATTGGCTCGTATGAAGCGAAAACCAAGCTTCCTGAATTGCTGCGGCAGGTAAAAACCGGCAAGAGCTTTACCATCACCAATCGCGGGGAGGCCATTGCGGATTTGGTGCCCAGCATGGGCGCGAGGGCGAAAGACAAAGTCGCGGCAGCAGAAAAGCTCAAGGCGTTCATGCTGGCCGATCCGGTGCGTGGCGCAAACATCAAAGAGCTCATCGAGGAGGGGCGCGCGTGAGCTTCGTCCTCGATAACTCGGTGACCATGCGCTGGTTTTTTGGTGGCGGCAAACCACAAGAACTTGTCCGCGCGGGCAAGGTGCTGGATGCGATGAAAAATGCCAGCGCCATCGTGCCCGTGACATGGGGGCTTGAGGTGGCCAACGTCATTGCCAGGGCGGAAGCAAAAGGCCTGGTTACAGAAGCGCGGAGCGGGGCGTTTCTTGAAATGCTGGATGGCGTAGATATTGAGACGGACATGGCCACATTCTCGCACGCACTGTCTGATACCCTCCAACTGGCGCGGCGCTACAAGCTATCCGCTTACGATGCCTCCTACCTTGAGCTGGCTTTAAGGCTAGGCTTGCCGCTGGCCACGCTCGACGAAGATTTGCAGAAGGCCGCAAAAAAGGCGGGTGTGAGGAAGTTTTCTTGAAACCGGAAGGTCGTGAGAGACCGCTTTATGGCAGCGAAATAACAAGATTGCCTGGCAATAGGAGTCGCGTTGCGCTGCTTCTTTCCCGCTCGCCTGCCACGCTTCCCATCCGCCCCAAGAGACTCCCTGAAAGTCGGTAAAGGCAAGCCTGCGCAGGCGAGTTCTGGATGTTTGGTATACTGCCGACAGCCCAAGCGCTCGGAGGGCGAGCGAACTGAAAATGCAGCAATTTTGTATTGGCACACCCGCAATCCATAGTTTGACCTTGGTTTTCGATTCCGGCCCCGACATCGCTAAAAGTCTGCCCTATTTTTATTTTCACCTTGCACCGGTCGGGAACCAATAGCAGTCAATCAAGTCATTACACAGAGAAATTTATACAGAAGTTATCCATCCGTATTACTATGCAATTGCAATTACACAAGGAGAACGATCATGGCTAAAGGACAGCAACGAAAAAACAAAGAAGCGAAGAAACCCAAGAAGCAACCGCAGCCTGTCAAGGTAACTGGCGCGTAATAGCGAGCAACTGCCAGCCAATAGGCGCTTGGCGACCGCCTGCGGCTGTTAGCCTGCTTCGTGTGCGGCGGTGTTTTTGGTGCTTGCACCACCCCATTCCCCAATTGTTTCCGGTAAGAAACCCATGAAAGAAATTCTGCAATACCTGAAAAAGCATGGTGAGCAACTCGATACGGAGATCGCCGCAGCCACGGGCATTCCGCTTGCCAAAGTGCGCCTCCATTTGTCAGAACTTGCCGCCAAGGGAGAAATTATGGAATGCCATTCGATCAGGTTTGAGAAGGGCAAGAAAATCGAGGGAATCAGTTGTCGGATAGCCGGATATATTCCTCCGGCAGCGCCGGGCAGGAAATCAAAGGCGCAGTTGAAGACATCGTAGCTATTCTTGTTTTTGAAGCAACGGCTTTCGAGCTGCCAATAAGAGTTTTTCAACAAAGCAGGCCCTAAGGAAGCGCAGATTAGATCCGTTCACATTGAGATTGTCGAAATGCCGCCTATATAAATCAGCATGTTGGCAAAGGCTTCGGCAAGCTCAGCCCGAACGGACTGAATAAAGGGGAACTCTATAAATCCAAACCCCGTCGCGATGCTGCGTTGCTCAAGAAATTTTAACGCTTACATATCAAACATATGCTGCGCACTAAAATTTCTTTCGCGCCTTGCCTCGCTTAGGATTTTGAATTTATAGAGACCCCCTAAATTGGCGTTTCCCTAAGCGGCCATCGCGTCATCACCCTCCAGTTTGAGCGGCCCGCTACCCGAAAAGCGGTCGAGATAAAGGTAGATCACCGGCGTGATAAAGAGCGTGATTACCTGCGAGAACAGCAACCCCCCGACTACAGCTAGACCGAGCGGCTGGCGCAATTCAGCGCCTGCGCCAAGGCCAAGTGCGATAGGCAGCGCGCCCATCAGCGCCGCCGAGGTGGTCATCATGATCGGGCGGAAACGCAGCAGACAGGCGGTGCGTATCGCTTCATGCGGGGCCATGCCGCCGTTGCGCTGCGCGTCGAGCGCAAAATCTATCATCATGATGGCGTTCTTCTTGACGATGCCGATCAGCATCAGGATGCCGATCATGGCGATGACAGAAAGATCCATGTTGAACAGCCACAACATCACCAGCGCGCCGACCGCCGCCGAAGGCAGCCCGGAAAGGATCGTGATCGGGTGGATATAACTCTCGTACAGCACGCCAAGCAACACGTAGATCACCAGCAGCGCGGCGGCGATCAGCATCATCAGGCTCGACTGTGAAAACTGGAACGCCGCCGCGTCGCCGCCGTAGCCGGTGAGTATGCTCACCGGCATATTGAGCTCGCGCTTGAATTGCTCGATGCGCCTGGATGCGTCGCCCAGCGCCGCGCCGGGCGCGAGGTTGAAAGAAATCGTCAGCGCCGCAAGTTGCCCCGCATGGTTGATCGAGATAGGCCCCACTTCGCGCTCGACAGTCGCAACGCTCGATAACGGAACCAGCGTGCCGTTTCTGGCGCGCACATGTATCTTGCCGAAGGCGCTCTCGTCGGCACGGTCCTCGGCGGCGACCTGCATGATGACCTGAAAGCTGTCGCTGGAAGTGTAGATCGTGGAAACCTGGCGCTCGCCGAATGCGCTGTAGAGCGCGGAACGGATATCCGCGACCTGCACGCCCAGCAAGCTGGCCTTGTCGCGGTTGATGTTGAGCCGCGCCTGCAATCCCTTCAGTTGCGAGTCGCTGGTGACATCGCGAAAAATGGCTTCTTCGCGCATACGCGCCATCAGCCCATCGGACGCTGCGCGCAGATCTTCTGCACGCACGCTGCGCATGACGTACTGGTAGCGGCTCTTGCTGATGCGGCCACCGAGCCTGAGGTTCTGGATGGGGTTTATGAACACGTTGACGCCGGGAATGGCGCGCACCTCGCGGCGCAGCTCTTCTACCACCTTGTCCATGGGCGGGCGCTCGCCGCGCGGTTTGAGGTTCATGAACAGGCGTCCGCTGTTGCTGTCGCTGGCGTTGACAATCAGCGTATCCACGGCGGGATTGGCGCGGATCACCTCTCCCGTGCGCTGCAGCAGTTCCGCCATGGCGGGAAAGGAAATGTCCTCGACCGCTTCCACCGTAATGATGGCCTGGCCGATATCCTCGTTGGGAAAAAAACCTTTGGGCAAGGCCATGAACAGCGCGATGGTGGCGATCAGGGTGCCGACCGCGATACCCAGCACCATGCGGCTGTGGCGTAACGCCCGGTCGAGCAGGTGTTCGTAGGATGCCCGCAATGTGGCGAATCCCCGCTCGAACCATGCTGTCCATTTCAGGCCGCAGCTTTCTGTTTTATTTTGGGCGGCCTCATGCGGAGACAGGTAACGGCTGGCCAGCATCGGGATCAGCGTGAGCGATACCACAGCCGACACCAGCACGGCAATTCCCACCACGGCGGCGAACTCGTGGAACAGCAGCCCGATCACGCCGGGCATGAAGAAGATCGGGATGAACACCGCGACCAGCGAGAGGGAAATCGAAATGATGGTAAAGCTCATCTCCTTCGATCCTTGCAGCGCGGCTTGCAGCGGCGGCACGCCTTTCTCGACATGGCGCACGATGTTTTCGATCATCACGATGGCGTCATCCACTACCAATCCGACCGAAAGGGTGATGGCTAGCAGCGAAATGTTATCCAGGCTGTAGCCGAAGGCGTTCATCAGCGCCACCGTGCCCAACAGCGAAATCGGCAGCGAAAGCGCCGGAATGAAGGTGGCGGTGGCCTTGCGCAGGAACAGGAAAATCACCAGCACGACGAGGGCGACGGTGACCGCGAGCGTGACCTGCACGTCGTGGATCGAATTGCGGATTGACACCGAGCGGTCACTGCGCAGCTTGAGTTGAACCGACGACGGCATCTGGGCAATGAGCCCGGGCATTGCCGCCTTGATTGCATCCACCGTTGCGACGGTGTTGGCGCCCGGCTGGCGCTGCACCGAAAGTGTGATGGCGCGTTCGCCGTTGGCCCAGCTTGCCGCCTTCACCGATTCCACGCTGTCTTCGATCACCGCGACATCGGATAGCCGCACCGGGCTGCCGCCCGGCGCGGTGGCCACAATCAGATTGGAAAATGCGGCGGCGTTGCCGAGCTGGCGGTTGGCCTGGATGATGAGCGTCTGGCGCTGCCCTTCGAGCGTGCCGACCGGGGAGTTGGCGTTGGCGCTGCGCAGTGCGGTTGCGATGTCATCGACAGTCAGGTTGCGTGCCGCGAGCGCCCCCGGCCTTACGCGCACCCTCACGGCGAATTTTTTCTGCCCGTTGATGTTTACCTGCGCCACGCCGGGAAGCGTGGAAAGCGTTGGCGAAATAAGATTGTCGGCAAAGCTGTTCAGATCCGACAGCGGCATCGAGGGTGATGTCATGGTGAGGAAAATGATCGGCGAGTCGGCAGGATTGACCTTTCGGTAGGACGGCGGCGTGGTCATTTCCGTAGGCAGCGAGCGTTGCGCGCGCAGCAACGCCGCCTGCACATCAATGGAGGCGCTGTTTATATTGCGATCCTGGTCGAATTCCAGCGTGATCGAAGTGCTGCCCAGCGTGCTCGTCGAGCTTATTGCGGCCAGGCCGGAGATGGTGGAGAACTGGCGCTCGAGTTGTGTGGCCACCGAAGAGGCCATGGTTTCCGGGCTGGCGCCGGGGAGCGTTGCGGTGACCGAAATGGTGGGGGTGTCGTAACTCGGCAACGCCGCAATCGGTATGTTGCCGTAGGCAAGGATGCCGGCCGCCACAGCGGAAACCGACAACAGCACCGTCATGACCGGACGGCGGATACACAACTCGGAAATGTTCATCCTGAAAATTCAGTTGGCCACAGAGATCACGGAGAACACAGAGATGAAGCGGATACCACATTTTTCTCTGTTAACTTGATGGGTGAAATCAACATTTATGCCAGCCAATTGTTTCTCCTCTGTGAACTCTGTGAACTCTGTGAACTCTGTGAACTCTGTGAACTCTGTGAACTCTGTGATCTCTGTGGCTTGACTTGCTGTTTTTGGGTTCATTACTTACCTGTACCGTTTGGTTGCGTGACGCCCTTGCCGGTGTTTTTGCCTTGGCCGCCTTCCGCCTTCTTTTCCTCGCTTTCCGATTCGGCCACCACGCTGCCCGGCCTGAGATTCTGCGCGCCTTCCACGACGATGCGCGCGCCCGGCGCGACGCCCTCAATCACGGCGATACCGTCCTGGACCAGGCGCACATTGACGGGCTGCGAGGCCGCCTTGCGGCCTTCACCGATCACGTAAAGAAATTTCTTTTCCGGCCCGGTTTGCACCGCTTGCACCGGAACCGTGACCGCGCCGGTCAGCGTGCGTGGCTCAAGCGTTACCGTGACGAACATGCCCGGCCAGAGGAGATGGCCCGGATTGGGGAATTCAGCCTTGAGGCGAATGGTGCCGCTCGCCGTATCCACCGCATTGTCAACAAACACCAGATGCCCCTTCATGGCTGGCTGGCCGGGCAAATCCAGCTTCGCGCCGACAGGCACTTCGCCTTGGGCCAGAGCTTGTTGCAAATAGGCCAGTTCGCGCTCCGGCAACGTGAAGCTGACATTGATCGGGTCTATCTGCGTGATATTCACCAGCACAGCGCCGCCCGGCTGCACCAGGCTGCCCGGATATATCGCAATGGCGCCCGTGCGCCCGCCTATCGGTGCCGTGATTTCGCTGAAACCGCGCGCCACGCGGATTGCTTCCACGGCAGCCTGGTCTATTGCAAGCTGGCTGCGCAACCCGTCCACCTGGTTTTGCGCCAGATCAAACTCGGCTTGCGAAATAAAGTCCTGCCGGAACAACTCGCGCTGGCGCCCGAGATTGCGCTCCGCATTCACCAGGTCGGCGCGATCCTTGATTACCTGCGCCCCGGCCTTGCTGAGATTGGCATCTTCGGTACGCGCATCGAGCGTGAATAAACGGTCGCCTTTGCGCACGAACTGCCCTTCCCTGATATGCACAGCTTTAACCAGGGCGCTGACCTGCGGGCGAATCTCGACCGTTTGCAGGGCTGATACCGTGCCGTTGGCTGTGAGTCTGACCGGTACATCGGCCTGCGCAACCAGGGCGCTCACTACCTGAATCGCGCCTGCTCCCTTAATCTTGGCTGCGGTGCTCCGGCCATACCAGACCCAGGTGCCGGCGACCAGCGCGACGAGCAGAATGGCGGCCAGCACGATCCGCACGGGTCGTTTGGCGCGTGCCGGGTTCTTTGCTTGAGGCGCATCTTCCATAAGAAAGCCTTCCCGAATTCGGGTTTCTAAACTGAGGGTGGCAGGGTGACACGGCACTCTACCAAAGAGGAAGCGCCCCCCTGCAAGGGACAGACTTTATCGTTCCACCAATATAATTACAAGAAACTGCCTGTCCCGCGAATTGGCTGGGTGCGCAAAATCGTGGTTGTGGAACAGGGGAGTACTTTGGTAGAATCGCGCCCTCAATTTTTTGTTAGGGGTAGTTTGTTCATGACAACTGTACGTGTTAAGGAAAACGAACCGTTTGAAGTGGCCATGCGCCGGTTCAAGCGTTCTGTGGAAAAAACCGGTTTGCTGACCGAGTTGCGCGCCCGCGAGTTCTACGAAAAGCCTACGGCAGAGCGCAAGCGCAAGCTGGCCGCCGCCGTGAAGCGCCACTACAAGCGCCTGCGCAGCCAGGTTTTGCCCCCCAAACTGTATTGATCTCCTGCGGGTTGCGCATGAATGCGCGGCCTATCGTTTTTCCGCGAGATTGAAGACCCCATGAGCCTGAAGCAGCAAATCAGCGAAGACATGAAGACGGCCATGCGCGCCAGAGATTCGGCGCGCCTCGGCGCCATCCGGCTGTTGCTCGCCGCCATCAAGCAGCGCGAAGTGGACGAGCGCATCGAATTATCCGATACCGACGTGATTACGGTCATTGACAAGATGATCAAGCAGCGGCGCGATTCCATCTATCAATTTGAAGCTGCGGGCAGGCAGGAACTGGCCGACGGCGAGAAGTTTGAAATCGGCGTATTGCAGGTTTATATGCCGCAACCGATGACCTGGGACGAAGTGGCGACCGCCGTGGATGAGGCCATTGCCGCCAGCGGCGCCGCATCACCGCAGGAAATGGGCAAGGTGATCGGTTTGCTCAAGCCGAAGCTGGCCGGACGCGCCGACATGGGCAAGGTTTCTGCGCTGGTGAAAGCGCGTTTGTCGTAGGTTGGGTTGGCGTAGCGTCTAGCCCCCGAAGGGGGAGCTTTACAGCAATACATTCCAGGCGGGAGCTGAAGCAGGGTGATTCCAAAAAGCTTCATTCAGGATTTGCTCAACCGCCTCGATATTGTGGACGTGATCGAGCGTTATGTCCCGCTTAAAAAGGCAGGCGCCAACTATGTGGCCTGCTGTCCGTTCCACAACGAAAAATCCCCTTCATTTACCGTCAGCCAGGCCAAGCAGTTTTATCATTGCTTCGGTTGCGGCGCCCATGGCACGGCCATCGGCTTTGTCATGGAACATGCCGGGATGGGCTTTGTCGAGGCGGTGGAGGAATTGGCGCGCAATATCGGCGTGGCCGTGCCGCGCGAAACGCCCGCGCCGGGGCAGGTACAGCACAGGGTTGCGCCGGACTTGTATGAGGTGATGCAGTCGGCAACGCGCTATTACCGCGAACAGCTAAAACAATCGCCGCGCGCCATTGACTACCTCAAACGGCGCGGATTGAGCGGCGAGATCGCGGCACGTTTCGGCATCGGCTATGCGCCGGAAGGTTGGCAGAGCCTGGAGACTGTGTTCCCGACCTATCAGGACGCCAGCCTGCTGGAGGTCGGCCTGGTGATCGAGAATGACGACGGCAAGCGTTACGACCGCTTCCGCGACCGCATCATGTTCCCGATTATCAACGCGCGCGGGCAAGTGATCGGCTTTGGCGGGCGCGTGCTGGACAAGGGGGAGCCCAAATACTTGAACTCGCCGGAGACCCCGTTGTTCGAAAAGGGGCGCGAGCTGTACGGTTTGTTCCAGGCGCAGAAATCCATACGCGCGCACCAGAAAGTCGTGGTGGTGGAAGGTTACATGGACGTGGTGGCGCTGGCGCAGCATGGCGTGGAATATGCCGTTGCGACCCTGGGCACGGCGACTACGCCCTACCATGCGCAGAAATTATTGCGCTTGTCCGGGCAAGTGGTGTTTTGCTTTGACGGCGATGCGGCAGGCCAGCGGGCAGCCTGGCGCGCCCTTGAGAATGCGCTGCCGCAACTGGTGGACGGCAAGCGAGTGGGCTTCTTGTTTTTGCCTGAGGAGCACGACCCGGACAGTTACATTCGCGAGTACGGCACGGCGGCATTCGAGCAATTGATTGAAGATGCTTTGCCGCTATCGGGCTATCTTTTGCGCGAGCTGTCCGCGCAAGTTGACCTGCGCACCCAGGAAGGCCGCAGCGCCCTGTTGCAGCGCGCGCAACCGTTGCTGACGGCGATCACCGCACCGGCAACGGCGCTGTTGTTGCGCAAGGAGGTGGCGGGCCTGGCGGGCGTCACGCAGACTGAACTGGAGGCGCTGTACGGTGTCAGGCCGATGGGCGCTTCACCGCGGCGTGCGCCACAAAAAGCGGCGCGCCCGGCGGCATCCAGTTTGCGCGTACTGCTGCGCTGTTTGCTGTTTCAGCCGGAATTGGCGCGTGGGTTACCGCCGGATTTTACGGCAGAGGGAACCGATGGGGATGCGATTGCCGCGTTGTCCGGATGGTTGCGCGCGCAGGATGTCGGGGTGACGACTGCCGCCATGATCCAGAATTTTCAAGGTACGGCGCATGAGGCGTTATTGGCGGTAGCGCAAGCCGAGATCATGCAATGGGGCGAAACCTTCGATGTGGCGGCGGAATTTCAAGGCGTATTGGACAAACTCCGCCAGGCAGAACACAAGCAGCAAATGCGGGCTTTGGAGGCCAAGATGCAGCCAGGCGGCTTGCAAGCATTGGACGAGCAAGACCGGGCGCGTTATCTGCAACTATTGCAGCGCGGCTAAGCTCTAAGCTACGGAAAGATTTTGGAAAATTAGGGTATATCAGGTATAATTCGCCCCTTTTTTTAGCGGTATTTATTTCCGCTTTAATTTTTAATCTGGAAATACACAGATATGGCTACCAAGCAAGACAAGAAGAAACCCGTCATCGCCAGCAACAAGAAGGCGGCAGTCAGCGCCAAGCAACCCGCTGCTCCTATAGAGCAATTGCAGGATATCGAGACGCGGCGCACCCGCCTGAAAACATTGATTGTCCTGGGCAAGGAACGCGGCTATCTGACGTTCGGCGAAATCAATGACCATTTGCCGGAGATGCTGGAAGTCGAGCAGATCGAAGGCGTGGTCAGCATGATCAACGACATGGGCATCACCGTGTGTGACGAGGCGCCCGATACCGAAAACATCATCATGTCGGAAGCACCGGTTGTGGCGGCTGACGAAGACGCCGTTGAAGCCGCCGAGGCGGCGCTTTCCACGGTGGACTCGGAATTTGGCCGCACCACCGATCCGGTGCGCATGTATATGCGCGAGATGGGCACGGTCGGTTTGCTTACGCGCGAAGATGAAATCGTGATCGCCAAGCGGATCGAGGAAGGCCTGAAACACATGATCCAGGCGATTTCGGCCTGCCCCGCCACCATTGCCGAAATTCTCGCGCTGGCGGGCAAGATTTCGCGCGATGAATTGCGCGTGGACGAGGTCATAGACGGCTTTATAGACGCTGATGGCGATAACTTGATGGAGGCGGAACAGGCCGGCGAGGAAGCGCATGACGATGAGGATGATGGCGAAGATGAAGATGACGGCGATGCGCTCGCTGCGGCCAACCTCGCCCAGCTCAAGGAAGATGCGCTGGCGCGCTTTGCCATCATCGCCGACCTGTTTACCAAGATAGGCAAGGCCTACGAGAAGCATGGCTATCGCAGCAAGCAATACAATAAGCTGCAGGAACAAATCTCAAATGAATTGATGCAATTCCGTTTTTCCGCCAAGCAGGTGGACGCCCTGTGCGACACCATGCGCAACCTGGTGGAGGAAGTGCGCGGTTACGAACGCAACATCCAGGAAATATGCGTCACCAAGGTGCGCATGCCGCGCGCCCATTTCATCAAGACCTTTCCTGGCAACGAGGAAAACCTTGATTGGGCGGCGCGCGAAGTGGCCGCCAAAAAGCCTTACAGCGAAACACTGGCGCGCTTCCAGGCGGCAATTGTCGAGCAGCAGCAGAAACTGCTCGACTTGCAGCGGCGCGTGGGAATGCCGATCAAGGATCTGAAGGAAATCAACAAACAGATGACCAACGGCGAAGCCAAGGCGCGCCGCGCCAAGCGCGACATGATAGAGGCCAACTTGCGGCTGGTGATTTCCATCGCCAAGAAATACACCAACCGCGGCCTGCAATTCCTCGACTTGATCCAGGAGGGCAACATCGGCCTGATGAAGGCGGTGGACAAGTTTGAATATCGCCGCGGCTACAAGTTTTCGACGTATGCAACATGGTGGATCCGCCAGGCGATCACGCGTTCGATCGCCGACCAGGCGCGCACCATCCGGATTCCGGTGCACATGATCGAGACGATCAACAAGATGAACCGCATCTCGCGCCAGATCCTTCAGGAAACCGGCGCCGAGCCGGATCCGGCAACCCTCGCGATCAAGATGGAAATGCCGGAAGACAAGATCCGCAAGATCATGAAGATCGCGAAAGAGCCGATCTCGATGGAAACCCCGATCGG
>CXWL01121843.1_pt1 | contig 30837 bp, 25 predicted proteins | sample 590931 | NCBI WGS metagenome assembly CXWL01 (sample SAMEA3498368, study PRJEB10139) | groundwater metagenome | biome: water well; material: biofilm material | place: Germany | collected 2015-04-27 | reverse complement strand
GTCCGCTGGCGCACATGATCTCTGCCGGGATATTTTTCGCCAGTTTTTTCAGCTGCTTGCCTTGCGCCGTCAGCGTGATCCTGACCTGACGTTCATCCTGCGCATCGCGTGTGCGCTGTATCAGGTCTGCGCTTTCCAGGCGCTTGAGCAAGGGCGTCAGCGTGCCGGAATCGAGGAACAGCAGCTCGCCGATTTGCTTGACCAATACATCATCCTGCTGCCATAGCACCAGCATCACCAGGTACTGCGGATAGGTAAGGCCGATCTTTTCAAGCAAGGGCTTATAGGTCTTGGTCATCGCCAGAGAGGCTGAATAGAGGGAAAAGCAAAACTGCTTATCCAGCGTGAGCAGATCGATATCTGGCGTAAGATTTTTTTTCATCAATTTATTTTTTCTTTTTCTTGGCTTGCAAAAATGCCGGCCCCCAGATCGGGTGTCCTATTTCGCCCGGTGATAAGGAAAAATTCGGATCTAACTTCAGCGCCCGCTCAAATTGCTGGCGGCAGAGCTGTATCCGGGACGTGACGCAGTAACTGAATGCCATGGTTTTCAATGCGCTCAATTGTATCGTCTTATTATGCCCGTTCCAGATTTCTGGCGACTTGCCTAACTTGTGAATGGCGCCGTTGTAATCGCCGTCGTTGTATAGCGCCAGGCCATCCTTCAAGGCCTGTGCATCGCTGCCTGAGGCAGGCGTTGCCGCGGCTGCAGGGGGCTCTGCCGGCGCGACAACGACTGGCGCGGCAGCTTTTACTTCCTTCTGTCTGACAGGTGGTTTTGCTGGCGGCGCAGATTTTGGCGCGCTTTCGCAAGCGAGCAAGAGCGCGCAGGCCAAGACCGACAAGCCCGCATGTTGATAGTGAAAAAGGGTTTTCATCTTAAGTCGTTACTTTTTAGTAGTGAATTCATGCTCAATCAGCGTATTTTTTTTCTTGCCGGCATCGATTTCCGTGACAAAGTCAGGGAAGCCAGGATTCGTTACCCGTATCTGATGTTTGCCGCCGGCCAGATGTAAAACTTTCAGCGGAGGGCTGGCGCCATTTTCGACGCCGTCAACAATGACGCTGCCCCATGGCTTGATGGAAAGCTTGACATTCGTCTTGTGAGGCGACTGCTCCTGCGTATTGGCTGCCGTGGCCGCCGTGGTTGCGCTTAGCTTGTCCAAGGCGAGTTTTCCCTGAGCTGGATTTTCCTTGCCGGTATCATCGGCTGACGGTGTCAATTGTACGGCGACGGCGTTGCGCTCCGGTTCCGGGCTGATGCCGTCGCGTTGGGTAAAGAAATACGTCCCCAGCCCTAGCAGTATGGCGAAGCCGCCTGCGGCAGCCAGCCTTGCTGGCTTGCCAGGCAGCCTGGTTTGGCCGGTTTCGCGCGCGCTTGGATGATCTGCCGCATCCTGCCTGGTGTTGGCGCTGACCTTGGCCTCCGTGTCGGAAACATTGATCGGGGCATTCCTGATGTGCGCCAGATGGGCAATCTGCTCCGCCTCAGCCAGATTGTCTGCATCGTGCATGGCGCCGCCACTGCGTGAATTGCGCGCAGAAACAAAGGCGCTGATCCCCAGCAGGCGGCGGAATTCATCCATGCTCTGTGGCCGCTCTTGTGGCTGTATCGCCAGGCCTTTATCGACCGCCAGCAGGAATTTTTCGCTGTAGCCCGGATGATCGCCCTCATGCAGGGGCAGCATGGTGTCTTTGACGATGCGAGCCACTGCCATCGGCGGCGGCGTTCTTACGATCATGAAATACATCACGGCCGCCAGCGCATAGATGTCGGTCCATGGACCTTGCTGCAAGCCATCGTCATCGGAATACTGTTCCACCGGCGCATAGCCGGGCTTGAGGATGACCGTCAGGCCTTGCGTCATGTCGCCGATGATCTGGCGCGCCGAGCCGAAGTCGAGCAACACGGCATCGCCATTTTTTTGCACGATGATGTTGTCGGGTGAGACATCGCGGTGCAGGATCTTGGCTTTGTATAAGGTATCGAGCGCCTCAAGAATTTGTTTGAAGATGAACTTCAGCCAGGCCTCGGTGATCAGCTCCGGGCGCCTGCTGACGATGTCTTTCAGGGTGTCGCCCTGGTAATGGCGCATTGCCATGTAGGCGGTCTGATTTTTTTCCCAGAAGCGGTACACCTTGACCAGCGAGGGGTGATCGAACTGCGCCAGCAGGCGCGCCTCGTTGATGAAGCTTCTCAGCCCGGTATCAAAGGTGGCTTGGTGGCGCTCGGCGCGCACCACGACGCGGCCGTCTGCCGCACGGCCTGCGAGCGTGCCTGGCATATATTCCTTGATGGCGACCGTGCGTTGCAGGGAATGATCAAACGCCAGGTAAACGATGCCGAAGCCGCCTTCGCCAAGCACGCCGGTGATTTCAAAATCGTTCAGGCGAGTGCCGGCAGCGAGACAATTTTCGCTGTCCGCATGGGCCTGCGGTGAGGTGGTCGTGGCGTGTAGGGGTTCAGTGTTCAAGCTTGACTCGAAAGATGGAATGTTGACGTCGTTTGAAGAGGGCCGGCTTGCCTTAGCTTGCACCTGTATCACCTGCATTGTGCTCATCGCGTATGCAGATGGCAAAGGCTGAAAAATTATCTCTCTTGTGCTCCGCCGCGCCAAGGTTTTTTTCCGCGATGGCATTCATGGCATCGAGCCATGCATGACTATTTTTCGCCTCGGACAGGCATTGTTCCATCTCATGCTCGTGCACCCATTCCCAGAAGCCGTCGGTGCACAGGAGAAATGCATCGCCCTCCTGTAAGGCGGTCGCTTCCATCGTCACCTCGGGGGGCGTGTCGCCTTGCGCGCCTATGGCGGCGAACAGCAGGTTGCGCCGGGGGTGCTGGCGGATCTGCGCATACGCGACATAACCGGCATCGACCAGTCTTTGCGCCAGGCTGTGATCCTTGGAAATCATGGCGATTTTTCCCTCGCGGAACAGGTAAATTCTGGTGTCGCCCAGATGCGCCCACAAGGCGCAGCGGTTGCTCTGGTCGATCAGCAAGGCGGCCATGGTCGCGCTCATGTTTTCCTGCCTGGGGTTGCCCTTTTGCTGGTGCGCGACTTTGTCTATCGCCCAATCGACGTAAGACAACAGAGCATGGGCGCTGAAGGAGGCCTCCTGCCTGAATTTTTCGATGATGCTTCCGGTCACTAATTGTGCGGCAATTTCGCCGCCCTGGTGGCCGCCGGCGCCATCTGCCACGACAAAACACGTCACCTCGTCTTCGCAGGCGCTGGCGAGGGCATCCTGATTTGACTGGCGCTTGCCGATGGCGCTGATGTGTGCCGTGTCCAGGCGTATTTTCTGCGGACGCGGCGATTGCTTCAGCGTACTCATCCCGCTGGCGAGCCGTGTTTGACGCGTTCAATCTCTTCTTCATAGGCGAGCAGGAATTCTTTCCCGAAGATGGATTGGAACTCGTCTTTCGATTCGCTGGAAATGCCGGCAAAGCGCTCGGAGAAATGCTGCCACATCGCCGCCTTGCGGCGCGCCGGATTGAGGTGATCAAGCAGCGTCGGGGCGCTTAGCCCGTGTTCAAAACTGGCTGGCTGCAATTGCTTGAGCAGTGCATCCCTGGTCGCTTTCATGCCCGCAATCACGCCCAGCTGGTGCGCGCGCAAATCGAGGAAGGCGTCTTCCATCGCCTCTGCCGGCGTCATGAATCCGGGCATTTTTTTGCGCAGCATCTGCGTCAGCACGGTCTCGCTATCGGGAAAAAATTTCAGGGGATTATTTTTTCGCAGCACCACCATCGTCACTTCGGCATTCACTTCGCGCTTGACCAGGGCGCGCTGGGAGATCAGCTCCATGGTTCCCTGTACCGAACTGGCTACCAGCTTTCCCATTGTTTCCATCAGTTCACTGGTCAGGCCGGAAGACAGGCTCAGTTCAGGAAGTCCGGCGCCATTCAGGAAGGCTTGCAGCAAGTCGCCGGCATCCGTTTTGCTCGCCTCTGAGGGCGGTGTGGCCACAGGAGCGAATGCCGCCGGTATAGGAGGCGTCGGTGGCATCGCTGGTATCGTTGGCTGCTGCGCCGGGCTATCCGGGCTACCCAGGTTAGCCAAGCTCCCAGAGGAGGAAATGGTATCCGTTTTCACCTGCGTGTCGTCTGGGCGCAACAGGAACTGTGGCGGCGCTGGCGTGGTCTTTGCGGCAGGCACCGGCGCTTTTTTTGCCGCACCCGCAGTCGTTGTTGCCGTCGCTGCGGCCGTGGCGATGTCAGCCGCATCAGGATGGCCGACGCTTAGCAGGTACAAACCTATCTGTATATTGTCGCCGGCGTGGATGTCGTATTCGCGTTCGGCCTCGATTTCCTGGCCGTTGATGAGGATGGGGTTGGCGCGGCTGATGTTGATCAGTTTATGTTGCGCACCGTCGCTCCAGGCTTTGGCCTGCGCCCGAGACACGAAATGCCTGGGGTCGGGAAGCACAAGGAAATTGTCGTCGCTGCGGCCTATGCTTGCCGGTTCCTCGCCGAACAGGGCGGAGACGGGGCTGGCGGGCGGCTCGCTGTTATAGGAAACGACGGTAATTTTAATCATGGGTAGCGCTCCGGAAAACACAGGCATGTCGCCGCTAAGCAAACTGCCTGAAATCGATAATGCCTGGCTGAATGAGACTGTCTGGGACGCAGGCCATGGATGCGGTCTTTTTATTTGTTTCAGATGCATCCCGAACTTCTCACTATCCTGGCTGGCTATTGCCTGAGAGTATGACAGCTTAACCGATTATCACCAAAACGGCGACAGGCGCAATAGGATATTGATGCGGCAATTGAGTGGCAATTGAGCGCTCAATGACTGGCGCTCAGGCTTGCTGGAAAGGATGAAAAGTGTCAGGAAAATGTTGGTATAAATGCTGGTATATTAGTCGCAATAAATCTATTTGAGCGAGGCGTTTGATGAGTGAAGCTGTGCCTGAAGAACCTGAGCTGTCCGCGCCTACAGGGACTTTTCATTACCAGGAATTAATTGAGTCGCGCCTGGGCCAGCCTATTTCTGCCGATAGTAGCGCCGAGCTAGCGGCTGCCATGGCGCTGTCGCCGGGGGCAAGGTTGGCGGCGGCGAGGAAGGCAATGGGATGGACAGTCGAGCGGGTTGCCGCCGAATTAAGGCTGGCGCCGCGTCAGATACTCGCGCTGGAAGCCGGCGATTACGCCGCATTACCGGAGCCCGCCGTGGTGCGCGCTTTTATCCGTGCGTATGCCAAGCTGGTCAAGCTTGAGGCGGCCCCGCTGGTCGCCCTGATCGCGCTCGAGCCAGGCGCCAAAAAGGTCAGGGTTGCCGCTGCGTTGCCGGCGACATCGCCAGAGACGGAAAAATCAGGCCGCCGGGGCAGTGCATTTTCCTTCAAGCCGCTTGCCGTGGCGCTGGGCATCGCACTGCTCATTTTGCTGAGCATTGCGCTGCTGACACCTTATTTTGCATAAGCAGTCCAAGCAGTCCAAACAACAAAGGGCTTCAATGTATTCTGCGACTTTTATTTTTGACACCAGACAATTCGACGATGAGTTTCACCGCCTGGACGCACTCATTGCGGCAGCGGCAAGAGAATCAGACGGATATCTTGGCGAAGAAGCCTGGGAAGATGTGAAAACCGGGCGTATCTCCAACGTCTATTACTGGCGTTCCGAACAAGGGCTGAGACAGTTGATGGCGCATCCCAGCCATATCGAAGCCAAGCGCCGTTATAGCGAATGGCTGTCAGGCTATCAGGTGATTATTTCTCAAGTGATACGCACCTATGGCGACAACACCATGGAGCATCCGGCGATGCAGGCCTGATGTAGCGTCCCTGAAAAACCGACCAAAATCGACCAAGGAGCAGGCCCAGCACGCCCTATCCATGCGCCTTTTCAGCCTATCTGGCCTGCAGGGCGCATGGGGATTGCGTGCTGGCGTGCTGCCAAATTAAACCCAGATTTTCAGAGAGCACGATGAATTACAGCGCCGTGCGTATCGAAAACAGCTCCGGAAACAGCACCACGTCGAGCATCTTGCGCAGATAGCTGACCCCTGCCGTGCCGCCGGTGCCGGTCTTGAAACCGATGATGCGCTCGACCGTGGTGACGTGGCGGAAACGCCAGTTCCTGAAGGCGGTTTCCATATCGACCAGCTTTTCTGCCAGCTCATAGAATGCCCAGTGCTGTTCCGGCGCCTGATAGACCGTGAGCCAGGCAGCCTTGACGGATTCGTTGGCGACTACGCCTTGCGTCCAGTCCTGTGACAGACGCGCGGCGTCGATCGCGAAACCACCCTTGGCCAGTAGCATGATCGCCTCGTCATAGATCGATGGCGAGGTGAGCGCGGCATTGAGCGCGGCATGCGCCGCCGGTGTTTTTTCGTGCACGCTGAGCATGGCGGCATTTTTATTGCCCAGCAAAAATTCCAGCTCGCGGTACTGGTGTGACTGGAAGCCCGACGAGTTGCCGAGATACGGGCGTATCGCCGTGTATTCGCTCGGCGTCATGGTGGCCAGCACATCCCAGGCATGCACCAGCTGATCCATGATGCGCGCCACGCGCGAGAGCATCTTGAAGGCCGGTGGCAGATTGCCCAGTTGCATCTGGCCACGCACCGCATGCAGCTCGTGCAGCATCAGCTTGATCCACAGCTCGCTGGTCTGATGCTGGACGATGAACAGCATTTCATTATGGTTCGGTGACAGCGGATGCTGGGCCGAGAGTATCTGGTTCAGTCCGAGGTAATCGCCGTAGCTCATGTCATTGCTGAAATCCATTTTGGCACCGTGCCAGGAGGCTGGGCACTTGCCTGCGTTGCTGTTGTCGTTTGTCATGATAATTTTCTTGAATTTATTTTTGCTTGAATCTAGGTCACTGCATGGCGTTCGGCGTTGAGCGAATACGCCTGATTGTCGAGAATCTCGCGCAGGCCTTCGACCGCATCCCAGACATCGACAAACTGCGTATACAGCGGGGTGAAGCCAAAGCGCATGATAGCCGGCTCGCGGTAATCGCCGATGATGCCGCGTGCGATCAGCGCCTGCATCACCGCATACGCATGCGGGTGCGTGAAGCTGGCCTGGCTGCCGCGCCGGACATGGGCGCGCGGAGTCACCAGCTGCAGTGGATGGGTCTGGCAGCGGCTTTCGACCAATTCGATAAACAGGTCGGTCAGCGCGAGGGATTTTTTGCGGATGATCTCTATGCTGGTCTGCGCGAACACCTGCAGGCCAGACTCCACCATCGCCAGCGAGACGATGGGCTGGGTGCCGCACAGTGCGCGGCGTATGCCGGCGGTGGGCTGGAAGGATGGCTGCATGGCGAAGGGCGTCGCGTGCCCCCACCAGCCAGTCAGCGGGTGATTGAAGGCGGCTTGGTGGCGCTGCGGCACCCAGATAAAGGCCGGCGAACCAGGGCCGCCGTTCAGATATTTGTAGGTGCAGCCGACCGCGAAATCGGCCTTGGCCGCATGCAGGTCGACCGGCACTGCGCCGGCCGAATGGGCCAGATCCCACAAGGCCAGCGCGCCTTGCTGGTGCGCGTGCGCGGTGATGGTGGCCATGTCGTGCAGGTAGCCGCTACGGTAGTTGACGTGCGTCAGCATGACCAGCGCGGTCGTGCCGTCGATGGCGCTAGTGAGCTCTTCAGGCGTATCGACCAGGTGCAGGCGGTAGCCCTTGTCGAGCCAGCGCGTCAGGCCTTCTGCCATGTAGATATCGGTAGGGAAATTGCTGCGTTCGGTGACGATCACCTTGCGCTGTGTCTGTCCGGACTGCAGCTGCAGGGCGGCGGCGATCGCCTTGAACAGGTTGATCGAGGTGGAGTCGGTCACCACCACTTCGTCCGCGCTGGCGCCGATCAGCGGCGCCAGCAGATTGCCCAGCCGCGAAGGCAGGTCGAACCAGCCCGCCTTGTTCCAGCTCTTGATCAGGTCGCTGCCCCATTCCTCAGCGATAACTTGCTGCGCGCGCGCTGCCGCGGCCTTGGGCATGGCGCCTAGCGAATTGCCATCGAGGTAAATCACGCCTTCCGGCAAGGAAAATTGCTGGCGCAAGCTGGCCAGCGGATCAAGCTGGTCGAGCGCGATGCAGGAGTTGCGGTCAAGTGATGTCATGGCTAGCCTTTACGATGAACTACAGTGAACGGAGGATGGCGCGTACCGGGCTGGCGTCGAGTCCGGCAAGCTTGAGGGGCAGGGCGATCAGCTCGTAATCGCCGGCGTTGATGTGGTCGAGGACGATGCCTTCCAGAATCGCCATCTGATGTTTCTTGACGGCCATGTGGCTGTTCAGGGTTTTGGATTCCTGCGGATCGAGCGAAGGGCTATCGATGCCGATCAGCTTGACGCCATGTTGCGCCAGCAGCTCTATCGTGGCCGGCGCAATGTAGGGGAAGTCATCGTCCCAGCGCATTTGCGGCGCGCTCTGGTAAGTGCGCAGCAATACGCGTTGCGGCACGTCGGCCAGATGGGCGGCGACGTGCTGTGGCTCGACCAGGCGCACGCCTATGCAATCGATCACGCGGCAGCTGCCGATATAGGTCTGCAGATCGACTTCATCGATAGACTTGCCCTGCGCATCGTAATGCGAGGGCGCGTCGCAATGCGCCCCGGTGTGGGTGGACATAGTGATCTTGCTGACCTTGACCGGGCAGCCATCGGCGATCTGCCAGGTGGTCTCGAACGAATAGTCACTGTCGCCTGGCCAGACCGGGATGCCAGTGGCGATGGCCGGAGAAATATCCCAAAAAGCTTGCGTGCGTGTAGGCATGTGGAGCACCTGATGGAAAATATGGATTAAAAAGTGAAGAGTATTTTATGCTGAAATGCCTGGATAATTCTTGCAAAATGCACTGGATACTGAGTTACTTTTAGAATATATTGCGGATATTCAAGTAAATAGTGATGGAAAGTTCTTCATGCAATTAGATGCCATAGACTTAAAGATCTTGCAGTTTCTGCAGGCGGACGGGCGCATCAGCAACCAGGATCTGGCCGAGAAGGTGTTTCTCTCGCCTTCTTCCTGCCTGCGCCGCGTGCGCCTGCTGGAAGAGAGCGGCATCATCAGCCACTACAGCGCAGTGCTGAACACCACGGTGCTGGGACTGGAGGTTGATGCCTTCGTGCAGGTCACCATGCGGCGTGACGTGGAGCAATGGCACGAGAATTTCACGCTCGCGCTGCAAAGCTGGCCCGAGGTGGTGGGCTGCCACATCATCACCGGCGACGCCAACTACCTGCTGCGGGTGCGGGCGCGCAACCTCAAGCATTATTCTTCGTTTGTGCTGGAGCGCCTGTACAAGACCACGGGCGTGCTCGACATACGCTCGAATATCGTGCTGCAGACGCTGAAAGACAGTCACGAAATTGCGCCAGGCTTGCTGGTGGCGGAGCAGAAGTTGTAACAATTTAAACAATCTGCTTGAGGCAAAAAAAAATCAAGATATACTGCCGGCTTTCTTAATAAAAAAACATTTTTGGAGAAAGTATGATGCACGCCGTACCCGCTGTTTTTCCCCATGCATTAGCCCGGTTGCTGTTCGCGGTAACTGCCTTAGGCGGCACGGCCGCGTTCGCGCAAAGTATAGAAAACGGTGCGATAGAAAAATGCAACCGCAACTTTGGCACGCTGGCCGTGGCCGAGCCGCAGAGCCAGATGCTGACTTATCTGGGACACTATAAATTAGGCTCTCCGTCTACCATGCTGCGCATGATCGCGCAGGAGTCAGGCTGTTTTACCGTGGTCGAGCGCGGCGTGGCTATGCAAAACCTGCAGCAGGAAAGGGCGCTGGCGGCGGGCGGACAGATGCAGGAAGGGTCCAACATCGGTGGCGGGCAGCTGCAGGCGGCCGATTTCGTGATGACGCCGACCATACAATTTTCCGATGACACTGGCGGCGTGGGCGGTGCTTTGGGCGGTTTGCTCGGCCGTCTGCCGGGTGCGCTGGGTGCGATCGGCGGCCTGGCCGGCGGTGTCAAGTTCAAGGAGGCGGAAACTACCCTGCTGCTGGCCGATGTGCGTTCTGGCATACAGGTGGCCAGCGCAGAAGGCCAGGCCAGCAAGATGAATTTCAGCATAGGCGGCTGGGGGTGGGGCGGCCTGGGCTGGGCCAGCGCTGGCGGTTACAGCAAGACTCCGGAAGGCAAACTGATCGCGGCCAGCTTGCTCAATAACTTCAACAAGATCGCGCAATCGCTGCGCGACAAGCAGCAACTCATACAGGCGACATCCGCCTCGTCCAAGCGCAATGCGGCGGGTTCCATCCGCGCCACCAATCCGGGCGAAGCGGTCGCCAATAACGTCGGTTATACGCCGCCAGCGCAATCGGCTAACGCTGGCGGCGGCAGCCTCGCCCCCGGCCTCGGCGGCATGTATGCGGTCAAGTTTGTCGGCGATGACCACGGCACCGTCAACGTGATGGTCAACAGCAGCGGCGCCGTGACAGGCATGGGCGTGTCCAGCAAGTACAAAACCAATTTCACGGTATCGGGCACCATCAGCCAGATCGGCGAATTCATCCTGACCGGCGCAGGCAAGGCCGGCGCCGCCCAATTCATGGGCAGCATCGATGCGCAAAGCGGTGCGGTGATGGGCATGTGGCAATGGGGCGGCAGCTCGCCGTCGCAGGGCACCTTCAGCGGCCAAAAGCAGTAAAGTCAGCAATTTAGAAAATATTTAGCAACTGCAACAAAGGAGGGCTTGAAGCAGCGGCAATCGCGCTGTTTCAAGCCCTGTTCAGCCTAGCCCATCGCATCCAGATGTCTTGCCGCGCCAGTCGGTATCGATGGCGTCCATTCCCCTTTCTTCCGCCTTCCTCATCGTCAATCGCTGCGCGCACAGATGTTGCGCCCGCAAGTCACAAAAGCGTCACATGGCTCAGGTACATTAATCGCGCAAGCACATCAACGTAGAAGCATGGCGGCCTCGCGCCGCCATTTTATTGCGTGAATTCTTGCGCGAATATCGGCGAATGATGCATTTTTATATTTCACTCTTGAGCTTAATGACAGGGCATTTCACAATGAAACAGACATTACACCTTTCGACACTGGCAGCGCTGACGGCCGCTGCCTTGCTGACGGCATGCGGCGGCAGTAACGCTCCTGCGCCAGTATCCGGCGTGTTTTTAGATGCTGCGGTCGAGGGCCTGGATTACAGTTCCAGCGGCACGGCCAAAAGCAGCACCGGCACCGATGGCGGCTTCACCTGCAATACCGGCGATACGCTGGCGTTTACGCTGGGCGGGATTGCCTTGGGCTCCGCCGCTTGCAGTACCACGCTGACGCCACTTAGCCTGGCCAATTCCGGCAACCTGAAAGACGATGGCGTGGTCAATCGCCTGATGGCCTTGCAATTGCTGGACGAAGACAATGATCCCTCCAATGGCATCAAGATATCGGCGGCTGTCAAAACTGCGCTGGCCGGACGGACGCTCGATTTCAGCGCACCGGCAGCGACTTTTAATAGCGCCATGGCAGCGACGCTGGCCACCTTGCCGGCAGCGTACCAAAGCCGCACTGTCGATGCAGAGCGCCGCCTGCTGGCGCGTGAACATTTTGAAGATACGATGGCCTCCAGGCTAGCTTCGCCGGTAGCGGAAAGCGTGACGCAGAGCAATGCTTTGGGCAGTGTCAGCGCCAGCGTCACGCGCTACCAGATCCAGGCTGCCACTGGTTTTTATATTCCTTATGAGGGCGCGCTCGCCACTGTCAAGGCGGAGTTTCCAAAAGGGTTTCTGCCTTCGTATGGTTCTGGCCTCGCATTCAAGGGCAAGGCGGCTGACGGCTCGCTTGAATTCTATGGCATCACCGATCGCGGCCCGAATGGCGATGGCCCCAAGGTGCCTAACTCGGTAGTCACGCCAGGCGCGACCGGCAGCAGTGATGCCAAATTTTTCCCTGCCCCAAGCTTCACCCCATCGATAGGCTTGATCTCGGTAGGCAAGGATGGCGCCGTGCTCAAATCGAGCATGCCGATCAAATTCAGCAGCGCGATCAAGGCCTCAGGCTTGTCTATCGCGCCAGGCAAAGTCGGCTCTTCCGGCGAGGTGCCTTTGACCGATGGAGCCAAGTACCTGGGTAACAGCGCAACCACGTTCAGCGACTACGGCATCGACACCGAGGCGGTAGTGCTTGACGCGGCGCGCGGCGTACTGTGGGTGTCTGACGAATACGGCCCGTTCATCTTGAAAATCGATCTCGCTACCGGCATCATCTTGAAGAAATATCAGCCGGGCGCAGGCGCTGCCGATTTGCCGGCAGTCTTGTTAAAGCGCCGCGCCAACCGCGGCATGGAAGGCCTGTCGCTGGAAGTGGCCAGCGGCAAGTTGCATGGCTTTATACAGAGCCCGCTGGATGACGGCAAAGCGTCCTATGTGTTGCCGGGCGCTGCGGTGGCAAGCAATGAGAGCATCAAGGACTACGCCAGGTTTACCCGTTGGGTGGAGTTTGATCCAAGCACCGAAAAGACCAGACTGTTCGCTTACCCTATCGACAGCACGCAATACGCTTCGGGCAAGACAGGCAATGCCAAGCTGGGCGATCTGGTCTCTCTGGGCGGCGGAAAATTTGTCGTCATCGAGCAGGGTGCCGGCACTGATGGCAAGGTATTCAATCGCCTGATGCTGGTGCAGATCCCGGCGAATGCCAGCGATATCGCCACCATCGGTTCCGACCTGGAGAAAAGCAGCATGAGCGGGGTCGCCGTCAATGCCGCCAACTACGCCAATGTCGTGACGTTGAAAAAGACCTTGCTATTTGACTTGAACGGCGCCGGCTGGCTGGCGGAAAAAGCGGAAGGCCTGGCATTGGTCGATGACAATACCCTGGCGCTGACCAATGATGATGACTTTGGCCTCAGAACCATCGTGTTCGATGCTGCCGGAAAAGAAATTGAGGGTGCCGACATCACCAAGTGCACGGTAGACGCCAACGGCGCCATCACCACCACGGCGTCAGCGGCGGCGTCCGGCTGTACCGCAGGCAATACCACGCGCATAGGCCGTGGCGATGACACCGAGCGGCCGAATCGTTTATGGCTGTTCAAGTTCAGCAAAAAGCTGAGCGATTTCAGCGTTCCCGGCATGTAAGCAAGTCCTTTGGCTGCGAAAAAACGCCGGCGACCTGCCGGCGTTTTCCTTTGCGATGCAGGAAATCGCATCAGCGATATTTTCCGGTAGTTGTGGATTGAACTATGCCGGTTTGCAGACTAAGCTGTGCAGTGCGGTATTTGCCGGTATTGACCATCACATCAAGCATGAAGGAGACTGAGAATGGAGCATAACCCTGTAGGCTGGTTTGAAATCTATGTGCAAGACATGGCGCGCGCAAGGGCATTTTATGAATCCATGCTTCAGCTGAAGCTGGAGCAGCTGCCTATGCCAGAAATAGAAATGTGGAGTTTTCCTATGGATATGACACGCACCGGCGCCTCCGGTTCGCTGGTCAAGGTGAACGGCGTCGCTTCAGGCGGCAATAGCACGGTGATCTATTTCAGCTGCGCCGACTGTGCTATCGAAGAGGCGCGCGTGGTGCCGGCCGGCGGCCGCGTTCAGCGCGGAAAAATCTCGATAGGCGAATATGGTTTTGTCTCCATGGTGCTTGATACGGAAGGCAATCTGATCGGTTTGCACTCGATACAATAAGTTGTTCTGCCAGCATTTTTTAATGGCATGCCCAAGGCGCACTATCCATGCGCCTTTGCAGCCATGTTGGCCTGCAAGCCGCATGGGCATTGCGTGACTGGCGTATGCCATGCCGGTTTTAATTTTAATGCGAGGATTTGACCTGGAATTTTTTTTTATAATGGCTGACCGCGGCACCGAGGGTAGGGAAAAACCGTTCTTCCCCCAGCTGGCTGAATAAGCCGAAGCGCTTCAGCTTGTCTTTGACCGGGTCTTTCATCTCGGCAAAATGCAGCACTATCCCTGCGGCCTGCAGCGTGTTTTCCAACCCGGCCAGCATGTCGGCGGCGGTGACATCAACGCTGGTGACCGGTTCTGCACCGACGACCAGCCAGCGTACCGGCATGGGCGAGGCGGCGACCGCATCGAGCACGCGGTTTTCAAAAAAATCGGCATTGGCGAAGAACAGCGGCGCGTCCCAGCGGAACAGCACCAGGCCAGGCACGATATGCGCGTCGGGGTAGCGCGTGATGTCATGGTAGCCCTTGACCCCTTCCACCCGTCCCAGCACCGCTGAATGCGGGCGCCAGCCGTCCCATAGGAATTCGATGACAGCGATGACGATCGCCACTCCTATGCCCTGGATTACGCCGAATATCGCCACCCCCAGCAGGCAGCAGATCGACAGCCAGAATTCCCATTGCTGTATGCGATAGATGCGGCGCAGTTCGCTGATCTCGATTAAGCCTATGGCCGATGCGATGACCACAGCCGCCAGGGCGCTGGTGGGCACGTTGCGCAGCAGATTTGGCGCCATCAGCAGCAATGCGGCAATCACCAGCGCACCGACGACGCCCGCCAGCTGGGTTTTGGCGCCAGCCGCCTCGACTACCGGGGTGCGTGAGGCACTGGCGCTGATGGGGAAGCCCTGAAAGAGTCCGGTAACCAGGTTGGCGATCCCCAGGCCGACCATCTCGCGGTTCGGATCGACATGCGTGAAATGGCGCGCGGCGTAGGTGCGCGAGAGGACGCTGGTGTCCGCTAGCGAGACCAGCGCCACGGCGCAGCCGCCAAGCAAGACCGGCGCGATATCGTCATGCCTGATGAGCGGAAAGCTCAGGCTGGGCAAGCCTTGCGGCAGCGTACCCAGGACCAGCACGCCGGCGCGTGCGGCCAGATCCATGGCGGCGACGGCGATGGTGGCGCCGATCACCGCAATCAGGGTGCCCGGCAGGCGGGTTTTTCGTTTAAGTAAAAAAATCAGCGCCAGTGTGGCGCTGCCAACTGCCAGCGCCGTGCCATTTATTTTGCCCAGCCGTGCCGCGTCCACGCAGGCCAGTAGCTTTTGCCACAGGCCGCTGGCGTCGGTGCTGAAACCTGACAGCCCCGGCAGCTGACTGACAATCACGGTGAGCGCGATGCCGTTCATGTAGCCGTAACGGATAGGCTTGGACAGCAGTTCGGTGATGAAACCCAGGCGGGCGATACCGACCAGCATGCAGACTGCGCCTGAGACCAGTGCCATCATCCCCGCCAGAGCGATGGCGCGTTGCGGATCACCGGCAGACAAGGGCAGCACGACGGCAAGTATCAGCGCCGACAGCGAAGAATCCGGGCCCAATACCAGGATGCGGCTGGGGCCGAACAGGGCGTAGGCCAGCAGGCAAATGATCGTGGCGTATAGGCCGGCAATGCCGGGCAGGCCGGACGCCGTCGCATACGCAATGCCTACCGGTACCAGCACGGAGGTGAGCACAAGGCCGGCCGCAACGTCATGCCTTAACCATTCGGCCTGGTAGTGGCGCAAACTGTGCAGGCCCGGCAGCCAGCGCACCCAGGCAGGCTGCCGCGCAAGCTGCTGCGGGCGCGCAATGCGGCCTGACCGGTCTGATTCAGCGGAGGATGCTGACGAAGCGGACGAGGAGGGTATGCTGTCGGAAGGTGTGGTGTCGCTCATCGGGGAATAAAATGGTGGTAGCGGGTTTGCCGGGTCGTATCGCAGGCGGCAACAGCGTTACGGCAAGCTGTCGCGGTTTATTTTTCTACTATGCTATCAGCGGGCAAGTCAAACAGGCAGGTTTGTTGATGGATTTTATCAATTCAGCAGCGAAATATGCCGGTAATCTTTTTGCCAGCGCGCTGGCCAGCAAGCTTTCGCGCATCTTAAGGAAAGGCAGGCGTGCCAATAAACGCTATATTCTGCGGATGACACGGTGGCTCGCATCCTCTATAGTGGGAACTTATCTGCTGGCAATTCTGAGTCGCATCTCGTCTGTTTTCAGCATGCTCTCTATGCTGTTACAACTCAGTCGCCACATTGTTATCTGAAGCATAGTGTTGTCGTCCGCCCTCTGCGCTCTATCCTCTGTCCTATTTGAGGTGCCGGGTTGGCGGCAAGCTCACCTGGCGCTGGCGTGTGCAGGTTTAGGGAGATGTCATGGGGATACGGAGAAAACTGTTGCTGACCTTCATCATTTGCTTCGGCATGATGGCAGGAATCAGTTTGCCCCTGCTTCAGAAAAACATGGATGCGAGCTACGCCACCATAGAGCGCAAGGAGTTGAACGCACATATGGGGCGCATGGTGCAAAGTGTCGAGGTGGCGCTGCAATCGCTGCGTTCCCAGTGCAGCGACTGGGCTGTCTGGACCGAAATGTACGACCATGCCTTTCGCCCCGACCCCAAATGGGCGGAACAAAATGTCGGCGCCAACGCCATGGCGCCCGCCAATTTATCGCTGGTGATGATCTTCGGTTCCAAGGGACAGCTGATCTCCATGCTGACCCGCGATCATCAGGGCGAACCGCTGGCATTGCCTGGCTTAACAGCCAGCCCTTACGTGAAAATGCTGTCGGCAGAAACGCAGGATCGCGAGTCGCGCTGCGGGCTGATGAAGACCGATGCCGGGCTGATGCTGACCTGCTGGTCGCGCATCTTTCGCAGCGATTTTACTGGCGACTTTGTCGGCACGGTGGTGATGGGGCGTCTGCTCGATCAGGCCCTGCTGAAAAAATTGCGTGAACAGACGCAGCTGAGCCTTGAATTGCGCGATAGCCCGGCCATGCCAGCCGGCTTGCAGCGCTGGCCCGGTGCCCTGGCAACGGCATCCATAGGCCAGCGCGATTTCTGGACAGCGCATGAACCCAATGTGTATCACCTGTATTACCCTATTCAGGATATTCTCAAGCGAGATGTTGCGCTGTTTACGCTCGATGTCACGCGTGACGTGCATGAGCAGGGTCTGTTGCTGTATCAGCAGGTACGCCGGCAATTGGCCTGGGCGGCATTGGGTACCGCTATCTTGCTCGGATTCCTGGTGCATTTTTTAGTCATCCGGCGCCTGCGCACTTTCACCAGCCAGTTGCTGCAGCTGTCCAAGGATGCCACCTGGAATTCGCGTATCGATATCAAGGGAAAAGACGAGCTGGGAATACTCTCGTCCAGCGTCAATACCTTGCTGGGCATGATCGAATATCAGGTCAATGCGCTCAAGTCCTTAACGATGACAGACACCATGACCGGTTTGCCCAACCGGCGGGAATTCGATGACAGGATGGAGACGGAATTTGCGCGCAAGCAAAGACACAAGCAGCCGCTGGCTTTATTGATACTGGACGTAGACTACTTCAAGCGTTACAACGATCGCTACGGCCATCCCGGCGGCGATGTCGCGCTCAAGGCCGTGGCGCACGTGCTCACCGCAGCTATTTCCCGCAGCGCCGACCTGGCCGCCCGCATCGGCGGTGAAGAGTTCGCCATCTTGCTGCCCGATACCGATGTCAAGGGCGCCATCGCGGTGGCAGAGCGCGTCAGGAATATGTTGCATGAACTGTCCATCCCTCACGCCGATTCTTCAGTCGCACCGCACCTGACGGTCAGCATAGGGATCGCGATGGCAGGTGATGAATCTATCGAGGCGTTTGTCAGCCGGGCCGATCAGGCGCTGTATCGCGCCAAGCACGCCGGGCGCGATCGCGCGTTCGTGGATGAATTTACGCAAGATGAACTGCATCGATAGCTGATCGCCTGCCGGTGACAGATCATTCCTGGCGAAAAAACTCACAAGCAAGCAGGCCAGCACGCAACACCCATGCGCCTTTGCAGCCGGTCAGGCCTGCAAGCCGCATGCAGATTGCGGTTCAGGCCATGCCGTTTTCAAAATTTTTTTAAGCTTGAAAGCTTAAAAAATTTAGACAGCATAAAAATATATCAGGCACCGACCCAAGGCAAATCCGCACTACACCAGCCGCCCACGGTCTTGCGATGGCCATGCACATCCTTATCGCCCTCAAACCCCTGCAGGATGTCGTAGCACTGGGTGTAACCATGTTCGGTGGCCAGTTTCGCGCCGTGGCGCGAGCGCACGCCCGAGCGGCACAGGAAAAGTATCGGCGTATCCTTACCCGGCACTGCCGCCGCCAGCTGCGTCATGAAATCGGGGTTGGGCGTACCGCCCGGATACAGGTTCCACTGCACCGCATGATGCTGCGCTTCCGGAATGTGGATCCGGCCTACCCAGTCGCGTTCTGCGTTGGTGCGTACATCGACCAGCACGATATTCTGGTCGGCCTGCAATAAGGCCCAAGCTTCTTCAGGGCTGACTGCGCCGGCGTAAGGGAGATTCTGTTCGCGGCCGAGTTGCTGTGCTGCATAGAGGAGCTTGCTTGTCATGATCTTTTCTCTTTATGTTGATGCACGCGTTGATGCATATGCTGCTGTCGTCAAAAAATAAGTGAATACCTGTCCATCTTAAATGGTCGTCACGCTTTGCGCACGCATCGCCTGCCCGCCGCCAAAACTGGTTTGTGTGGGCACGACACCGCCGGGCGTGACCTTGACCGCGCAATACTTAAACTCGGGGATTTTGCCGAAAGGGTCCAGCGCCGCATTCGTCAGCTTGTTGATCGCCGCCTCGTAATAGCAGAACGGCACAAACACCGCGCCGCGTGGCGAGCTGTTGTCGGCGCGGGCATACAAGCTGACTGTGCCGCGTCTTGATGCCAGCGTGATGACGTCGCCCGGCTGGATATTGAGCGCCTGCAAATCGTCGGCATGGATCAGCGCGACCGGATCTGGCTCGATGGCATCCAATACGGCGGTGCGGCGTGTCATGCTGCCGGTGTGCCAGTGCTCTAGCTGCCTGCCGGTGATGAGCACCATCGGGTAGTCGGCATCGGGCTTTTCGGCCGCCGGGATGATGTCGACCGCCACGAATTTTGCGCGCCCGTCTCTGGTCGGAAAATGCTCGGTGAAGACCACGTGTTCGCCCGGGTCCTCTTCATGCAGGCAAGGGTAGGTGACGGCACCATCGCGCTCCAGCCTTTGCCAGCTGATGCCGGCAATGCTAGGCATGGTGTGGCGCATCTCTTCAAACACGGCGGAAACATGCGGATAGTTCCAGTCTAGCCCGATGCGTTGGGCGATCTGCTGGATGATCCACAGGTCTTGTCTGGCGTCACCTGGCGGCTGTATCGCCTGTTTGCCAAGTTGTACGGTGCGGTCGGTATTGGTGAAGCTGCCGGTCTTTTCGGGGAAGGCCGATGCCGGCAAAATCACGTCGGCAAAGCAGGCGGTTTCGGTCAGGAAAATATCCTGCACCACCAGATGATCGAGCGCAGCAAGTGCCGCACGCGCCTGGTTGACGTCGGGGTCAGACATTGCAGGGTTTTCGCCCATGATATACATGCCCTTGATGTCGCCATGCTGGATGGCGTGCATGATTTCGACGACGGTCAAACCCGGCGTCTTGTCCAGCGTATCTGGCGCCAGCTGCCAGAGGTGTTCAAATTTGGCGATGACCGCAGGATCGATCACGCGCTGGTAATCTGGGAACATCATCGGGATCAGCCCGGCGTCGGATGCGCCCTGCACGTTGTTTTGTCCGCGCAGCGGATGCAGGCCAGTACCGGGTCTGCCGATCTGGCCGGTCATGAGCGCCAGCGCAATCAGACAACGCACGTTGTCGGTGCCGTGGATGTGTTGCGAGATGCCCATGCCCCAGAAAATCATCGCCGATTTCGCCTTGGCATACAGCCGCGCCACTTCGCGGATGGTGTCCGCATCGATGCCGCACAGCGGTGCCATCAGTTCAGGCGAATAGGTGGCGACATTGTCTTTCAGCGCATCAAAGCCGGTAGTGCGTTGTGCGATAAAGTCATGGTCGATCAGGTCTTCAGCGATGATCACGTGCATCATTGCGCTGAGCAGGGCGACATCGGTGTCCGGCGTGAATTGCAGGAATCGGTGCGCCAGTCGCGCCATGTCCGAGCGGCGCGGATCGCAGACGATGAGCTTGTTGCCGTTCTTGACGGCGTTCTTGATCCAGCTGGCGCCTACCGGGTGATTGACCGAGGGATTGGCGCCGATGACGATGATGACTTCTGCCTGATCGACATCCATGACAGGGTTCGAGACGCCGCCTGAGCCTATGCCTTCTAGCAAGGCGGCGACCGATGAGGCGTGACATAGGCGGGTGCAATGGTCGACGTTATTGCTGCCAAATCCTACCCGTACCAGTTTTTGGAACAGGTAGGCTTCTTCATTGCTGCCCTTGGCCGAGCCGAATCCGGCCAGCGCCTTTTTGCCGTGTGTGTCGCGGATGGTCAGTAATTTTCCGGCCGCAAAATCCAAGGCCTCATCCCAGCTCGCTTCGCGGAATACGTCCATTACCTTGGCCGGGTCCATCTGTGCGCCGGCGTGTTTGGGCGCATCAGCGCGGCGGATCAGCGGCGTGGTCAGACGGTGCGGGTGGTGTGCGTAATCAAAGCCGTAACGCCCCTTGACGCACAGTCGGCTATGGTTGGCGGGGCCATCCCTGCCTTCGACGGCGATGAGTTGTTCGTCCTTGACATGGTAGGTGAGCTGACAGCCCACGCCGCAATACGGGCAAACTGAATCGATTTTTTTATCGGGGATTTGCTGAGCCTTGGGATTGGCGGGCATGAGCGCGCCAGTCGGGCAGGCCTGCACACATTCGCCGCAGGCAACGCAGGTGGAGGCGCCCATGGCATCATCCATATCGAACACGATCTTGGCAGCCGATCCGCGCAATGCCAGGCCGATGACGTCGTTGACCTGCACGTCGCGGCAGGCGCGCACGCAGCGCGTGCACAGGATGCAGGCATCGAGGTTGACGTGTATTGCAGGGTGCGATTGATCCAGCGTAATCTGTTCACGCGAGGCAAAGCGCGATTGCGTCACCCCGCTGTGCCTGGCCCAGAAGGCTAGCTCGTTGCTGTCCGGCGCATGGCTGGCGGTGTCTGCCGGGGCATCAGCTAACAGTAATTCAAGCACCATTTTTTGCGCGGTGACGGCGCGCGCGCTGTGCGTGCTGACATCCATGCCATCGACCGCATTGCGACAGCAAGACGGCGCGAGACTGCGTTCGCCCTTGATCTCGACCATGCAGGCGCGGCAATTACCGACCGCTTCCATGCCTTCCTTGTAGCAAAGGTGCGGGATGGCGACGCCTTCGCGTTTGGCGACTTGCAACAAACTTTCGTTGTCCTGGCAGCTGACTGCTTGGCCGTTAAGCTGAATGTTGATGGTCTTCATGCTTTTTTCTCCGGCAGAGTCGATGTCGAAGCTAAAGCCAATAATTCGTGCGGGAAGTATTTGATCACGCAATCGACGGGATTGGGTGCCGCCTGTCCTAGCCCGCAAATTGAGGCATCGCGCATGACGGCAGACAAGTCTTCCAGCAAAGGAATGTCCCATGAGTCTTTTGCTATGATGTCGAGCGCCTTGGCTGTGCCGGCACGGCAGGGCGTGCATTGGCCGCATGATTCATGCTTGAAGAATGCCATGGTATTGCGCGCCGCAGCCATCGCACTATCGTGCTGCGAAAGCACGATGATGGCGGCGGATCCGATGAAGCAGCCGTAGGCTTGCAAGGTGTCAAAGTCCAGAGGCAGATGGCAGAGCGATGCGGGCAAGATGCCGCCAGAGGCACCGCCAGGCAGATAGGCGTAGAGCGTATGGCCATCAGGCATGCCGCCGCAGTATTCGTCGATTAATTCGGCCACGCTGATGCCAGCCGGTGCCAGATGCACGCCGGGTTTGTTGACGCGGCCCGAGACAGAAAAAGAGCGCAATCCGCTGCGACCATTGCGCCCCTGCTGGGCAAACCATGCGGCACCTTTTTGCAGTAAGGTTGGCACCCAGTACAGGGTTTCAAAATTGTGTTCGAGAGTGGGGCGATTAAACAGGCCGACTTGCGCCACATAAGGCGGACGCAGACGCGGCAGGCCACGCTTGCCTTCAATTGACTCTATCATGGCGGATTCTTCGCCGCAGATGTAGGCACCGGCACCGCGCCGCAGGTGAATCGCAGGCAGATTGGCGACTGGTGGATGTAAACGTAATTTGTCCAGTTCTGCTTGCAGCATCACGCGGCAGGCGTGGTATTCATCGCGCAGGTAGATATAGATTTCCGCGATGCCGACAGCCCATGCGACAATCAGCATGCCTTCAATAAAGCGGTGCGGATCGCGCTCAAGATAGTGCCTATCCTTGAACGTGCCCGGTTCACCTTCGTCGATATTGACCGCCATCAAACGTGGTGCGGCTTCCGCTGCGACGATGCGCCATTTTCGCCCTGCGGGAAAGCCCGCGCCGCCCAAGCCACGCAGACCGGATTCTTCCATGGTCTTAAATACCGAATCGAGACTGGTCACGCCATGATGGCAATCCTTTAATTGTTGATAGCCGCCTTGCGCCTGGTAGGCCGCGTAATCCAGCGGAGTGAGTGTTTCGGCGGTGCTGATATTTTCCGCAATTGCCTGCTGTATCGTGCTGGTATCTACTTTTTGCAAGGCGCGCTGGCCAAGCATGGCGGCGGGCGCCTGTTCGCAGCGCCCGATACAGGGTACGCGCTCTATGCGCAATGAGAGCCCCAAGGTGCTCTGCAATTGATTAAACATGGGCACGGAACCCGCCATTTCGCAGGAAAGACTGTCGCAGACGCGCAGGGTCAATGCTGGCGGCGTAGTCTCGTCTTCTTTAATTACCGTAAAGTGATGATAAAAACTCGCGACTTCATACACTTCCGTTTGCGCTAAAGACATTTCTTGCGCCAATGCTGCCAGATGGCCGACCGGCAGGTGCCCAAGATGGTCGTTGATTTTGTGTAAATGCTCTATTAATAAGTCTTTTTGCCGTGATGCGTCGCCAAGCAATGCGCGCACTTCCGCAAGCGCCGCCGCATCAATCTGGCGTCCTTTGGCGTGCCTGCGTTTGCGTTCTTTGCTGGGGGCGACAGGTAAAATAGGGATTATTGAAGGAGTCATCGGGCGGCACTTCGTCTGGAATACTTCATTGGTTAATATTGATTAATCTTGATTAAGGATCTAGTAAGGATAGCCGGCGATAATGCTTGCATTCTTAGTAAATTGAATTTTACGCCAGCACTAGCGCATAAAAGCGACTTAAATCAGTAAGCGTTTGAGTTAATGATTAATTCTATAATATTATTTACGCACCAATAAAATGCAGAAAGTTTTATTGAAAACTTTAATTGCACCAAAATAATGCGTTTATTATTTTCGCATTATTTTGGTGCAAATTGTTTTCATGCATGTTTTTGTTTTTCTATTATTTGTTTTGAAAATTTACTATAACAAACAAAGGTTTAGTCTGATATCTGCGCCGTCTTTTTTTGCATTAAAGATGGCATGGATTCTGCTATTATCCTTTATGAGTTCTGCTGCCAGTTTGTTTCGCCCATCTTCAGAAAAGTATGCGCGTAGCAATATTGGCAAGCCGGTCAGCAGACGGCTCAGCATTTTCCGAATTTATTTCTAGATCTATATGAGGAGTTTTACATGGCAATGACAGCCGCAGAAGTTTTGAAAATGGCAAAAGACAACGAAGTAAAATTCGTTGATTTCCGTTTTGCTGACACCAGAGGCAAAGAACAGCACGTCACTGTGCCAGTGTCCCATTTCGATATCGATAAATTTGAATCTGGCCATGCATTTGACGGCTCGTCTATCGCCGGCTGGAAAGGTATTGAATCTTCAGACATGATTTTGATGCCTGATCCTAATACCGCCAACATCGACCCGTTCATGGAAGAAACCACATTGTTCATGCAATGTGACGTGATTGAACCTTCAGACGGCAAGGGTTATGACCGTGATCCACGCTCTATCGCACGACGTGCCGAAGCCTATCTGAAATCATCCGGCCTGGGCGATACCGCTTATTTCGGCCCAGAGCCAGAATTCTTCATCTTCGACAGCGTACGCTGGAAAATCGACATGTCCGGTTGCTTCGTCAAGATCGGTTCCGATGAAGCGTCATGGACTACCGGTAAAGAACTCGAAGGCGGCAACACCGGCCATCGCCCAACCGTCAAGGGCGGTTACTTCCCGGTACCACCGGTCGATAGTTTCCAGGACATGCGTTCTGAAATGTGCCTGATTCTGGAATCCCTGGGCATTCCAGTCGAAGTGCACCACCACGAAGTTGCCGGTGCCGGTCAAAACGAAATCGGTACACGTTTCTCTACTCTGGTAGAGCGCGCTGACTGGACGCAAAATCTGAAATACGTGGTTTGGAACGTTGCGCATACCTACGGCAAGACAGCCACTTTCATGCCTAAGCCTATCGTTGGCGACAACGGCTCCGGTATGCACGTGCATCAGTCGATCTGGAAAGATGGCAAAAACCTGTTCGCAGGCGACGGCTATGCAGGCTTGTCTGATTTCGCGCTGTACTACATCGGCGGTATCATCAAACACGCCAAGGCATTGAACGCGATCACCAATCCAGGTACTAATTCATACAAGCGTCTGGTTCCAGGTTACGAAGCACCGGTTAAACTGGCGTACTCCGCTAAAAACCGCTCGGCTTCTATCCGCATCCCTTATGTTGCGAATCCAAAAGGCCGTCGCGTTGAAGCGCGTTTCCCAGATCCACTGGCGAATCCTTACCTGTGTTTTGCTGCATTGATGATGGCTGGTCTGGACGGCGTGCAGAACAAGATCCATCCGGGCGAAGCAGCATCGAAAGATCTGTACCATTTGCCACCAGAAGAAGATGCATTGATTCCTACCGTATGCGCTTCACTGGAAGAAGCTCTGGATGCATTGAACAAAGACCGTGAGTTCCTGACTCGTGGTGGCGTGTTCAGCGACAGCATGATCGATGCTTACCTGGAACTGAAAATGCAAGACGTACAGCGCATGCGTATGACCACGCATCCTGCTGAGTTTGACATGTACTACTCTCTGTAATACTGAGAGAGTGAATAAAAGCGGGGTGTGAATGAATTTCACCCCCGCTTTTTTGTTTCCGAATGTAATGATTTTTGAGTAGTAATTGTGCTGTAGCGCCGCATGACATACACTGAGCCTGTTAGTTACAAATTGAATTGATCATGAATCAACTATTTCGCGGTTTACTTCTGTTTTCAATTTTTATCTCATATGCACATGCGGAATCCGATGTATTCCTGTGTGTCGATGAGCATGGCAAGAAAGAATATAAAAATACAGGGATTACTAAAGGCTGTAAAAAAGTTGAGCTGCCAGGAATTAATATAGTGCCGGCACCAGCAGCGCCGGCAGCAGGCAAAAAGGCCGCAGCCAGTTCAGCCGCCAGTCCGCCAAATTTTCCTAAAGTGGATGACAATACGCAAAAGGCGCGTGATGCGGACCGCAAGCAGATCTTGTTGGATGAGCTCAAGTCGGAAGAGCAAAAATTGGCAAGTCTGAAGAAAGAATATAACAATGGCGAACCGGAGCGCCGTGGTGACGAGAAGAATTTCGCTAAGTATCAGGAACGCACCGGAATGATGAAAGAAGACATCAGCCGCACCGAAAAGAACATCGAAGCACTAAAAAGGGAAGTTGCCAATCTGAAATGATGACATTGCTTTTCAGTTTATTTCAGGCATGATGCTTGCATTCTAAGGTCGCTCTACGCGGCCTTTTTTTATCCTTGATTTTGAAAACTCCACTTACCTCTCTTGCCGGCCTGGACCTTTTAACATCTGCGGTGATCGTGCTTGATGCCGAAGGCTGTATTGTCTATGCCAATGCGGCAGCCGAAAGTTTACTCGATAGCTCGTTTAAGTCACTGACGCATCAGAAATTAACTGATTTGTTTCTCAACGGGGAAGCGCTTCTGGAGGTTTTTCACCAGGCGGTAGCCCATCAGTTTGCTGACAAACGGCAGGATCTGACCCTGGAGAGAAATGGCCGTGAGGTGCTGCATGTGCATAGCATAGTGACGGCACTGGATAATCCCGACACCCCTGTGTTGATTGAATTGCGCGAAAACGTGCAGCAATTAAAGCTGGACCGCGAAGAGCGCATGCTCGACCAGAGTAAGGCAAACAAGGAGCTGATACGTAACCTGGCGCACGAAATCAAGAATCCGCTAGGCGGTATACGCGGCGCGGCGCAGTTGCTTGAACTGGAATTGCCCGAGCGTCAGCTGAAAGAGCTTCGCGAATATACCCAGGTGATCATCAAGGAGGCTGATCGCCTGCAGACTCTGGTTGACCGTTTGCTTGCACCACATCGACTGCCGCATATAGTCGGAGACGTCAATATTCACGAGGTCTGCGAGCGGGTTCGCAGCCTCATCGTTGCAGAATTCCCTCATGGTTTGACGATCAGGCGCGATTATGACTTGTCGATTCCTGAGTTTCGCGGTGACAAAGAGCAATTGATTCAAACCGTGCTCAACATTGCACATAACGCGGCGCAAGCGCTGAACGAGCGCATTAAAAAAGGCGATGCCGAACTGGTTTTCAAGACCAGGGTAGTGCGTCAGATCACGCTTGCCAAGGTCCGTTACAGGCTGGCATTAGAATTGCATATAGTCGACAATGGACCGGGCATTCCATCCGAAATTCGTCATCGTATTTTTTACCCGCTTGTTTCGGGAAGAGATGGCGGTAGCGGATTGGGCTTGACGCTGGCGCAGACTTTCATCGAGCAGCATTTGGGGGTGATTGAGTGCGAGAGTCGGCCGGGATGCACGGATTTCAGGATTTTGATCCCGCTTCCTTAAAAGAGGAAAACGGAAAAGTGACATCAAGAGTGTTGCGATCATCGATATGCGTCACTACGCACAAATGCCCGAATTACCGAAACGGAATGTAAAGCGATATATGAAACCTATCTGGATTGTAGATGACGACGATTCAATTCGTTGGGTGTTGGAAAAAGCGCTCGCGCGCGAAAATCTGACGACAAGAAGCTTCACCAACGCACGTGATGCGATGGCCGCTTTGCAAAATGAGACTCCGCAGGTGTTGGTATCCGACATCCGCATGCATGGTGCATCTGGCCTGGAATTGCTGCAAATCGTGAAAGCCAAATATCCGGGTTTGCCGGTCATCATCATGACGGCTTTTTCCGACCTTGATTCAGCCGTCGCGGCTTTTCAAAGTGGCGCTTTCGAATATCTTGCCAAGCCATTTGATCTGGGAAAGGCTGTCGAATTGATCCGGCGCGCGATGGATGAAAGCCTGCGCGAGGCAAACGTAGAGCAAAGCAGTTCGGAGACACCGGAAATTCTTGGTCAGGCACCCGCAATGCAGGATGTGTTCAGGGCGATAGGCCGCCTGTCTCAATCCAATGTAACGGTGCTGATCACAGGCGAGTCGGGTAGCGGCAAGGAGCTTGTTGCCAGAGCGCTTCACAAGCATAGCCCGCGCTCGACCCAGCCATTCATTGCCTTAAATACTGCTGCGATTCCTAAGGATTTATTGGAGTCGGAATTGTTCGGTCATGAGCGCGGCGCCTTCACGGGGGCGCAGGCGACGCGCCGCGGGCGCTTCGAACAAGCAGAGGGGGGCACCTTGTTTCTGGATGAAATCGGCGATATGCCTTTCGATTTGCAGACGCGTTTGCTGAGGGTGCTTTCTGACGGACATTTCTATCGGGTCGGCGGACATCAGCCGATGAAGGCAAATGTCAGGGTGATCGCTGCCACGCACCAAAATTTAGAAACAAGAGTAAAAGACGGTCTGTTCCGTGAGGATTTGTACCATCGCCTTAATGTAATTCGTTTGCGTTTGCCCAGTTTGCGCGAAAGACGGGAAGACATTCCATTGTTGACCAAATTCTTTTTGGCGCAGAGTGCTAAGCAATTGGGGGTAGATGTTAAGCGCGTATCTGATACCGCATTAAATTTCCTGTCGGGCTTGGACTTTCCCGGAAACGTCAGGCAATTAGAGAATCTGTGCAATTGGATTACCGTCATGGCGCCAGGCCAGACAGTTGAAATTTTTGATTTGCCGCAGGATTTGGTTCATACATCGCAAGTGCTCGATGCCGGAGTTTCCCCCGCTGCAGTATCTGCACCTTCAGCGCCGTCTCATCGTGAGATATCAGCGGTAAATGGCATAAGTGATGGCGTGTCATCCGTGCCTCATTCCGCTGCGCACGCTGAACCCTTGGGCCAGCAGATCAGCCATAATTGGATGAATCTTCTGGAGGCAGAGGCGACAGCGATGCTGGTTGAGGGACAGTCAGAAGTCATCGATAAATTGGGGCGTAGCTTTGAGTCGATTGTGATAAGAGCGGCGCTAAAGCATACGCATGGCCGTAAGAACGACGCGGCGATTCGCCTTGGGATAGGACGCAATACCATTACCAGAAAAATTCAGGAATTAGGTATCGATGGAGTGAAGGACGATTAAATTGCTGGCTTTAAAACTTTCGGTATTGCATTGATTTTTAATTTTTTAATTTTAAGTTCACATGATTAACATACGTCCGGCAAATTCAGAAGACGCCGAAGCTATTTGCGCTATTTACAATTATTACGTTACCAATACGGCTATTTCGTTCGAGGAGTCAGAGGTATCTCCGCCTGAAATGTCCAGGCGCATTCATGATGTAAGCGAAAATTTTCCTTGGCTGGTCATGGAGCGTGACGGAATTGTCGATGGCTATGCCTACGCCAGCAAGTGGCGGACGCGTTCCGCTTATCGATTTTCTGTCGAGGCCTCCGTTTATCTATCGCCAGGCTCGACCGGCAGCGGATATGGCGCAAGCTTGTACGAAAATTTATTGGATCAGTTAATAAGGCAGGGAGTGCATGTCGTCATTGCGGGAATCTCCTTGCCAAATGATGCGAGCGTACGATTTCATGAAAAAATGGGTTTCAAGAAAGTGGCGCAATTTGAGCAGGTTGGGTTCAAGAACCAGCAATGGGCTGATGTGGGATATTGGCAAAAACTGATATAGCTTCTTGAGTGTTTTCTCAATGCCGGATGTTGAATGATGATGTTGTGCGGAATGCGTGTTTGCCAATTGATAGGTGAAATCGGCGCAATCGAAATCCGGTGTTGAGAAGTTGAATTTAAAAAATGCAAATATCGATATGCCGAACCTTGGCTATCAAATAAAAAGGTCCGGCATGTCAAAAAAATTAAGACTGAGCTGTACTGAGCGGCAATTTCTGAATGCTCAGCGCAACTGCCTCGGCGACTTTGATGCCATCGATGGCGGCTGATAAAATTCCTCCCGCATATCCGGCGCCTTCGCCGGCTGGATACAAGCCGTGGGTATTCACGCTCTGCAGATCAGCGTCATTGCGCTTAATGCGTATTGGCGAAGATGTTCTGGTCTCTACCCCTGTGATGACGGCATCGTTTGATGCAAAACCTTTGATCTGTTTGTCGAATGCTGGCAGTGCTTCTCGTATTGCCTCAATTGCATACGCTGGCAAGGCGGCGGCTAAATCGCATAAGGTGATGCCTGGCTTATAAGACGGAATCACGCTTCCAAGTTCGGTTGACGCTTTTTTTGCGAGAAAATCGCCAACCAGTTGTCCTGGCGCGTTGTAATTTGCACCACCTAATTCATAGGCCAAAGACTCAAGCCGGCGTTGAAAATCAATTCCTGCCAAAGCGTGCTCAGGATAATCTGCCGGCGTGATGCCAACTACAATTGCGCTATTCGCATTCCGCTCATTGCGTGAATATTGACTCATGCCGTTGGTGACGACCCGACCCGGTTCAGAGGTGGCGGCAACCACCGTTCCGCCAGGGCACATGCAGAAGCTATATACAGATCTGCCATTTTTTGCGTGGTGGACTAATTTGTAATCAGCTGAACCTAAAATTTTATTGCCGGCGTTCGGTCCAAAACGAGCTTGATCAATTAATGACTGCGGGTGTTCTATGCGAAATCCGATGGAAAACGGTTTTGCTTCCACGTAAATGCCGCGTTCATGAACAAGTTCAAAAGTGTCTCTGGCACTATGTCCGATAGCAAGTACGACGTGATTCGCAGCAAGATATTCGCTGCCGTTTATGGTCAATCCATGCAGCTTGCCGTCCTGAATGTCAAAATCAGTCACTTTTTGCTGAAACCGGATTTCGCCCCCAAGAGCCTCAATATTGGCGCGCATTTCCTCTATCATTTTTACCAGGCGGAATGTGCCTATATGTGGCTTGCTGACATACATGATTTCTTCAGGTGCGCCGGCTTTGACAAATTCAGTCAAGACTTTGCGGCCGTAGTGCTTTGGATCCTTGATCTGGCTCCAAAGTTTTCCATCGGAAAAAGTACCAGCGCCGCCTTCGCCAAATTGAACGTTTGATTCTGGTTGCAATTCCCGCTTGCGCCATAATCCCCAGGTGTCCTTGGTACGCTCCCTTACTTCTTTGCCGCGTTCCAAAATAATGGGGCGGAACCCCATCTGTGCGAGGATTAGCGCAGCAAATAATCCACATGGCCCGAATCCTATGACGACGGGGCGTTTTGTCTCATCTCCTTTGGCCTGTGTTACAAAACGATAATTAGTGTTGGGAGTAGGGCCGATGTTTGCTACTCCAGATAAACGTCGTAAAAGCTGCTCTTCATTGTTGACTTCAATATCAATCGTGTAAATCAGCACGATCGCTGTTTTTTTTCGTGCGTCGTAGCTACGTTTGAAAATGGTAAATCCAAGGAGATCCTTTGCTTCGATGCCTAGCTTTTGTAATATTGCGGCCTTAATAGCCGTATCTGCATGATCAAGGGGGAGTTGAATGTCTGTAAGGCGTAGCATGGGGATATCTATCTTATAAAACGTCAGATTGTTTGCTATTTGCCGTTGGTAGCAGCGGCAAATTAAAACATCTATTTTAACTGTTGTCGGATGGGGCGTTCAAAAATGACAGTCTTTATTCAGTGCTCATCGTGTCCCTGCACTTGATGGGCCATCGCACGTTGATAAATTACTGGAACAAAAGCCTTGCCAAGAAGGAGGGTGATTTGCTATGATTCGCCTCCCGTTGAAAC
>CXWL01001494.1_pt1 | contig 30842 bp, 29 predicted proteins | sample 590931 | NCBI WGS metagenome assembly CXWL01 (sample SAMEA3498368, study PRJEB10139) | groundwater metagenome | biome: water well; material: biofilm material | place: Germany | collected 2015-04-27 | reverse complement strand
GGTACGGCCAAGGGCTATGTGCATCGAGGGTAATTGTGGACGGTTCCGGTGCTAGGGGCACGAACCGCGAGCCGAAACTACGAACCACCAACTACGAACTACAAACTCCGCCTACACCAACACCAACAATGGCGTACCCTGATCCACCCGCTGCCCCACGCTCACGTACACCGCCTTCACCTGCCCCGCCCGCCGCGCGTGCAGTTCGTTTTGCATCTTCATGGCTTCCACCACCACCAGCACATCGCCTTCCGCCACATCTGCGTCCGCCTCCACGCGGATCTCCCGCACGACGCCGGCCATCGGCGACTTCAGCACCCACTCGCCGCTGGCGTCGACCCCGAATCCATCGTCGGTACCGCCGCCCTTGCGTCCGGTCTGCGTGCCGACTACCACGCGTGCGCCGTCGACCAGCACGTGATAGTCCGTCGGTCCTTCTTCGGCGAACACATCGTACGGCCGGCCGTCCACGATCGCCGAGTAGCGCGCCCCTTCGTTGATGCGCTCAAGGCTGATCGTGCGGGTCTTCTCGCCGACGGTTACGCGCCAGCCACCCGCATGGTCGGACTCAACTTCAATCTCGTACAGCTCGTCGCTGAGCCTCAGCCGGTATTTCGCCGCCATTTGTCTCCCTGCGTCATTCCCGTCTGATTGGCGATCTGCCGATCCCGCCCTGCTGCCCGCCAGTTCGCCGCGGGCTCGATGATCACCGCCGGCTGGGCGCCGTTCCGCTGCCGCCGCTGGTGCGACATCACCGCCGCCACCAGCAAAGCGATCTCTTCCGTCTCGCCCGGCCCGTCCGCCGGTTCGGCTGCTGCAGGTTCGATCATCTTGAATTCGCTGTCGAGGAATCCCGTATGCACTTCACCGTTGATGAACCGCGGGTCGTCCAGCAGTTGCAGGTGGAACGGAATGTTCGTCTTCACGCCGAGGATGACGTACTCGTGCAGCGCGCGCTTCATCCGCTGGATTGCCGCCGGTCGGTCGGCCGCCCAGCAGATCAGCTTCGCCAGCATCGGGTCGTAATAGTACGGAATCTCGATCCCGCTGAAGATGCTGCTATCGACGCGCACGCCCGGCCCCTGCGGCTCGCTGACGAAGTCGATGCGCCCCAGCGACGGCAGGTAGTTGTTGTACGGATCTTCGGCGGCGATGCGGCACTCGATCGCGTGCCCCCGAAGGACGATGTCGTCCTGCGTGAACCCCAGCGGCTCTCCGGCGGCCACCCGGATCTGGTCGCGCACCAGGTCGCGGCCCGTGATCCACTCCGTCACCGGATGCTCCACCTGCAGCCGCGTGTTCACCTCTAGAAAGAAGAACTCCTGCGACTCCGGCTCCAACAGGAACTCCACCGTCCCCGCGTTGTAGTAGCCTGACGCCTTTGCCGCCGCGACGCCGGCTTCCATCATCTTCCGCCGCGTCTCTGGCTTCAGCACGGGTGACGGTGACTCTTCCAGCAGTTTCTGGTGCCGCCGCTGCACCGAACATTCGCGCTCGCCCAGCGCCACGACGTTCCGGTGCTTGTCGCCCAGCACCTGGATCTCGACATGCCGCACGGGTGAGAGATAGCGCTCGAGGAAGACGCCGCCGTCGCCGAACGACGACTGCGCCTCGCTCGAAGCGACCCGCACCGCGTTCTCGATCTCCTCCGCCGCTCGCACGAGGCGGATGCCCTTGCCGCCGCCGCCTGCCGAGGCCTTGATCATCAGCGGGAAGCCGATCGATGGGGCGAGCCGGACGGCCTCGTCCACCTCTACGCGTCCCTCTGTACCGGGCACAACTGGCACGCCGGCGGCCATCATCGTGCGCCGTGCGTTCACCTTGTCGCCCAGCAGGATCACCGCCTCCGGCTTCGGCCCGATGAAGGTGATGCCCGCCGCCTCGCAGGCCTCCGCGAACTCCGTCCGCTCGCTGAGGAAGCCGTAGCCCGGGTGTACCGCATCGACGCCCGCCTTCTTGGCGACGTCAAGGATCTTCGTGTAGTTCAGATAGCTCTCGAGCGGCGGCCCCTCGCCGATCAGGTACGCCTCGTCGGCATACCGCACGTGCAGCATGTTCCGGTCCACGGTCGAGTAGACCGCCACGGTGGCGATGCCCATCTCGCGGCACGTGCGCATAACCCGCAGCGCGATCTCGCCGCGGTTGGCGACCAGGATCTTCTTGAACAAGCGTCTCTCCTGCCCCGGAACCTCAGGGTACGCAGATTGGTATCACAGATACGAGATTCGGGCTATGAGACGTTCGTACTATGGCATCCGGCCGCGCAACCTGTGGCACAGCCGCCCTCGGCTCTGGGTTCGAGGCGTGCAAGGCCGCACGTAAGTCGAATCGTATGGAATCGTTAGGGCCTTGCCTCAGGCAGGTTGAATCGCAGCCGCCGGAGACGCCACATCGATGGCGTAGATAACGTGCTGAACCCCCTGTGCCGAGCGCACCAGGTCGCCTATTGCCCGCCGTTGCGTCGTACTGATCACCTGGCCGCTCAGTGTGACCACACCGCCCACCACGGCCACCGACACCTGCCCGGCCGCCAACGCGTGGTCGACAAAGCGCTGCAGCCCATCTTGAAGTTCGTCGTCCGTGACGCTCATCTCATCCCTCTTCGCTCGCTCGTTCCCCAGAGATACCAGTATCCCACACCTGCCTCAACCGTAGCCCCGCGCATATGTCCAACTGACCCTCGTCTACCAGGCTGCTGAAAGACACGCGGTGCTCGTAGCGCGGGCTTTTCAGCCCGCATCGAAGACCTGACGACCGTCACGGCAATGTAGCTTCATAGGGAGTCTCCGCAGCGGCCGAGGCTGCCACCAGCAGCGCGTTTGTCAGCACCAAGTTTGACCCCGACCGGTGTCTTACACTGCCTTCGTGCAGCCTTACGTACACGATGTCGTCCTCGACATGCTCCGCGCCCGCGACGAGCTTCTCGCTGCCCTCGACGAGGTCGGCCCGGCCGAGTGGAAGAAGCTCGTTCCCTATGGCGGGCGCACCTTGCACGACTTGCTCGCCCATCTCGCCGGCGCCGATCAGGCCTGGGCCGTCGCCGCGCGTGGCCTGCTGAAGGGCGAGGCCGAGAGCCTCGCCGCTCCCCTCTCGCCCGAGGAAGCCAGGCAAGCCCGCAACAAGATCATCGAGCGCGGCCGCGTCCGCTCGATCGCCGAGCTGAAGGAAGAACTCGAGCGCCGCCGCAAACTCCTCCTCGGCCTCTTCGAGCTGTTGGAGAAGCGCCACCTCGCGCTCGCTCTGCGATCCTACGGCGACGAACATAACTCCGTCCGTGAGCGCATCTGGCTCGGCTATCACGATCGCCTCCATGCCGCCGACATCCGCCGCGCCCGCGCGACGATCTGGCACCCACCAAAGCTCACTTACTTGCCCGAGGTGCGTGCCGCCGCCGAGTCCCTGACCCCCGACGCCACTCTCTACGTCATCTACAGCGTCGATCCCGTCCAGTGGGAGCTGCCGTCGGTGGTACCGGGCTGGACGCATCGCGACCTGCTCGCCCATATCGCGACCGGCGACTGGGTGCTTCAGACGCACCTCCGCAGCCTCATCGAAGGCGGTCACGTCGCCGAATGGCCGGACGTCGACGAAGGCAACGCCGAGCGCCTCCAAGAGCGGCGCCACTCCACGGTGAATCAGCTCGTCGACGAATACCTCTCCATGCGTCACGGCACCACGCTGCTGCTCGTGAAGCTGAAGCCACAACACCTCGAAGAGAAGATCCCGTTCCGCTGGGAGCCACCGCCGAATGAGCACACCGTCCTCGAGTATCTCACCATGTTCGAACGCCACGAACGCACCCACCGCGACCAACTCCGCCCCGCCATGAAGTACGCCACCTCGTTGCGTTAGATTCGCTTTCGGACTGACGCGAGGCGTGGAGCATAGCCGCCCTTGGCTGTGCGTCCGGCAAGGCCGGACCGACGCAGAACAGCCTGCCGAGCGACGGATCATGCCGCGTGCGAGACCGGGGAGCGGACCAGGACGGTGAATAGCGCTGAGGCACTACACTTCCAAGGAAGGCTTTATCGCCGCCGAATTGTCAAAGATAGTAGCGGCGGAGCTTCAGCTCCGCTCGGTCTCCGAGCAACAACAGATGCCGCTATTCAAGCGCAAGCCCAAACCGGCCGAACAAGTCGCCCCGCCGACCGGCCTTCAGGCCGGCGAGACCGTCGAGCGATCCCTGAAGGCCACCCTCCTCCTCGGCACCGACAAGCTCAACGGGGCCCTTTACATGACGGACCGCCGCCTCCTCTTCAAAGCCGAAAAGGGCGAAGCGAAGTGGATGATCGTCCCCTACAGCGAGATCCGTGAAGCCGGCCTCTACCGCTGGCACCACGCTCCCATGGGCCGCTCTTCCCTCAACCAGTGCCTCTGCATCGTCACGACCAAGGGCGAGCAGGTCTGGTGGGACTTCGAAGAGCACGCCGAGCGCGAATGGCTCCCCCTGGTGCAACAACACGCCGCCACTGCCGCGGCCACCGAAGAAGCCGCCGATTAAGCCGCCGAGCATCGCAGGGGCGCTCGAAGAGTCGCCTTCGGTGACAGCCTGCTGCGCCCTTTTTCGTATGAGACACTGGGCCGCTCCGGAAGCCGCCTCATATCTCCGCGCTCCCAAGGAAGATTCTCAAGAGTGACATTTCGCGCTTGGAGGTCGCGCCGCCATCGGCGTATGTTCCAAACATGCGCGGCCAGTCCAGTTTACGCAACATAACCAATCCAACCGCTCCCGAGGTAATCACCTGGCCTTCCCGAAGCCGCTGGGGAAAACATGAAAATTGCCGAGCAATCTCCCGCCAGCAAGAGCACCGAATTGCGTCAAACGAACTGGCAGGGCCGCGAACACCAAAAAGTGCCGAACGAACTGGCAAGGCCGCGAACACCCAAGGTGCCAAACGAACTGGCAAGGCCGCGAACACCCAAGGCTGCCAACGAACCGGCAGGGCCGCAGACAGCCAAAAGTGCCGAACGAACTGCCAGGTTCAAGCCGCGAGCCACTTCCGCAGCAGACCTCTGCGTCCTCTGCGGTGAAATTTCCGTGATTGTGTACTTGATACAAGGCGATCTATCATGATTCGCCTGCCGCAAGGATACATGCTGGAAGCTTCTGAGCATGAGGTGGGCGACGCCTCATCGATCAGGAGGATCGCGCCATGTTCAAGATTCCCGGCCCCATCAAGCGCCACTTCGAGACGCGCTGGCCAGTACTGGTTCGGATCACGAAGCGGATCAAACCAGTGGGATGGGTGGTCGCCGTGTTAGGTGTCGCCCTCGGAGCGTTGGGGTACTACCGAGACGAGTTTCCGAACCAGCGGCAGCCCGTCTATTTGGGCGACGTACTGGGGTGGCTGCCTTGGTACGTGTGGGTCTTAGCTGCGCTACTCACGATTCTAGTTGTGGGATTTGAAGCCGCCTACCGGGAGATAACGCAGCTAACGAACGACACCGATACTGACGAGTCCATTCGGCTGACTCGACCCCTTCGATTGCGTGCGTGGGAGCTTGAAGGCAGGACGTTCGACACGGCGGAACTGTTTTTGCGGAGTGGTGAGAACTTGGCATTGGGAGTGAAGGTCCACGACTTTGCCGTTGTGCTTGAAAGAAACTGCAAGCTAAACAACACACCGACTCTCGATGAAGTGCAGCCGATCCTGGCTGAGATGCGCATCGCGAATGTGATCTATTCGGAGCACCGACAAGCCAGCGAACCTAGCAAGGGCGGGATCTATCCATCTATGAGTAGCCTTCCGCATGACGTGTATTTCATTTCCGAACAAGGAACCAAGGTGCTACGCATCCTGCGAGACTGGCATATGGAGGAGCTTTTGGCTACCAGAAAGCCTCAAGCTTCGGCAACAAGTTCGGCGTAACGGAGTGTCTCAGCATCCAGCAAACGCTTTACGGTGTCGCGGAACAGGTAGGGGTTATCGCGGTTGTTGAAGCGAAAGCTCATTTCATCGAGGTAGGCCGGAAGATGCTTTGCAGACAGTTGGTGATAGCTACCGGCAATCGACCGCTTGAGCAGGCTCCAGACGCCCTCAACGCTGTTAGTGTGTACGTCCGACCGCACCCACTCGTCTTGACGGTGGGCTACCCATTCGTGCCGCGTGTTCTCGTCCGCGATGCCCTTGTAGGACGGATTCTCATCGGTGTAGATGGCGTCGGCATCCTCGCTGACAACCGAGCGGATGAAACCGTGCAACGCGGTGCGCGATGCCTTGTTGTTGCGTCGGTCAGTCTTGAAGCGGATCTCTCCCCCGCGCTGGACAGCGGCCATGACCATCTGGAGGTGCTCGCGGTTTCCGGAGCCGACACCCTTCCGCTTGCCGCCGAACCAGCTTTCGTCAACCTCGACCACGCCCGACAAAAGATCATCCTCAGCAGCGGCCATCGCGGAGCGGATGCGGTGCGTGAGATACCACGAAGTCTTGTAGCTCACGCCGATCATCCGCTTCAACTGGTTGGCGCTGATGCCTTTCTTCGATTCGCAGATGATGTACGTTGCCAGCAGCCACTTGTACAAAGGGAGGTGGGTGTCGGAGAATACGGAGCCAACCAGTACGCTGAACTGGTAGCGGCATGAGTCGCAATCAAACTGATTGCGCTTGATGATGCGGGAGATTTTCGGTGACTGACAACGGGGGCACGCGATACCGTCGGGCCAGCGCAGACCTTCGAGGTAGGTGCGGCACTTGTCCTCACTGCCAAACTTCTCAAATACAGAGATGAGATTCATTTCCATCGGGAGCCACCTATGCCTAAGAAACCCAAGAAGCCAGCGAACCAGTTGACGACAGAGGAGGCGATTCAGCAGCTATTCCCGAAGAAGATCATCACCGAGATCAAGCGCGAGCTTGACAGTACTGATGACCACGACGGAGGCGGCGAATCAACCTCACTCAAGCATCGTAAATCATAGCTGGCCTTGTGTCAAGTATACAATCACGGAAGTTTCGATTGGCTACGAAGCCGCCGACTCCGCCGCCGTTACCTCATCCCGGAAGCGCCGCACCGCCATTCGCAGCGCCTCCTCCGCATCAAGATCCCGCGCCCGCGCCAGCGCCACCACGCCGAACAGCAACTCGCCCAGCCTCTCCGCGGTCACAGCATCCGTGCTGGAATCCAGCTCACGCACGGCCCTCTCCAGCGCCGCCCCGGACAGGGGCGTCGCGCCGAACCCCGCCTTTGCCGCCCGCGACTGCACCGACTGCGCCTGCGCCAACGCCGGCATCGCCTTCGGCACATGGTCGAGGATGGACTCGTCCTCGCCGGCGCGCTCGGCCTTCTTCAGCGTCTCCCAGTTCCGCAGCACCTCCTGCGAGCCTGCCACCTCGACATCGCCGAAGACGTGCGGGTGCCGCCGTACCAACTTCGAGGCGATCTCGTGGACGACGTCCTCAATGTCGAACTCGTCCTCGTCTTCCGCAACCTGCGCGTGCAACAAGACCTGCATCATCAAGTCGCCCAGCTCCTCCGCAATTTTGTGCGACTCGCCTGCGTCGAGCGCCTCCAGCGCCTCGTACGCTTCTTCGAGCAGATATCGCTTCAGCGTCTCGTGCGTCTGCTCCAGATCCCACGGACAGCCGCCGTCCGGATTCCGTAGCTGGGCCACCACCCGCCGCAGTCCCTCGAAAGTTCGCGTGTCGTCGATGAGGCCAAGCGGCGGCACATACAGTGACACCAGGTGGTCAAACACCCGCTCATCGTGGTCCATGGCCGCCAGCGTCGTCTCCAGAACGCGCTCCTCGCCGGTGCCACTCGCCCCGACAATGCGCACGGGATGCGCCGGCGGATACGCCCGTAGTAGCGCCAGCTTTGCCTGCGACGCCGCCTGCCGGTCGTACACCTGCGCGATGAGGGTCGGCCGCTGTGGCACGAGCAGCCGCGTCCGGTCCCCGAGCGCCAGCGCATCCAGCACCAACAGCCCGTCCGTCAGCGGATCGATACCCAGTGCCACCGCGATCGTGTCGACGAAGCTCACCCCCGCCAGCACGCGGATCGTCAGCCCGGCCTCGGGGGCCTGGAGGAGCAAGGCGCGCACCGTCGCCTCGCCAAACAGCGGATGCCCCGGCACCGCATACACCACCCCTTCGCCCCGCCCCCCCAACTCCAGGACGCGTCCGACGATTACCTTATACACCGCCTCAAACGACGCCTCGCGTTCGTACACATCGTCGAATGAGCGGTACGTCGGTCCTGGCGGCAGATCGACGACGGTCGGGTGCCGCTTCGTCCGCAGCCACACCTCGCCCGCCGCCGCGAGAGCCTCGCGCGCGCCGATGGTCAGCAGGGAAGCGTCGCCCGGACCCAGTCCGACGATGGTGATGTTGGGATTGGTGGTCACGCGGTCATTATCCGCTCGTCACGCTGCCCACGAAAGCTGTCGTACGCCGACTCTTGACGCCCACCGCGTATTCCTGTGGTGGCCTCTCGCACAGTGGTGGGTACCCTTTGTACTGCAATGAGTGATGCCACGCCGCCCGAAGCCGCTTCCAGCCTGCTTGACAACGCGGATCCGCCCGTCGACAATGATCATGTCGCGGTGGCGGGGCGGCAGAGGGAGACCCACATGGGCTTCATTCGCTCGCTCGCCACGATCCTCTTCGTCCTTGCGCTGCCGGTCGCCATTGTCACGACGAACGTGCGTCTACTCCTCAACGCGCCGTTCATCTACGACTACTCGTTCGACCGCTACGGCGCGGAGCAGGCCACGGGCCTCTCCCGCGCCGACCTTGACGATACCGGGGCCGCCCTTCGCGACTATTTCAACAACGGGGAAAAGACCGTCTATCACACGGTTACCGAGGATGGACTCCCCGCGCCCGTCTTCAACGCGCGGGAGACCCGGCACATGGAAGACGTGAAGGCTCTCATTGTCTGGCTAAACCGCGCGCAACTGGCGAGTGTGATGTTTATCGTCGCCTACGGGATCGTGTTCTTTGTCTGGTCGCGAGAAGGGACGTTGAGGCAGTTGGCAGGGCAGACGCTGGCGGGTCTTCTGCTGGGCCTCATCGCCATCGGGGTCATCGGAGTGGCGGCGGCGGTAAGCTTCGACGCGGCTTGGGAGCAGTTCCACGTCATTCTCTTTCCGAGCGGAATGTGGCTCCTCAACCCACGCACTGATCATCTGATACAGATGTTCCCCGAGGAGTTCTGGCGTGACGCCACGTTCATATTCGGTGCGCTCTGCCTGATCGAAGCCGCTGTCGGCGCGGCAGTCGCAGGCATCTACCTGCTCAGTTCGAAGGGTCAGCGGAGTGCCGTGGCCGCCGGCAACATCGCCGTGGGCGCTTCGTCCAGCCAGGCCGCCTGATGTAGCTCAATGCCGCCCGAAGATCGTCGCGGCGGCACCGTCGAATACGACATCGTATTGTCCGCTTGCCCGGAGCGAGGCGCGGAGGGCGGCGCAACAGTCGGTGGGATCTTCGTTCTTTCGACCGGAAGCCGCTGCCTCTTTGGGAAGATACACGTACGTGAATCGAGATCCGTGTTGCCCTCGCCAGCGTTCGATACAAGCCGCGTCCGAGTCCGCGCAGCGTTGCACCTCCTCATACGCCCGCACCTTCTCTTCAAACACGCCGCGCCTCCACTCCGCGCCCTGGACCGTCGCGACACTCTGCCGTTGAGCGAGGACCGGGAACCACTCAGACGTGCGGTCGCCCGACCACGTTTCGTCCGTAACGACAAGGAACCCAGCGTCGCCCGGGGTGTTTGCCTGGACCCAGTGCATTGCTTGCCGGTCGCCGTCATCGAGGGCGGAGAGCAGCCGGGGGCTTGCGATGAGGGCATTCATCGCGCCGTACAGCGCAAGGAAGCCCAGGATGACGCCCGGCAGAACAGGACTGAGCTTTCGCCCGGCCTTGTCGTCCTGCCCCATGAGGGTTGGAACGATGACTCTGCCGACCGCAATCCCCGCGAGCAGCGCGATCGGCACCGACGCCAGATTCCCGAATCCGCGAGAGCCCAGCAGGCCGCACGCAACAACCCAGAGCGGAAGCGACCACTCCTTTCGCGACATGCAGGACAGGCCGCCGAGCAAAGCGAGCGCGGCTACGACCGGGAACATGGGTTCGCCCGTCGGGCTGAAGGCCACCAACACGACGACTGGGCTTACCGTCGAAGGTGAGCCAGCGCTCGCGGCCGCGATGAACGGCGAGAGTCCGTGGTCCGTCACGAGCGGTATCCACCAGATCGCCGTCATGGTTGCGGCGATTCCGCCCGCCGACATCGTTCCGATGACGCCTGTCCGATGCCGCCCCTCGAACGCAAGGAAGAGGACGGTACTGAAGGCCAGAAACCATGCCATCTCGAGATGGCTGAGGGCGGTGAGGCCGGTGAATAACCCGGCCAGCGCCGCGCTCTGCATACGACCAGTTTGGTACAGGCGAAGAAACTCATGCAGAGCCAGCACGGCGAACAACAGTCCGAACGACCGCGTCAGTCCCCCACCCATGATCATCCACTCAAAGCTGCGAGGGGTGACGACGAAGGCCAGCACTGACGCGGCAAAGACAACGCGGTCACCGGCAAACCTGCGCGCAAGCAGTACGAAAGCTCCCATTGTGGCCACGTTTATGGCGAGCGGCAGCAGGCGGAACACGTCGAACATGGATAGCCAGGTAAGGTCTTCCAGTGCGGCGGCGGCGTAGAACGCCAGGGGCGGATAGGCATACGGGATGCCGTCGAAGTTGTACGTCGTGAACTCGGGGATCCGATATCCGTTGGTCTGCAGGTCAGTGGCCATCGTGTAGAACATGCCGCCGTCGTTCAGCGGAAAGTCTGTTGAGAGGACGAACACCAGCCGCACCAGGGCTCCGAGCAGCAAAGCGGCCGCGAGCGTGACGTTCAGCGCGCGACTGGATAACAGCTCGATCGGCGGGGCCGTATGAGGCTCCACAAGGCGGAGCGTGGGCCGTTCGGGCGGCGTGACTTGACGCTTGGTAGAAAGCAAAGCAAACCTCCAAGGAGTATCGGCCAAGGAGGGTGCTGTCGATGCAGGTTCGAGTCCGGTGCCCGGTTGATGTGCATGGGTCGTAGGCGAATCCCCTATGCCGCCGCGGCTGAAGCTAGGGCCGATCTCCGGTAGCATGTCTGCATGCAACTCGAAGATCTCCGAATCGGCGCCGCCGTTCATAGTCACGATGGCCACAAGCTCGGAACGCTGAGCAAGTTTGTGGTCACGGAGGGTTCGCTTCGACTCACCCATATCGTCGTTGACACGGGCATTCTCCGTAGCGGGGAGCCGCTGTGGAAAGGTGGTTGGGGGCTCTCGCACGACCGCGTGCTCCCGCTGGCTTCTCTCGCCCAGGCTTCGTCCGATCGGATCGAGCTCGCGATGACGGCAGACGAGTTCAAGGAACACTCCACCGATTACGCGGAAGAGTACTTCGAGACGATGCCCGATCTCGACCCCGGCTCGCTCGACCTTGGCGACGTCGCGCGCGTCCTTTCTTCGATCCCTGGCGAACCCGGACCGTGGCTCATGTTTGAGCGGCGGGCAATTGCTCCGCATGAGGTGGAGATCCCGAAGGACGCCCCGGTGTGGCGGTTGAACCCGCACCAGAAGGTCGGTGAAGTGGAACGCGTGATCTTCGATCAAGCCACCGGCAGCCTCGCCGATCTTGTGATTCGCCGCGGATTCCTCTTTACGAGCGAGGTCGTCCTGCCGGTCCGTTTCATCGTCGAGGTAGTTGCCGGCATCGTACGGATCGACATCGACGACGAGGCGTTGCGAAGCCTGCCGGAGTTCGGCGCCGCCGACTGAAGCGAAGGGATCGGGCGCATGGCCGTCGTCCTCATCACCGGTTGCAGCAGCGGGTTTGGCAAGCTGGCGGCGTTGGCGTTTGCCAGGCAGGGCCACACCGTCTTTGCGTCCATGCGCAATCTCGATAAGGCGCCGGCGCTTCGCGATGAAGCTCGTGCAGCTGGACTCTCCATCGAGATCATCCAGATGGACGTCAACGATACGGCTTCGGTAGAGAAGCCGTCGCTACAGTGCTTACACGCGCGGGCCGCATCGACGTGTTGGTGAACAACGCCGGCATCGGCGCCGTGGCTGCGCTCGAGGACTTCGATGACGACGAGATCCTCCGCGTTTTCGAAACGAATCTGTTCGGCGCCATTCGTGCGACGCGGGCGGTGACGCCCCACATGCGCGCGCAGAAGTCTGGCAGGCTCGTGCATGTGGGATCTCTGGCGGCTGTCGTCCCAGCGCAGTTTCGAGGTGTCTACGCGGCATCGAAGAGCGCCCTTGCGGCGCTCTCCGATGCCCTGTTCTACGAACTGCATCCATGGAACATTCATAGCTGCGTTGTTGAGCCTGGTTTCTTCGAGACGGCGATCGGCGACAACCGCATGAGGACGCGACGGCAGGGTGCGTCGGACTACGCGCCGCTCCTCGAAGCCTACGAAGGCGGGGCTACATCGGCGCCCGTCGGTAGCGAACGCGCAGATCCGACGCCCGTCGCGGAGGTGATCGTGCAGGCAGCGACCGAAGCATCGCCGCGGCGGCACTACCTTGTGGGTAAGGACGCCGAAGCATTGTCGGCGCTCAAGGCAAGGCTCCCCGACGACGAGTTCGCGAAGGTCGCCCTTCGGACGATGCCCGCGCTCGACGAGAATCAGTAGGGTGACCGCGCCGGTAACGCGCGCCCCCCTTCAAGCACGCGATCGCCTCTTCCCGCTGGGCGAGAAAACCTACGTGATGGCGATCCTCAATCTCACCGGCGATTCGTTCTCGGGAGACGGCGTCGGCGCTGATCTGGATGCGGCGGTGCGTGCGGCAGTGGCCGCCCAAACGCAGGGCGCGGACATTATCGACGTAGGTGCGGAGAGCGCTCGGGCGGACGTCCCGGTGCGGGATGTTGACGAGGAAGCGCAGCTGCTGGGCGAGGCCGTTCGCCGTATCGTGCGCGAGGTCGATCTGGCGGTCTCCGCAGACACCTACAAGAGGCTGGTAGCGGAAGCCGCTCTACAGGCCGGTGCGCACATTGTGAACGACATCGGCGGCTTCATGAACGACACGAGTACCGCCACGGCGGCCGCGAAGTACGGGGCGGCGCTCGTTGTCAACTACACCTACGAGCGCCCAAAGGTTCGTCCGGCGGAACCACCACGGTACGACGACCTGATCGCCGCCCACATGCGCTTCTTCCAGGATCGGATGGCTACCGCTCGAAAGCTCGGAGTGTCCGACGCCAGTCTGATCCTCGATCCCGGCATCGCCTTTGGAAAATCGCACGATGAAGACCTCCAGGTGCTGCGGCGATTGGAGGAGTTCCGTATCCTCGGACGTCCGCTCCTGGTCGCCGCTTCCCGGAAGCATTTCATCGGCAGCGTCCTCGGCCTCCCGCCCCCCGATCGCGATGAGGCGACGGCCGCGATTACCGCCCTCGCCATTGCCAGTGGGGCCGACGTCGTCCGCGTCCACGATGTGCGCACGAACGCGCGGGCGGCGCGGATGGCTGATGCCTTCGTGCGCGGCCGCCCCGGGGATTTCGCCGCGGATAGAGATTCGTGGCCGTGGGCGGCGCAGGCCCAGCGGATTCCCGGAACGACCATTCGCCGCGCAAAAGGAGATGTCTAAGTCGCGTGCGGTGTCGTGGGTGGTGCCCTCGCGGCGCGACTGTCCCTCCGATTCGGTGTAGCGCGGCCCTCGCGCAGTAGGCCGTTCAGCCCATTGACGCCACGGCAGGCCCTTTGTACTGTAGGCTCGACCCCGCAGAATGTTCGTATCGCTTCGATGTCACGAAAGGCGTAGATTCGTGCGCATACCGCGTGTCCTGTCCCTCGCTGGAGTCTTCGCGTCCGTGGTTCTCTTCGCCGGGCACTCACAAGTCCGCGTGGAGGCTATTCCTGCTCCGCCATCGGTCGATCAATCGGTTCTCGGCGTTCTCGTCGCGGGCGAGGTCACGCTCACCGGCCAAGGCCTCGGCGCCGCCCCTTCCCTACGCGAGATCCGATTCGACTACGACAGTACGTCTACAACGATAGACGCCTCGTCGTCCAGTGTTGTGGCATGGTCGGCCACGGAGATCCGCCTCACCCTCCCACCGGAGATTCGCAGCGGCCAGCTAACGGTTATCGTGGAGGGACAGTCGAGCGCGTCTATTCGCCTCGACGTGTTCGAATTCACAACGTATCCCTTGCTGACGGCGACGGGCGAGAAGGAGTTTCCGCTGGCCCTTGATGTCGATAGCGCTGGGCGCGTCTGGATCAACCAGGAGGCGCACGACAAGCTCAACTGGCTCACGCCCGCCACGGCTTCGGCGGCCGCTGTCGCTCGGAGGGTGGCTATTCCGCAGGCTACGGGCTCAGGAATCTACGCCGGTATCACCGGCGGCGTCGATCAGCGCACCTACCTCAGCCAACTGGGCGAAGATCTGGACATCGCGAGCAACGGAGACGTGTGGTTTACCGCCGGCGGCGGATTCCTGTACAACGGGCAACTCTTCAACACGAGCCGCATCGTGCGCTATCGACCCAGCGCGAATCAATTCGATTGCTACACCGTGCCCACAGATTCCGCTGAAGCCGTAGGCGTCCTCTTGGACGAACAGAGCGGCCTCGTCTGGTACACGGAAAGCAGTCTGACCCACAGCGCGCTCTCGTCCTTTCAGCCAGATACGCTCGTCAGCGATTGCCTCTGGACACCGTATGGGACCGCCCCCAGGCCGCCAATCTGTGAAGCGGAGGTAACCGCTGGCTGTCACCGGCGATATGTGCTGCCGCCCGGCTTGCGTGCTCCCATTCACCTCGCTCTCGCGCCGGACGGGTCCGTTTGGTTCTCCGAGTTCTGGGGCAACCGCATCGTCAGGCTCGACGCGAACACGGGCGACATCGTGGAACTGCCACTGCCTCCGCCGATCGTGCGCGTAGGGCCCGGTACCTACGCCGGCAGTGGGCCCTGGGAGCTGTTCTTCGACGATGCGGGCGATCTGTGGTTGTCAGAGTCCTTTGATGGCACCGTGTCGCGAGTACGGCCGTCGCTCCTGCAGACCAACGACTGCACCGTTTTGGATGCCAGCCTGCAGAATCCGTGCGTGGAGGAGGTATTCGTTGGGTCCGATGGCTACGACGAGCAGTACATCCATTCCGTTGCCCCGGGCAGTGGAGGACGCATATGGTTTACCCACGCGGCCGGAGTGGGTTACGTCTCCACCGAACATTCGAACACCACGGTGTTGCTCCCAAGCACGGCGACCACCGGGACCTTCGGCCTCGCGGGCATTGTCGAAGATCCAGTGACCCACGATGTGTGGTTTGCGATGTTTTACGACAAGAAGATCGGACGGTTGCGCCTGGCGCAGGGCGACGGCGACGCGCTCGATACGCCCGTCGACAACTGCCCCATCGTCTACAATCCCGGCCAGGGCAACGCAGATCGCAACTTTATCGACCTCTCGCCCTGGAACAAGCCGTTCAACGACCTCACCTGGCCAGCTTCAGACTCGATGGGTGACGCCTGTGATAATGATGCGGACAATGACGGCCTGGCCAATGTGGTCGAGGAGACAGGCATGGCGGTAGAGTGTCCGTCCGCTTCATCGGCCACCAACCCATTGCTTCGTGACACCGACAACGACCTGGTGCTGGACGGTGCGGAATGTGCGCTTGGCAGCGATCCCGCCAGCGCACTGTCTCGTCCTGCACCGTCCCCGCCGGGTGACGCCGACCGGGACGGACTCCCTGATGCATTTGAGCCGCAAATCGGCGCAGATCCAACGAAGAAAGATACAGATGGCGACAAGATCGGCGATGGGATCGAATACAAAAGCTACGGAACTAGACCGGATGTCCGGAATTCCGACGGCGACGCGTGTGCGGATGGCTACGAAGCTGCTTCTCTGGATGCGAGCACCAGTGTCAACTCCCTGGAGTTGTTGTTGATTGTGCTGGCGTTTGGCAGTGGGTCGAATCCGAACTACGTGCCGGCGTTCGACGTGAACAGGGATGGCAACATCAACGCTGGTGACCTGCTCACAGTGGCGATCCTCTTCGGACCCTGCAAGCCGAACTGAGGGAGTGCGTCTTTACAGGCTGTGAAAGTCATCCTCGGGCGTCCGCAGGTGGGCGATGTCGTTCAGCGAGTACAACGCCCGAATGCCCTCTGCCGCACCAACGATGCTGACCGACGTGTGAGCGGGCCGGAAGAACATGTCGAACTTCGACGCGATAATGTGGCCGATATAGGCGTTGATCACCCCTCCGTGACAGGCAATGGCCACCCGTTCGCCGGGATGGGTCGCGATGATTCCTTCGATGGCGTTGATGACCCGCTTACGGAACTCCGCGGACGACTCGGAAAACGGATACACGTCCCAACTCTTCTCCATGACCATGCGTTGCCGCGTCCCGCTGAGCTGGAGCCGCCCGATCGCATCCAGTGGGGTCTTTTCGGGAGGGATGTCCCTGAAGATGCCCACCTCCTTGAGGTCATCTACGACCTGAGGGTCCAGCCGATGATGGCGGGCGATTTCCTGCCCGGTAATGAGAGCGCGCTGGAGAGGACTGGCGTACACGGCGTCGATACGCTCCGTGGAGAACCGCATGCCCACGAGTCGCGCCTGGTTGAGTCCGAGTTCGCTCAGAGGGGGATCGACCCATTCCGACACGGGGCCGTTTGTGTCGTACGTTTGCTGTCCGTGACGCACGAGCAACAACTCCGTCACGTCGTCCCTTCCGGATAGGAACGCAATGTCGAAGGCGCCCGGAATGCGCTGACGCGCGGCCTGCTGTTCGACCTTCTCGATGATTGCTTCGTTCGCGGCGCGCTCGTCCGCTTCCCGATTCTGGCGTTCCAACGTCTTCCTCCACGGATTACTCCACGTAAAGAGAGCGTATCGCACCGAGGTTAATGGGAGGTTAAGCTCTACACACCAATTGCCGGCGCCAGACCGAGCAAGGTACGCATCAGCTCCAGCTCGCCAAGGTGCGTAAAGCCGTGCGTCATGCACACCTGGCCAAGTGCGCGAATCTTGGGCATCTCTCCCAGCGGCTTCACGGTGATGACCGCGTCGAACTGACTTGGATCCGGGTTTGCGAGCCACTCCCTTGTGCTCGCCCACACTTCCTGCGTGTACGCCTTGAAGGCGCTGATATCGCTGATACGCAGTGCCTGCGCGTCCTCGGATGACATGCCCGTCCCTTGTGCGACCGGCGGCAGGCCGAGCTTGTCAGCCCACTTGCCCTCCATCCAGACGGTCGGCCGCCGATCCTGCAGGAGGAATCGAACGATGTTGTCCTCGGTCCGGACGTAGTGCCACATCTCGAACGCGATGTGGTTCGCCTTTGCGTTCCCGCCGGGGATGGCATGCCACTGATCGGGCGTCAAGTCGGCCACGCCCCTGTCAAGCATCGTGTGGAGTCGGTTCAGTTCGGACTGGATGAATTCAACGAGGTTCATGCGTGTTCCTTCGTGAATGGCAGAGCTTGTGGTCCAAGGGCGGGTACAAGTACTTGCTTGTGCGCCGCGGAACGGGACGCACAAGCAGCGTCAGCTAAAGATCGGCATCGATGCCCGTAGTTCTACGGCAAGTGCATGCCCGAGATCGCGCGAGCGATGACGAGCTGCTGGATCTCGGACGTGCCCTCGAAAATCGTCATGATCTTCGCGTCACGATGCCACCGCTCGACCGGGGCCTCGCGGGCGTAGCCGATGCCGCCTCCGATCTGGATCGCCCGATCCGTCACCCACACCGCTGTCTCGCCGGCTTTGTACTTCGCCTGGGATCCCTCTGCCGCCGCAAACTGCTTGCCCGCACGCGCCATCCAGGCCGCCCGCCAGACCAGCAGGCGCGACGCGTCGATCTCCGTGCGCATGTTCGCCAACATGAAGCTGATGGCCTGGTTCTCGATAATCGGCTTGCCGAACTGGCGTCGCTCCTTCGCATAGTCGAGCGACCACTCGTACGCCGCCCGGGCGATACCCACCGCCATCGCGCCTACGGCCGGACGGGTCGCCTCAAAGGTGCCCAAGGCGGCTTGCTCGCGGGATTTCGCTCCCTCTCGCACTCTGGCCAGGCGGCTGTCTAGCCGCTCCTTGCCGCCGAGGAGGCAGCTTCCGGGGACGCGCACGTCATCGAGATAGACCTCAGCCGTGTGGGAGGCGCGAATGCCGTGCTTCTTGAACTTCACGCCTTGCCGCAGCCCCGGTGTGTTCGGTGGAACGACGAACGACGCCTGTCCCCGGGTGCCCAGCGCCGGATCCACCACGGCCACGACGACGTGGACCGCCGCGATTCCTCCGTTTGAAATCCACGTCTTCTGCCCGTTCAGCACCCACTCGTCCTTGGCCTGGTCGTACACGGCGCGCGTCTTCATCGCGCCGACATCCGAGCCGGCATCTGGCTCGGACACGCAGAAGGCGCCCAGCTGCACCTTTTCCGGTGTGCCGTAGCATTGAGGCCCCCACTCACCGATCTGTTGTGGCGTACCGTTACCGGCGATCGCCGCCAGCGCCAGCGAAGACCCAAAGATCGCCATTCCGATTCCAGCATCGCCCCAGAACAGCTCTTCGATGGCAAGCGAGAGCATCAGCCCAGCCGGGTCTGACGAGAGGTGCCCCATGAATTGCAGGCCGTAAATGCCAACCTTCGCCGCTTCCTGGATGATCGGCCAAGGGGTCTCCTCACGCTCGTCCCATTCGTGCGCGGCTGGCCGCACCACATCGCGAGCGAATTCGTGAACCCACTTCTGGAGTTGAATCTGCTCGTCGTTCAATTCCAGCGAGAAGTTCACCATTGCGGGGGCTTCCGTCGTCACCATCCGTGTCGTTGTGCGCCGCGCGATGTCTTCAATCGGCCCGGGTCGCACATCCTCCGAGCACAGCTTAACGACATTGGGCCCGTTTCCGCAGCGGAAACCCATTTCCGGCAAGGGCTTTCCATGTCTGGTGGGCGAACCGTGTCAAGCCCCTCGCAGTCAATGCATGATGTCAGCGATCGGTGCGTGCCGCTCCGGCTCCACCGGATGGGCCCCGCCCCAGATCAACCGCCGTCGAGCCTAAGAGGGGCGGCCGAAAGTCGTAGAGGCCCGCCGTGCTGCGGCCAGCGTCGAGCGTGTGGAACAAGGTATATCCCTGCGTGCGGAATTCATCGAAGGCATCCCAGTCCAGTAACCAAACGTACGTGACGTCACGGCTCTTGTCGACGGCTTTGCCCTTGTCGCTGAGCTGGCTGATCGAGCTCTTGTCCGCATCGAGGATGTCGATCTGCAGGGTGTCCCGATTCCGGATGACGAACTGCGGGTAGATGAACCCGAGGCTGACGATGCTGCGGTTCGGGATGTCCTGCTGCTTGATGTCTCGCGCGAAGTCACGTTGCAGTTCCTGCGTCTCCTGATTGGACAGGATGAGACCCTTCCCAAGCTGGGCGTTCGTGAACGTCTCCGCTGTGATCTCATCGCCCGGGGAGGTGAGGTCGACGAAGCCGGCGACGATGATGGCCGTGACGACCCCGGTGAGCACGAGACGGTGGAGGTACTTGGCCAACAGGAAGAACCCGAACGGATAGATGGGCAACAGGTAGGCAGCCTCGTGTGGCAGCCGCATGAACACGATTACACCGATGCCGATCGCGAGCACCCACACAGTTACTTGCTTGTCGTTCACGAAGTCGCTCGGCAGCCGCATGAGGCGCGGCAGAGATACGACCACAGCAATTAGAACGGCGAGGGAGCCGAAGAGCCCGAGCGTGTCTTTCCCGAGCAGGCGCAGGACGTTCAAGTAACCGATCTTCGCGTCGTAGAAGTTCAGGAATTGGAAGCCGTACTTCCAGGCGATGGCGGCGTAGGCGACGACGGGAACGAAGATCGCCCACGTCACAAAATCGCGAATCTCATCGCGGCGGTCGTCGCGCCAGAGATACACCACGAAGGGGATGAGCATCGCGAGCGAAGGCAATCTGCACCCGGCGGCGAGGCCGAGCATGAGACCCGCCCAGCCGGTGTCCTCTCGCAGCAGAAAGTAGTAGCAGCCGAGGACGAAGGTCAGCGACCACATGTAGTCCATCGTGGTCATGCTGTTGATCCAGAGGAGCGGCGTGAAGGCGTAGGCGATCACGATGACGGCCTTGTTCGGCAGGCCGAGCATCACGACGATGCGGGCGAAGAACCAGAGGCCGACAAGCGACACCAGCACGGTCAACGAGTTCGTCGCCAGCCACCCGCCCTTGATCACCGCCGCCGTCCCCAGTTCATGAATCGGATAGCCGGGGAGGCGCGACGGATAGAACTCTTGATGATCCCAGAGCCAGTAACCAGAGAGCGCGACCCGCCAGGCGTCCGGGTCGGTACCGTACCCGGTGTTGATGAACGGGGCGCGGCTGGCGAGGTACGCCACGGCCAGCGCGATGAAAGCGAGCGGCCGCGTCAGGTCGAAGTTGAGTAGCTGGCTGAGAAGGTCGCGCGGGGCTGGTGCGACGGGCGTGTGGACCCCGAGTGTGGAAGTGGTCATGCGGCGTGCTCATCGCGCAGCTTCTGCCACACCGAGAAGACGCGCTGGCAGGCCGTGAAGAGTGAGAGTGTGGCCAGAATCCAGAGGGCGATAAGCACGAGGTCGTCGTACAGCAAAGGGGCGAGGATCAGCGCCATCGCCAGCAGGATCACGCGCTCGGCCCGGGTAAACAGTCCTTCGCGCAGTTCCAATCCAATGCCTTCCGCACGCGCCCGCACGTAGCTCACCATGATCGAGCCGACGACGGCGGCGTAGCACAAAGCGACCTCCATCGTGTGATCGCCGATTTGCGTGAAGTGAAAGAGGACGCCGCCGAGGACCGCTGCCTCGGACAGCCGGTCGAGCACCGAGTCGAAGACGGCGCCGAACTTCGTCACGGTACCGGTTTTTCGGGCGAGCGCGCCGTCGAGCAGGTCGAGGGCGCTGAAGAACAGCATGACGATGCCCGCCGCGATGAAGTAGCCGCCCGCCGCCAGGACACCCGCTCCCACGTTCCCGGCGAATCCGGCGACGGAGATCATGTTGGGCGTGACGCCCAGGCTCGCGAGCGGGGCGACGATCGGGTCGGTGAAGCGCGTCGAGACCTTGTGCGGGATGAGTGTAAACGAGGGCAATATCTCTCCGATTGTGTTCTGCAGCCTGTTAGCCGCCACCGCTGCAACCTACAGGCGACCGATCAGCGGGGCAAGCGAGTCCACACGTTCACCTCTACGAGCCCGGACGCCAGAAGTTCGCGTTCGGCGGCGACGGCTCATCTCTGGGTGCGCCGCCGGCGCGGCCGGCCGTGCCGCCGGGAATGATTGAAGGATCGACGGTGGCGCGCGTGGGATCGGTGAAGTTGTGGAAGGCGACCTCATCGGTCTCGGTGTCGAGGACGGCGAAGGAAAGCTGGAAGTGGTTGCGGGCATCGCGCGGTTCGCCCGCGGACCCGGGATTGATGATCAAGCTCGAGCCGACGCGTTCCGCCATCTGGTAGTGGGTGTGGCCGAGGATGACGTAGTCCGCGCCGATCTCGCCGAGGCGGCTGATGGCCGGGCTGTTGGGGTAGATGTACTCGTTGTAGGGCTCCCAGGGACTGCCGTGCACCATCACGAGCGTCTTCCCGCCGGGAAGCTTCGTCTCCAGGCGATAGTCCTGCGCCGCCATGTAGGCGAGGTCGTCTTGCCGGACCCAATCGGCGGCGCGCGCGTTCTCGCCCCACTTGCCTAGCAAAACATCTTCGTGGTTGCCGAGAATGTAGCGCGCCTCGCGTTCGCGGAGGATCTCCATCACCTCGTTGGAGAAGCGGAACTGGTAGACGGAGTCGCCGGCGCAGAGCAGTTCGTCGATGTCGCCCATCTGGTCCAGGGCGATGCGCAGCGCCTGGTGGTTGCAGTGGATGTCGGAGACGATGCCGATGCGCATGGGTGAGCCTGTTAGCGTGTCAGCCGGCCAGCTTGTTAGCGGGTGAGCCAGCCGAACTCTTGCTTTTTGCGCTGGGCCTGGGCGTTGATCATGATGTTGATGACGTTCGGGCGGTTGCTGGCGAAGGCTTTCTCCAGGGTCGGCTTGAGCTGATCGGGGGTCTCGACGAAGTAGCCGTCGCCGCCGAAAGCTTCGATCACTTTCTCATAGTGGGCCTGCGGGACGTACTGCATGGGTAGCGGCGGGCGGTCGGGGTCGAGCTTGCTGGCGCCGCCGCTGATGCCGTTGTTGTTGAGGATGATGAAGCTGATGGGCAGGTTGTAGCGGCAGGCGACCTCCACCTCCATGCCGCTGAAGCCGAAGGCGGAGTCGCCCTCGACGGCGACGACGCGCTTGCCGGGATGGACGACCTGGGCGGCGATGGCGAAGGCCAATCCCACGCCCATCGTCCCGAAGCTGCCGGCGTCGAGGCGGTGCTTGGGCTCGAAGTTCGGGAGGACGGTGCGGCCGATGTCCATCGTGTTCGCGCCCTCGCTGGCGATGATGGCGTCGCGCGGGAGGACGTCGCGGATCTCGCGGAGGACGCGGTAGTAGTTCATCGGGACGCTGTCGTCCTCGAACTGCGGGGCGGTCTGCGCTTGATTGTCTTCGATCTTCTTCTGAATGCCGGTGCGCCAGGTGTTCTCGGCGCTGAACTGCCACGGGGACTGCTTCAGCGATTGATTGAGCTGTCCGGTGATGGCTTTGGCATCGCCGACGAGGGCGACTTCGGTCGCGACGTTGGTGCCGATCTCCTCGGCGGAGATGTCCATCTGGATGACGCGCACGTCGGGATTGAAGCGCGGAGGGAGGCCGAAGTGCATGATCCAGTTCAGGCGCGCGCCCATCAGGAGGACGAGGTCGGCGTTCTGGAGGACGTAGGAGCGGGCGGCGCCGACGGAGAGCGGGTGGTCATCCGGCATAACGCCTTTGCCCATCGGGGAGGCGAGGAAGGGGAGCTGGGTGGACTCGATGAAGGCGCGCACGTCTTCCGAGGCATCGGCGTAGGCGGCGCCCTTGCCGACTATGACGAGCGGGCGCTCGGCGGTCTTCAGGGCGGCCAGCGCGGCTTCCACCGAAGCGGGGTCGGCGAAGGTGCGCGGGGGTTCGGGCACGCGCGGCCGCTGGGGGGCGAGGTCTTCGTCGCACTTGCCGGTGATGATGTCGCCGGGGACATCGAGGTAGGTCGCGCCGGGGCGGCCGTAGATTGACTGGCGGACGGCCTGCTCGACGAAGTAGGGGATCTTCTCGACCTTGTTGACTTCGATGGCGTACTTGGTGAAGGGGCGGGCGGCCTCGACCTGGGGGGCGTCCTGGAAGGCGCCCATGCCGTCCTGCGAGAGGTCGGAGGCGCCGCCGATGAGGATCATCGGCCAGTTGTTGGACCAGGCGTTGGCGAGGCCGGAGATGGCGTTGGTCATGCCGGGGCCGCTGACGGCGAGGCAGACGCCGGGGCGGCCGGTGAGGTAGCCGACGGCCTGGGCGGCGTAGGAGGCGGACTGCTCGTGGCGCATGCCGATGTAGGTGATGCCTTCGCGCTGGGCGGCGAAGGCGATGGGGACGACGGGAACGCCGACGATCCCGAACATGTACTGGACGCCGTGCTGCTTGAGGCTGCGGGCGATGAGTGTGGCGCCGTCTACGTCTGTCACTGGTGCCTCCTGAAGCTTGCTGTGTGTGGGGCAGTCTATGGGTGGGAGGGCGTAGGCTCTACTGTGGTTGTTTGATTGAGTTTGAACTTTTCTTTCGCGTGGTGGTGAATCTGAGGTTGTGGTTGACGGGGTGGGGCGTAGCTTCGGGTGTTTGATTGATTTGATTGAGTGGCGATCCGTTCAATCAAAGGTGGGTGTGGTGCGCGTTCGGGGGTGTGGTTGGTCATGGCGGGGCGATTGTCTCGCAGATGGCGGGCGATGTGCAAGCGCGAAATGTCACTTTTGGAAGATTTCATGGGGGTAGTTTGGGGGATGGGGGCGTCAGGGGTTGTCGCGGCTGCCGTGGATCTTGCGCTGGAACTGCACCTCAACCCCGTCCCCTCTCCACGTCGGTGGAGAGGGGAGCTTGGGAAAGGCACGGAGGCACCGAGTTGCAGGCGGTGCATACGCGGGTCAGCTATCGGGCGGCGTCGAGGAGGCGGAGGTGAGAAGAAGCTGAACCGCGCGCGCTATTGTGTCCTGACTTGTAACCCACAAACATTGACTGCAATGATCAAGCGCGGCGATCAGAGAACCACTTGCGTAGAAGCGGCCGGGCTTCCTGTAGGAGCGCTGTAACCTCCTTCTCATCCAATCTTGTCGCGCGCGCCACCGCAGAAATTGGAAGTTCAGATACGTACGATAAGAACACTGCGCGACGCGCCTTTGTTGACATTGATGCAAGTGCCCGATCAATATCCACTTCGATTTCTGCAATTTCTAGCTCGGATTCGTCACGGAGGTCAAACAACTCGATCTCGTTGTCGTATTCGCCGTGACTCAATTCTTCGGCTATTTCGAGGGAAGTGTGCTGCCTCGCTCGGCGAAGTGTTCGCTCGGACTCCTCGAGAGCTTGATTTACTGCGTAGAACACTTCTCGGTCGAGAGCTCGCGATGGGTCGTCCAAGAGGCGCTTCCACAAGTGTGCGAATGCCGTGTAGACGCGATCATCGCGCGGCGCGGCAAGTAGACCTCCGCTCGTTGACGACTCGCGTCGTCGAACGCTGTGCCTTATGCGACGAAGCACGGCTTCGACAGCGACCGAATCTCCTGCCAATAGGGAATTTACCAATGCTGCATCTCTTGCATGTTCGTTTTCGTTGGAGGTTGTCAGTCGCTCCGCGCTTAGACGGGTATACATGAGAGATTTTTCATTTTCGCCTGCCAGTCGGGAGACGAGCGCGAGGTTAGACAGTGTTTGCGCCTGCGAAGGGAAGTCAAACAGTTCCTGCTTTATGGCTAGGCTGTTAGTCAAGCGTTCGATTGCCCTTGCGTAGTGCCCCTCGCGCGCTTCCAGCATGCCAAGGTTGTTGAGGATCACAGCCTTTATTTCGTTGGCGCTTTCAGCTTCCATTAGCGCGCGGTTTAGAAGATCACGGGCTTCCACCAAACGATCTTGACGTATCAGAAGTGACGCGTGCTTGTTGTAAACGATTGCCGGAAAGACAGAACTGATTCTGGCCGCGCATTGTTCAGCGAGATGAAAGGTTCTTTCGGTCTCGGCATGCGATGACACTTCCTCTAAAAGTTCTGCTAACTCAAGGAGGGCTCGGAGGAGGATCTGTGTCTGCTCGACCGTGAGATTTGTTTGTGAATTCATCATCTCAGTGCCGATAAGTAGTTCCCGCCGAGCTGTTTCGTAGTCAGCGAGGCCACTAGTTGCCTCGCCGGAGAATACATGCGACAGGGCAAGGGAGATGTCGTCTAGCGCGAAAGGGTGATCTTCTGCAATCCGAAGCGCATCTATCAAGAAGCCGTGCGCCTGCCGTGGCTGGCCTATGCGGAGATGCGAGCTTCCAAGTGCTAGCGAGAGATTCGCGAGTTCCTGCCAGTTTGGGTCGGGCTGATCGAGCTCTTCGCGGAGGGCGCGTTCGAGGTCATACAAGTCGCGTTCTTCATGTAGTTCGTCGCCTCGAACCTGCCATCTCAGCCGCCTAACGAGGTAGGGCAACTGCTTCGGAGTGCTCGTATCAAACTCGAAGACACCGCTTCGCCACGCCCAGAAGTCGCGCGCATGCTGGGCGAACATCTCGGCGTCGCCGGGCGCAATCCAGAATAGGATCCCCCGCGAAAAGCGAGCAAACCTTTCACGATGGAAATTCAACTCTTGGGCTTGTTCTGCGGTGATATTGTGGAGTCCCCGCACGATCGTGACGGCGTCGCCGCTACTCTCAAGGCGTCGAAGCAGCTTCGACAGCCATGTGGGCGTCGAGGGATCGATGTTGATAGCCTTCGTTGTAACGCGACTCGCCAGCGCCGTCCGTAGCTCTTTCTCCCGCCTCGTTCGAGAGGAGACTTCCGCGAACGTCGCGAACGCAATGCTACCGCGACTATGTTCGAGCAACAGTGCAAGTCGGGTGACTTCGCTGTTCTCCGTCATCCTTCGAGCATTCCAAGGCCATCAAGGATAGGCTCTACCAGAGGATGTACTCCGAACCAGCTCTTGCCTGATAGGTCGTACTCGAGCAGGCTGCCGTTCTCGATTAGTTGCACGACAACTTCGTTGAATACCGCGCCGGGTCCCGCCGCGCGAACTCTAAGCAACTCCTCGTAGTGATTGGGTCGAAGCACCCTGCGGAAGTTTTGCGTCACTTCCTGACTAGCAAGCCGCACGGCCTCCACCGTGATTTGGGAGGCACCCATTGTTAGCGCGTATGTCGCTGCACCTTGCGTGAGTTGGACAAGTTCCCGAAGAACTCCCCCACTCGCCTGTATCAGTCCATCGAGGGCAGCTCTGCTAACCAATCGTCGGTCTAGTCGGCGGAGCACCAGGTCACGGAGCATCGTCGCACCGCGTCGATAGGGACGGCCGTCCAGATCCAAGGTCGTAATGTTAGGTAGGACGAACTGCGAGAAGCTTTGGCGTACGACACTATAGTCACTTGAGAATAAAAGGCTGAGCGGAACCGTATACACAATCTGGCAACGGGGTGCAGCGAGAGCTGTAGCATGATGAACGAACAGCTGCTTCGCGACAGCGAGATCAGGCTTGTCTAAGCCGTCCAAAACGGCCAGCACCGGCAGTTGCGTGACAGTGCGGATTTCATCTGCCAGATCGTCGATGATGTCGATCAATTCGGAAACCCGTGGCTCGAGCTTTTGCTTCAAGGCGACGCGCGTAGAGACCTCTGAGCCGAGCTTGCCGCCAATCCGGAAGAAGAACGCGTCCAGTTGGACATCCGGAGGAGCCAGCGATGATGTGGTCTCGACAACGTCTGCCATGGCCGTCTGGAACCAATCGCGGAAACGCGTGATGAAGGAACCACTCAACTCAACGTTGCGGGACCGTGCCGATTCGTACATGGACTTCACCAATGCAAACAGTACCTGTATGTAGTCAACGGCAGTTAGGTCTAGGTTGCCTTCCACCGTGTAATCAGCGACGAAGAAATGGGGTTCGAGCGCTTGCGTGAGTCGCGCGAGTTCCGTGCTCTTGCCGCTACCCCTATGGCCAACGAACACCACCTTAGTAAAAGAACCCGAAGTTTCGTGCAGAAGGTTTGCGAGGCGTCCGACCGGACTCAGATCACGGCTGACGTAATAAGCATCGAAAGTTTCGCCGTACAATGGCTCCCGCGGATCGAAGACGGCTACTGCCTCTGCAAGGCTGGTTGCGCTCATGATGTCCTCTCAACGGGCGATTCGTAGACCTCGACAGGTCAAGTGGCCTCATGGGTATTTTACGTCCATGGCTTGTTGGATACACGTACCCCGGCTTGGCCGTAGCCCAACGCGCATTGCCCTAGGTCTCTCGGCGAGCACCAGAGTTATATCAGTCGAATACTCGCTAGGAAGTCTTGGGATGAGCACGTAGCACCGTGCTGGTGATGGAGGCGGGGAGAGCGCTTCTAACGATCGGACAGTCCGCTCGGACACCACCGGGAAGGGCGAGGGGTCTACTTGTTACGGCAGGGAAGGCGGGATCCGCCCCTACGCATATGCCCACAGATCCAACCGCACGTAGTCGGCTACATACGGGGTGCCGTACCGCTGCACTGTTTCGGCTACTACTGCTTGGGAGTAGGCGACGCCTTCGTCTTCCGGGAGGCGGGCGATGTGGTCGCGGAGGAGGATGGTGCGGACGTAGAGGGCGGCTTCTTCGGGGTCTTCGAAGGGGACGGGCTGGTCGTGGAGGCGGGCGCGGACGTCTCGCCAGCCGGCGCGCTCGAGGGCGGCGGTGGCTTCTTCGGGGGTGCGGTATTTCTTGCTGTCGGTGAAGCCTGCGAGGTGTTTGGCGAAGCGCTCTTGCTGGCGGACGATGGCGACGGACTCCAGGACGTGGTTGTTGTTGCCGAAGCCGCCGCACTGGGCTCGGAGTTGGCCACCGGGCTTGCAGGCGCGGTAGAGGGCACCGAAGAGGGCGTCGTCGTCGGGGATCCAGTGGAAGACGGCGTTGGAGAAGATGCGGTCGACTTGCTCGGGGAGGGTCAAGTCGGTGAGGCTGGCGCGGAGGGGGTGGACGCGGGTCTCGTCGCGCTCGGCGAGCTGTTTGGTGAGGGAGTCGATCATCTCCTGGGAGGCGTCGAGGGCGTAGATCTTGCCGCGGGGGAGTTTCTCGAGGAGGTCGAAGGTGACGGAGCCGGAGCCGCAGCCGGCGTCGAGGACGGTCTCGTCGCCGGATAGGTGGAGGTCGTCGATGACGGCCTGGGCCCAGCGGCGCATGGGTTTGCCGATGCGCTCGTAGACTTCGGCGTTCCAATATGTATTCGTCATCTTTCTTCCCTTTTCCTTAAACACAGAGGCACAGAGGCACAGAGGATCGAATGGATCTTGGTGAGGTTCTGTGGGCGCTGTCGCATTTTAGTCGGGATTCACCGCAGAGGCGCAGAGGGCGCGGAGCCGCTTGGGGCGGCCGGCGTCGGCCCTGTCATCCTGAGCGAAGCGAAGGATCTTTGTTGAGTGGCACCGCGGTTCGTAAATCGGCAACCTACGCCAGCAAACACGAGATCGATACCACGGGCAAGATTCTTCGCAGGCTCAGGATGACATGCACGCGGATTGTCGGCTACACACGGGCAGTGCCTATCGGATCCGAGGTGTGCCGTCCTCGCATGCGGTAGCGCCGACCGAACCTCACGAGACCGATCTCTAACCTCTGTGTCTCTGTGCCTCTGTGTTTAGTCCTTTCGCGTGTCACAATTACGTGAGTGAGTGAGCAGAGGAGATGAGATGAACGAGCTGAAGTGTCCGCGGGATGGCCGGCAGTTGGAGACGGTGAAGGATCATGGGATCGAGGTGGAGCGGTGCGGGACGTGCAAGGGGGCGTGGTATGAGGATGAGGAGCTGGGGATGCTGGAGGCGCACGCCGCGGACGAGGACAGCCGGCGGGGGATGATCGACTACGCCAAGCGGGAGAGCGAGCTGCTGTGCCCGGTGTGCTCGAAGCCGATGCGCGCCTTCAACTATCGCGCGAGCAGCCTGGACCTGGACGCGTGTACGGAGGCGCACGGCTTCTGGTTGGACGGGGGCGAGGACCAGCGGGTGATGCACCTGATGCGGGAGCGGGTGGCGGATCTGCAGCGCGCGGGTTCGGCTCAGGACGCATGGAATGATCTGAAGCGCGGGGGCGGCAAAGGATCGGGGCTGGTGGACAAGTTCAAGGGGATGTTTGGCGGGGGGCCGCGGCGGGGGGCGTGATGTCCGACGGCTTCAGGAGAGGTCGGTCGGCTTCAGGAGAAGCCTCTGGATCCCGCTTGGCGGGACCTCTGGATCTCGCTTCGCTCGAGGTTGTAGGGGTTGACTGTCGGGGTTTCCCTTGGGCAGGCGCGCGGTAGGGCGGCCGATACTGATGGCGGCGAGATGTGGATGACGAGCCCACCATATGTGGGCTGACGCTCGCGCAGTAGGGAGCCCCGACATGCAGGCTGTTGCGCGATCGCGGCGCGTTTCGTTCGGGCGGTATGCGCAGCGGCGAATCGGGCACGGTTCGGACAGTGAGCAGCTCGTCAACCTGCTGGTGCGGCCCTTTGCGGCGCCGTCGTTTGCGGGGTTCTGGCGGTCGTTCAACCCCTTTTACGGCTACTACCTGTACTACTGGGTGTACAAGCCGCTGCACAGGCTGCTGCCGCGGGCGGTGGCTGAACTGCTGACGTTCGCGGTGTCGGGGTTTGTCCTGCACGAGGTGCCGCTGTTTGCGATTCGGCGCGATGTCGGGGCGCCGTGGCTGACGGTGTGGTTCGTCCTCGTTGGGGCGATCGCGATCGTTGCGGAGGCGGTGCGGATGGATCTTTCGCGGTGGCCGGCAGTTGCGCGCGCGGGGGTGAACCTGGCGTATCTGTTGGGGACGATGTCTATTGTGGTGGGGCTGTCGCTGGCGGTTTGATCCGGGGTCATGCGGTTGATTCCCGACGACGCCTAGAGCAGGGCGCGTTAGAGCATCCCCGTCGTCCATGAAGCGGCACCGCGCGGGCTGAAGGCCCGCGCTACGTCGCGCTTGGACCACTGGACCGCTGCGCTAGCTACCCAAAAGGGTCTTGTAGCCGAGGCCGAAGATCTCTTCCACGTACTCGCTGCGCCAGCCGGCGTTGGGGATGTGGATGTTGTGATCGCGGAACCAGCGGTGGTAGCCGAGGTACTCCTCCTCGAGCTGTTTGCGCCACTCGTCCTCTTCCTTGAAGATCTCCGGCTCCACTTCCTCGAGCCGGATCTCGCCGTCGGCGGGATCGACGTCGAGGTCTTCCTGCCAATAGTCAGCGAGGTAGTCGAGGCAGTCTTCGAGGTCCTTGCGGCAGTCGTTCAGAAGCAGGGTCATCATCGCTTCGCGGTCGACGGGGCTGGTGCGGAGGCGCAGCTCGCGGGCGCAGTTCTCACAGACAACGACGAGGCGCCGGGCGTCGCACTCGGCCGGGTTCTTGCAGTTGTGAGTGCGGGGAGCGAACTCCGAGGTGGCGGGCGAACGGCTGTACCCGGCGACCAGGTTGGCGTTGAGGGAGCCGCATTTCGGGCAGGACATCTTGTCGGCGAAGATATCGTCGAGGGTCTTTTCCCAGTCGATCTGCATGGCCTACCCCCTTCTGGCTGACGTTCGTGTCGGCCAGCCCATCTTAGCGGACGGTGGATACCCCTTCAACGAAACCTGTTAAGCAGGGTGCTGAGATGCTCGGTGCTGAGTCTGTCGTCAGCCGCTACGACGAATCCAACGAGGCTGTCGCCGTAGGCGACTCTTCGAAAAGCTCGCACTCAGGGCAAAATCAGGCTTTTCGGCAGCTTTGGCATCCCTCCCGGGGCCACGCCGAATCTGGCTGCTCCCGTAAGGG